>Ga0210040_10008391_pt1 | contig 12278 bp, 13 predicted proteins | sample CryGeyCG12114_NA_FD_185462 | JGI IMG/M metagenome (GOLD analysis project Ga0210040, IMG submission 185462) | Groundwater microbial communities from aquifer - Crystal Geyser CG19_WC_8/21/14_NA (SPAdes) (version 2) | ecosystem: Environmental > Aquatic > Deep subsurface > Groundwater | place: USA... | reverse complement strand
CCATCCCTGGTTGGAATTCGTCCATTTCTCGGGGTCCAATATATGGTCGCTAATGAAGAATTCGTGTGTTTACTAGCAAGCCCTTCAAATAATCATCAGCCACAACGATATGTGTCCCCTCCAATATCGCCTCAATCGCCTGCGAGTGTTTCTACAATTCCTGCCAACGAGTAAGTTTTGCCATCTATATAATACCAAGCGTGCAATAATAGTGGAATAAATCGATATTTTATTGTAGTGAAAGCATGTGGACCCTGTACTTATTGGAACTGCCTGATATTGATACACTGTACAGAGACATGAAAAAAGCAGCGAAAATTAACCTAGATCTCAATCCTGAAGTGTATTTTTCCCTGCTTTGTGAGGGCCATTTATGGCTCCGTCTTTTCATAAACTCCCATCCGGAATGGGAACAATCTTATTTGCCCGAGTTCAAAGAAACATGTCGTAAAATTGGGTTGGAACATTTGAAAAACTCTTGGATCGATGCTTCGGAAACAGACTCCCTGTCCACATACACTCAAGATACAGACTCCCTTTTGCCCTATGCAACCACAAGTTATACAACATTGCCGATTGAGGCCAAATCTGGTGCGTCTTTCGACACCGTGAATGCCAACTTTTCGGAAGACGTGGTTGACACGGGAGTCACTTTTTTGCGAATGGGGGATTTCACTTTGTCAAAATTATTCCACTCTGAGAATGAAATGTACCTCAAGGATGGGAAATACATTCACGGATTTGTGAGACTAATTCATACATTCCTACCGGACTTGGCGGGCAGTAATTCGGAAGGGACGAATGGGAATAAATTGCCACCATCTTTGGTTCCAGTGCTAGTGGATTTTTTGTCAAATCATGCAGCCAATTTGCTGGTTGAGTTTGTCATCGAAATTCCACTCATACGGGAATACAACAGTACCAAATTGATATCGGTAATGAATGGTCATGATAATGTGCTATGTTGTTGGATATGAGATGCAAGATTTGTACAAGTTTTGTATTTCAGATTCTCCAAGAAATGGCTGAAAACCATCGTTACGAAGGGAGAGAAACATTGGCCCTTTTGCTTACACTAGTTGGTGTCAATGGGTTGGATTCAAATTGTCGGTCTCAAGTTCAAAACATAGTGGCCAATGGATACTCTGCAACTTTGGAGAGTGTTTTTAAGCTAATCCACATTGTTGATAGGAAAGGGAATAATTTGTCACTCACTGAATTGTCTGTAGTTTTGATCAGTGCCAAATCTCCTATCCCTGTGAATGTAAGTCCTAACAAATAATGTTGGACGCACTATTCGGTTTTTGGAATATTATGCACTAATGGGGTCTTTTTTTTGTGTAGATAATTTTCTCTGCATTGAAATCCGGAGAGTTAGGAATTGCCGAAGTTATGCATTCATTCGCCCAAGCTGTGAATCTCAACTCTGACAGCTCAACTCAGCATTGTCTTACACAAGCATTTTCAACAGTATTGGAAAAATACTTGGCTCTTAAACTTATCCTTATGACATTGGCAGAAATGAATGAACAAGAGAAACTGAAAGTGAGACCAGTTGTACAAATGGCGGGAGCTAAAGATATCATTTCCAAAAAACCGGCTATCAATGTGGATGAGAAAAGAGCTGTAGCCACTTTAGTACGATCGTATTTATCAGGAATCAATTTAACCCTTCATCATCGGTTTCATGGCTCTCCTGCTGGCTCTTTGTCTTTAGACGAACCACCGAAGTCTTTAGAATCAATGTTAGTAGTAGATACTATTTTTGGAGCAAATATTGAATGGTTTGTCACTTTTATGTTGCTTTTTTATTTGGGATTCCAGTGAAACTGTATCAGTTGACAATTTGCCTACCAAAGCTCAACAAGTGAGTTCAAATACGAGCAACATATCGGTTGATGCAGTTACGAAAAATCAAGTGTTTGGGAAAGTGCCTACATTTGTGAATTACTTGCTGGTGAATTCAGATATAGCAGAGAAACCTTCTGATTTGAATTTGGGCTCGTCTGATTTGTTCCCGAATGAGGACTCCCGGGATAATTATATCAAGCTGGTGGTATGTATTATGTTTACATAGAATTTTGAAGAAAAATATAGTTTGGGTTAGTTGTGTTTATATAAATTGGATCGATTGGATTTTTAGAGTCTTTTGGCCAGTCCGTTGGGAAATGTGGAAGGAATCAAGGATATTGTAATGAGCTATGTTCAGAAAACATTGACTGTCGCTAGTAACACTTTTGCCCCTCTTTTATTGATATTGCAAATTTTGTCGGATCCAGTAGAAAAAGCTGTGAAAACAATGCTAGCCAAACAACCTGTCACTGTTGTGTTATTTGCCAAGGTATGTTTTTTTTGTGTATTGTAAAGTGTATATGAAAATTTTAGAATTTTAGACATTTTTTGTGCTATGTGAACGATTTAATTGCATAGGAAACTTTCGGGAAATCCTCAACAAAATGGAGAGTACTCGTTATAGAGCTGAAGAAAAAAATTAATGCCAGTAATGAAGTGGAGAAGGATAAATTCATGGCAATTATTGAAAGTAACATTTCAGGAATGATTTTTTAAATATTGATTCATAAAGTGTTTAAGTAAATGCTTCATTTTGAATTTTCTGCAGGCGTGTATTTACATTTGGCTAATACACTGACACCGTCAGAATTGGAAGCTATTTTAGACAAAGGGGATGACAGTTCCAAATTCCATGAGACTTGCAAACGCGTAGAACTAGCTAATCACTACAGTGGCATTGTAGTCAACTTGTCCCAACAGTATTTGACGGAAAAACGGAATCCTTGAGACCAAAAAAAGATGAACGCTTCTAATCATTTTCATTTTCTAGTCCAATAATGTTTCTGCCTTGGCGTCCATTTGTGACTCAGATGTACTCTCACAATAATCATTGTAGCTTAATCTAATGTAATGCCAAATACTATATGTTGTGTGAAGTCATTATACACAATTTTTGGCGCTTTTAACTATTTATTGCCATTTTAGTGTAGTACTCAATGCATATCCATCCATATTACTCTGTTATCAATTCAGTTAAGTAGTATTAAACTAAACTGCCAAAATAAATCACTGTTTCATTGCTGTTTGAAAAAATTGAGACCTGAATTTACGTGGTTCCCATGTTGCCAATTGTAGGGACAGCAAACATCTAATAATATCATTGTTCCTGCCCAAAAATGCATTGATTGGTACAAACAATACAAACTTTATATTTTTTCATCCAATATTTTATCGGAATCTTCAAAAATGGGTATTGCTATGACCATTCTGCATTCCGTGAAAAACGCCCTGTTTATGAACATTTCTGGGGTGCCTTATGAAGACCAACCGATTTCTTACGAGCGTTCCGACGACTATACAATTCACGGTATGCAATGCAAAAAATCATTCAAATCAATGAACAATTTCGAATGAAAAAAAACTAATGTTATTCAGGTACGCTAAGAGATGGTGTACAAGACAAATGGAGCAAAACATTGAATTCCATGATTTTCCTGGAACTCACCACACGACGAATGTTCTGGCCAATTATTCAAAAAAGAATGGATCGAATGGAAGCAAGTTTAAAGTTTAATAATTGTAACCTCCATTACTTGGGTTCAAAATTCCCAGCTTGGGATGAAAATAAAATGTTTGAGGCACATGATCTTTTCCAAGCATTCGAAGTAGATGGAGATGGATTGATTGAAATTGCTGAAATGTATGTAATTCCTACTATGTAGTTTTTTTCTGCCATAAAGAACGCTTAGATTTCAAAAAATTACTTTTTGCATGTATTAGGAGCGTAGGATTGGACAATTTGGGGGATGAGACTCCAAGGAAGGATCGAATTCCCATGTTATGCAAAGGGGATGAAGACGGGACGGGCTCCATCGATTTTGAAGAATTTATCAGCGTAAATACGAAACAATTAGGCAACTAGCTTTATTTTGTTGTTCATATGCTAAACTAACTGAGTGACTTGAATTGCACAGATTTTGTACGAGCATCAAATTTTGCCCTATGCCGAGTCCACTACACTGGCTAAAACATTTTCAAAAGTCAACAATGATATCAAGTTCATTCGATATATGAGTACTGTACAGCAAATAGAAGCAGGATTTTTATAAAGCTAATTTAACTATGAAATGTACTATATAGTACGTTAGATGTCTATAGATGCTAGATTTTAGTTTTTGAGGAGATAAATACTTTTTCCAGATTCTTCTGTTTGTAGTCATATAGCTAACCAGTGCGATTTTTATTGAATTGGGTCGAGTTATTACCACCAAGGGGTGATTATCATGGCGCCACTGGAGTCCACTGGGGCTTCAAAAGACGTAGCCTGTCGTGTCAAAACTTTTTTCCTTTGAGACGTACTAGGTTTTGGTGAGATGAGCGATTCCTCTGGATTTGAGTCTCTTCGGACGGAGCGCATTCGTCTTAGCGGGATAGTCTCACCGTTCTCATCAGACGACTTGGGCGCAATGGCATCATCTTCCGCCATTCTATTCTTAACGGGAAAAGTAGAGAAAGTTTTAGTTTCTCATTAGAAGCTTTTGTTGACCACAGTGTGTGTATAACATACCGTCTGGGACAAGAGCAGAAATCAAAGATGGTGAAATTTTTGCCAAACTCCTCTCCTTCTTCGATTGTAGCTGGGAGGGCCGCATTTATGGTTTCGGGGAGTCGCAATGCAGCAATTCCCCCGAGTACTGAGACAATGCCCATAATGATCAATGGGACCAGCAAGTGGGCTCTCCCCTACGCAATGAAAATGAAAGAATGTGAATTACATTTTTCATGAACAGCAACATTTTTGTGCTCCATGGGCCATGGGCCATACCAAATAGTTGATTATGGGAATAGTACAAATTCCAATGCCACCAATGTATGCAGAAAAGCCTAGTCCCAGACCACGGACTTCAGTTGGGTATAATTCTATGGGAAATTTAATGATGATTAGTTTTTACATTATCAATATTTGTGCAAATTATTTGATTATAGTTTGCTCACCGCCCGCAAATGGGTAGATTATTAGATATGATGAGGAGATTCCCAGTTTTGCGATCAAGTAAAACAGCATTAGTAAGAAGTTCGAGCCTATAATGTAATACGTTTTTTATTGCAATGGGTATAATAGGAAATGAAATATTTTGGGAAAATTTACCATCCGGGAGTAAAACAGTGGCTATGTCGAAAATTCCACCAATGATCATGCAAAGACACATTGGCCATCTTCTACCGAATCGGTCCATTACTACCCAGCACATTAAATATCCTGAAATAGAAAAAAAAACATTTTAGAAGCAATCTTTATAGTTTTAATTGTTTATGGATTTTTTTACCTGGCAGTTCGATAGCACTTCCCAAAAAGAAACTTAAATGGGGATTTTCTCCTAATGAAGGACCATAATAACTCAAGCCAATGTATACGCTGGCATTTGCAAACCTATAGAGTCAACATAAGCCGAAATGAAAAAAAAAATCATTTTCACGCACTCAAATCGATTTGCATGCAATAAATAACTAACCAGCAAAATGTCAATAGCAAAGTCTTTAAACGTAAATTTGGAGTTCGAAACAAATCTTTGATTCCTCTCTTGACCACCGGCTCTTTCCTTTGTATAGAAGCCTATATTGGAAAAGAAAATTTTAACCCAACACATCTTCCCAATGTTTTATTCAATTTTGTATTTACATTTCGTCGTAGTCTACGGACTAAATGTTCTGGTAGCTCTTTTTCATTCACTCTGGCTAGTTCCGTGAGAATTTTGATGGCATCGTTTGCTCTATTCTTAGCTAATAGCCATCTTGGGGATTCCGGAAGAAACCTGCAAAATAACATTCCTTTTATATTGCAAAGAAATGAACAAAAACCGAATATTTGCATTCTTGAACATACCACAAATATGCATAGTACATGATGAATGGAGCGCTCGTGCAAAATGATAGATGGCGCCAGTCCGGCACTAAATATGCAATTGGCGAGAGGAGCATCATTCCCCCCACGTAAAATAGACATGTCATAACAGTCACAAAACTTCGATAAGTTTGACCGACCAATTCCAAGCCTGAGAACAAATCATACTATTTAAACACAATTTAAAATACAAATTAATTTCAATACGCAGCACGTACAAATGATGAAAGGAATTTGATATATAGCTGGCACCGTGAGACCATTGCAAATACGAAATAGTAGCCAAATCCAATAACTCGGAGCAAAAATGCATCCAACGCCTCCAAAGATTTGACATGTCAAGCATATAAAATATGAAGATTTTCGTCCCAGTCTGAAAATCAAATATAATAATTTTCACAAAATTCGGTCGGCAAAACTATATTGTCCTTCACGAACTTGTCACTTATAAGCCCAAAGAGAAACACGCCAAATAATCCTCCCACATTTGTCAAAAACAGTGTCAAAGTTGGATAAAACTCTTTGCCACATACTAGATCAAACTGTGAAGACAAAAAAGACAATTTATTCTCAAAAATTGTATTTCATTCATCAATTTCGTATTTACTCACAGTTTGTACGATGGAATGTGAACTTTGTGGATAATCGTAATGCCAACCAAATGGACAAGACATAGTTTCATTTGCATTCAAAAGATTTTCCAAATCTTGAGCCGACCAAACTGATGAGTTTACAGCGTCCCATTCAATTTTCCGTATAGTGCATTCACTAAAATCTACTGAATCCTGTTTTACAAATTAAAGCCAGTTAGTTAGTCAGTTTGCAGGTGATCATTTATGAAATCATTGATCCGAAAAGTTTGAATTTTTTACTGGAAGCTTGGGAATCAGAATATCTTTGAGCTGATCCATAGTCAAGTTTGTTCGTTCTGACAGAATGGATGGGATTGCACAGGAGTGGGGAATGTCATCCATCATGAAAAGTTGATTGAAAGTTGCGAGACCGCATGGGATGCATGCGGGGAGCACTACGAGCCAAGTCAACAGTTTCTGATATTTACCATATTCCCCGACATAGGGAAATAAGTCGTCCAGATCTACGCGTTCTTGTACTTGACTCTGGAATACAAAAAATGGCTTAAAAGTGTATTTGGTAAACTTTTACGATTGGTTGCATGTGCGCCAGCCTAGGAATTGAAAAATGTGGTGAATTGAGCTGTATCTTATAGTCTGTATTAGACGCTGTCTAGCATAAAAATTGTGAAGATATTTAAGGCTGGTGCAAGAGTAGATTTTGTTTAAATTCGGAACTTAGCAAAATCAGAAAATTAAAATGCTCTATGAAACGGCTTTTCAGATGGATATGTTTCGCCGGGTCAAAAACTATATTGCGTTTTATACCTCAGCATGGGGCTCCCCATCATGTACGTTATTTTCCTCAGTTTTCATAGTGAAACCGTTTGTTCGTGAATGGCCAATCTTTTTCACGGAATGCTGACACAAACAGGAAAACTAAGTTTTTCAAGATTTTGAGTGAAAGTAAAAGCTAGGTTGGACCCACACAAATAATAGATCACGTCACAACCCAAATTCAGGAAAGAACTGGACATAATTTCAATGTGATAGAATAGGGAAGCCATTTATAAGCGAATTTTGTATGGCTTTCATTATGCTGTATATAAGTTCTTATTACGAGCCGCAATAAGTGTGACAAATTATTATTACAATTTTTGTATTGCTGAGCAATAATTTGGCATATGAGCATTATACATATGAGGAGATAGGTGATTGCGGTTTGTACAAAAAATCTCGCAGTATTTCGATTTATTTATTATTCATTACTTAACCAAGGAATATAAAAGCACTCTCATTAGATACAGACGTGATACATGCAAATCGTGCGCAAGCATGGGACAAACTTTCTTATACAGTATTTGTAAATAGCTTAAGCAAAGAAAATGCAAGCCATGAATAACTACACATTCTGTCAAATACTATAGAATAGTATAGTACTAACTAAGTACTAACTGACGAACTGACTTTCATAGTTTCCAAAATCCTTTGCACTCACTCTGGGACAAAAACTAACTAACTAACTAACTGTGCAAGACAAAGACAAGATTCACTTTCAACCTTATTGTCTCACCTGATTATAACAATCTACCGTTTGATCTTCAACTTAAAGTCCATGTGCATCTGACTTTCCAATTAAAACACCAATGTTAAGCTGGCTTTGAATGTAATTAAAATATAGTCCAATTAGAATTCAAGAGCTTTAGTTAAACTAAAGTCACACATGACCTGTTTTCCTTGATTTCCCTCTCTGTAATAAAAGTCTCTTCTTCACCCATTAACAATAATAAAATTGTGTGCATTTTTATAACATTTTATTGTTCTAATATTTCGGGATTACGTCGGCAATTTATTCGCCGCATATCACGAATTTATCTCCGAGTCTGAATAATAATCAACGCAAAATAGTTAGTAACTCACGTTAGTAAGGTCTTATCTTACAATGTGTGTTGCTCGCTCACATTACCCCCGACTAGGTATATAGTACACACAATGAGTGAGCACAAAAATTGCAACCCTTGTGTACCAGATTTGACTGCATTTTTGGCAAGTGTTGCTACTTACTTTTTCACTTATCCCTGTAATACAATGAGATGAGCAGAACGAAAGGTATGCTAAGCTCATTCATTCACATGGTCGAAAAAAGTTCACCAAAATATACTATACAGATGAGTTAGTTAGTTAGTTGGTACCTAATACGATAATCTCACTTTTCATTTCCCATTAAGTACAGCATTTTTTTGTGGTCCAACTTAAGATGCATCTTTTTACCATGTCTTCAGTTTGTTAGTAATTGTCAGTCAGTCAGTGAGGCTAGGTTTAAAGTAGCTAACTTACTAACTAACTATAGTTTTTTCTCGTTTTCGTTCAAATGACTCTGAAAATACCGAATCGTACAATGCATTCACCAAAAGAAGTTTACATGGATTCTGAAGACTACACAGGAACGGATCTTCCATCATCTATGGAATATGGGAGGAACGAAAATCGGTAAGCCATTTTCCCTTTTGTAATGCGGCAAAAACTTGCCTTGATGAACTAAACTATTCAAAACTGAAGGACATACTGTATTATTTAATTAGTTGGTTAGTTAGTGACACACCTAACTAACTAAATGTGACAATCAAAATCCATGCAAACTTATTATCACAGGTACCAATCAATCAATAAACTTAATTGAACTAATCCAATCTTTTGTAACTGATGAGATTTTTAAAGGACAATTGTAAAAAGCCTATTATTCGCGTTGGCATTGCACAATAGACTTTAATTTTTGATTAGGTCATTATAAAACACCCAAGTAGTGTTTTTTGTCTGCTCAAGCATACAATATCCATTTGGTCCATGCTCTAAGTTTGACTCACAGGGTTAACTTTATGCTACTGTGGGGAACAGTAGCTATATAACTAGCTTCCTACATTTCGCATCAGGCGGCCAATTAGAGAATGCAAATGAATTCATTAGCAGTCGGAGCATTTCCTTATTAACGAAATATAATATTTTGGACGAGGCCCTTCGTTAGTGTTCTCCTGGATATGAAATTAACCGAAATTGACACTCATGTTAAGCTAGTTAGTTAGTTAGGCATCCAGTTCCAAGTCTATTCATTATTTTACCGTCTTTCAGCTCACTTGGTTTAATGTACATATCTGCACTGGTCCAATTTAGTTAGTTTCACCAGGGTAGAGAATCTAGAGAAAACTGAATTTCTGGTAAACTTACCTCTTAGTTAATAAGACTTTACTATTTAGACATAGTGTGTTATGCAGATAGCAAAAATTGGCTTTGCAATAGTTCAACGCTGTGTAAATGAAACTTCATGATTTTTATGAAACAGTGGATTCTCATTCTCCAGGTTTATTAGAGAAGAAACCTTTGTGATGGCATTATCTCACAACATCAATCATAGCCACAATTCATCGCACTAACTACCAAACAACTACAATACAAAATACTAGATGAATCCAGAATCGGGCTATTTTGATCAACAAAATGCCGTCAATTCGCATTAGTCTGAAAGACCTGTACAATGGCATAGGTAAACCTTGAACCGGTCCTTAAATGTTATCCCTTTCTCCGAATCTATCAATAGAATATCCATGTTCCTATATATTTTTAGATCCATTGCATCATCATTATGGCCATAGGTGGATTCTTACTAACTAACAAGCGCTAAAAGCTCTTACAATAAGGTAAGGTAGCTAATAGCAGCTAGTAGAATCTAGCTAAAATGATATCATAGATAGTTAGCCAGAAAATGGGTGTGGGTTCCTCATCTTTGAAACCGTAGTTTGCAATTTGAGTCCAAAGTTAATCTATTATTTGGCCAAGTAGTCCAAAATTGGAACACTTTAGGAAATTACGGTACAAAAGAGACTCAAAATATCTCCATGTATACATTTGAGACTGCTATTATTATGATGTACCACGCCCGTTGTTCATTTGTTTACCATAGTCAGTCAAGAATATGAGGGAGCCAATAGTTTGTTAGTTAGTTAGTTAGAAATGTAATCATCTATTAGGTTTAATCAAATCTACGGACGTATGCAATAATGCAAGATAATAATGCTTTTTATTACAATTAAATGATCAGTAAGATAAAGAGCTATATCATTATGCATGCATTGGACAATTAACTTGCTGCACATAGAAAGAAGAGGGATTCAAAATTGAACTATAGTATATGATTTTTCGGCTGCTCACTCACAGTAGTGACTGAGTGATGCGTAAAATTGAACGTGATTGGCAAATCACATTGAAGCTTATAAACGGATCTACACATAAAAGATTAAATTTTCATCAGGATTAAGTTCACATTATGGATAGAAAGCGTAGAGAATGTAAAGTTTAAGGATTTTTAGCCATAGTTTCATTGTGTGCATCAGGAAAATGAGTTTGCCCTTTATTGGACCATCTTCTGTCTTACATGTTTTTATACCTTTTAAGATCACCCCGCCCCAGAAGATTCAATATTTACTTGGTTAAAATTCCATGCATGGTCCTAGCATATTGATTTTTACACATTAGTTAGTTAGACCCAATAAGACATGGGGATAAACTTTCTTCAATAAATGCTGAAAAACAAAGCGGCATTAGTTTTCAGCTCCCTATATTGCTCCATTTCATTGTAAGCTGCATAGTTGAAAGAGTTTTATAATCTCACTAAAACACTCGACCATATTTTCTCACCCTCTTCATTTATCCTACCATTATTGTTATGCATAAGTTGAGCTTTCAAGCAGAACCGACTACAGCGGAGAAATTCATTATTTTGTGCTACTGGAAGGGATCGCAGCACGAGCTAGCTTTTATATTATTCCTTAGAGGAGTAAGACATGGAAAAATTCTTGAAATGCGAGCATCTAAAAAGGGGAATAATATGAATTTGTGAATTTGGGATGAGAGATGAATTTGAAATTTTTATGTACACATGATCCTATGGCGTTGAAATCTTGACTGTAGAGCTATAGTTAGTTAGCAATGTACCTGATTACAGTTCATTCCGGCTCTTTTTTCTTGTACCGGATGAATAAACACTATGAAGACATTTCGTATACTCAAGTTAGTTAGTGGGTTACTAATGTTAAGCAAAGCGTGGGTGAATTTTTCTCCCCTTGAATGTATACAACATATGGACAATTTCCACGGTCTAAATATACAGACAAAGCATACGGGAATACGCGTAAGAGAAAACTAGTGAGGCTTGAAAAAACATGCAGGATACAATATTGAGGAAGCGGAATCAACTTTTAACACCATTGTCCAGTTTTGGACGTATTTTTGGAATCCTTGTCTGTATAATATACACTTTGAGAGTCCACTATAATGCTTTTGTGTGTAGCTTTGACACATGTAAGTTATATGACAACCTTTTTGCAAACACAATTATTATTCGGAGAAAAGCCAGGCTTTTGACCCGATACGGATATTCAAAGAATTGGATTTTCAGCCCAACCCTGGGCTTTTAAAAGCGCTCAATTTTTTCGTTTTGTACAGTATTTCATAAAGAACGGTTATCACTGTAATCTGTATTATTTCTTTCACTGTTACTATTACAATGATGATAGCTGTAAGTGGATTTCAGATGGAATGTCTGAACAAATAAACATGTGTAAACCCCAAATAGATTTCAATTTGTTAAGACTAGCTATGGGATGAATTCTCTTTGAATGAGCAATTCACCAGAGCAGATGATGAGAATCATATATGACTCGTGCTGTATTTTTTACAACCTTTTTAGTCACATAATTTCTGGTGTATAATGTTACAAAGTAACCATGTGTCCAAAATGC
>Ga0210040_10008390_pt1 | contig 12279 bp, 13 predicted proteins | sample CryGeyCG12114_NA_FD_185462 | JGI IMG/M metagenome (GOLD analysis project Ga0210040, IMG submission 185462) | Groundwater microbial communities from aquifer - Crystal Geyser CG19_WC_8/21/14_NA (SPAdes) (version 2) | ecosystem: Environmental > Aquatic > Deep subsurface > Groundwater | place: USA... | reverse complement strand
GCCAGGCGAGCGCCGCCTCGAGCGGGTCGCCGTAGGAGGTCTCGCTGCCGGCCTCGCCCTGCACCAGGCGGACGGCGAGGCCGTCGGCGACGTCGACGGCGGGGAGCAGCTGCAGCTTCGGCACGGGGCCAGCCTAAGGACTGCTCACCTGTAGCCCTCGTCACCGGCCGGGCGGCCGGCGTCCACGACCTCCGGCAGGTATCGCCAGCAGTCCGGACGGGTGCCGTCGAGGTCGGTGAACCCGTACACGCCGGCGAGCTCCCCCGAGGACGTCGAGCGCCCCGACCACCGCGCGCGGTCCGGGTCTGCGGCCAGCGCCGCCACGGCCCGGCCCACGTACCGCGGGGTCTCGGAGATGCAGAAGTGCGGCTGCTCGACGGTGCCGTCGCGCCAGTTCTCCTCGGTGACCCCGAAGCCCTCGAGCATCATCTCCGAGCGCAGCCAGCCGGGGGTCAGCGCGACCGCCGTGCCGCCGAGGGGACGCAGCTCGTGCGCCTGGGAGAACGCCAGCCGGGTGACCGACACCTTCGCCAGGTCGTAGTACGCCGAGACCCGGTAGTGGTCGTCGTTGTAGGCGGCCGGACCGTCGGTCATCTCGACCACCAGCCCGCCCGGCCGCGGATCAGCAGCGGCAACGCGGCCGCACTGGTGATCAGGTGGGTGTCGACGGCCAGCCGCAGCAGCCGCAGCCCGGCCTCCAGGTCGTGCTCCCACAGCGGGGTGTCCCACTCGAACAGCCGTTCGCCGCCCCAGACGTCGTTGACCAGCACGTCGAGCTGCCCCGACTCCGCCTCGATCCGCGCCACCAGGGCCCGCACCGCGGCGGGCAGCAGGTGGTCGACGGCGACCGGGATGCCCCGGCCACCTGCTGCTGTGACCAGCTCGGCGGTCTCCTCGATCGTCTCCGGGCGGTCGTACTCCGACCGCTGCCCGCGGGTGCTGCGCCCGGTGCACCAGACGGTGGCGCCCACCTCGCCCAGTGCGACCGCGATCCCCCGCCCGGCTCCCCGGGTGGCCCCGGCCACCAGCGCGACGGTGCCGGTCAGGTCCGGTGTGCTGGTCATGGGCGGACCCTGCCGCAGCCCTCCGACAGTTCCTGTCGGAGGGCTGCGGCAGGGTGGCCGCATGGAGTTCCTGGGAGGTGCCGGCCATGGAGTTCGCTGACGTCGTCCGGCGACGGCACATGGTGCGCGACTACGACCCCGACCGGCCGGTGCCGGCGGAGGTCCGCGAGCGGCTGCTCGAGCACGCGATCCGCGCACCGTCGGCGGGGTTCAGCCAGGGCTGGGCGTTCCTCGTCCTGGAGACGCCGGAGGAGCGCGACCGGTTCTGGGCCGCGACCACTGACGACAGGGCCCTTGACGGCGGAGCTCCCGACGGCTGGCTGACGAGGATGGGCCGGGCGCCACTGCTCGTCGTCCCGCTGTCGCACAAGGCCGCCTACCTGGAGCGGTACGCGGAGTCGGACAAGGGCTGGACCGACCGCGACGAGGCCCGCTGGCCGGTGCCCTACTGGGACGTCGACACCGGCATGGCGTCGCTGCTGATGCTGCTCACGGCGGTCGACGAGGGGTTGGGCGCCTGCTTCTTCGGCGTCCCGCCCGAGCGGATCGCCGGCTTCCGGGAGGCCTTCGGGGTGCCGGCGGCCTACACCCCGATCGGCTGCGTCTCGGTCGGCTACCCGGGCGGCGAGGACAAGCGCTCGCCGTCGCTGCGGCGGGGCCGGCGGGGGCTGGACGAGGTCGTGCACCGGGGCAGCTGGTGACTGGTTGACTCCCCCGATGACCTCGAACGAGCAGCCGACGACCTCACGCGCCGTCCTGGTGACCGGCGCCTCCCGCGGCATCGGCCGCGCCATCGCGCTGGCCTTCGCCGCGCAGGGCGACCGGGTGGCGGTGCACGCCAACACCTCCCGGGCGGAGGCCGAGCAGGTGCTGGCCGAGCTGCCCGGCGACGGCCACACGCTGGTGACCGCCGACGTCGCCGACCCCGAGGCGATCGGGGCCGCGGTCGACCAGGCCGCCGACGCACTCGGCGGCCTGCAGGTGCTGGTCAACAACGCCGCGGTGTTCACCGCGCACCCGCCGCTGACCACGAACTACGCGGACTGGCAGGCCACCTGGCAGCGCACCCTGGCGGTCAACCTGCTCGGCCCGGCCAACGCCACCTTCCGGGCGCTGCCGCACCTGATCGCCGGCGGCGGCGGTGCGGTGGTCAACGTCTCCAGCCGCGGCGCCTTCCGCGGCGAGCCGAACACGCCGGCCTACGGCGCGTCCAAGGCCGGGCTGAACGCCTTCGGCCAGTCGATGGCGATCGCGCTGGCGCCGCACGGCATCTCCGTGGGCACCGTCGCCCCGGGGTTCGTGCAGACCGAGATGGCCCGGGAGGTCCTCGACGGCCCGGGCGGGGAGGCGGTCCGCGCCCAGTCGCCGTACGGCCGGGTGGCCCGCCCCGAAGAGGTCGCCTCCGCGGTGCTGTGGCTCGCCTCGCCCGGTGCCCGGTTCTCCACCGGCACGATCATCGACGTCAACGGCGCCTCCTACCTGCGCAGTTGACGGCCCCCGCTGCACCCACCGCTCGCAGGCTCGCGGCGGGCCCTGCAGCGGGGGCGGGGTCACAGGGTCCGGGACGTCGCCACCACCAGCAGGTCGGAGGTGTGCGTCCCGGCGACCCCGACGTCCGTGGGTCGCGGCCGGAAGCCGGGCAGGTCGGCCAGCCCGTCGCTGCCGTCCAGCGCCCGCACGGTGACCGGCCCGTCGCCGTCCACCACGAAGGTGGCGCCGACCCCCTCGGCCGGGGGCGCGTGGAAGGTGACCGTCAACCGGTCCTCCCCCAGCACCCCGGCCGGCACGTCCCGGCCGGCCACCGTGGCGTCGGTGACCTCGGCACCGGAGACGTCGAGCACGACCAGCCGCGCCGCCCGTTGCGACTGCACCTGCACGGTCACCTCCCGCCGTCCGTCACCCAGGTCGCGCACGGACGTGGTCAGCGTCGGCGCGGGCAGGTCGGCCGGCTCCGCCTCGCCGGTGGCGACGTCGCCGGGGAACAGCGGGAAGGTGTCGGTCAGGTCGGCCGAGCGGGAGACGTACTGCGCCGTCCACTCGACCGGGTCGTCCTCGGTGCTGATCCACCAGGCGTCGCCGGTGTCGGCGTCCAGGGCGTACATCAGCTGGGTGGGCAGTGGGTGCTCGGCGTCGAAGCGGTCGACGGCCAGCCCGGTGCCGAACAGCGCCACCGCGAGGACGGCGGCGACGCCGGGCACCAGCCCCCGGGACGGCCGGCCCGCGTCGGCTGACCCGAACAGCAGGTCGAGCACCGGCAGCAGGGCCAGACCGAGGAGGACGGCGAAGAGCGCGGGCGCGGCTCCGGTCGCCAACCCCAGCGCCGGGAAGAAGAGGGCGATCGTCGGCGCCAGCACCAGCACTGCGACAGCGCCGCCGACAACGGCCGCCAGCAGCCGCAGCCCTGGACGCAGCAGCAGTCCGACCAGCCCGGCGAGCGCCCCGGCCAGGGCCGGCACCGCCGCCAGGTACGACCCGCCGGGGGCCAGCGCCGCGAGCACGATCCCGAGCACCGCCAGCCAGCCGAGCCCACCGATGGCCAGCGCGGTCGCGCCCACCCGGCGGCGCAGCAACGCGTACCAGGCGAGCAGCACGGTCAGCACCAGGACGACGACACCCAGCCGGTACCAGCCCGGCCGCCAGGGGTCGATCATCCCGGCGTAGCCGGGGCGCACCGCCACCAGCAGCGCCCACGCGGCCTGCGCGGCGACCGGTGCGAGCGCGAGCGGGACCAGCGCAGCGGCGAACCCGGCCAGCGAGCGGCGCAGCGACGTCCCGGACCGCCGACGGGCGAGCACGGCCAGCGCAGCCACGGCGACGACCGCCAGCCCCGCCACCGGCCACACGAGCCAGCCGGGATACCGCACCAGCCCGCCGAGCACCGGGAAGTAGACGGCGTCCCCGGCGGCGGGCTCGGCGAGCGCGCCGAGGTCCTCGGCGCCCAGCGCCCGCGTCAGCGCCAGGGTGTTGTCCCCCATCGCCTGCAGGCTGCCGCGGTCCATCCGGGCCGGGGTGTCCTCCGGGGTGTGGTACGCCGCCGAGCCGTCGATGTAGGCGGTGTTCAGCCCGGTGAAGCCCGCCGCCAGCAACGGGCTGAAGTCGGTGTCGTTGGGCAGCGCGCGGTAGACCTCGACGGCGAAGCTGGTGGCCACCGGGTGCGGCGCGGCGCCCGCGTAGACGCCGGCCAGGTCGGCGTTGCCCAGCGCCGTCTCGAACATGATCGGCGGCCCACCGGTGCCACGGGCCTCCAGGTTGAGCACCACCCCGCCGTCGGCGGCCAGCCGGTCACCGTCGGCGAACGCCTCGGCGCCGCACAGGCACGCCTCCTCGGCGTCGGTGATCACCACCACGACGTCGTTGCGCAGCCGTGGTCCGGTGGTCAGCGCACGCACCGTCTCCAGCACCGAGGAGACGCCGGCGGCGTCGTCGTTGCCGCCGGGGCCGGTCTCGACGGAGTCGTGGTGGGCGGTGAGGAACAGCCGGCCGGTGGAGTCGGTGCCGGGCAGGACGGCGACGACGTTGCGGACCCGGGCCATCTCCACCTCCCCCGGGTCTCCCGGGTTGGCGCCGACCGCGTCCTGCACCCGCACCTGCAGGCCGAGATCGGCCAGGGTGTCGAGCAGGTACGCCCGCACCCGGTCGTTGGCGGCGCTGCCGGTCACGTGCGTCTCGGCCGCGATCTGCTCGACGTGCCCGAACGCGCGGCCGGCGCTGAACTCGCCCTCCGGTGCGTCCGGAGCGGCCGGGGACGGCGGCTGCAGGACGAGCACGCTCAGCGCAGCGAGCGCACCGAGCAGGAGCAGGGCGACGAGCCCGACCAGACGACCGGCACGCACAGGGACCTCCAGGAGACGTGGGCCGGATCACCCTAGGGGTGGGACCGGCCGGCTCCGGGGTCAGTCGAGCGAGTCGAGCCAGTTGGTGAGCAGTTGGGCCCCGGCGTCGCCGCTCTTCTCCGGGTGGAACTGGGTCGCCGACAGCGGCCCGTTCTCCACCCCGGCGACGAACCGGTCGCCGTGCTCGGCCCAGGTGACCGCCGGCGGGGTCAGCCGGCCGGTGACGCCGGGCTCGGCGAGCGGGAACTGACGCACGCCGTAGGAGTGCACGAAGTAGAAGCGCTGGTCCGCCAGGCCGGCGAAGAGCGTGGAGCCCGCCGGGGACTCGACGGTGTTCCAGCCCATGTGCGGCAGCACCGGCGCCTGCAGCTGCTCGACGACGCCCGGCCACTCACCGCAGCCCTCGGTGTCCTGGCCGTGCTCGACGCCCCGCTCGAAGAGCACCTGCATGCCCACGCAGATGCCGAGCACCGGGCGCCCACCGGCCAGCCGGCGGCCGATCACCTTGGGGCCGTCGACCGCGCGCAGCCCGTCCATGCAGGCGGCATAGGCACCCACGCCGGGCACGACGAGACCGTCGGCCTCCAGCGCGGCCTCCGGATCGGCGGTGACCGTGACGGCGGCGCCGACCCGGGTCAGCGCGCGCTCCGCCGAGCGCAGGTTGCCCGACCCGTAGTCGAGGACGACGACCTTCTTCACAGCTGCCACGCTACCCATCAGCCGCGGGAGCCCCCGGTGTGTTCCCCGGGCGGCACGGTGCGCTGCGGCAGGCCGGACTCTCCTCTAACGTCAGGGTAGGGTCGCGGGCGAGCCCGCAGCGTCGCGGACGGACCACCGCGACCCGAACGGGACCATGACCACCGCCCTGCCTGCCCGACTGTCCCGCCCCGCCTGGCTCTCCCCCCGGGTCGCCCGCACCGAGGTGCTCTCCGGCCTCGTCGTCGCCCTGGCGCTCATCCCCGAGGCGATCTCCTTCTCGATCATCGCCGGCGTCGACCCCCGCGTCGGGCTCTTCGCCTCCTTCACCATGGCGGTCACCATCGCCTTCACCGGCGGGCGGCCGGCGATGATCTCCGCCGCCACCGGGGCGGTCGCCCTGGTCATCGCGCCGCTGGTGGACAGCCACGGCCTGGAGTACCTGATCGCGGCGGTGCTGCTCGGCGGCCTGATCCAGGTCACGCTCGGCCTGCTCGGCGTGGCGAAGGTGATGCGCTTCGTGCCGCGCAGCGTGATGGTCGGCTTCGTCAACGCGCTGGCCATCCTGATCTTCACCGCCCAGCTGCCGCAGCTGATCGACGTGCCATGGCCGGTCTACCCGCTGGCCGCCGTCGGACTGGTGATCATCTTCGGGCTCCCCCGGCTGACCACCGCCGTCCCCGCCCCGCTGATCGCGATCGTGCTGCTGACCGTGTTCACCGTGACGGTCGGCGTGACCGTGCCGACCGTGGGCGACGAGGGCGCACTGCCCGACAGCCTGCCCTCGCTGGGCCTGCCCGACGTGCCGTTCACCTGGGACACCCTCGCCGTCATCGCGCCGTACGCGCTGGGCCTCGCGCTGGTCGGGCTGATGGAGTCGCTGATGACCGCCAAGCTGGTCGACGAGCTCACCGACACCCCCTCCAGCAAGACCCGGGAGTCGATCGGCCAGGGCATCGCCAACCTGGTCACCGGCGCCTTCGGCGGCATGGGCGGCTGCGCGATGATCGGCCAGACGATGATCAACGTCCGCTCCGGCGCCCGCACCCGGCTCTCGACCTTCCTCGCCGGGGTCTTCCTGCTGATCCTGGTGCTGGTGCTCAGCCCGGTGGTCGCGGTCATCCCGATGGCCGCGCTGGTCGCGGTCATGGTGTTCGTCTCGATCGTCACCTTCGACTGGCACAGCCTGCGCACCATCGGTGCGATGCCGCGCAGCGAGACGGCGGTCATGCTCACCACCGTCGCCGTCGTCGTCGCCACCGGGAACCTGGCGATCGGGGTGGGCGTCGGCGTCCTGGTGGCCTGCGTGCTCTTCGCCCGCCGGGTGGCCCACCTGGTCACCGTCACACCGCACGACGAGGCCGACGGCAGCCGCCGCTACGTCGTCGAGGGAGCGCTGTTCTTCGCCTCCAGCAACGACATGGTCGGCCAGTTCGACTACGCCGGTGACCCTGACCGGGTGGTCGTCGACCTCTCCGGCGCGCACATCTGGGACGCCTCCTCGGTCGCCGTCCTGGACGCGATCGAGCACAAGTACGCCACCCGCGGGAAGACCGTGGAGATCACCGGGCTCACCGACGTCACCGGCCACTACCACCAGCGGCTGGCCGGGAAGCTCGGGAACGGGGAGTGAACACCGCCGGACGGATGCAGATCGGCGAGGTCGCCGAACGGATCGGGCTGTCGCTGCGCACCATCCGGTACTACGAGGAGGTCGGCCTGGCCGTCCCGTCGGCGCGCTCGGACGGCGGCTTCCGGCTCTACGTCTCCGACGACGTCGAACGGCTGCGGGTGATCATGCAGATGAAGCCGCTGGGCTTCAGTCTCGAGGAGATGCGGGAGCTGCTGGACCTGCTCGACGCCGGGGACGCCGCCGACCCGGCCCGGCTGACCGCCTTCCGCGAGCAGGCCGCCGACCGGGTGGCCACCCTGCGCCGGCAGCTCGGGACGGCGGAGGAGTTCGCCGCCCGCCTGGGTCAGACCAGGTAGAGGACGCCGGCCACCGTCGCCAGCAGCGCCGCCACCAGCAGGAGCAGGGCGAACCCCACCTGCGGGCGGGTGCGGCCCAGCGTGTCCGAGTCGGACTTGAAGATGCTGTAGGACCCACCGAGCAGGAAACCGCCGACGAGGAGCAGGGCGACCCCGAAGCTCATCGGGTGCGGCTCACAAGGCGCCCTTGGTCGACGGGACGTCGGTGACCCGCGGATCGAGGGCGACGGCGGTGCGCAGCGCGCGGGCCAGCGCCTTGAACTGCCCCTCCACGATGTGGTGGGCGTCCCGGCCGGCGTAGAGCACCCGCACGTGCAGGCTGATCCGGGCGTTGAACGCGAAGGACTCCAGCACGTGCTTGGTCAGGCTGGTCGGGTAGTCCGGCCCGATCATCGGCGTCATGCCCTCGGGCTCGGCGTGCACGAAGTACGGCCGGCCGGACAGGTCGACGGCGGCCTGCACCAGCACCTCGTCCATCGGGATCGTCGCGTCGCCGTAGCGGGTGATCCCGCGCTTGTCGCCGAGCGCCTCCGCGAAGGCCTGGCCCAGGGCGATGGCGACGTCCTCGACGGTGTGGTGGGCGTCGATGTGCAGGTCACCGTCGGCCCGCACGGTCAGGTCGATCCCGCTGTGCTTGGAGAGCGCGGTGAGCATGTGGTCGTAGAACCCGACCCCGGTGGCGACGTCGGCCTTCCCGGTGCCATCCAGGTCGACCTCGACGACGAGCTTCGTCTCGTTGGTCGCCCGCTCGACGCGTGCAGTGCGGCTCATGCCCATCATCTTTCCAGAGCCCCGCGGTGCTCCGGCGCGATCTCACCCAGCGCGGTGAGGAAGGCGTCGGTCTCCTCGGTCGTGCCGGCGGTGACCCGCAGCCAGCCGGGCAGGCCGACGTCCCGCACCAGGACGCCGCGGTCGAGCAGCGCCTGCCAGGCCGCAGCGGAGTCGGCGAGGTGCCCGAACAGCACGAAGTTCGCGTCGCTGGGGACGCTGGTCAGCCCCATGCCGGGCAGCGCGTCGACGATCCGGTCCCGCTCGGCCTTGACGACGTCCACGGTGGCCAGCAGCTCGTCGGTGTGCGCCAGCGCGGCCCGCGCCGCGGCCTGGGTGAGCGAGCTGAGGTGGTAGGGCAGCCGCACCAGCTGCAGTGCGTCGACCACCGCGGGGTCGGCGGCCAGGTAGCCCAGCCGCAGGCCGGCCATGCCGAAGGCCTTGCTCATCGTGCGGCTGACGATCAACCGGGGACGGCCGGGCAGCAGGGACAGCGCCGAGACGGTGCCCTTCCGGGCGAACTCGGTGTACGCCTCGTCGACGACCAGCACCCCGGCGCCGTCGGTGTAGGTCAGGGCGTCGTAGAGCGCGGCGATCGTGTCCAGCTCGACCGCGGTGCCGGTCGGGTTGTTGGGGCTGGTCACGAAGACGACGTCCGGCCGCACCTGGCGCACCTGCGCGGTGGCCGCGGCGACGTCGATGGTGAAGTCCGCGCGCCGGTGCCCGTCGACCCAGGCCGCGCCGGTGGCAGCGGTGATGATCGGGTGCATCGAGTAGGACGGCGTGAAGCCCAGCGCCGTCCGCCCGGCCCCGCCGAAGGCCTGCAGCACCTGCTGCAGCACCTCGTTGGACCCGTTGGCCGCCCACACCTGCGCCGGCTCCACCTGCTCGCCGCTGGTGCGGGTCAGGTAGCCGGCCAGGTCGGCCCGCAGCGCCGTGGCCTCCCGGTCGGGGTACCGGTTCAGACCGCGCGCCGCCTCGGCCAGCGCCACCTGCAGGTCGGCCAGCAGTGACTTCGGCAGCGGGTGCGGGTTCTCGTTGGTGTTCAGCGCGTGCCGGACGGCGAGCTGCGGTGCCCCGTAGGGCGTGCGGCCTCGCAGCTCCGGCCGCAGCGGGAGCTCCTCCATGCTGGTCACGATGCGACCTCCTCGCTGGCGCTCGGACGTCGCCTGCCGACGTGCCCTGCTCTGCTCATGGGTGCCCTCGCGAGCTCGGTCAACGGCGCTGGCGGGCGCGGACCGCCGCCGCGTGGGCGGGCAGGTCCTCGGCGTTCGCCAGGGCGTCGATGTGCCCGGCCACCTCGGCGAGGGCCTGCTCGTCGTAGTCGATGAGGTGGATGCCGCGCAGGAAGGACTGCACGGACAGCCCGCTGGAGTGCCGGGCGCAGCCGCCGGTGGGCAGCACGTGGTTGGAGCCGGCGCAGTAGTCACCGAGCGACACCGGCGCCCACGGGCCGACGAAGATCGCCCCGGCGTTGCGCACCCGCATCGCCACCTCGCGGGCGTCCCGGGTCTGGATCTCCAGGTGCTCGGCGGCGTAGGCGTCGACCACGGCCAGGCCGGTCTCCAGGTCGTCGACGAGGACGACGCCGGACTGGCTCCCGCCCAGCGCCGTGCTGATCCGGTCGCTGTGCTTGGTGGCGGCGACCTGCCCGGGCACCAGGTCCACGACGGCGTCGGCGAGGGCCTCGCTGGTGGTGACCAGCACCGCGCCGGCCAGCGGGTCGTGCTCGGCCTGGCTGATCAGGTCGGCGGCGACGTGCACCGGGTCCGCGGTGTCGTCGGCCAGCACTGCGACCTCGGTCGGCCCGGCCTCGGAGTCGATGCCGATCAGCCCGCGCAGCAGCCGCTTGGCGCCCGTCGTGTAGACGTTGCCCGGCCCGGTGACCATGTCGACCGGCTGGCAGGGCCCGGCACCGTAGCCGAAGACGGCGATCGCCTGGGCGCCGCCGACGGCGTACACCTCGGTGACGCCCAGCAGCGCGCAGGCGGCCAGCACACCCGGGTCGGGCAGCCCGCCGTTGTCCCGCTGCGGCGGGCTGGCCACCGCGATCGACTCCACCCCGGCCAGCTGCGCGGGGACGACGTTCATCACCACCGAGCTCAGCAGCGGCGCCAGGCCACCGGGCACGTACAGCCCGACCCGGCGGACCGGCACCCACCGCTCGGTGACCGTGCCGCCGCGCACCACGTCGGTGGTGACGTCGGTGCGGCGCTGGTCGGCGTGCACCTTGCGGACGCGGGCGATCGCCTCGACCAGCGCCGCCTTGACAGCCGGGTCGACGGTGGCCAGCGCCTCGTCCAGCGCCGCCTGCGGCACCGCCATGTCCGGGACGTCCACACCGTCGAGCCGGGCGGTGATCTCGCGGACCGCCTCGGCGCCGCGCAGCCGGACGTCCTCGCAGATCGGGCGGACGACGGCCAGCACCGAGTCGATGTCGGTGGCGGCGCGCGGCAGCAGCTGGGCGAGCTCACGCGGCCCGGGCAGCTGAGACCCACGCAGGTCGATGCGGGACAGCACGGAGCACCTCCGGGTACGAGCGGGGGAACACCCCACGGTAGACGCCCGGGTGGGGCGACCTCGCTGGCCGTAGGCTCCCCGCGTGGCTCAGCCAGGTGACCGGGGAGGTCTGGGAGGCCGGGAGGTCATCCCGCTCTTCCCGTTGGAGTCCCCGCTGTTCCCCGGGGTCGTCCTCCCGCTGCAGATCTTCGAGGCCCGCTACCGCCGGTTGGTCGCCGACCTCACCGTCCGCCCCGCGGGCGCCCAGCGCCGCTTCGGCGTGGTGGCGATCCGGCAGGGCTGGGAGGTGGAGCGGGTGACACCGGCGGAGGCACTGTTCGACGTCGGCTGCACCGCGGTGGTGCGGGTGATCGCCCCGCAGACCGATGGCGGCTACCGGATGGTGGCGGTGGGCGGCGAGCGCTTCCGGCTGCTGGACGTGCTGGTGCCCGCCGACGGCGGCCGGGACCCGGACGCCGCCGAGCCTCCCTACCTGCAGGCCGTGGTCGAGTGGCTGGACGAGGAGGAGGCGGCCGAGGAGGCCGCCGGGAACGCCGACGGCCTGGTCGGCCCGGACGCCGCCGCCGGCATCGTCCCGGAGGACGTGCTGAGCGAGGTGGCCCGCGGGTCGCTGGAGGTGCTGGCGAACAACGTCCGCGACCTGTTCGCCCGCTACGTCGCCGAGGTCGCCATCCGGCAGGGTGGCGACGGCGACGGCTTGTCCGACGAGGTGCTCGAGGCCCTGACACCGGACGAGCTGCTCACCGAGGACGACGGCGCCCCCGACGAGGTGGTCGCCACCGCCGCACTGCTGCGTGCGGTCAGTGACGACGCCCGCGGGCTGTCCTACCTGGTCGCCTCGGCCGCGCTGCTGACCACCGAGGACCGGCAGGCGCTGCTCGCGGAGTCGGCCACCCGGCGCCGGCTGGCGATGGAGTCCCGGCTGCTGCGCCGCGAGCTCACGCTGCTGCGGACCCTGGGCGCGGTCCCGGTGCCGCTGCGGCAGTTCGCCACCCCGATGACCGCCAACTGACGAGGGGCCCCTTCCCTCCTTGGACGGGGCCTGACCGCCCTCCTCTGGACGGGATCCTGCTTCAGCCGCGCGGTGTGGCCGGCGGAACGGGCGGCAACGGCGGCCGGGCAGGGAACTGCTGGCCGCCGTCCTGCGGGCCGCCGTACTGCGGAGCCCCGTACTGCGGAGCCCCGTACTGCGGAGCCCCGTACTGCGGGGCGCCGAAGTGTGGGGCGCCGAAGTGCGGGGCGCCGGAGTGCGGGCCGAGGAACTGCTGGGCCGGCAACTGCTGGCCCCCGAGCGGCTCGTCCCCCGGCCGCCCCAGGTCGTCGCGGCTGGTGAGGACGGTCGCCACCAGGTAGACGAGGACGGCGCAGAACGGGCCGACCGCCAGCGCGGCCGTGGCCCCCAGGCCGAG
>Ga0210040_10008389_pt1 | contig 12280 bp, 9 predicted proteins | sample CryGeyCG12114_NA_FD_185462 | JGI IMG/M metagenome (GOLD analysis project Ga0210040, IMG submission 185462) | Groundwater microbial communities from aquifer - Crystal Geyser CG19_WC_8/21/14_NA (SPAdes) (version 2) | ecosystem: Environmental > Aquatic > Deep subsurface > Groundwater | place: USA... | reverse complement strand
GTCGCCGGTGCCGATCTGCACCAGCTGGCCGTGCCGCATGATCAAGATCCGGTCCCCCAGCTTGAGCGCCTCGGACAGGTCGTGGGTGATGAAGATCATCGTCTTGCCCATCTCCTTGTGCAGGCGGATCACCTCGGCCTGCATGTCCCGCCGGATCAGCGGGTCGAGGGCCGAGAACGGCTCGTCGAACAGCAGCACGTCCGGGTCGCCGGCCAGTGCCCGGGCCAGACCGACCCGCTGCTGCATCCCGCCGGAGAGCTGGTCGGGGAAGCGCTGCTCGTAGCCCTGCAGCCCGACCAGGTCGATCACCTGCTGGGCGCGCTCCATCCGCTCGCTGCGCTTGGCTCCGCGGACCTCCAGGCCGTAGGAGACGTTGCCCGCCACGGTCCGGTGCGGCAGCAGCCCGAAGTGCTGGAAGACCATGGAGATCTTCCGCCGCCGCAGGTCGCGCAGGGCGGGCGCCGAGGCCGCCATGATGTCGGTGCCCTCCAGCAGGATCTGCCCGGCGGTCGGCTCGATCAGCCGGGTCAGGCAGCGGACGAGCGTCGACTTGCCCGAGCCGGAGAGGCCCATCACCACGAACACCTCGCCGCGGGCCACGTCGAAGCTGACGTCCCGGACGGCCGTCACGCAGCCGGTGCGCTCCAGGATCTCCGGTCCGGTCAGCTCGCGGAGCGCCGCGTCGCCGGGGATCCGCGCGGCCCCGGCCCCGAAGACCTTCCAGAGGTGGCGGACCGAGAAGTCGGGGGTGTCGACCCGACCCGGCGAGACGTCCGGCAGCCGTGTCGCCCCGGTCTCAGATGCGTTGCTGGCCATCAGGTGCTCCCTGTCTCGGAGTGCGGCGTGGTGGGTGCGGCGGGCGGGACGACCGGTGCAGGGGGGTGGTGGCCGGCTGGGGTCAGGAGGAGAACCAGTGCTGGGGGGCGGGGGCGGTGTTCTGCCAGATGTGCTTGGTCTCCCGGTACTCGGCCAGGCCGCTGGGGCCGAGCTCGCGGCCGTTGCCGGACTGGCCGAAGCCGCCCCACTCCGCCTGCGGCACGTAGGGGTGGTAGTCGTTGATCCACACCGTCCCCAGCCGCAGGGCGCCGGCCACCCGCTGGGCTCGGCCGGCGTCGGAGGTCCAGACGGCACCGGCCAAGCCGTACGGGCTGTCGTTGGCCAACCGGACGGCCTCGGCCTCGTCGTGGAAGGTCTCCACCGTCAGCACCGGTCCGAACGACTCGTCGCGGACGCACGTCATGCTGGAGCGGCAGCCGTCGAGGACGGTCGGCGGGTAGTAGTAGCCCGAGCTCAACGCCGGGTCGCTCGGGAAGCTGCCGCCGCAGCGCAGCACCGCACCCTCGGTCACCGCCGCCTGCACGTAGGCGTGCACCTTGTCCCGGTGGGCAGCGGAGACCAGCGGGCCGGTCTCGGCGAGCTCGTCGAACGGCCCGCCCAGCCGGATCAGCTCGGCCCGCGACACCAGCTCGTCGACGAAGCCCGCGGCGATGCTGTCCTGCACCAGCAGCCGGGCACCGGCGGAGCAGACCTGACCGGAGTGCAGGAAGACCGCGGTGAGGGCCATGTCCAGGGCCGCCTCGCGGTCGGCGTCGGCGAAGACGACGTTGGGGTTCTTGCCGCCGAGCTCCAGGGCGACCCGCTTCACGGTGGGTGCGGCCGCGGCCATGATGGCCCTGCCCGTTTCCACCCCGCCGGTGAAGCTGACCAGGTCGACCCGGGGGTCGGTGGTGAGCACCGACCCGACCTCGGGCCCGGTGCCGGTGACCAGGTTGGCCACGCCGGCCGGCAGACCGGCCTCGCTCAGCGTGTCCATCAGCAGCGAGGCCGTCGTGGGCGTCAGCTCCGAGGGCTTGAGGACGAAGGCGTTGCCCGCCACCAGGGCGGGAGCCACCTTCCACGACACCTGCAGCAGCGGGTAGTTCCAGGGGGTGATCAGGGCGCAGACCCCGACGGGTGAGTAGACGATCCGGCTGATCGCGTCGGTGCGGCCGGTGTCGACCACCCGCCCGGCGTCGGTACCGGCGATGCCGCCGTAGTAGCGGAAGCAGCCGATGATGTCGGCCAGGTCGTAGCGGGCCTCCACCATGCGCTTGCCCGTGTCCAGGGCCTCGGCCTTGGCGTACAGGGCCAGGTCGCGCTCCAGCAGCTCGGCCACCCGGAGCAGCAGGTCGCCCCGGTCACGCTCCGGCGACCCCGGCCAGGGTCCGTCGTCGAAGGCCCGGCGGGCCGAGGCGATCGCGGAGCGCGCGTCGTCGCTGGTGCACTCGGCCACCGCCGCGACCGGGCTGCCGTCGGCCGGGCAGGTGATCTGCCGCGCCGCTGCGGTCTCGTGCCAGTCGCCGTCGAGGAAGAGCCCGCGGGGAGGGGTGCTCGTCATGCCGGGCTGCCCACGTGGATCGCTGTCCTCCGGTCGACTAGGGCGGGCCAGCGGCGTTGCGTATGGCGCATCACCCCGCTCTGTGAGCAACAGCATGGGCGGGGCCGTGGAGGGTGTCAAGGTACGGCGGGCCGCCGCGCACGCCTGTTACGCAGTGGTCACATCGGGGTGGTCACATCGGGACCGACGGCCGCTCGGCCGAGGCCACCGACCAACCCATCCGGAGGGAGACCGTCTGGGCGGCCCGGCTCACCTCGGCGGCCACGGCGTCCAGCCGGTCCTCGATCCGGAAGGTCGGGCCGGAGACCGAGAGCGAGGCGATGACCTCCCCGGCCGCGCCGCGGACGGGTGCCGCGACCGCGGTCAACCCGATCTCGAGCTCGTCCCGGGCCACCGCGTAGCCACGGTCGCGGACCTGCTCGAGGTCGGCGAGCAGCGCCTCGCGGGTGACCAGGGTGTGCTCGGTGAGCCGGCTGAGGGCACCGTCGGGACCGGTCGCGGTGGCGATGACGGTCTCCCGTTCGGCGGCGGAGACGTGGGCGAGCAGCACCCGCCCGTTGGCGGTGGCGTGGATCGGGTTGCGCTGGCCGACCCAGTTGTGGATCTGCAGCGCCGAGGGCCCCGAGACCTGGTCGAGGTAGAGGGTCTCGCAGCCGGAGAGGATGACCACGTTGACGGTCTCGCCCACCCGGGCAGCCAGCTCGGTGGTCACTGCCCGGCTCTCCTGGACCACGTCCATCCGGGACCGCGTCGCGCCGGCCAGCCGCAGCACCCCCAGGCCCAGCTGGTAGCGGCCGCGGTCGGGCAGCTGCTCGGCGAGGCCGTGGGCCTCCAGGGTGGCCAGCAGCCGGGAGGCGGTGGACTTGTGCACGTCGAGCAGGGCGGCGATCTCGCTCACTCCGAGCCGGCCGTCGGCGGCGAGCAGCTCCAGGATGGTCAGCGCCCGGTCCACCGACTGCACGGCGGCCGAGGCAGCCTCAGCAGGGGCGGACACCCCCGCAGTGTAGGCCCGCGGTGCAGCGCGACCGCGCCGCCGCGGTGCGCCGACCGGTACGCTGCGCTCTCGCGCCTGTTGCCACCCAGTCGCCGTCCGCCTGCCCCCGCCCGACCTTGGAGATCGATTGTCACCCCGCCCGGCCGCCGGCCAGCAGTTCGTCCTCACCCTGTCGTGTGCCGACGGGCCGGGCCTCGTGCACGCGGTAGCCGGCTTCCTGGTGCAGCTCGGCGGCAACATCTTGTCCAGCCAGCAGTACGAGGACCGCGGTACGGGCCGCTTCTTCATGCGGCTGCAGTTCGACTTCGTCGGAGCCGTGCCGCCGCTGGCCGAGCTGGGGGAGGCCTTCGCCGCCGTCGCCGAGCGGCACGGAATGCAGTACTCCTTCGCCGACGTGGCCACCCCGATGCGAACGATGATCATGGTCAGCAAGTTCGGGCACTGCCTGAACGACCTGCTCTACCGCCACCGGATGGGCACGCTGAACATCGAGATCCCCATCGTGGTCTCCAACCACCCCGACTTCGCCGAGCTGGTCGGCTCCTACGGCATCCCCTACGTGCACCTGCCGGTGACCCCGGAGACCAAGCCCGAGGCCGAGGCGGAGATGCTGCGGCTGGTCGCCGAGCACGAGGTGGACCTGGTGGTGCTGGCCCGCTACATGCAGGTGCTGACGGGTGGGACCTGTCGTGCGCTGGCCGGCCGGGCGATCAACATCCACCACTCGTTCCTGCCCAGCTTCAAGGGCGCCAAGCCCTACCACCAGGCGCACGCCCGCGGCGTGAAGCTGATCGGCGCCACCGCGCACTACGTCAACGACGACCTCGACGAGGGCCCGATCATCGAGCAGGACGTCGTCCGGGTCGACCACCAGATGGGGCCGGAGGACTTCGTGGCCGCCGGCCGGGACGTGGAGACCCAGGTGCTCTCCCACGCGGTCCGCTGGCACAGCGAGCACCGGGTGATGCTCAACGGCTCCCGGACCGTCGTCTTCCGCTGAGCAGCAGGCCGTCAGACCGAGTCGCTCCACCACCGGTGAGGCGGGGAGCGGACGCTCGCAGGTCGGCATGGGTCGGGTGACTCGCGCCCAGGTCTTGACCTCGGCTCACCGCACACGGTGTGATGAGGCCAGGTCCGGCTGGAGTCTCTCCTGCTGAGCTCGACCGGTGTCGCTGTCCTCGGCGGTGCCGGGTACGGGCGCTGCGTCGGGACCTGGTGGTCCGAGGTCGCGCGAGGGGGAACCGGCCACCCGCGGCCCTGGGACCACCTCGTCCCGCGGGCCTCGCAGCGTCACGCATTCCCAGGCGACGAAGGCCGGCTGCACCCCCACCACCGACCGCGGTGACCGGGCGCGCGACGGGATCGGCGCCTGGCCATCCGGCGCCGGCGCTCAGCCGGCGATCGACTCTGAGGAGGCTGCGGTGCTGTTGGACCCCCGGCTGACCGATAGGTCAGCAGACAGGACGAACATCGGTGGACACTGGCGCAGGCTGCGGCGCCGGGGAGCGGCTCTCGGCGGTGTGGTCGCACTGGCGCTGGTCGGGTCGACCGCGATCCCCGCGGACGCCGCGCTCAGCACCTCCGAGCGGCTGCAGCAGTCGGTGAAGCTGAACGGTCTGCTCAAGCAGACCCGGGCCCTGCAGCAGATCGCCGACGTCAACGGCGGCAACCGTGCCGCGGGCAGCGTCGGCCATGCCGCGTCCGCCGGTTACGTGATGGGCCAGCTGCAGGCGGCGGGCTACCAGGTGGAACTGCAGCCGTTCGAGTTCCCGTACTTCCAGGAGCTCGAGCCCACCGAGCTCGACCGCCTCGCACCCGCGGCCACGAGCTACCAGGAGGGGGTCGACTTCGCCACCGCGACCTACTCCGGCTCGGGGACCGCCGAGGGTAACGTCCGCCCGGTCGACGTGCTGCTGCCGCCCGGCGCCGCTGCCAACAGCTCGACCAGCGGGTGCGAGGCGACCGACTTCGCCGGCTTCGTCGAGGGTGAGATCGCCCTCCTGCAACGTGGCACCTGCACGTTCGGCGTCAAGGCGGAGAACGCCGAGGCCGCCGGGGCTGCGGCCGTGATCATCTTCAACGAGGGCCAGGAGGGACGAACGGAGCTGCTCAGTCCCACCCTCGGGGCGCCCTCGGTGACCATCCCGGTCGTCGGGGCAAGCTTCGCGCTTGGTGAGGAGCTCGCGCGTACCGGGACCACCGTCCGCCTGAGCACCTCCACGGTGTCGCAGACGCGGACGACCTACAACGTCGTGGCCGAGACGGGCAAGGGTCGTGCCGACAACGTGGTGATGCTCGGCGCGCACCTCGACGGCGTCCCGGCGGGTCCCGGGATCAACGACAACGGTTCGGGCAGCGCCGCGCTGCTCGAGATCGCCAAGGGCATGGCCAAGGAGGTGAAGAAGCCACGCAACCGGGTCCGCTTCGCCTGGTGGTCGGCCGAGGAGTTCGGTCTGCTCGGGTCGGCGGCCTACGTGTCCTCGCTGAGCACGGCCGAGGCCGGCGACATCGCGCTCTACCTGAACTTCGACATGATCGCCTCGCCGAACTCCGGCCGGTTCGTCTACGACGGCGACGACTCCGACGCCGTAGGTGCCGGGGCCGGGCCGGCCGGCTCGGCGGCGATCGAGGACGTCTTCACCGACTACTTCGCGGCTCGCGACCTGCCCACCCAGGGCACCGACTTCGATGGCCGCTCCGACTACGGGCCGTTCATCGAGGTGGGCATCCCGGCCGGCGGGCTGTTCACCGGGGCCGAGGGGCTCAAGACCGCCGAGCAGGCGACGGCGTTCGGTGGCACGGCAGGACAGGCCTTCGACCCCTGCTACCACCAGGCCTGCGACACCACCCGCAACCTGAGCAACACCGCCTTCCTGCAGAACGCCCGCGCCGCCGCGCACGCCACGGCCCTGTTCGCGCAGAGCACGGCGACGGTGAACAGCCGGCCGAGCGCGGCCCGGCTGGCCAGGGTGCCGTCGGCCAAGGCTCTGGCGGGCATCCCGCACGGGGTGGCGGCGCGCTAGCCCGGTGACCCGGGGGCTGGGCCGGCCGTCCGGCCCCCGGGCCTTCCGCCAACCGTCTGGCCGGCGAGCCCCGGCTGGTCGCTCGCGCCGTCAACCGCGGCTGTTCGTCGGGCACATCACCGCGTTCCGGCAGGGGGGTCACCACCGCGGAGGACCAGACGTCCCGACGAGCTGGCGGTGTCCCTCACCCGTGTGGGGGGCACCACGGCGGCCGCCCCCGCTCGCGCCCTAGCCTGGCCACCATGAGCACCTCCGACCGCGGCGTCCTGGTCACCGGCTCCTCCCGGGGAGTGGGCGCGGCCACCGCCCGGGCCTTCGCGGAGCAGGGTGACCGGGTCGTCGTGCACTACCGGGCGGCCGAGGGCCCGGCCCGGACGCTGCTGGACAGCCTCCCGGGCGCCGGCCACGCCCTCGTCCAGGCCGACCTGTCCGACCCCGCCGCGGTGCAGGTCCTGGCCGGCGAGGCGGTGGCGGCGCTGGGCCGGGTGGACGTGCTCGTCAACAACGCCGCCCTGTTCCTCGACCCGAGCCCTGATGCCCGGCAGGGCAGCCGCCGCGGCGACCACCGGATCACCGACGTGGACTACGACGCCTGGGTCCGGGCCTGGCAGACGACGCTGGCCACCAACCTGATGGGCGCGGCCAACCTCACCTGGTGCGTGGCCCGGCACATGATCGAGGTGCCGCCGGCGGACGGGGCGCCCCGCGGCCGGATCGTCAACGTCGGCAGCCGGGGCGCCTACCGCGGCGAGCCGGACGTGCCCGCCTACGGAGCCAGCAAGGCCGGGCTGCATGCCTTCGGGCAGTCGATGGCCATCGCCCTGGCCCCGGAGGGCATCTCGGTGGCAACCCTGGCGCCCGGCTTCATCGCCACCGACATGGCGGCGACCCTGCTCGACCGGCCCGAGGGCGACGCCATCCGGGCGCAGAGCCCGTTCGGGCGGGTGGCCACGCCCGAGGAGGTCGCCGCCGCGATCCTCACCCTGGCCGGAACGCGCGCTGAGTGGTTCTCCGGCGCGGTCGTGGACTTCAACGGCGCCAGCTACCTGCGCTGACACCGGGCAGCGAACCGCCCCGGCGTCCCAGGACGCCCGGCGTGTGACGAGTGCGTCACGTGCCGCCCGGACGCTTGACAGCGCTGGCTCCGGTCTAGAGGCTGTTGCGTATCACGAATCGGGTTGTGGCTGGTGCACGTCATCACCACCTGAGCGAGAGCAGGGAGCAGCGTGCCGGTGGCAGAGAACGAGTCCTCGTTCCGGGTCGGTCTGCTGGCCGACCTGCCGCCCGGTGAGGCGCTGCGGGTGGCCGAGGTGTCGCCCCCGGTCGCGGTGTTCCACACCGAGGACGGCCAGCTCTTCGCCATCGACGACACCTGCACCCACCAGGACGCCTCGCTGGCGGACGGCTGGCTGGAGGGCTGCGAGGTCGAGTGCCCGCTGCACGCCTCCCGCTTCGACCTGCGCACGGGGGCGGTGGACGCACCGCCCGCCAAGGTCGGCGTCCGCGCCCACGCGGTCTCGGTCACCGACGGGGAGATCTGGCTGACGCTGTCCGCGGACGCGCCCAACCTCCCGCCCGGCGTCACCGCCTGATGGCTCTCCTGGAGTCGGTGCTGGTCGTCGGGGCCAGCCTCGCCGGCCACGCCACGGCGCGCGCCCTGCGCAGCCAGGGGTTCGACGGGCGGATCACCCTCGTCGGCGAGGAGCGGGAGCGCCCCTACGACCGGCCGCCCCTGTCCAAGGGCTTCCTGGCCGGCCGGGTCGAGGCCGCCGACCTGGCGCTGGAGGCGGCCGGTGAGGACCTGCAGGTCGAGTGGCTGCTCGGGCACGCGGCCACGGCGCTCGACGTCGCCGACACCGCCGTCACCCTCGACGACGGCCGCCGCCTCGTCGCCGACGCGGTCGTGCTGGCCACCGGCTCCCGCGCTCGCCGGCTGCCCGGCGGCACCGCCGCGCACGACCTGGCCGGCGTGCACACCGTCCGCAACCTGGCCGACGCGCGGGCGCTCCGCGCCGAGCTGCTGCCCGGCGTCCGGGTGGTGGTGGTCGGGGCAGGCTTCATCGGCGCCGAGGTGGCCTCCACCGTCCACGGCCTGGGCTTGGAGGTCACCGTCGTCGAGGCGGCCCCGGCGCCGCTGTCCGGACCCCTCGGCGTCGAGCTCGGCCTCGCCGTGGCGACCCTGCACGCCCGGCACGGCGTCCACCTGGAGTGCGGCGTGCCGGTGGCCGGGCTGCTCGGGCGCGACCGGGTGACCGGCGTCGAGCTGGTGGACGGGACGGTGCTGCCCGCCGACGTGGTGGTGGTGGGGATCGGCAGCATGGCCGCCACCGACTGGCTGGCCTCCTCGGGGCTGGACGTCGTCGGCGGGGTGGCCTGCTCCAGCACCGGGGCCGTCGCGCCCGGCGTCTGGGCGGTCGGTGACTGCGCCGCCTGGTACGACCCGGTCCGCGGCCTGCCGCACCGCCTCGAGCACTGGACCGACGCTCTCGAGCGACCCGTCGCGATGGTCCGGGCGATGCTCGGGCAGTCCGCCGGCACGGCTCGCGCGCCGTACTTCTGGTCCGAGCAGTACGGGGTGATGATCCAGTTCGCCGGCCGCCACCTCGGTGGCGAGCAGATCACCATCGAGGCGGGCAGCCCAGCCACCTCGGACGTGTTCGCCACCTACCGACGCGACGGAGAACTGGTCGCGGTGCTGGGGATGAACCAGCCGAAGCTGTTCACCCGGGCGCGTCGATCGCTGCCCGGCACCCCGCTCGACCGCCCGTCCGCCGTCCCGCAACCGGTGTCCTGAGAAGAGAAGGAAGTGCCATGACCAGCACGCAGCTGCCCGAGTCGTTGATCTCGACCCTGCCGGGGCGCTACTACACCGACGAACGGGTCTTCGCGCTGGAGCAGGCGAAGATCTTCGAGGACATGTGGTTCTGTGCGGTGCGCGGCAGCGACATCGCGAACCCCGGCGACTTCCGCACCGTCCAGGTCGGCACCGAGTCGCTGATCATCTCCCGCAGCCGGCGCGGCGAGGTGCGGGCCTTCTACAACGTCTGCCGCCACCGCGGCGCGCAGATCTGCACCGAGGCGTCCGGGTCGGTCAAGCGGGCCTTCCAGTGCCCGTACCACGCCTGGACCTACGACCTCGACGGCAAGCTGGTCGCCGCGCCCAACCTGACCAAGATGCCCGACATCGACCGCATCCAGTACGGCCTGCGGCCGGTCCAGCTGCGCGAGTGGCTGGGCTACGTCTGGGTGAGCCTGGCCGACGAGCCGCCGTCCTTCGAGTCCACCGTGATGCAGGAGATCGTCGACCGGCTGGGCGAGGTGGAGAACCTCGACCACTACGACCTCGCCAACCTCTCCGTCGGCCGGCGGATCGTCTACGACGTGGCCGCCAACTGGAAGCTCATCGTGGAGAACTTCATGGAGTGCTACCACTGCGCGACGATCCACCCCGAGCTCACCGAGGTGCTGCCGGAGTTCGCCGACGGACTGGCCGCCCAGGTGTTCGTGAACCACGGTGCGGAGTTCGGCGAGGGCGTCCAGGGCTTCACCGTGGACGGCTCGGCGGGGGTGGACGCCATCCCGACCATCGACGCCGAGCAGGACCGCCGCTACTACGCGGTGACCATCAAGCCGCAGGTGTTCGTGAACATGGTGCCCGACCACATCATCTTCCACCGGATGTTCCCGATGGGTCCCGACCGCACGGTGGTGGAGTGCGACTGGCTGTTCCTGCCCTCGGTGGTGGAGTCGGGCCGCGACGTCTCCAAGTCGGTCGAGCTGTTCCACCGGGTCAACACCCAGGACTTCGACGCCTGCGAGCGCACCCAGCCGGCGATGTCGTCGCGGATGTACGCCGACGGTGGCGTGCTGGTGCCCAGCGAGCACCACATCGGCGAGTTCCACGACTGGCTGCGTTCCCGGATCGACCCGTCCTGAGCGTCGTGACCGGCTCAGCCGAGGTGACCGAGCCGCTCGCTGACGGCTCGCGCCGCGGCGACGGCCGAGCGCGCCGCCGAGGGCAGCGCATCCACCGGCAGCCGGAAGGCGGGCGCGGAGATGGACAGCGCGGCCACCACCGCGCCGTCGGCCCGGCGCACCGGGGCGGCGACGGCGTTCAGCCCACGTTCCAGCTCGCCGGCGGTGACCGCGTAGCCCTCCCGCCGGGCCCGCTCCAGCTGGTCGCCCAGCACGGCGGGGTCAGTCACAGTCGCCTCGGTGAAGGCGGGGAGGTCGGCCAGCACCCGTTCCCGCACCTCGGCAGGAGCATGGGCGAGCAGCACCTTGCCGGAGGAGGTGGCGTGCAGCGGGGTCGGACGGCCGACCCAGCTGTCCACCGAGACGGCGCCGCCGCCCTCGCTCTGGTGCACGTTCACGGCCACGTCGCCCTGCCGGATGGCCAGGTTCACCGTCTCGCCGAGCTCGACGGCCAGCCGGTCGCACACCGGCGCCCCCTGACCGGAGACGTCGAGGTGGCCCCCCACTCCCGCCGCCAGCCGCAGCACACCGGTGCCGAGGCGGTAGCGTCCGCGCTCGGAGCCGGTCTCGACCAGGTCGCGGGCCTGCAGGGCGACCAGCAGCCGCGACGCGGTCGACTTGTGCACCCCGATCGCGGCCGCGACGGCGGTGACCCTGGCGTCGGGGTGCCGGGCCAGATGCTCCAGCGCGCTGATCGCCCGGTCGACCGACTGGAAGCCGCCGGTGGCGGCACCGGCACCACTGGTGCTCACGGCACAACCCTAAGCACGGCCAGCACCCGTGGCCCAGCCGGAGACGGAGGACGAGCGTGACCCAGACGACGTACGACCACGTGATCGTGGGTGGCGGCAGCGCCGGTTGCGCCCTCGCCGCCCGGCTGAGCGCGGACGGGCAGCGCTCGGTGCTGGTCCTGGAGGCGGGTCGGAGCGACTTCCCGTGGGACCTGTTCATCCAGATGCCCGCGGCCCTCACCTTCCCCAGCGGCAACCGCTTCTACGACTGGCAGTACGCCTCCGAGCCCGAGCCGCACATGGCGGGCCGGCGGATCGCGCACGCCCGCGGCAAGGTGCTGGGCGGCTCCAGCTCGATCAACGGGATGATCTGGCAGCGGGGCAACCCGCTGGACTTCCAGCGCTGGGCCGCCGACCCCGGGATGGAGCAGTGGGACTGGGCGCACTGCCTGCCGTACTTCCGGCGGATGGAGAACAGTCTGGCCGCGGACGTCTCCGACCCGATGCGGGGGCACTCCGGCCCACTGGTCCTGGAGCGGGGCCCGGCCCGCAACCCGCTGTTCGGGGCCTTCTTCGAGGCGGCGCAGCAGGCGGGCTTCCCGCTCACCGAAGACGTCAACGGCTACAAGCAGGAGGGCTTCGCCGCCTTCGACCGCAACGTGCACCGCGGCCAGCGGCTGTCGGCGTCGCGGGCCTACCTGCGGCCGGTCCGCTCGCGGACCAACCTGACCGTGCTGACCCGGGCGCTGGTCACGGAGGTGAACTTCGCCGGCGACCGTGCCACCGGGGTCTCCTACCGCCGAAACGGGAGGCTGCACACGGTCAGCGCCGGGGAGGTGATCCTTTGCGGAGGGGCGATCAACTCCCCGCAGCTGCTGCAGCTCTCCGGGATCGGTCCGGCCGAGGTGCTGAAGCCGCTCGGCATCCGCCAGCGCGTCGACCTGCCGGGTGTCGGGGCCAACCTGCAGGACCATCTGGAGGTCTACATCCAGCACGCCTGCACCCAGCCGGTGAGCATGCAGCCGTACCTGGAGAAGTGGCGGATGCCGTACATCGGTCTGCAGTGGCTGCTGGCCCGCCGCGGACCCGCGGCCACCAACCACTTCGAAGGCGGTGGCTTCGTCCGCTCCAACGACGACGTGGCCTACCCCAACCTGATGTTCCACTTCCTGCCCATCGC
>Ga0210040_10008388_pt1 | contig 12281 bp, 10 predicted proteins | sample CryGeyCG12114_NA_FD_185462 | JGI IMG/M metagenome (GOLD analysis project Ga0210040, IMG submission 185462) | Groundwater microbial communities from aquifer - Crystal Geyser CG19_WC_8/21/14_NA (SPAdes) (version 2) | ecosystem: Environmental > Aquatic > Deep subsurface > Groundwater | place: USA... | reverse complement strand
ACGTATGTGTTCCGCGCCAAACCCAGTACCTTTGCTCCCGACAACTATGATTTGGTGCGCCGCCCTGAGTATGAAATGCTTTGGTACGCCGCCGTGGACCAATGGAGAAAAGGACTGACCGCCCAAGCCGCCCGGTAACCGAGCGCCGCACATTCTACGACGAGAATAACCGCCCCGTTCCTCGGCGCGACAGCAACCGCGAGGAGCACGCCGAGCGTCCCCGCGAGCCGCGAGCCGATGGCGACAAACCTCGCTATCCGCATAAGCCGGCCGCCGACCGCAGCATTGAGATGCTGTTTGGTCTGCGCCCCATTTTGGAAGCGCTGCATGCGGGACGCACGCTGGAAAAAATCTACCTGCTGCGCACCACCAAAAATAGCATCACCCAGGATATTTCGGCTTTAGCAAAAGCAGCCAATATCCCGGTAGCCATGGTGCCGCTGGAAAAGCTCGATGGGCTGACCCGCAAAAATCATCAAGGTGCCGTGGCATTCGTGTCGCCCATTGACTACGCGCCGCTGGACAATATTGTGGCCCGGTTGTTTGAGGAAGGCAAAACGCCCTTGCTGCTGATTCTGGACCGTATTACCGACGTGCGCAACTTCGGTTCCATTGCTCGCAACGCCGAGTGTATGGGCGCGCACGCTATTGTGGTTCCCAGCCGCGGCGCCGCCCAGATCAACGGTGATGCGCTCAAAACTTCAGCCGGCGCCCTCAATCTGATTCCTGTGTGCCGCGAGCCTAACCTAAAAGACACGATTCGCTTCCTCCACGACTCCGGTATTCAGGTGGTAGGCTGTACCGAAAAGGCCAATGACAGCCTCGAAACCGGTGCCGTAGACCTCACCGGCCCCGTGGCTATTTTGATGGGTAGCGAGGAAGACGGCATCTCGCCGGAGTACCTGCGCCTCGCCGACCACACGCTCCGCATCCCGATGGCCGGGCAAATCAGTTCGCTCAACGTGTCAGTCGCCAGCGGTATTATGCTGTTTGAAGTACTACGTCAGCGATTGACTGTTAAATAGTTACAAATAAAAAAGCTATCCTCCTGAGCTTACGAAGGATCTTATACCAGCAGAATAGCAGACGTATCAACGGCTTGTTCAACTGGTATAAGATCCTTCGTAAGCTCAGAAGGACAGCTTTTTTTGTGCTATAGTTAGTTGTAGCCTACCCCCTTCTTTGACTTCACGTCGGCCACAAACTCCTTCACGCGCTGCTCTTCCGTGCGCTTGCAAATGAGTAGCACGTTATCGTACTCCGCCACAATGTAGCCATCCAAACCCTGCACGACCACCAAGCGGTCAGATGGCGTTTTAATAACGCATTCGCAAGTATCGTAGAGAATTACATCACCGTCGATGACGTTATTGCACTCATCGCGCTTGCCGATGCGGTGCAGCGAATCCCAGGTACCTAAGTCGCTCCAGCCGAAGTCAGCGGGTAAAACGTATACGTTATCAGCCTTCTCCATCACGCCGTAGTCGATGCTGATGTTGCGGCAACGGGAGTACGCTTCGGAGATAAAGTCATTTTCCTGCTCGGTGCCCAACTGAGCAGCACCTTCGTCGAATACTTCCGAAATATCGCTCAGATACTGGTGGAAAGCATGCAGAATAACATCGGCACGCCACACAAACAGGCCGGAGTTCCAGAGGAAGTCACCGCTGTTCACGAACATCTGCGCTAGCTCCAGATTTGGCTTTTCGGTGAAGGTTTTCACCTTACAGAGGCCGCCAGGCAGAGAATTAGCCGCATCATCCATATACTGAATGTAGCCATAGCCCGTGTCGGGGCGGGCGGGCTGAATACCGAGTGTGATGAGTACGTCGTGGGAACGAGCGGCATCTACAGCCTGCCGAATCACACGCCGAAATTCCTCCTCATTCACTACGGCATGGTCAGCTGGAGATACGATAATAGTTGCTTGCGGGTCGCGCTGCGCAATGCGGTAGCTAGCGTAAGCGATACAAGGTGCGGTATTGCGACCAATAGGCTCACCCAAAATCTGATCGGCAGGTAGTTGAGGCAAATGCTGCTGCACTAGATCATGGTAGTCGCGGTTGGTTACCACAAACACATTTTCGATGGGGCAGATTTCCGCGAAGCGGTCTACCGTCACCTGCAACATGGAGCGCCCGACGCCCATTACATCGTGAAACTGCTTGGGGTGATGCGTGCGGCTAAAGGGCCAAAAGCGGCTGCCGATGCCACCGGCCATTACCACTAGGTATGTATTCTGCGTCATATAATCTGATGCGAATTATCGTAAATAGGAAAAGTTCAAACTTGAAGGTGCAAATATCCAATTTTATTCAGCAAGTGCTACACGATACAGAATTAATTATACTTTAATATACTGCTTTACGCATCAATTTTAGATTAATCCCTCTCGCAGCAAATCATGCAGATGAATAAAGCCGCTGAACTGTTGCCCATCTAACACAACTAACTGCGTGATATTTCGCTGCTGCATCCGGTTGAGTGCTTCCACCGCAAAATCCTCTAAATCAACGGTCACTGGATTAGGAGTCATGATGTCGTAGGCGCTGATAGCCTCCAGATTTTCAAAGTTGGTAAGCATCCGACGCAAATCACCATCCGTGATGATGCCCTGTAGCTCGTCGGTGGAGGGGTGCAATACGGCAGTAGCCCCCAAACGCTTGCCCGAGATTTCCAGGATAATCTCCTTCAAAGGCGCTTCGCTGCTCACGCGTGGCTTGGCATTCTGCACCGATAAGTCGCCCACCTTTAGGTATAGCTTCTTACCCAGGGTACCGCCGGGATGCAGGGTAGCGAAATCTTGGGAGGTGAACTGGCGGCCATCGAGCAGACACATAGCTAAGGCATCGCCTAAGGCCAGCGCTACGGTAGTACTGGTGGTAGGGGCCAGGTTCAATGGGCACGCCTCGCGCTCTATAGGCGCGTGCAGCACGTAATCGGCCTGCTGGGCAAGGTAGGATTCAGCATTGCTCACCAAAGCGGCCAGCGGTACGCCACGGCGTTTGAGCAGAGGCACCAATACCTTTATTTCGGGTGTGTCGCCACTTTTGCTAATGGCTACCACAAAATCCTGAGGCTGAATCATACCCAGGTCGCCATGGATAGCGTCGGCGGCGTGCATGAACAAGGCCGGCGTGCCTGTCGAATTTAGGGTAGCTACTATTTTGCTGGCCACGTGGGCGCTCTTACCGATGCCCGTCACGACTACCCTACCCGGCAGAGCGAGAATGGCAGCTATGCATTGTGCAAAATCCGGGGTAGCGTCTAGCCTCGCCGCTACCTGCTGGATGGCCTCGGCTTCTTGCAACAGCACTTTTTTTGCGACGGAGTAGATGTCGTTAGGCGCTTTCAATCTAAATTTGATATTACGTAACGGTTAAGCTGCTGCTGGCGGTAGTTCGAAATAGTACTTCGCTTCTGACTTTCGGCATCCTCCACCGCTATTGTAAAATTTCTTAGCTTGAGAATTCAACTCAGTATGAGTTGAGACTCTCGTCTATTATCACCCAACCGAGAAGTGAGGAAGTCTATGCCAGCCGTTAAACAAGCTCCCCTGCCAGAGGCTGATCTGAAAGGCAAGTTAAAGGAAGTTTTTGGGTACGGTCAGTTCCGCGGCACCCAAGAAGCGGTTATTCAGAATGTCATCGAAGGCAAGAACACTTTCGTGATTATGCCTACTGGCGCAGGTAAGAGCCTGTGCTACCAGTTGCCGGCGCTGGTACTGCCGGGTACGGCCATCGTCATCTCGCCCCTGATTGCCTTGATGAAAAATCAGGTAGATCAGCTGAACGCCTTCGGAGTGAATGCGGCCTTCCTGAACTCGACCCTGTCGAAGTCGGAAATGAACCGGGTGAAGAAGGACGTAATCAGCGGCGACGTACGTCTGCTGTACGTAGCGCCCGAGTCCCTGACCAAGGACGAAACCATTGAGTTTCTAAACAAGGCGACCATTTCGTTTGTGGCTATTGACGAGGCGCACTGTATCTCGGAGTGGGGCCACGATTTCCGGCCTGAGTACCGCAAGATTCGGGGTATTATTGACAATCTGGGCGCCAACGTGCCGATTATCGCCCTCACGGCTACGGCCACACCCAAGGTGCAGCTGGACATCCAGAAAAACCTGCAAATGGACGATGCCTCGGTGTTTAAGACGTCGTTTAACCGTACCAATCTCTACTATGAGGTGCGGCCTAAGCACAACACCAAGAAGCAGCTGATTCAGTACGTGAAGCAGCACAAAGGCAAAGCCGGTATTGTGTATTGTCTAAGCCGCAAGAAGGTAGAAGAAATTGCGGAGCTGCTGAAGGTAAACGATGTGAAGGCCCTACCCTACCACGCTGGCCTCGACCCGCACGTGCGCATGGCCAACCAGGATGCGTTTCTGAATGAGGAAGCCGATGTAATTGTGGCCACCATTGCCTTCGGCATGGGCATCGACAAGCCCGATGTACGCTTTGTCATTCACTACGATACGCCCAAGAGTATTGAGGGCTACTACCAGGAAACCGGCCGCGGTGGCCGCGACGGTTTAGAAGGTAACTGCCTGATGTTCTACAGCTACGACGATATCGTAAAGCTGGAGAAATTCAACAAAGACAAGCCCGTAACGGAGCGCGACAATGGTAAGCTGCTGCTCCAGGAAATGGCCAACTACGCCGACTCCGCCGTGTGTCGCCGCCGACAGCTGCTGCACTACTTCGGTGAGGTGTTTGACAAGGACTGTGGCTTCTGCGACAACTGCCGCCATCCGAAGGAGCGCTTCGAGGCCAAAGACGAAATGCTGATGGCGCTGCAAGCCGTGGTGCAAACCAACGAGCGGTTTGGCCTCGACCACATCGGCACGGTACTAATGGGCATGAAGAACGCCCACGTGGCCAGCTACGGCCACGACAAGCTGCCTACCTACGGCCAGGGCAAGGACCACGACGCCCAGTTCTGGCACTCGCTGCTGCGGCAGGCGCTGCTTAACGGCTTCTTGCAGAAGGACATCGAGAGCTTTGGCGTGGTAAAAATTGCGCCCAAAGGACTTGACTTTATCGAAAATCCTTACGCTATTAAGCTCACCAAAGACCACAACTACGAGGAACAGGTGCAGCAGGAAGAAGAAAAAGAGGGAGAACAGCAGGCCGCCGGCCACGACGAGACGCTGTTCGACATGCTGAAGGCCCTGCGAAAGAAAATGGCCCAGCAGAAGAACCTGCCCCCGTACGTGCTGTTTCAGGATCCGTCGTTGAAGGAGATGGCTACCACCTTCCCAACCAGAATGGATGACTTGGCTCATGTTGGCGGGGTAGGTATGGGCAAAGCCCAGAAGTTTGGGGCGCCGTTTCTGGGCCTCATCAAAAAATACGTGGAGGAAAACGAAATCGAAACCGCTGCCGATGTGGTAGTGAAATCGGCTGTCAACAAGTCAAAGATCAAGATTTACATCATTCAGCAGATCGATAAAAAAATGGACCTGGAGGAAATAGCCTCTTCCAAAGGCCTCGACATGCGCGAGCTGATGGAGGAGATTGAGCATATCTGCTACTCCGGCACCAAGCTCAACCTCGACTATTACATTAATAATGTATTGGACGATGAGCGACAGGATGAGATATACGACTACTTCATGCAGTCGAATACTGACAATATTGCCGTAGCACTCAAAGAACTCGGCACCGACGACTACACTGAGGAAGATTTGCGCCTGATGCGGATCAAGTTTCTGAGCGAAGTAGCCAACTAATATCACAGATTAGCTGGTTACACAGATGCAGCCGTAACTATTTAAGATGTGTTACAACAGAAAGGCCTCGTCTTGCGACGAGGCCTTTCTGTTGTAACACGCTTTTTAGAATTTGTGCAAATCAAAAATTTGCACCATCTATGCTTTGCAGTACTCCTCGAAGGCGCCTTGCAAGTTGTTGGCAATACGCATCATGTCGTTGCCTTCAATGTGATGACGCTCAATCATATGCACCAACTCACCATCCTTGAACAGGGCAATGCAAGGTGAGGAAGGAGGGTAGGGCAACAGATGCTCACGCACTTTATTCACGGCATCGGCTTCCATGCCGGCGAAAACGGTAACTAGGCGGTCGGGTTTTTTATCGGCGCTGGCTACGGCCAATTTAAGAGCCGGGCGGGCCTTACCAGCGGCGCAGCCGCACACCGAGTTGACGGCTACCAGCACAGTGCCCTGCTCGGGCGTGAGGGCAGCGTCTACTTCTTCAGCTGTCATAAGTTGCTCGAAGCCAGCCTCTACGAGGTCTTGGCGAATGGGAGCTACCATGTATTCGGGATACGTTGCCATTGCGTAAAATGGGCTAAATGAATTGAAAAATCAGGCGTACGTGCCGGGTAAAGCATCACAAAAATACGGAAACTATATCACGCGCACGGGGTTTGTCCTCACAACCACAAAGACGGCGCCACGGTTTACTAAACTCCGTTTTTCTACGTAGCGTAGTAGTAGCATACGCCTTACTCCCCATGACCTACGCACAATTTAACGCTACCCTCACCCATTCGGAGCCCCCAACCGGCCTCACTCCCCTACTAGAAGCCCTGTGGTATGCCGGCCGCGACGAGTGGCACCGTGCTCATGCTATTGTGCAGGACCACGAAGAAGACTCTACCTACAACTGGCTTCATGCCTGCTTGCATCGCCAGGAAGGTGACCAGACCAATGCCGCCTACTGGTACCGCCGTGCTGACCGGCCCATCCATACTGGTTCTCTGCGCGCCGAGTGGGAAGAGTTGGTGCGCGCGCAACTCTCGTAAAAAAACTACTTCCGGTCTCAAGCATAAGCCCCGGCAATTTTGTTCTGCCCCGAATAAATTATATTAATAAGCGAACTTTCAAGCAGTTAGCAACACGCTATGCAATAGAAGTTATATTTATTCCGCGTTGGTACGTTCCGGCGGAATAGTATGCAAAAGATTATTGCCTTAGTCATAAGCTTAGCGTGCGCGGGGGCTGCTCACGCGCAGGTAGACACCGTGCGGGCCACTACCCTCCCACCCGATCAACTAGCCGAGAAGCTTTATAACAGCGGTGTGGCCAAATACGATCAGAAGAGCTACCGGGCCGCTTTGCTCGATTTCGATAAAGCCCTGGCAGCAAAGCCTGATTTTGCGAAGGCCTATTATAACCGCGCTACCACTCGCTACGAGTTGCAAGAGTACCAGCCTGCCTTGCAGGACTACGACCAGGCTATTCGCCTGGAGCCTACGGGCACTGCCTACTTTGGGCGGGCGCAGGCCCGTGAAGCCCTAAAGCAGCGCGACGAGGCCGAGCAGGACTACACCAAAGCAACGGAACTGCAAGCCAGCTACGCGCCCGCCTGGTACTACCGAGGCGCCCTGCGCTTCGAAAAGGCTGATTATCAGGCGGCACGCGTTGATTTTGATCAAGCCATCAAAGCGGATCCAGCCTACGCCTACGCCTACCACGACCGGGGTAGTGCCCAGCGCCAACTCGGCAACTACCCCGCAGCCGTTCAGGATTATACCAAAGCCCTAACGCTTCAGCCTACCTTGCTGCCGGCTCTGCTCAACCGCGCTGCTACCCGCCGCCGTGCCGGCGACTTAAAGGGTGCGCTGGTTGACTACAACGACTATCTCAGCAAAAAAACTGATAACGCCTTGGCTTACTCCAATCGGGGCGCCACCCGCTATGAGGCTGGCGACTATCAAGGGGCAGCCGAAGATTTCAGTAAAGCGGTGGCGTTGCAGGCCAATTATGCCTTTGCCTGGAATAATCGCGCCGCTGCCTACCTCAAGCTAGAAGATTATAAAAAGGCCGCCGCCGATGCCAGCAAGGCTATTTCCCTCAATCCGCAATATGCAGAGGCCTACCTCAACCGCGGCCACGCCCGCGAAATGCTGCGCGATGCCGACGGCGCTTGCCAAGACTGGCGCAAAGCTGCTGCATTAGGCCTGGAAATCGGCAAAACCTACGCTGCCAACTCGGGCTGCGATGGGCAATAACACACGTGAACGGTTGATCTTTTGTGATGATGCAACAACTTCTCTGCTTCTCCCTCTCTACTGCTGCAAGCCGGTGTGGCAAAATAACTTTGGTGCTACTTGGCTTTTTCTTACACCTAACCAGCCAGGCGCAAAACGTAGAGTTCAGCAAGGACCGCTTTGGCGCTGATAAAGAAGGACTGAAGAATGCGCAGCGCGAACTGAAAGCCGGCAACGAGTGGTATGAGATGGACCCCTCACGCTATGAACTGGCCCTACCCCACTATCTGGCTGCCCAAAAATTCAACCCCGAGAATGCGCAGCTTAACCTCAAAATTGGGGACTGCTATCTGCATTCTGGTTTTAAGCCGAAGGCGCTGACGTATTTGCAGAAGGCCTACAAGCTGAACCCCGATGTCGACCCGACGATTCACTATTTATTAGGTAGGGGATTACACTTAAATGCACGGTGGCAGGACGCCATTAAGGAATACAAAACCGCACAGCCCAATGCTAGCGGCAAAGATAAGGCGGGCTGGGCGGCCGATATCCAAAGGAAAATAAAGGAGTGCGAAAACGGCCAGCAACTCATGCGCAAGCCCGCCCGCGTCTTTATCGACAATGCCGGGCCAGGCGTCAACTCCCCCTACCCCGACTACGGCCCGGTTATCTCGGCCGATGAGTCAGTTATTCTGCTGACTTCGCGGCGCCCCGGCTCCACTGGCGGGCAGCAAGACCCCGAAACAGGTGGTTTTTTCGAGGATATCTACCAAAGTACCCGCCTGCCCAACGGTAAATGGAGCGAGGCTACCAACCTGGGCTCCCCCATCAACAACGATGGGCACGATGCTACCGTAGGCTTGGCGCCCGATGGCCAGCGCCTACTAGTATATATGGAAGACAATGGCGGCGACCTGCACGAAAGCGAGTTGCGCGGCACCGAGTGGCGCAAACCCCAGAAGCTGGGCACCCGCATCAACAGCCGCGGCCACGAGTCATCGGCGGCCTACTCGCCGGATGGCCGCACACTGTATTTCGTGACTGATAAGGAAGGCGGCCTGGGTGGGCGCGACATCTACCGCATTCAGCCCGAAGGCCGCGGACCGGCCCAAAACCTGGGGCCAGTCATCAACACTCCCTACGGTGAGGAAGGCGTTTTTCTGCATCCCGATGGCAAAACGATGTACTTTTCCAGCGAGGGACACAACTCAATGGGTGGGTATGACATCTTTAAATCGGTGTATGAAAACGGTCAGTGGAGCAAGCCCGAAAATCTGGGCTGGCCCATCAATACCCCCGACGACGACGTGTTCTTTGTGATTTCGGCCTCGGGCCGGCACGGGTACTACTCTTCCTTCCGCGAAGATGGTTTGGGCTCGAAGGATATCTACCAAATCACGTTTCTGGGTCCCGAAAAGTCTCCTGTGCTCAACCAGGAAGACCAGCTATTAGCCTCGCGGGCGCTGCCAGTAAAGGAAACGCTGCTGGCTGCAGCCGTACCCATTGCCACCGCGCAGGTAACAATTCTGAAAGGCACCATCACCGATGACATCACTAAACAGCCCCTAGAGGCCACTATTGAGGTAGTCGACAACGTGCTTAATCAGACCATTGCCGCCTTTCGGGCCAACGGGCAATCGGGACGCTACTTAGTGTCCCTACCCTCGGGCGTGAACTACGGCATTGTAGTACGGCAGGATGGCTACCTCTTTCACTCCGAAAATTTTGATGTGCCTGCTGGCGCGGCTTATGCTGAGGTCATAAAAGATATTGCCCTCAAGAAGCTGGATCTGGGCGTGAAAGTAGTGTTGAACAACATTTTCTTCGATTTCGACAAAGCGACGCTCCGCCCCGAAAGCACCGCCGAGTTGGAACGTCTGCAAAAATTACTGACCGAAACGCCTACCCTACGCTTGGAAATCTCCGGCCACACCGACAATGTGGGCAAAGCTGATTATAATCAGGACCTGAGCCAGCGCCGCGCCAAGGCTGTGGTGGAGTACCTTGCTCAGCATGGGGTGGCGGCAAACCGCCTCACTGCTGCCGGCTACGGCGATACGCAGCCCGTAGCTCCTAACACGACTCCTGAAGACCGTCAACTCAATCGGCGCACTGAATTCAAGATAACGGGCAAATAAAGAAGTGGGTCTACCTTGGTAGGCCCGCTTCTTTATTTTTTCAATCTACGCTCCGGATCCACATCGTGCCACTGGCGTAGGATATCCAGCGTTAGTAGCCATAGGTCCTCGTAGGGAATAATCTCGATTTCGGCAAAGGCCTCGCCGGGCTGGGGCACTTCGCGTAGGCGCGCTAGCAGTACCTGACCTTTCTTCGTGCTGTTTTTCAGGTTGAAATCTTCCTTTACTACCAACAGCAGCAGACGCAAAAAAAGCTGACTGCGTAATGTAGCCGCGTCGCGCAAATGGCGCTGCTGATACTTACGTAGGCCTTCCAGGCGCGCCAGCAATGCGTCAGTTTCGTGATTGCGCAGGTAGTACAGAAACTGAAGAATCAGGATGGCAATATTATAGCCTTGCTTATCGCGGCTGAAATCGGGCACCGACTGCACAAAGCGGGCGAAGTGCATAGCGCGCAACGGTGAGCTTTCCGGAAATACGAAGTGCAGGTATGCTTCAAACAAATCCCACCGCTGTTGGGCCGCTACCCGCTGCTTGCGGTAATACGGGTTTTTGTGCGCGGCTGCTAATAGCTCCCGCGCCTGCGAATACTTGCCTGCGTGCATAGCCAGCAGGAAGTAGTGCTCCATGAAGTAGAACCAGTTGCCCGACGAGTAGTGGATATCATGCAAAAACTTTTCAGCCAACTTCAAACCCTTCACCACCTGCCGACTGCGCAGGTGCGCATACACACTCATGAAGTTATTGAAGCGTTTATCGAAGCGTTTCTGGTTGATCTTTCCCCGTTCCCATTGCCGGTTTATCTCAGCTGTGTATTTGATAATGTTATTATAGTCACCAGTTAACTCGTACTCGCTTATCTTACTGAAATATAGATAATTGAATGTATTAAAGCTTTTTGCCTTCCTATGTAAAATTTCTAATTCAGTTATGTATTTAGACAGTTTTTCCAAAAGTATCCGGCGCGTCTGTACATTATGCGCCGATGACATTCGAATGTCCCAATAGATGTTCTCTGCCTCCTCTTCCAGCTCAAGGACTTTTCTAATCTCATTCAGCCTAGTTGATACAGCAGCGAAACGTGATGGTTGGCGTCTCTCTACATATAATATACGCAGAGCACGTGCACTGAGTAAACCATATGCCGTAAGTTCAGCATCAGTAGCAATACGCAGACACTTGCGCATCATTTTCTCAGATAGCGTATACTCCCCTTCCAGTTTAAGAATATTTGCTTGGTGAAAAAGCTGGATACACTGAATTTCATAATTACGCGAAACTGGAAATCGCGGATCATTATGATCAAGAAAGTAAAGGTTATTTAGTAGCTTTTGCTGAACTCTAGATTTGAGCTTCCGGAAAGACGCTTGATTGCTTTCTGTTGCGTTGCCATATAAGTGCTTTATAATTTTTGACGGGGTGGCACTAGGATCTTTTTCTAATAGATAAACAAGTGCGCTCTCTTTGCTACCCTTCCTATCCGCTAGGTTAAGCAAAGGTGATATCAAAGATTTCCTATCTGTCACAATTTTTACGAGATTATTCAGCTCATCCATGATTCACAGGTATTTTATGCATCTAATACTTTAAATAGCACTACAAAAAGGCATTACATCTCCAGTCACAATTAGGAACAAGGTAGCCTTTATAAGTAGAATATATTCTTGTTTTTTGCAAAGGTGAATCCTTTATCCCAACGATAACCTCAATGTCACATTTTCATGAACAGAAGACACAAATTAAAATAATGTAAAAATATAAAAATCAATATTTTATATAAATAATACAAAAATTACTAATAAGATAACTAGTCTTAATACAGCTCTACCATTCCTTTATTAGGGGCAATAAGTGCTACAACTTTGTGGTGTTCAATTACTTGATCTACACTCACAAACCAAAAAATAGCCATGTTCCAGTTCCTAGCCGTCGTCCTTTTTCAAATTGCTTCACTAACACCTGCAACAACTAACATCACAGATCCTTCTCATAGCTTACCTGCTTCTAAAGCAGGTAATAGCATCACTGGCAGCGGCGGTTGGGGTACAAGCGATGTAGCCCGCACTGGCAGCGGCGGTTGGGGTACGAGCGACATCACTGGCAGCGGCGGTTGGGGTACAAGCGATGTAGCCCGCACTGGCAGCGGCGGTTGGGGTACAAGCGATGTAGCCCGCACTGGCAGCGGCG
>Ga0210040_10008387_pt1 | contig 12282 bp, 7 predicted proteins | sample CryGeyCG12114_NA_FD_185462 | JGI IMG/M metagenome (GOLD analysis project Ga0210040, IMG submission 185462) | Groundwater microbial communities from aquifer - Crystal Geyser CG19_WC_8/21/14_NA (SPAdes) (version 2) | ecosystem: Environmental > Aquatic > Deep subsurface > Groundwater | place: USA... | reverse complement strand
AAGCGATCGCCTCCCTTCGCGGAAGCGAACGTGAGCGTAATCGGACTTTCGGCGAAGTTTCCGAAGACCTCCGCCTGCCGGGCCGCGATCGCGGCCAGGCCGATGCTAGCCTCCTCGATCCACGCCCGGATCCCCGCGGTGCCCGCATGCCCGCGCCGTTCGTCACGCACGACAGCCTCTTCGGCAAAGGCCTGGACAGGCGCGGACAGGATCATGGCCTTCTCCCCCGCGAGGCGTGGCTGGGCTCCCCCGAGCAAGCGCCCGTCGGTCGGCCTTGCGCCTCGCCTAATCGCGGTTGACCAAGCAGGGCGCCCCCGTCAAAGCACGCGCATGAGCGAACAGAAGCCGATCCGCAAAGCCGTCTTCCCCGTCGCCGGCCTCGGCACGCGATTCCTTCCCGCCACCAAGGCAATTCCCAAGGAACTGCTGCCCATCGTCGACCGCCCACTCATCCAGTATGCGGTGGACGAGGCGCGGGAGGCGGGGATCGAGCAGATGATCTTCGTCACCGGCCGCGGCAAGACCGCGCTGGTCGAGAATTTCGACATCGCCTACGAGCTCGAGAAGACCATGTCCGAGCGCGGCAAGGATCTGGGCGTGCTCGAGCCCACCCGCTTCACGCCGGGCGACCTCATCACCGTGCGCCAGCAGGTGCCGATGGGCCTGGGCCATGCCATCTGGTGCGCCCGCGCCATCGTGGGCGACGAGCCCTTCGCCATCCTCCTGCCCGACGAGCTGATGGTCGGCGCGCCCGGCTGCATGGCGCAGATGGTCGAAGCCTATAACGAAGTGGGCGGCAACCTGATCTCGGTGCTCGAGGTGCCGCAGGACGAGGTCTCCAGCTACGGCGTCATTCGCCCCGGCGCCGAGAATGGCGCGCTCACCGAGGTGACCGGCCTGGTCGAGAAGCCCAAGGTGGCCGAGGCGCCGTCCAACAAGATCGTCTCGGGCCGCTACATTCTCCAGCCCGAGGTGATGCGCATCCTCGATAGCCAGGAGAAGGGCGCCGGCGGCGAGATCCAGCTGACCGACGCCATGGCCAAGATGATCGGCGTGCAGCCGTTCCACGCCGTGACTTTCGCCGGCCGCCGCTTCGATTGCGGCAGCAAGCTGGGCTTCGTGGAAGCGACCCTGGCGCTCGCGCTGGAGCGCGACGACATCGGTGCCGACGTGCGCAAGATCGCGACGCAGCTGCTGGCTGGCTGATCGTCTACTTGCCGCCTTCCGGGGTGTTGCAGGCCCTGGGCGGAAGCGGCAAGTTCTGCATGTGTTCCACGTGAAACACTACAGCTCGCCTCGCCCATCCCGGGTGCCGGAACACTGACGGGCTCGCGCGGGGCCGATGAGATCTTTGCCGCGAGCTTGCGCCCTGTAGACCGCGCTGCCTCAGCAGGTGCGCGCCGCGCGCGGGTGTGGGCATGCCAGATATCGCATTTGCGCCGGAAGCTGATCCGGCATCCGCTCTCGTCTTGGCTGCGAGAACAAACGCGTCGCCCCGGATCGAGTCCGGGGTGACGACTTCAGGCTGCGGCCGGGATCGGCCTCAGCAATCCTCTTGGAACGCGGTTACTCCGGCCCGCCGACGCCGCCCAGGCCGCTCGCATCGACGGCAAGCTCGGTGGCGACCATGTAGGGGCGCGGATCTACCGGCTGGCCGGCGACGCGCACCTCGTAATGCAGGTGCGGCCCGGTGGAACGACCGGTCGAGCCGATATAGCCGACGAGATCGCCCTTGTGGACGAGGTCGCCCATGCGAACCGTGTAGGAGGAGAGATGGGCGTAGCGCGTCTGCAGCTCGCCGCCATGCTCGATCTGGACGTAATTGCCGTAGGAGCCCCAGTACTCGGCCTTGCCGACGAGGCCATCGGCAGTGGCGTAGACGGGCGTGCCGTGCGCGGCCGCGAGGTCCACCCCGTTGTGCCGGCGGGTTCCGCCCAGCACCGGGTGCGTGCGCATGCCGTAGCCGCTGCTGAGCCGCATGCCATCGACCGGCATGCGCGAGGGGACCGAAACGCTGGCGCGCGGGCCGGCTACGACGGTGTCGTCGCCGCTCACCAGGCCGCCGTCATCGAGCGCTTCCCAGCTGGCGAACAGGTTGCTGAACTCGGTGTCAGGCTCGGCGGCGTCATATCCACCGGCCACGGTCTCGATCTGGATGATCCCGTCGGCGGGGGAAGTGATCAGGCTGTCCTCGGCCAGTGCCGGCGTTGCCGCGAGCAGGAGCGAAGCGAGGACGGAGCTTGCGAGCTTGATCATGCGATCCCTTTTGTTGCCACGCGCCTTCGCGCGTCTCACTACCATTTTCTCGCAATTGCCTCGTCTTGGGACGGCGAGGCAGTCGCTGAGAAAATGCTGCCGGCAATTGGAACTCCCCAACCGCCATGTGCATTGCAGGTATCCGGTAGGGCGAAAGATCAGGCAAGAGCCGCGTATTGGTCGCGCGACAGACCGGCTGCGACTCGCGCTGAGTCGTTGAACGGTGGCTTCAGGCGACTACGGAAATGCCGTGCCACCAGCATTTTCCAATGTTTGTTAGGGTCCTCGCCGCGCGCTTGGCACGTTTTCGCGAAGTGGCTTGCGCCGATCCGCACGTGGCAGATCTCGTCGTCGAGGATTCGCTCGAGGATCGCCGCGCCGTGCGCGTCACCCTGCGCACGCACGCGGACGATGATCCCCGGCGTCACATCCAGGCCGCGCGCTTCGAGCACCATGGGAACCACCGCCAGGCGCGCGGCGACATCGTGGCGAGTCGCATGCGCGGCCTCCCACAGCCCGTCGTGCACCGGTAATGCGCCGTAATGCGAGCCCAGCGCGCGCAGCTTGCGCTCGATCAGGGCGAAATGCATCGCCTCGTCGGCCGCAACCGAGAGGAAGTCGCCGGTAAAGGCCTCGCCCATAGCCGCGCCGAAGCGCCCGGCCATGTCGAGCGCCAGGTCGATGGCGACGAACTCGATATGCGCGATGGCATGCCACAGCGCGAGGCGGTTGCGCTCAGAGCCGCCGCGGCCGCGCTTGGGCATTTGCCCGGGATGCAGCAGCGCGAGACCGGCGGGCCAGGCGGGCCGCGCGGGCATCGCGTCTGCGAAGCCGAACGGCAACCGGCCCAGCCGCCAGTCGCGCGCCACCGCCCGTGCCGCCATCACCTTGGCGCGCGGGTCCGCGGTCAGCAGCGCAACGCGGATCGCCTGCGAGACGTCGCTCACAGCTCCCGTGCCGCCTCCAGCACCTCGGCGGCGTGGCCCTTCACCTTCACGCGGCGCCACACCCGGGCGATCCGCCCGTCGGCACCCACCAAATAGGTCGTGCGCTCCATGCCCATGTATGTTCGCCCGTACATGCTCTTCTGGCCCCAGATGCCGAGCGCATCGGCAAGGCCGTTCTCGGCCGCGTCGGAGGCGAGCGGGACGGTGAGGGCGTGCTTTTGGGTGAACTTGCGGTGCTTGGCGGGCGGATCCTTGCTCACGCCCAGCAGGGCCACGCCGGCGGCTTCGAACTCGGGCCTGAGGGCGGAGAAATCGAGGTTCTCGGTGGTGCAGCCCGGCGTATCGTCCTTGGGATAGAAGAACGCCACCAGCTTGCGGCCCGCGAAGTCGCTCGGCCGCAGACTGGTGCCGTCGGGCATCTCCAGGGGCAGGTCGGGCAGCGGATCGCCGACATCGGGCAGATTGGTCATCGGTCGATCTCCAGTTCCTCGCCGAACAGCTCGGCCCAGCAGCGCGCGATACCTTGGCGCGCCGCGGCGAGGCTGCGCAACAGCGACGTAAGGTCCGCCTCCCCGCAGGCGCGCGCCAGGGCCTGCGCGGCGGGCCCGGGCGGCAACTGGCTGTCCGGCGCGAGCAGGCGGGCGGCGACCAGCAGGCGGACCAGCGTCTCGAGGTGGCGTCGGTACTCGCCCGGCAGAAGGCCCGCCGCGCACAGCTCGCCGATGGCGATCTCGAGCGCCGGCTGGAGCGCCATTCCCTCGCGCAATTGCAGATAGTGGACGAGAAACTCGCAATCGACCAACCCGCCGCGCAGCAGCTTGGCATCGAGGGGCCCCTTGGGAGCCTTGTGCGCCGCCATCTCGCCCCGCATCGCCAGCACCGCACTGCGCAAGCCGCCCGGGTCGCGCGGGCGGGCGAGGATGTGGCGGATCGCTGCCGCCATCTGCGCGCGGGCGGCGGGCGAGCCGAACAGCGGCCGGGCCCGGGTGATCGCCATATGCTCCCAGGTCCAGGCATCTTCGCGCTGGTAGCGCTCGAAGCTCTCCACGCTCACCGCCAGCGGACCCTGCTTGCCCTGCGGCCTGAGGCGCGTGTCGACCTCGTACAGCGCCCCTTCGGCCGTGGGCACGCTCATCGCCGAACTGATGCGCGCGGCCAGCCGGTTGAAATAGAGCGAGGCGGTGAGCGGGCGGCTTCCATCCGATTCCTGGCCGATCCCGCCGGTGAACAAATATACCACGTCGAGGTCGGATGCGTGGGTGAGCGCGCCGCCGCCCAGCCGGCCGAGCCCCAGGATCAGCAGCTCGCTCCCCGCGATGACGCCGTGCGTGGCGACGAACTCGGCCGTCGCCGCCGCCGCGCCGACGCCGAGCGCCGCCTCCGCCACCCGGCACAATCCTTCCGCAATCGCCAGCGGATCGTGCCGCGCCTCGATCAGCTGCACGCCGAGCATGAAGCGTTCCTCCCCCACCACCTGACGGATGCGGCCGAGCCGCGATTCGTAGTCGCGGTCTTCGCGCCGGGTCATGCGGGCGGCGAGGTCCTCCACCGGTCCCGGCAGTGCCAGCGCGCTATGATCGATCATCGCATCGAGCAGGTCGGCGCGCCGCGCCAGCGCATCGGCGAGGGGCGGGGCCAGGGTGAGCACGCGCAACACCTGTTCGAGCAGGCCGGGCCGCTGCTCGAACAGGCGGAACAGGTTGATCGCGCTCGGCAGCCGGGCGAGCAGCGTCTCCCAGCGGGCGAGCGCGCGCTCCGGATCGGGCGCGGCGGCGAGCGCGGCGAGCAGGTCGGGGCGGATCGCGGCGAAGGCGAGCTGCGCCTCCTTGCTCCGCAACGCCCGCATCGTCCCCGGCCAGGCCGCGATTCGCTCGCGGAACCGCGCGAGGAAGTCCGCGGGCGCAGGCGGGGCGACACGGGCCGCGGTGGTCTCCTGCTTCCCGTGCCCGAGCAGCCGGTCGTAGCGCACGGCCACGGTGCCGCACAGCTGCGTCAGTTCGGCCAGCAGCGCCTCGCCATCGGCCAGCCCGTCGAGCCGCGCGACATTGTCGAGCGCCTCGCGCGTGGCGGGCAGCGCGTGCGTCTGGCGGTCGTCCACCATCTGCAGCCGGTGCTCGATCGTGCGCAGCCGGTCGTACGCCTCGCCCAGCAGCAGCGCGTCCTCGACAGGGATGATCGCCTCGGCCGCCAGCGCATCGAGCGCCGCGCGCGTGCCGCGCACCCGCAGCGATGGCTCACGGCCGCCGTAGATCAGCTGGTGCGTCTGGGCGAAGAACTCGATCTCGCGGATGCCGCCGCGCCCGCGCTTGATGTCGAAGCCGGGGCCGGGCTCGCGGGGGCCCTGATAGGCCTCGCGGATGCGCGCGGTGAGGCGGCGGATCTCCTCGAGCGCGGTAAAATCGAGGCTGCGGCGCCACACGAACGCGCGGATCTGCGCCAGGAACTGCTCGCCCGCGGCCAGGTCGCCGGCGGCCGCGCGGGCGCGGATGAAGGCGGCGCGCTCCCAGGCGAGCGCCGAGCTCTCATAATGGCTGAGCGCGCCGGCAAAGGGGATCGCCAGCGGGCTCACCTCCGAGGCCGGGCGCAGGCGCAGGTCCACACGGAAGACATAGCCATCGGCGGTCTGGCGGCTCAGCAGCTCGACGATCTGGCGCGCATAGCGCTGCGCCGCCTCGCCCGGCTCGTCGCGCGCGCGGCGGGGCAGCGTCTCGGGGTCGAACAGCAGAATCGGATCGATGTCGGAGCTGTAGTTGAGCTCCTGCGCACCGTGCTTGCCCAGCGCCAGCGCGGTGAAGCCGGCGGGCGCTGCATCGGGCACGCGAGCGGCGATGGCGGCGGCGATCGCCTGGCCCAGCGCGCGGTCGGCAAGATCGCTCAGCTCGCTCATGATTCGCGCCAGGTCGAAGGCGCCGGCGAGGTCGCCTACCGCCAAGGCCAGCGCCAGTCCCAGGCGCTCGCGCCGCAGCGCCACGCCCACCTCGCCCGAGGTGCCGAGCGCGTGCGCCGCCGCCAGCGCCTCCTCGTCCCGCCCTTCGCCGCACAGCGCGGCGATCTCGGGCAGCCGCCGCATCGCCAGAGCGAGGAACGGCGAGTTTGCACGCGCGCGCTCGACCGCACCGTTCCAGTCGCCCGCTGCCGCTGTGGGTGAGCCATCCGCCATGGCGCCCGCCTGCCCCGCCGCGCCAGCAAGGGCAAGTGCAGCCTGCCGCCCCGCCGCGCTTGCGGCTGCGCCCTCGCTTTGCCATGCGCGGCTGATGGCGATCCCCCGAAAGGCTATCTCCCCAATGTTGCGAACCCTCACCATCGCTGCCGCGTCCGCCGCCCTCGCGGCCTGCGCCTCGGTGCCCGATGCGCCGGGCACCACCCCCGCGCTCTCGCTCGAGACGATGCAGGAGGTGACCCGCAAGCTCTCCTCCGACGCCTACGAGGGCCGCGCGCCGGGCACGCCGGGCGAGGACAAGACCATGGCCTACCTGGTCGAGCAGTTCGCCGCCGCCGGCCTCCAGCCGGGCAACGCGGGAAGCTGGTTCCAGGACGTGCCGCTGGTGGAGATCACCGCCGGCAATGTCGCCCCGCTGACCGTGGCGAACCCAGCCGGCGGCGAGCCATTGTCCTACGAATACGGCCCGCAATGGGTCGGCGCGACCTATCGCGAGGAGGAGCGTATCGCGCTCGCCGACAGCGAGCTGGTGTTCGTGGGCTATGGCATCGTCGCGCCCGAGAAAGGCTGGAACGATTACGAAGGCGTGGACATGCGCGGCAAGACCGCGGTGATCCTCGTCAACGACCCTGATTATCGCAGCGATACCACGCAAGGCACCTTCAACGGCCGGGCGATGACCTATTACGGCCGCTGGACCTACAAGTACGAGGAAGCCGCGCGCCAGGGTGCCGCCGCCGCGCTCATCGTGCACGACACCTTCCCCGCCTCCTACGGATGGGGCACGGTGGAAAGCTCGTGGAGCGGCCCGCAGCTCTACGCCCGGCGCCCCGATGGCGGCGCGGACCAGACGCTGCTCAACGCCTGGCTGCAGAAGCCGGTGGCGCAGGCGATGCTGGCCGCGGCCGGCCGCGATCTCGCCGAACTGTCCGCCGCGGCGGAGCGCCCTGGCTTCCGCGCGGTGCCGCTGGGGCTGACGGTCTCCACCCGCTTCGACAATGCCATCCGCAAGTTCGCATCGAAGAACGTGGTCGCCATCCTGCCCGGCAGCGAGCGGGCGGATGAGTACGTCCTGCACACCGCGCACTGGGACCACATCGGCCGCTGCACGCCCGATGCGGGCGGCGATGACATCTGCAATGGCGCTATCGACAACGCAACCGGCACCGCCGGCCTGGTGGCGCTCGGCAAGGCCCACGCCGCAGCGGGCCCCACTGCGCGCACGCAGGTGTTCCTGGCGGTCACCGCCGAGGAATCGGGCCTGCTGGGCTCGGAATATTACGGCCTCAACCCGGTATTCCCGCTCGCCAGCACCGTGGGCGGGGTCAACATGGACGCGCTCTACCCCATGGGCGCGGCGCGCAACGTGAACACCATCGGCGGCGGCAAGAGCGCGCTGGATGCCGTGCTGACGCAGGCATTGGCCGAGACCGGCCGCGTTGCCAGCCCCGACACCAATCCCGAGGCCGGCCGCTACTACCGTTCCGACCATTTCAGCCTCGCCAAGCGCGGCGTGCCGATGTTGTACATCAAGCAGGGCGACGACCTGGTCGAAGGCGGCACCGCGGCGGGCGCTGCCTGGCACCAGCGCTATAATTCGCAGGCCTATCACGGCCCGGCCGACGAGTACGATTCCTCCTGGAACTGGGACGGCGTGATGCAGGACCTGGCGATCTACTACCGCATCGGCCGCGTGCTGGGCGAGAGCGCGGACTGGCCCAACTGGCTCCCCGAGGATGAATTTCGCGCCCAGCGCGACGCCAGCTGCGCCTCCTCCGAGAAGGGCTGCTGAGCGCCATGGGCTTCGTGATGCCGGCCGAATGGGCGCCGCAGGATTGGATCTGGATCGGCTTTCCCCATGCCGCCGAGCTGTGGGAGGAGGATTTGGTCCCTGCGCAGGAGCAGGTCGCCGCCTTCGCCAACGCCGTGGCGGAAACCGGCCAGGAGGTGCGCCTGGTGGTGCGCGATGCCGCCACCGAGGCGCGCGCCAGGCAGCTGGTGAGCGGCGCGGTGCGACTGAAGCGCCATCCCTATGGCGACATCTGGCTGCGCGACACCGGCCCGCTGACGGTGCTGGACGGAGGCGGCTCGCGTCGGGCTCAGCGCTTCGGCTTCAACGGCTGGGGCGGCAAGTACCAGATGGAGGGCGACCAGGAGACCGGCCTCTCGCTCGCCCAGGCAGGCGGGCTGGAGAGCACGGCGGCCGACTGGGTGCTCGAAGGCGGCGCGATCGACACCGACGGCACCGGCCTGCTCGTCACCACCGAGCAATGCCTGCTCCACCCCAACCGCAACCCGGCACTCACCCGCGCGGACATCGAGGAGCGGCTGGCGCGCGACCTGGGCTTCGCGCGCATCCTCTGGCTCGGCCAGGGGCTGGAGGGCGACCATACCGACGGCCATGTCGACAACCTCGCGCGCTTCGTGGCGCCCGGCGTGCTCGCGCTGCCGCTGCCGAGCGGGCCCGACGATCCCAACGCGGCGGTCTATGCCGATGCCCGCGCCCGTGCCCGCGCCTTCGGGCTCGAGGTGCGCGACGTGCCATCGCCGGGCCGCATGGGCGAGGGCGATTTCGTGGAGCCTGCCAGCTTCATGAACTTCGTCATCTGCAACGACATCGTCGTGGTGCCTACGTATGGCACGGCGCACGATGGAGAGGCGGTGGCAGCGATCGGCGACCTGTTCCCGGGCCGCGCGGCGGTGGGCCTGCGCGCCGATGCCGTGCTCACGGGCGGCGGCAGCTTCCACTGCTGCAGCCAGCACGTGCCCAGCATTCAGCGCACCGCCTCTTAACCATTCCTTAGGCCTTGCGGGCTATTGGATGCGTGTGGGCAGCAACTTTCTCCGTTCGTGCCCTGTTGCAGAGCGGCTCGCCGGCCGGGTGGTATCGATCGCACGCCTTGCGATCATCGCCGCCTGCGCCGGCGCGCTGGCTGCCGCGGAAGGGCTCACATGGGGCGCTGGCTGACGCCGTTTGATCTAGTGGGAACGCCGAAGAGTGATCGTCTACCGTGAAAGTGCGGTTCGTCCGCTTCACGCCATAGCTCTATAGTAAGCTACTCCGCCCTGCCGCCAGTCTCTGCCGAATCCTCGTCAAGAATTCCAGGATTACTCAAGTCGAACTGCGATTGCCCTCTACCCAAGAGCGCTGATCTCCAAGCGTATAGCGACAGCAAGCGGGGCGAGGGTGAGACGAATGCGCGTGTTGTTTGCGTTAGCTCTGCCCTGCGTCCTCTGCACATGCGGTGTGGAAGATCAGGATGTGACCGATCTATTGAGATAGAGTTCTTTGCAGATGCTGAGGCCGAAGCAATACAAGTGAATCGTTGTGGATCACAGAACATATACAATACGATCAGTAAGATCGTGTTTGATCAAGCTGTTAAACTGGGCTCAACCGGTCCAGCTTTCATCCACGGTTCGTCGAGCGGTCGACGGTAGCATCAAGTTTCCTGTGGTTTCTGCTGTGCAACCTCAACTTGAGCGAACGGAATGCACTGGACGGGTGGTAATCGGACTACCTTCCATTGCCAGAACTGGCTTCGGCGGTGACGCGGAGCTGAACGCCGTTGTATAATACTGCGTTCAACCGGCAGCAGATGGAAATGGCGATTTCGTTCAAGTTGCTGGAATAGATTACATCGTGAGTCGGATCGCACAAACCGAATTGGAAAGAGCTTCGCGCAAGATCGCATCCCAAGGCGCGACCTCAATTTAGAAATAACTTTCATCCCTAGCTTCGACTGCGGCCTGGGTTGAGCAATATCGAACGAATGATGCGCCAGGAGAAGGTTTGTCAGCGCTCGACCGGCAGCTTTCTGCCACATAGCGATAGTAAGCTTTCATCGAGCGTCGTTGCAGAACGCACTTCAATCCTGACGAACCAGCGGCAGGCCCTCGCCAATCGTGCCGAGTGCCCCAACGTAGATTGTCTATTTAACTGGTACGAATCAGAACTCGCCGAATTCTAGCGTTCAAACCCATTAGAAGAGCTACCATCCGGCGGAGCCGCGGCGGCCTTCAGCCGCGCAATCGCCTCGTCCAGCCCCAGGACCTCCTGCGCCTGCTCGCCGAGCGTGCGTAGCGCTACAGTGCCCTCCTCGGCCTCGCGCTTGCCGACCACCAGCAGATGCGGGACCTTGGCCAGCGAATGCTCGCGCACCTTGTAGTTGATCTTCTCGTTGCGCAGGTCGCTCGCAGCCCGCAGGCCCGCGGCCTCCAGCCGCTCCAGCACCGTGCGGGCATAATCGTCGGCGTCCGATACGATCGTCGCCACCACCGCCTGCACCGGCGCCAGCCACAGCGGCAAGCGGCCGGCGAAATGCTCGATCAGGATGCCGATGAAGCGCTCGTAGCTGCCGAATATCGCGCGGTGGAGCATCACCGGTCGGTGGCGCGCGCCATCCTCGCCGATGTAGCTCGCGTCCAGCCGCTCGGGCAGCACGCGGTCGGACTGGATGGTGCCGACCTGCCAGGTGCGGCCGATCGCATCGGTCAGGTGCCACTCCAGCTTGGGGGCGTAGAAGGCGCCCTCGCCCGGCAGCTCCTCGTACTCGACGCCGATCGCCTCGAGCGCGGCGCGCAACTCGCCTTCCGCCTGATCCCACTCGGCATCCGAGCCGAAGCGCTGCTCGGGCCGGAGCGCGAGCTTGATGGCGTAGGTGAAGCCGAAGTCGCGGTAGACGCGGTCGGCGAGGCGGCAGAAGGCCTGCACCTCCTCCACCACCTGGGCGGGGGTGCAGAAGATGTGCGCGTCGTCCTGCGTGAACTGGCGCACGCGCATCAGGCCGTGGAGCGCGCCGTGCGGCTCGTTGCGGTGGCAGCAGCCCATCTCGCCCAGCCGCACCGGCAGGTCGCGGTATGAGGTGATGCCCTGCTTGAACACCAGCACATGCGCCGGGCAGTTCATCGGCTTGAGCGCCATCCATTGGGCGTCCGGCGAGACCAGCGCGCCCTCATCGGCGGTGCTGGGCACCTCGTCGGGGATGACGAACATGTTCTCGCGATACTTGCCCCAATGGCCGGACTGCTCCCACTGGCGCGCGTCCATCACCTGCGGGGTCTTGATCTCGAGGTAGCCCGCCGCGTCCATGCGCCGACGCATATAGGCTTCGAGCGCGCGCCAGATGCGGTAGCCGTTGGGGTGCCAGAAGACGCTGCCATGCGCCTCTTCCTGGAGGTGGAACAGGTCCATCTCGCGGCCCAGCCGGCGGTGGTCGCGCTTGGCGGCCTCCTCCAAGCGTGTGAGGTGCGCCTCGAGCTGCTTCCTGTTGAGCCAACCGGTGCCGTAGATGCGGCTGAGCATCGCGTTCTTCTGGTCGCCGCGCCAATAGGCGCCCGAGACGCGGGTGAGCTTGAAGGCGGCCGGGTCGAGCTTGCCGGTGGAGGCAAGGTGCGGGCCGCGGCACAGGTCGAGCCAGCGATCCTGCGTGCCCTCGCGGCCCGAGTGGTAGACGGTGAGTTCCTCGCCTTGCGGAAGCTCGGCTGCCCATTGCGCCTTGAAGCTCTCGCCGTGATCGCGGAACCAGGCCACGAGTTGGTCGCGCGCCCACACCTCGCGCACCAGCGGCTTGTCGGCGGCGATGATCGCGCGCATCCGCTCCTCGATCGTCGGCAGGTCGTCCTCGGTGAACGGACCGCGCGCGGCCGAGGGGGCGAAGTCGTAGTAGAAGCCGTCATCCGTGGCCGGGCCGAAGGTGATCTGCGTATCGGGCCACAGCGCCTGCACCGCCTCGGCCAGCACGTGCGCGTAATCGTGGCGCACCAGTTCGAGCGCCTCGGCCTCGTCGCGCAAGGTGACGAGCGCCAGCTGCGCATCGTGCTCCAGCGGGCGGGTGAGGTCCCGCAGCTCGCCATCCACGCGCGCGGCGAGTGCCGCCTTGGCGAGGCCCGGGCCGATGGCTGCGGCGACATCGGCGG
>Ga0210040_10008386_pt1 | contig 12282 bp, 7 predicted proteins | sample CryGeyCG12114_NA_FD_185462 | JGI IMG/M metagenome (GOLD analysis project Ga0210040, IMG submission 185462) | Groundwater microbial communities from aquifer - Crystal Geyser CG19_WC_8/21/14_NA (SPAdes) (version 2) | ecosystem: Environmental > Aquatic > Deep subsurface > Groundwater | place: USA... | reverse complement strand
CTGCAAAGCGAGGTGGCCTTTATAAAAACCTATATACGATTAGAGAACCTGCGTCATAATCAACCCGATATTATTGATTTTTCCATTCAGGGGGAAATCCAGGGAAAATCAATAGAGCCGCTTCTATTCCTACCGCTTATCGAAAATACCTTTAAACACGTATTGCATAAAAATATTCCGGATAAATGGGTAAAGCTGGTCTTATCGGTTGACGCAGATGAAATGATTTTTCAAACATCTAACCCTAAACTACGAGTAAATGAAATGGGTGATAATGATCAGGGCGGTATTGGTTTGAAAAATGTGAAACAACGCCTGCATCTGCTTTATCCCGGCAGACATGAATTGGTAATTCACGACGCAGTGGATAATTTTACGGTAACGCTAATGATTCGATACGATGGTTAATTGCATTGTAGTAGATGATGAGCCGCTGGCAAGGCAACTTATTGAATCTTATATTCAACAAATGCCGGAATTGCACCTTGTGGGAAGCTATTCAACAGCATTGGAAGTGTTTACGGCCTTGCACCAGCACAATATTGATGTTTTGTTTTTAGACATTGAAATGCCGGGCATCACCGGGCTGAATTTTATCAAGTCTTTAAAAAAGAGTCCCAAGGTTATTTTCGTTACAGCTTACACCGAGTATGCAGTTGACGCTTTTGAGATAGAAGCCCTGGACTATTTAGTGAAACCTGTCAGCTTCGAACGGTTTTTAAAAGCGGTTCAGAAAGTGAGTTTTACAAGGGTAGAAACCGGAAAGTCGCATCCTGAGCACGCAGCAATGCTTTATATATTTTTAAAGGTGGATCGCCGCTTAGTTAAGGTGAATCTTTCAGCAATCATTTACATAGAGGGATCTGGGGATTATTTGAAGGTGCATACGACTTCTCAAACCTATGTGACCTACATGACGTTGAGCAAAATTGAAGCGCTTTTAACTGCTGCCTTTATCCGTATACATAAATCTTTAATCGTAAACACAGCTTATATTCAATTTGTAGAAGGAAACTTTATCAAAGTAAACAATATGGATTTGCCAATTGGTTTAACTTATCGGGAAACTTTACTAAAGCGACTCAGTTGAGACTATGAAATTCAGACGATCGTAAAGTTTTATATGTGATTATGAATTTCATAGATGTTGTTTATTTCAAAAAACTTAATAAAGTTTGATTTGTAAGTGCAATAAATAAGCATCGTTAACACGGCAAAGCAGATTACCGAGAACACCACAGTTATCTGACTTGGGCCAGGCACTTATAGTATTTACAGGTATTGATTTTTAGACACGTAAGTAAACTAATTAGACACATAAGTAAACTGGACAGTCAATTTAATTTACAAATAAAATAGCGGTTATGGTTCAACATATATTTCTGAGCTGCCAAAATTATTGTTTAGCTAAATTTAAATAATTTTGTGAAAAAAATATCACCTAATGCTACCGACGAAGAAATGAATATATTATTATAGGAAACTACCCAGAAGCAGCCTGATCATTGCACAGCATCTAAAATATCCTTCATACGGCCCTACGGTAATTAGAACGCTAAAAAAGCTTCCAAAGCAAGTAGCGTGCTAAAGAAAAAAGAATGCAATCATTAAGCAATATAGCATCATGAATTTTCATACCTATAAGGTCGTACATATTCATCTTTCAAAAGTCATTCAATACATTTTATTCAATTATTCAAATGATCCTTCAAACAACAGCCTTATAACTTCCTACGCCAATAACAATATTTGCCTGGGCATTTTAAAAGAAAAAGTAATAATCAACGATACCAATGGAACAAAGAAGTTTCAAAACAAACCAGGCATACAAACATATATTTCAGCGATGTACCTGGAGCCGCATCGTTTTCAGGTAAATGGCGTATTTGATGAAATATGTATTGATCTTACGCCAGTGGGTTATTATCACTTATTTAAAAAGCCTTTGAAAACCTATATGCTGGAGGATAATTTTCTTGCAGAAACCTGGGGTAACGAAGCCATCCTATTTTTTGAAAAGGTTTTTGAAAAGAAAAACTTTACTAAGCGCGGGCAAATGATAGAAGAGTTCCTGGTAAGAAAAATACAGTCTTCTCAAAATATATTCCTGATGCAATGCATGCATTATATTCATAGCAATAGTAGCTTAAATCTTGAAAATGTGTCCCGGAACATGCAGTGTTCTCAGAAAAAGATCATAAGAACCTTTCAGCAGTATCTCGATCTCACGCCAAAAGATTATATGAAGATTCTCAGGTTCAGGAAGGCTTTATGGTTCATCAGCCATAATAAAGTTTCATTAACCCAAGTTGCATACGAATGTGGTTATTATGATCAAAGCCATTTTATAAAAGACATTCGTTTCTTCACAGGCCTGCAACCCAAACAGCTTTACAGCAGCTTACACAATGTGAATAATGATGTGTTGATCTCATTATAATTATCCCTGTCTGTTTTTTACAATTTGGTATTCCATACTTGAGTTACTATTGCATCGGCGTGCTTAAACTTCGCAGATAAAAAATGAATTGCATGAAAAGAGCGTTCTTCCTTTTAGTTATCGCCTGTTTATCACTTGATCATTCATTGGCGCAAAGCGCAAATGCTGAGCAATTGATGGATAATTTTAAAACAGGTAAATACGAAATATCAGATTATAATACTGCCTGCTATTTTGCTTTGGCTGGTAATCCTTCAGCAGCTCTTACTTATCTCAAGGCAGCAATCGATAATGGTTTTTCTAATCCAAAAACATTGATGGAAGATCATGATCTCTTAAGCCTCCATAACGATTCTTCCTGGAACAACCTTGTACAACGAACAAAGGCGAATGAAGAAAAGGTTGTAAAATTGAAAAGTGCATTTTATAATCAAAAAGATTTTTGGGACCCGCCTTCACTGAAAACACCTTATAGGTCAAACATACCGGAAGACGAGAAGATCGCAGGATTGTCAAAGCTCTGGTCAGAAGCCAAATACAATTTTGTGAATTTCGACCTGGTGCCATCATTGAACTTTGATTCTCTTTATTTAGCTTACTTACCAAAAGTCAGAGCTTCCCAATCAACACTGGAATATTATAAATTGTTGATACAGTTTTATGCAAGTTTAAAAGATGGCCATACCAATGTGTATGTTCCCGAGACGTTAACCAATGAAATGTATGCAAGGCCTTTGATAAGAAGCAGGTTAATAGAAGGTAAAGTGATTATTGTAAATGTGTATGATTCTGCCTTACTGAAAAAAGGTTTGAAACCAGGATTTGAAATAACAACCATCAATGGCTTACCGGTAAAGCAATATGCGGCAGACTCTATAATGCCGTACCAGAGTTCTTCCACGCCTCAGGATCTTAATACAAGGGCCTATGAATACGCATTGTTTGCCGGCCCTGTTAACAAGCCGATTAAACTAAAACTTAATGATGGTAAAGGCAAAAATATTGATTTTACCATTGATCGTGTAACGCCGCAACAGCGGTCAAAAGCTATTCCGTCAGCACCTTTTGAATTCAAAATGCTGGATGGCAATATTGCTTATGTAGCGCTGAATACTTTCGGTTCTGATGATGCGGCTAAAGCATTTGATCAAAGGTATGATGAGATATCAAAGGCATCAGCCATCATTTTTGATGTGAGAAACAATGGTGGCGGAAGCACGGGTGTTGGATGGCATATATTGAGTTATTTGATTGATAAGCCTGTAATAGTTCATAAAGCTTATTCAAGAAATTATATTGCAAGTTATCGGGCATGGGGTACCGCACAGAAACCATGGGAAGCGAGTGATAAATTAGATCCGAATGGCAAGTTCTTATTTACCAAGCCGGTGATCGTGTTAACCAGTTCAAGAACGTTTTCAGCAGCAGAAGATTTTGTGGCCGCGTATAGATCCATGAACAGGGGAGTGATTGTAGGTGAAGCAACAGGCGGCAGTTCCGGCCAGCCTTTGGGACTTGCTCTGCCAGGTGGTGGCACGGCACGCATTTGTACAAAAAGAGACCAATTGGGAAGCAGTGAAGATTTTATAGGTAAAGGCATAATGCCTGACAAAGTGGTGATGCAAACAGTAGCAGATTTCCGCAATGGAACTGATACGCAATTACAAGCAGCAAAGAAACTTCTTCAGCAAAAGCAATAAAGTGTGCAGGCAGCAATTAAAAAAATTGGATTGATTAATCAAATCAATTAAAGTAACGCAAACGAAGTTTCTAATCTCAAAAACTGCTTACAATATTGCATTTGCAAAAAAATGGCAGGCTGTTGGGGCAATGGGCAGTTTATAACTCACTACCTTTAGTTCGGGTTTGACCAGCAACGAATGCCAAACTTTTGCAATTCCAGATCGTTTTGAGTTATGCCAAGTGACACTTTCAAGTCTCGGACTTACCTAGAATTGGTCTCATAAATGGTTTTGATAGTTTTGGTTGATGAAGTTGACGGAGAAGCAGTGGGAGAAGATTCAGGGTTTAATTCCTGATGGCTCTGTGCGGAAAGACGGCAAAGGCCGTCCCTGGACTGACAAGCGCCGGGTGTTGGAAGGCATCTTGTGGATTGTAAAGACGGGTGCACGCTGGCGGGACTTGCCTGACATTTATCCGCCATATCAAACCTGTCACCGCAGGTTTCAGGCTTGGGTGGAAAGCGGCGTCTTTGACCGGGTGATTGAAGAGCTGGCCCGTGATCTGGAGCAAAGAGGCGGCATAGACATGAGCGAATGTTTTATCGACGGCACCTTTTCGCTGGCGAAAAAAGGGGGTTACTTGTGGGAAAGACTAAGCGGGGTAAAGGCAGTAAGATCATGGCAATCACAGACGCTGGTGGTGTTGTTTTATCTGTCCAGATCGAATCTGCAAGCCCTCATGAGGTGACACTGGTGGAAAGCACCTTAGAAGAGCGTTTCATAAAAGCCTTGCCCGAAAAGCTCATTGGAGATAAAGCTTACGACAGTGACAACTTGGATCAACGACTTGAAGAGCAAGGGGTTGAACTGATTGCACCACACAAAACCAACCGAAGGAAGAATGCAACCCAGGACGGACGTAAACTTAGGCGTTACAAGCGAAGGTGGAAAGTGGAGCGCTTCTTTGCCTAGCTGTTCAACTACAGAAGATGCGTGGTGCGCTACGAATACAAAGCCCAAAACTTCAAAGCTGTCATCCTGCTTGCCTGCACCATGATCTATCTGAAATCTTACCTGCATTTATGAGACCGCTTGTAATCAAATTGAAATGAAAAATGTCTTTATATTTCTTTATTTACTTCCAAACATAAATTGGGCACAGCAACAAGATACTAGTTCTTAAGATGGTTTTATTGCAAAACAAGCTCAGAATTATAATGTGCCGGGACTTGCCATTGGAATTATTAAAGACAGTAATATGGTTTTAAAAGCGGGTATGACGTTACAAGCACTTAGGACATTTTACCGGTAACAACGTAAACTATTTTCCCGTTGTCGTCTTATAAAAAGGCATTTACCGCAGCAGCAATAGCAGTTTCAGTTGACGAAAAAAAGACTTGGAATGATAAAGTAATTAGAGCTTATCTCAAAAATGCTTAAAAAGCAATTTGTAATTTTATTGATGAGTTTATGAATAACTTAAAAGCCTTATCCAGAACTGGTTCCAATGGATAAGGATTTTAAGTTATTCATTGATTTTCAATAAGAAACCATTTTTGAGATAGGCTCTAAATACTTGACTGGCTTCCAATTGAGCGACCATTGGATAACCAAGAAACTAACTATTAGTGACATATTAAGCCACAGGTCAGGATTAAATTCTTATGATGAAGATTTACTTTGGTACTGCATAAACTACACAAAAAAGATATTTCAAGTAAAATTCATTATTCACTGATCTCTGATAGGCGGCCATGTGCTTCTACTTTTGGTGAAGAAGAAATAGAAAATTTTTCGGGGTGTCTTGCTGAAAAATTAAACAAACAGGAATCACGAGCTTGAGATTTGGGTTAATTGTGACATATTCCTTTTATTCACTAAAATGAGATCTCATGCAGAAAAAATTTCAATCAGAATCAGATTTGTAAATTTGACTTTGCAGAAATAGTTTTTTGTTGCTGCCCTGAAAACTTAGCCAATGAACCCAGTGAAAGAGATGTTACAGGTGTAAATATTTTGTCTTCAACATGAGCTTTTTAAAAAGTTCATTGCTTACTACTATTTTTTTAAAACGGATGCGCCCCATTTTGAAAGGGCATATTACTCTTTTCCTACTACTCTCAAATCGCTCAACATTCACAAAGGGGCAAAATCTTTGATTAACGGGCATGCCGTTTTTACAGAAAGCGACCCACATGTCCAATTTCTAATGGTTTTTCAAGGCAGATATGAAAAGCCATTGTTTGTTCAATTGAAAGAAATTTTAGATAAAATAACAATCGCCTTCAAACCACTTGGCTTGAACCAGTTTATCAGAACTTCTTTTTGTGAAATGGCCAGCCAGCCCTTACAATTGTTTCAACAGTGGAATACCGATCGTGGCTATCCATCCTTTTTAGAACCGTTTTTTGACACATCGAGTAATGCCGAACGGGTTAAGATTCTGGAATCCTTTTTACTCTCTGTTTATGCACCGCTTAGTGAGCAGACTGTTTTACAAAAAGCCAATTGACGGAGTAAAAGATTTGTTTTCCTTCCCGCTCTGTTTTAACAAATCCAGTGTTTTGTAAAATCATATGGTGCTGTGAAGCAACGGAGCGCTCCAAGCTCTGCTTTACGTAAATATCAGTAACAGCAGCTCGCTCTTTTTTATGGATTCTATGCAGAATTTGGTGTCGATCCATATGGTTGATGGCTCGTATTACGAGTGCTCCTTTTCTAAGTCATAGTTCTCCAATTGTAATTCTTTAACATCCTTCACCACGTTGCTCCATTTCGTTTAAAAATGTATTGTTTCTGCTTGTATTGTCCGAAACCGGACGGATTCTGTATCAAAAACGAACAAGTTCGTAGGCAACGTTTATACTAAGTGCTTGATTATAAGAAAAGAAACTTTGTGGTTTCATCTTTGGAACAACGGATTGTTACCAGTATGCCGTGAATAATTTTTCTTATAGATAACAGCTTTTGTAGCACTAATAATTGTGTGTTTAAGAGTCCGCTAAAAAGCCTACGACGAATCATAGTATATGGAGTTATAGAAAAGTTTTAAACAGCCATATCAACACAGCACTTTGTTTAAAACAAGAAATCATGTTTAGAAATCATTTTAGGATTGCCTTCAGGAACTTACGTAAACGCAAAGGGTATGCATTCATTAACATTATCGGGCTTACAGTAGGCATAGCTACCACATTGCTTATTTTCCTGGTGATCCGGTACGAGATTACGTATGATGCGTACCATTCCAAAAGGAACAGGATCTATCGCATGGTAACCACTTATGCCAACACGAGCAACGGAGAAATTACAGGGCATAATAGTGCCGTGCCGATCATGTTGCCCGACGCCGTGCGCAATGATTTTCCGCAGTTCGAAGAGGTGGCAGCCGTTTGGAACCTAGGCGGCGCTCAAATTCACATCCCGGTTCCGGGCAAAGATTTGGCACAGGAAAACAAAGTTAAGGTGAGTGATGGCCTTTTCTTCGTTGAGCCTTCCTTGTTCGACATTTTTGATTATACATGGCTGGAAGGAAACGCAAGCGGTTTAAAAGAGCCCAATACCGTTGTCATCAACCAAACCCTTGCAAACCAGTTTTTCGGTAACTGGAAAGAAGCCATTGGCAGAACCGTTGAAATGTGGTCGTTTAGGGTTCCCTTGAAAGTAGTAGGTGTATTTAAAGACCTGCCGGCGAATACCGATGTGGAGATACGCATGGGTGCTTCGTATGCGACACACAAGAAAATGAGTGCGGAATGGTTTAAGAGCAACGACTGGCTGACGTTGCCCTGGAGCCTGAACTGCTTTTTATTGCTGCCCAAGAACAACCAAGTAAACGGGTTTCAAGCACAGTTGGACGGATTTGTAAACAAATACTTCCCTAAAGAAATCAATGGTGCGCAAAAGAAGGCTTCCCTTGCCTTCCAGCCGTTGCGGGATGTGCATTTGAATGCAGACTTCAATACCTATAAAGGCGATGCGTTAACCGTTAAAGAACTCTGGTCGCTGGCGCTCATTGGATTTTTTATCCTGTTTGTAGCGTGTATCAATTTCATAAACCTCGCTACGGCCCAATCCATCACACGGGCAAAAGAAATCGGCGTAGGGAAAGTGTTGGGCAGGAACCGGTCACAGATACTCCGGCAGTTTCTGAATGAAACCGCGATCATCACCGTAGCATCGGTAATCTTTGGCTGCCTGCTTGCCCGGCTTGCACTTCCTTTTATCAGCAACCTTACGCAAAAGCCGCTCACAATGGATTTCATTCGTTCGCCCGTGAACCTTTTGTTTCTCCTCCTCCTAGCTGTAATTGTCAATTTTCTCGCAGGGTTTTATCCCGGTATGGTGCTTTCCGGTTTCAACTCTATAGATGCTATTAAAAATAAAATTAGTACCTCCAGCATCGGCGGCATTTCCATCAGAAGAGGGTTGGTGGTGCTTCAATTTGTCATTGCCCAGTTTCTCATTATCGGGACGATTGTTGTAATAAAGCAAATGCAGTTCTTTCGCAACCAGCCGATGGGATTTCAAAAAGATGCACTGGCCATGGTAGAACTTCCAAGCGATAGCTCGGGGGTTGCCAATTATGGTTACCTAAAAGAGCAAATGTTGAAAATACCGGGTGTTGAAGCGGCCAGCATGTGCCTGGATGCACCGGCTAGCTATATAGCGAACGACAATACGTTTTATTTCAACAACGATCCGGTCAGAAAAGACGTCAACCTGAACCTGCAATTCGGTGATACAGGATACCTTAATACGTTTGGGATCAAGTTGCTTGCCGGGCGTGTTCCCTATCAAAGCGACACGATGCAGGAATTGTTGGTCAATGAAACGCTTGTAAAAAAATTAGGGCTCCGGTCGGCAGCAGACATCGTTGGCAAAACCATCTCCTTTGACCTGAGTAAAAAGTACCCGGTAGTAGGTGTCATGAACGACTTCAATAGCAAATCGTTGAAGGAAGCAGTTACACCGTTTGCACTTACGACCAATTCGCATGGTTATGGCTACATCGCCCTTCGATTAGACCCGAAGCGGATGCAGCCAGCCCTTGCACAGGTGCAAAAGGTATTTACCACCACCTACCCGACGTACATCTATGACCTGAACTTTGTTGATGAACGGATCGCCCGGTTTTACAAAACGGAAGCTATGGCTTCGCATCTTTTCAAGATTGCGGCTTTCCTTGCCATCTTTATATCCTGCCTTGGATTATATGGTTTGGTTTCATTCATGGCCGTGCAGAAAACAAAAGAAGTTGGCATCCGTAAAGTATTGGGCGCCTCGGTCCAAAGCATTGTTTTTCTTTTCTCAAAAGAGTTTACCCTGCTTATTGGTATCGCGTTCCTGATTGCCGTGCCTCTGGGTTATTTTCTGATGCAACAATGGTTGTTGGGCTTTTATTATCATATTGAAATAAGCTGGGCTTTTTTTGCGCTTGCCATTGTTATATCCATCATCATTGCCTGGTTAACGGTTGGTTACAAAGCTGTAAAAGCGGGATTAGCCAACCCAGTTAAAAGCTTACGCACCGAATAATTTTTTCAAAACCTTATATATATGCTAAAGAACTATTTTCTCATTGCCCTCCGGAACTTTTGGCGCCATAAAGTTTTTTCACTCATCAACGTTCTTGGCCTTGCTATTGGCATAGCCGCTTCACTGGTCATTTACCTCATCATTGACTACCATTTCTCCTTCGACAAATTTCATAAAGACGGCGAGCGCATCTACCGCATCGTGACCGATATGAAGTTTGCCGGTGCGGACTTTAAAAATAGCGGGGTGACGGCTCCGCTTTACAACGCCGTGAAAACCGAAGTGACCGGCGTGCAACAAGCCGCCGCTTTTTTCACGTATAATGCTACGGTGCAGATTCCATCCGCTGGCAAAGGGCAGCCGGTTGTTTTCAAGAATGAAGGCAATATCGTGTTTACAGACAAGAATTATTTTGATCTTTTTGCGCATCGCTGGCTGGCCGGTTCTCCTGGCAGCGCTTTGAATGAACCATTTCAGGTGATGCTGGGTGAAACCATGGCCCGAAAATATTTTCCAGGCGTGGCCTTTACCGATATTATTGGCCGGCGAATCACCTACAACGACTCCTTGCAGATGGCCGTAAGCGGCATTCTGGCCGACTGGACAGAAAATAGTGACTTGGTGTTCAACCAGTTTGCCTCTTTCGCCACCATGCAGGCTACCGGTCTAAAAAACAATTTCGGGCTGGAAAGCTGGGGCAGCACCAATTCGGCCTCGCAGTTGTTTGTGAAGCTGGCACCGCAAACAGCTCCGGCACAGGTATATGGGCAATTGAAAAAGTTGATGAAGAAATACCGGCCTGATGATAATAAGGATGAAAAGAATACCGCTGCGTGGAACCTGCAACCCTTGTCCGACCTGCACTTCAATGGCACATACGGCAACTACGGGCTGCCAATGGCAAATGGGCCAACACTCTATAGTCTTGCTGCAGCCGCTTTGTTCCTCTTGCTGCTGGCTTGCATCAATTTCATTAATCTCACTACCGCACAGGCGGCGCAGCGCGCCAAAGAAATCGGCATTCGCAAAACGATGGGCAGCTCCAGAAGCCAGTTAGTATTCCAGTTTTTAAGCGAAACATTTTTCGTAACGCTTTTAGCAATGCTACTCTCCATTGCACTAATGCCCTGGATTTTGAAACTCTTTTCCGATTTCATACCGCAGGGCGTCCGATTCAATCTTATCCAACAGCCGCAAATCGCTGTGTTTTTGATTGTTCTGACAGGTGCTGTTACATTGTTATCCGGCTTTTACCCGGCCTTGGTGCTGTCGCAATACAAGCCTGTTTTGGTGTTGAAAAACCAGGCTTATACAAATACGGGTAAAACAAGAAGCGCCTTGCTGCGTAAAACATTGACCGTTTCGCAGTTTGCCATTGCGCAGGTATTCATAATGGGCACTGTATTGGTAGGCAAGCAAATCCATTATTCGTTGACCAAAGATTTGGGCTTTAAAAAGGAAGCTATTTTATCGTTTTCGCTCCCGTTCGATTTTAGCCGGAAGGTAGACACGAAGCGGGCCGTGCTGCAGGCCGAGCTGCAAACGATACCTCAAATCAGTTCCTTCAGCATTGGTGGTCCACCACCTTCGTCTAACGGCATGTCATCTAGTACGTTAACCTTCACTGATGGGAAAAAAGAAGTGCAAACCAACGTGGAGTTTAAATACGGCGACACGAATTACCTGCGCCTGTATGGCATTCGCCTGTTGGCCGGACGTAATGTAGCGCAAAGTGATTCTACGACTGAATACATCATCAACGAAACGTATTTACATACTTTGGGTTTTCAAAAACCGGAAGATGCTATCGGCAAAAGCATTGAGGAGAACAAGAGGCGAATTCCCATTGTGGGCGTGATGGCCGATTTTCACCAGCGTTCGCTGCACGATCCGATTCAACCTATTGCTTTCAGTTGCGAGCCGCGCAACAGTTACGACTTCCATGTGGCGCTGAAGCTGCAGGTGCCGGGCAGCCACACGTGGCAAAATGCCATCGCCTTAATGGAAAAAAAGTACAAGCGACTGTATCCGAAAGAAGATTTCAACTACCAGTTTTTCGACGAGAGCATTGCCCAATTTTATAAAAGCGACCAAGACCTCTCTAAACTGCTAAGTTGGGCAACCGCACTTGCGGTTATCGTTAGTTGCCTCGGCTTGTTGGGATTGGTCATTTATACCACTAACCAACGCACCAAAGAGATTGGTATTCGGAAAGTTTTGGGTGCTACCGTAGCCCAGATTGTACGGCTTTTATCAAAAGACTTTTTGCTGCTTGTGACTGTGGCATTTGCCATTGCCGTTCCCATCGCATGGTGGGGCATGAAGCAGTGGCTCCAGAATTTCGCCTATCGCACCACTATCAGTTGGTGGGTGTTTGGTGTGTCTGGAGCGGGGATGTTGCTGCTGGCGTTGGCCGTTTTAAGTGCGCGAACTATAAAGGCCGCTACGACAAACCCAGTGAAAAATTTGCGAACCGAATAACGGCATGGGGTTTTGAAAAAGTTCAATTTTTTTCAAAACCCCATACTAACATGAACCCATCATTAAAACTGAAATAGCATGTTTCAAAATTATTTTAAAATTGCTTGGCGAAACCTTGCACGATCCAAGGGCTATTCCCTG
>Ga0210040_10008385_pt1 | contig 12282 bp, 11 predicted proteins | sample CryGeyCG12114_NA_FD_185462 | JGI IMG/M metagenome (GOLD analysis project Ga0210040, IMG submission 185462) | Groundwater microbial communities from aquifer - Crystal Geyser CG19_WC_8/21/14_NA (SPAdes) (version 2) | ecosystem: Environmental > Aquatic > Deep subsurface > Groundwater | place: USA... | reverse complement strand
TTGTAAGATTGATTAGTTAGCAGTAACAAACGGTAATAACTTGAGCAAAGTGCTTTGATCTGTGTAAGATTAGGTTCCATGGAATTGATTACTTATTTTATTTCACCTGGCAGAAATTTTTTACGACTCTACGCAATCTTATATCTTCTCGTTTAGGAAAAAATACGCTAAATATAGGTAGTTTGAGTTACTACTAAAACAAATTATCCGCATATCATATTCATAGTTATCAAGTGCTTTTTGGTTTCATCAACCCGTTCTTTATACGCTGAAATGAAAAACTAACTCCAATGAAGTCCGTCAGTATTTACCTGACATTGACGAAGGGAAGTAGATTCAAAAGGACGCCGACAAGTCTCCTTTTCATAAATAATGAGGGGAAAATATGTACAAGTGAAATGCACTTTGATTTCACTTATGTAGTTTTAGTTAGTTAGTTAGCCCGACCTGCTGGACATTATTATTATCATAATAGTCAAGAATCCATGTCTCTTACTTTACTTAAGTGAGCATGGCTACAGCAGTTTCTCTACAGGGAACGCGTTACTAAAATTAATTCAACTTGATCTTTTTACGAGATAACAATAATATACCTGACGGACTACCCTTTTGAGTAGTACCTGCATGCATGATGCATGTATTGTGAGTGAGCGAGTGAACACGCTGCACACATTGGTAGTCAGAATTTTGTCCGGATGCTAACTAACTAACTAACTAACTAACTATTGGCTGTAATAGCCTGAAAAAACTGTGTGTGCGTTGCGTTGTAAATGTTTCACGTCACACAAGACAAATGCACAGGTAATTGATTAGATTTTCCGTGTAAGATGAATATGGAATTGATACTTACAATGCTGTGAAGAAGAGAATTGTTCACATATGAAGCCGAGAGGAAGGAAAAAAACTGTATACAAATGGGTGGACCAAAATTTTTCACTCATCAATGTTTTAAAACGGCTTTCGTCATTGTCATAATGGTTTTAGCCTGCCTGCATGGCTGTAAGGGTAATGCATGTGTTAGTTTACCTTCCTATTGAAAAATTGGTCAGTAGGTATTATGTCAAAACGTACCACCCTTGACGAGCTGGAGAAAAAGTATAACTTTATGTACAATTCTTAGACCCAAATCTTTACAACTTGGCATTTAATCTGATGAGTGGCTGGAATTACAATGAGTAGTGTTTGGACACGATATTTTTCAAATCAAGGGAAAAATTGTACTGAATAATGTATGTACAAGATTATTTAATAGTGATAACAGATTGGAGAGCAACACCATATGTAGTGGTTTGGTTGGTCTATAAGTGTTCCATGATTTTGGAAACAGACAGGCTCTGTTAGTCAATTATTTATGCTCTCAGCACGAAATACTGTACGATTTTTGTAGACTGACCAGTCTGCTTGATGAGTTGGGCTTTAATATGTAGATAGACTAGTTAGCTAGTTTAGTAGTCCGGATATATTTGGTAATGATAGACAATATTATTACTTTCTGGTCAATTCCCTTTCATCATTATCATCAAACTTTTCAGCTACAATGTTATGCATGCATACATATAAGAAATTCAAGGAAATCATGTACCGATTTTTCAAGTATGGAAAATTAGCTAGCTAAAAATTTTCCAGTTTGCTTGTCTCACCACTTTTTTTGTCTTACTCAAATCACTGGAATCTTAAATGGGAAGGGATTATGTAAAAACACATAAGAACTGTACCTGTAAAGCTATAGTAAAGGAATTTTGTAAGCTCCTGGAATTTTTATAGACTTTGGTATTGCATTGCATGTGCTAGTGTATAGTATTATTCACTGTGTTTTGAAGATGGTCAGTAGTTAGCTAGTAGTGAGTAAGGAGCCACTTAATTTTCTATCTCCACCCGTCTCCTTCATCTCTATTAATGTCAGACGGGCAGGCAGGATCTAGTAATAAGGTGCCCTAATCACTATTATTTCCCATGTATGGTGGCCTTTTAATCCATGTCTGTCTTCATACTCAACGGATATGGCTAATCAAATGTAAATAGTCAGTTTTATGGAATCATGATTCTCTCTCTACTCACTCTATACTGCTTCTTGTGCATGTTTTAGTCATGTGGTTGGCTTTTCTCCCACGAGAAAATTTCCTCTATTTTGAAATCATTACCATCATAGTTAATAGGGAAATTTTGAAACGCCAACAAGTCACGCTATACTATATATATGCGTTGAATTTACCGAAACTTAGCAATAATATATTGTGCTCATTTGTTTGCATAATCCCGGGTGCAGTTTTCTTGAAACAAATTATATCGTTATATTTCCTGTATGAGTATTTCAACTGAATTGCTAACTAACTAACTAACATCTGTTATAATTATTGTTTATTCCATATCCTAATACCGCTTTCTTTCTGTCCACATATTGTGTATAGTAATATATGATGTTAATAACTAGTATTGGAGAGGACATAAAATAATAAAGTCTGGTATGTGTGTTTAGTTAGTCACTCAAGATGTGTATAGTATAAGACATTATATGACGGTAATCGCGGTACTTTTATCAATTGATTCAACTTTTATTCTGCAGTAAAAGTAAATTAGAAGGAAAGAAACTGGTCTTTATGGGCCTACAATGGTCATTATCATTAGGAAAGACAAATATATTATGTTCAAGTGAGTATGTTGAATGAGCAGACTTGTCTCTGGAATTTAAATACGGATATGCGCTGGAATGTTGTTTGTGCTTAGCACACCTTTGACATTAGAATTTGGAATGGATGGTCTGTTATAAAAATAATGTTTGTTTTAATTTTGTACATTTTAGAATGTCAGCTACCAGCTTCTTGGAATGGGTCATGGTACTTGTCAGGACATCAAAATCCAGTGTTAATTAATGAAACTTATATTAGCCATGCTGGCAATTGCCTGGAGCAATCTGGTCAGAAATTTTTATTCCATCATAGGTATGTTTTGTTAATTGAAAATTTTAGGCGTAAAATTATTTACGTAATGTAGCGATCGATTTTTCCATCTTTTTGCAGAACTGATGACGATGGTTATGATTGTTTTCGGTGTTTGGCGATATTTCAACCACATGAAAATGTTCTACAGTACAAAGAAAGTTAGTTGACGAAAATTTGCAACATTTTTTGGGAGGGTTTTAGTTGCCTCATTTGTTATGCATGTTTTATTTATTACGACGTTTTTAACAGGTGGATACTGTGAAGATGAGGGAGATTTGGAAAAAATTTGCTCATTAATGACAAGCTCACCTCTATATTCTCTTTTTCGGGTGGATAGTCAGCCCATTGATTGTCCGTTTCAACCGTTTGTGAACAATGAATTAAACTGCAGCATGTTTTTAAGTGCAGTTTGAATTAAATTGGTTGTTTTGTTATTGCAGGGCTCCATTCATATTCACGTATACTAAAAATGAAAACCTTTGCAAACAACCCACTTCCTCTGCTGATTCGTGTGTTGACCGCTCAAGAATGGTTTTCAACTATGAGGCATGCCCAGATGTTCCCAAATCTGAAAGCCTTGGTGAATACTTGTTTTTTATGTATTTGAGTCGTTTTTTGGGAAGTAATTTTAACTGATGATAATTTTATAATGTATATTGCAGTGGAAGAAATTCAATGTCTTGCAACATGGGCTGCTGGCCATCACTTCTTTCTAGTAGCTTTAGTGCGTGATAATAGGTACTACAAATCATTTGGTGATAGATATCGGTGTATTTTGTATGAGAAAAGGATGGAGTCTCTTGCAATCAATGAGCAACGCGTAAGAGAACCACAAGTTTTGGGTTATAAAATGGCTATATCTGCGGAGCCCACTTGTCATGGACTATTTGACTCGTCAATGGGTGAAAAAATGTTGGTTTTATCAAATGGTAACATTTTCTAAATCATCCAAAAAATAGACTGTTCAAATTATATTCAGCCTCTCAAAATATTTCTGGTTTTTTATGAAGACAATCGCGGCGTAAAGTTTTCCCTACCTCCGTGGCTTGTTGACACTGAATGGGAAACATTTGACCGAATGAAAAAAATATCCTTTAGTACACAATGGGATGGTGACCTGTTTGCTAAAGTGGAGGCAGCAAATAAAATTTCTCCTCTGTATCAAGAAGACCTGTATGATCAGTTCAAGATAGGTAGTGAAGTACACATGGAGAATTGCTCACTAATTGATGAAGACACTTTTATTGTTACAGGACGTATAAAAAATGGATGGTACACATCATACAATGATTGAAAACTTTGTGTTGTGTAGACAAAGTAAAGTATTCATTTCAATTTTTATTTGTAGCGAAAGCCAACACTTGTGTCTGAAAATTGTGAAAAGAAGCGAATCTGTGATTGATATAATGTACAGATTCCAATATCCTGACCATTTGACAAGTTCCAAGTATTATTCTGGAGTAAAAGACTTTTGTTCAACCGAAACATTTGATGAAACTAGTTTCATCACATTAGTCAACCCTATTGGAGACTTTAAAGACTGCCCTTTAAATGGGAAATATATGACGAGTGCAAGTTTCATTCAAAATGAACAAATTGTTGATCAGCTTTGTCATATGGAAAATAGTGAGACTATTGCCACCTCTGAGACTTCCCATTCGATTGCATTTGGTTGCCTGGATTCAAAAATGCTGGAGCTCAGTTTTGAATGCAATGATGTGATTTCCTCTCTTCGTAAGCAGTTTAAAAAAATTAATTTGAATAGATGGTTTTGATTCTATAATTATTATTATTATTTCTCTTAGGAATGCACTGTATTGCTCACTGGGAAAGTGCAACTAGTCAATATTTAGTTCTTGGGATCATGGGAGAAAATAATGGGTTGGATGCAAACAATTTTATCGAAGAGCAGTTCTATTGTCTTTCCTTCCAAAATAAAACTGACAATGAATCTGAGAGTGTCCAGTTCACAGCTAATCGCAATGGGTGCTTCTTTGAATCTGATGCTCAGTTTAAGTCCTCGTGGAATTTCAGTATTATAGAAAGAGGTATGTTCAAAACCAAAGTAAAATTTTCGTTCACCAGTACTTATAGAGAAAAAACGTCTCAAAATTCTGATATTTTCTTTTTGGATAGGAGCCTGTAACAACCTTAATGAAATATCTAGTCCTTCTTCAAATCTGCTCCCAGAGCAGTTAAATGATATTTACAAATCGTCGGGATCTCTAAACATGGCTAGGTTGAGTCAAATCTTGCCTTTATATTTGATTTTTTTGTTTTCTGTTTTCTGTTTTGATAGTTTAAAATATTTATAACTATGCACTTGATTTGTTCAAAAAGGTTTTCTTGTTATGATGAAAAAATTTAATAAATTATATTTATAGTGCTGTCCAGCAGAGTTATCCGAATGATAATCCTTGTGAAAATACATCTCTTCATACAGGAATGCATTATGAATGCATATCTGGGTTATATTATTCATTTCTATAGAAATACTGACTGTAACAATTCAAAGCTCGTACGTGACTGTTTAAATCTTTCCTTGAGCTTAAAACATTGAGCAAGCTTTCTAATCCAAATTCCATGTTACTAGAGAATTTTCCTATAATCAAACTATGATGCCAAAATGGAGCTTCTGCATGAAGTAAAGCGCTTTAACACGGAGTAGTAGTAGTAGTAGCGAAGTTTTACGGTATTGCAATCACTTTCCTTAATTTTTTCCTGTATCTTAATGATACAATTGCAATAATAGGTCTTGTATCTGAATAGTTTTGAAGTACTATGACGTGGGTTTGGAGGAAAACAGTCAGTCTATTTCACACCAGTCTCAGTCTCAGGTTATCAAAATTGGACTAAGGATTTAGTAGACAAGAGAACCCACTGATAAAACCCATTGAAATTATGTACCAGCCATGGGTTTTGGAATTCACGGCATTGTGCCTCCTCTCATTAATGCGAGACACGGTTTTCAATGACATGTTTTGTGCACCTGAGTTGATGGACACAATCAGCTAGGCTTTGATATTTTTCTTGTACACACTTTGCAACTGCCTGGTGATAAATATCTTCTGCGTATTGCATTGTGTGGCCGTGGCTTATCATATGACTAGTCGGAATGGAGATGACGAAATTTTTGGACAAGGATTCCTCCAAGATCGGCTCGCAGAATTAGATGGCAGTGGTGATGACCCATTTGCTGGACCAAATATTGAGGATGTTGACTGACTGATGGACATAAATTGGGATATTGATAACTGCAATTTTTCGCATTAGTAGAGGTTAAGAATGAAAGCAAAATTTGAAGTTGCAAATCAATAAAGAAGGTATTGTAAAACAGGATTTAGCTTTTGAGTAGGTTCATGAATATTGCTGGTGCTTACGCGCCATCTGATTGCACAAATGTGAAGCACAAAAACTAGAAATTATTTAGGCATTCATAATTTCACATTCATCTTTGAGTTTTCGGTTTTATGATTAATTTGATATCTTGGCTTTTAAGAGCGCCGAGTTCGGTAATGTAAATACAATAAATACTTTCAAATATCATAAGTTAAAATAGCTGAATATATTCAACAAGCTTTTGGAATGGCATTTTGCTATCAGGCTAATCAGGCATCCTGCTAAATGAGTTAGTTACATTGATTCATCACAGAATTTGCGAAATAACCAAAACTAAAGCACTCAACTCAATCTTTCATTAAACTTATTGTCCTGTCACATGAACTGGTTTGGGATTTTAAACAGCCCTACTGAATACGGTTCATATTTATGATGAACACGTTGTACGTGCATATACAAATATTGTTATCAATGTTGCTTTAACCTTATCAGATTTTCAAATTCACCCTTTGAAGTACTTTGTTTTTTGTGACTCGATTCTATCATTGTATATTGTACACTTAATGCTGAAACCTTAAAATGTCGGCAGCTGGACAACTAAACGAGTTTCCATATTTAAACTGATTCAATTCGCATTGGCACATTATAATAAAATTGAGTTTTGGTCTTTCACAAGTAACGGATCTCCAATTGGTCATCATCATCATGGCAAAAATTATAATTGCATTTGCATTGCTACAATGTAGTTTGGTCTTAGGAACAAAAATCACCCCAGAATTGCAAAAATCCTTCACAAAACATTCTTCAATCGACACAATCATCACATTAAAAGAAAGTGTTTCTTCCGTTCTTCAGAATATACAACTTCACAACTATAAGGACCACGATGCCAAACGAGTTGCTATCTATGAAGAATTAAAAGATTTTACATCTGGTAAACAAAGAGAAATCCTAAAGTTTTTGGATTCTCGCGCTTCCAATCATCAATCTGTAGTTGGCTTCTGGGTGACAAATAAGATCTCAGTCAGATCAGCTGATCTTCAACTCCTGGAAGAATTAGAATCCCGGTTCGCTGACCAAATCTCCGAAATCCGTGCTGGTTACAGCTTGGAGCCTTTATTTATTCGACACGACGACTGCAATGAATGCAGAAGCGAACGATGGAACATAAATCAAATCCGTGCTCCAGAAACTTGGGCTTTGGGTTACAACGGGACTAATATCACGGTTGCAAGCTCAGATACTGGCGTACGATACACTCATGAAGCTTTAATTTCAAACTATCGCTCGGACTACGGCTGGTTCGATCCTTATGATCACACAATCACACCAAACGATACGATTGGGTCAGGTACGCACAATATGGGGGTCATGGTTGGCTCTCATGGAATCGGCGTGGCTCCTGGAGCCAACTGGATCGCATGTAAAGCATGCAGCTTCAGTTGCTCAGAATTTGCCTTGCTCGGTTGTGGACAATGGGCGATTTGCCCAACAACAAACGGGTCCCAGCCTGACTGTTCCAAAGCACCACGAGTTATGTCCCACAGCTGGGGTGGAGCTGGAGGCAATCCTTTTTACAATGATGTCCTTTCGGCCATGGTTGAAGCTAATATTGTACCTTTGTTTCCTGTTGGAGGTTCTGGACCGGGTTGTGGAACTGTGGGCTCACCTGCCGACCAACGTAATGCCGCTGGAGTTGGAGCCATTGGCGTAGATACAAATATGACCAGTTTCAGTTCTCGAGGACCAACTTCAGATGGGCGAGTGAAGCCAGACATTGTTGCTCCTGGAGCCAGCATTTATTCTGCTTGGCTTGGTGATTCCAGCTATACTGTTTTGTCCGGAAGTTCTTCTGCTAATGTCCATATAGGTGGGGCAGTAGCAGTCGTATTGTCAAAAAATTCTAGTTTGACGGTGTCTGGAGTCATGAGGGCATTGTATGATTCTGCATGGCGTCCGCAAATGGACAGTATACCTTGTAATGGGACTGAATTGTGGCCTAATAATTATTTCGGTCACGGTTTATTGGATGTGTATTCTGCAGTAAATATTGTTTCATGAATTTAATTGTAATTCATTATTCAATCTGTTTAATGGATTTTTATTATTGTTGAAAATAAATTCATCGGAAATAGTAAAAATTGAGCGTATTTTTACTGCGATATCTTCTTCATATCATCATCATACAATACAGCTACAGCTAATACAGCATTAACAGCATGACCGATTCCAAAGTAGATAGCAGCAGCAGTGCAATGAAGCGATATTGAGGTCACAATTGAATTTGCTCATCAGAATGGAAAAAAATCCAAAATTTGCTTCAATACAATATAATTTTTGTTTGTTCCTGCTGAATCATCAAGCATGAATAAATAGATTAATTAATTAAACCTTTCGCTGCCATCAGTGTCATTATAAGAGTTCATTTTTGTTATTTGCATATAATAAACAGTTTCAGGAGTTTCAGTACACTGGAAGTTACAAAGCAAATGCGTGCATTCTCCATATAGTGCATAGCAGCCGAATTTTAAGCAAGCATCAAGTAAAAGCCGCAATCCTGAAAATTTTACTTTTGGAAGTGTTGGACTTTGACTTTGACTGTTGTTCTTTATCAAGTCCTTGGTTGGCTGCTTCTGTTTCTGTAACTGCGATCTCACAAACAAAACTCTGGAGCTGCTGGATATTTATCACTGGTATTATTGATATTATTTACTTTGGAGAGTCAAATTTCCAGAAGCTAGCTTCATATACCAAGCATAATATATAACAAGCAAATAACATAAGTCTATTAAATTAGCTTCTCTTGTGCACCGTAACCTTTTGCGTTTTTGATTTGTGGATAAAACTGTCCGGTGTACTACGACTGGTCCTGTGACTCCAGGACTAGCAAAGCTATATTATATTGTGCGTGTGAATGTCATCAATTGAATAAAATTCGCTGTGTATCTTATCTGATCACTACGTGGTTTGGCCTTTGCACATCCCATGGAAAGTTTAATATACTCCCGAACAGTATCTTTCTGATTTTTAGCTTTGGTTTTGGCTGACTGATACTTGGACTTTCCGTTGCGAAGCTGTCAGTGATTGAAGTTAGTCTTGACGAATAAATAGTTGGTGCACAGAAAAAGGGATAATTTAACATGTCTTTGTTACAGAACACTGGGTACTAATGGTCTTTAAACTTTTGTAAAACTTATTATTTTTTTAAAATTAATAGCTAAAATTAACTTATATTTATTTACAATTATTCTATTCAGAAAGTTGGCAGGCAGAACTGCTATCATTTCTGGAGCTTCCAGAGGAATTGGCCGTGCTATCGCTTTAAAATTAGCTAAAGACAATGTCAACATCGTTGTTGCAGCCAAAACAGCGGATCCCCACCCAAAACTCCCTGGAACTATCTACACGGTAGCAAAAGAAAGTACGCACGTGACAGCATGTTTATCCCTATTTATTGTATAGTTATGTTTTTGTTAATTAGTATGAGGAAATGCTCATTGTATTGTAGTTGAAGAAGCCGGTGGTAAAGCACTGCCTTGTATTGTTGACATCCGAGAAGAAAAGCAGGTAATTTAAAAGTTTTATTTTCTTTCTTTTCTTTTAGGATACAAAAATAATTTTATGTTGAATTGAATATGTTGAACCTGTATTATCATGTATGTAGGTAATTGATGCTGTCGATAAAGCTGTGGCAAAATTCGGAGGAATTGATATAGTAATTAACAATGCTTCTGCCATCAGTATGACCAAAACAGTTGACACTGATATGAAAAGATACGACCTTATGCACACTATCAATGGAAGAGGAACTTTTTTGATGTGAGTTCGGCTGATTCGATTCGTTAATTTGATTCGCTCAAAATTGCTCAATGAAAGAATTGAATTTAAAGGAATGGATATTAACTTTGTAGGACCAAAGTATGCGCACCTCACTTGAAGAAAGGAAAAAATCCGCATATTTTGAATATTTCTCCCCCATTGTCCCTTCAGCCAAGATGGTTCCAAAATCACGTAGCATATACCATGGCAAAATACAACATGAGCTTATGTGCCCTAGGATGGGCTGAAGAATTCCGACCCGATGGAATCGCTGCTAACTGCTTATGGCCAGCAACTGCGATTTACACAGCAGCAATGGAAATGCTTGGTGGTGGCTCCGGAATCAAAGATCAGTGCAGAAGTCCAGATATTATGTCCGATGCTGCGTACGCTATTCTAACTCGAGACAGTCATAAAGCCACTGGATATTTTTACATTGACGAAGCAGTGCTCAAAGAAGAAGGGATCACTGATTTTAGCCCATATTCTTACAACAAATGTATGTCAGTTAGTTAGTTTATTGAAAACGCCGTGAGTGTGTCCTAAGGAAAAATAAATAACTCCTGATTTTTGTATGTTTATATAATATTTCAGCTGTTGAACCAATGATGGACTTCTTTTTGGAAGGAACAGATACAATCAGCAGCAATCAATACATGATTGGAGGAGTTTCAGGAGCTAATAATTCTCAACCACCACCGATGCCGTCTGTAAAGAGCACAGAAAAAGCGGCACCTGCCTCTGGAGGAGGAAGTGGAGAAATTAGCAAAATCATGACCCAAATTGGTGGCCTCATGTCTCCTGAAATTGTGAAATCTACTAATGCTGTTTTTCAATTTGAAGTCAAAGGTAAATTAAAATTAAATATAACTCAACGGGATTGCATTGTATCACTTTGTGTTTGAATGTTATCTCTAAAATATCATTTAAAAAATCTTGCTCTTTAGACGGGGGAAAATATTTCATTGATTTGAAGAACGCCAGTGGCTCAGTTGGAGAAGGAGAGAGTCCAGCAAAATCCGATGTCACAATCATTGTGAATGAGCAAGATTTTATTAAATTGTTTCAAGGGAAACTGAGCCCTACGTCGGCTTATATGTCTGGGAAATTAAAACTCAAAGGAGACATTACCAAAGCAATGGCTTTAGATAGACTTATGGGAAAGTTAAAATCCAAAATGTAAAGCTATTTGGTCCTCCTTCCATGTCAATGTTGATGCTAAATGTTTTCGTTAACCAATCAATATATAATAATAATCATAATCATAACCAATCAATATATTTTACATGGACGGTTTATTTAATGTATGACAGAAAATTCTGTTGGTTTTATTTTTTTGTTTAACGTTGGATTATGAATGCCAGTTTGCGAATTATAAAACACTACTGTGCTATAGATAGACTAAAGAATATATGAAAAATAAAGGTGAAGTTTATATTCCACTATCACAGGATATATTGAAGTATAAGTCTAACGGATTAAATGGGGTTTTTTATATTCATTTGGCAAGGAAAATGTATCCCGTACTATTGGTAGGTAGACTGACTATATAATAGGGGTATTCACGAGTACCGGGGTAACGGGGTATAAGGGTATTAGGGTAACTTTTTGCAATGTATTTAAATGGAGAAAAGTTACCCTTTTACCCTGTTACCGCGTTACCCCGGTGCTCGTGAATACCCCTAATGTAACGCAATACTTTTTCTTCAGGTTTACTATGAACCCTTTATTACTATATTTTGTCCTCTAGTTAGTGAACTTTCTGCATTATTATTCACAAGTAGTATTCCACATTCTTCCTCCTCACCAGGTGAAAAACTATACATGGGAATTAGTCTGTTTCTTAAGTGATCCAATCTTTGTCTTTTTTGCAAACAATACATACCCTATGCAGAAAACATGCATCATCAACATTAGGAGAACATAAAACTTTCACACACTCAGATACAAATAATATACGGGTTCTTACCAGTAGAGATCCAATGGCAATTACAATGATGATAAAAACCGGCATAAATATGATGAGCAAATCCAGCATATTTGGAGAACTGCTCTCTCCAGTACTACTCGAATTTCCTTTGCTTGTGACGTCCATTATTATTGTACTATTGTAATAAGAAGCTTCATTTACAGGCATGGGGGACCCCGTTGTGACGAGTTCAAAAATTTTAGCCATCGTTCCCAT
>Ga0210040_10008384_pt1 | contig 12283 bp, 12 predicted proteins | sample CryGeyCG12114_NA_FD_185462 | JGI IMG/M metagenome (GOLD analysis project Ga0210040, IMG submission 185462) | Groundwater microbial communities from aquifer - Crystal Geyser CG19_WC_8/21/14_NA (SPAdes) (version 2) | ecosystem: Environmental > Aquatic > Deep subsurface > Groundwater | place: USA... | reverse complement strand
CCGCGACGCCAACGGAAACGACCTCGGCACCGCCGCGACTCCGCTGGCCTACAACAGCTACAACCAGGTCTCCAGCATCGACGGACGCACCCAGCAATACAACGACCTCGGCAACGACCTCCGCGTCGCCACCAGCCCGACCAACACCCTGGTCAACAGCAACCTCGGCGTCATCGCCCGCACCAGCAGCACCGGCACGACGTACTACACACGTTCGCCATCTGGCAAGATTCTCGCCGAGTACGGGGCGAGCGGCACCTACTACTACGTCACCAACGCACAAAGCAGCGTCACCACGCTGATCGACACCAACGGGAACCATGCTGCCTACTACCGCTACAGCCCCTACGGCGACCCGACGTTGGCGGAAGACAACTCCGCGAATTCGGGTGCAGCCAATCCCTGGCGCTACGTCAGCGGCTACTTTGACATCGAGGGGGACGGGTATTCGAAACTCGGGGCCAGGCTTTACGACAATCATTCCCATTTTACTCAACTTGACCCTAAGCCTGGGTCGTTCGACGACCCGCTGACCATTGCGCCTTATGCTTATGCTGGCACGGACCCAATGAATGGAACCGATCCCAGCGGAAGGAGCTGGTTCGACGATGTCGTGCGCTGGGATGGATGGAACACCACAGGCAAGTTACTCAGTTCTGCGGCGGCCTGTGTTGGTACTGGCGGTGTCGGAGCTTACTATGGAGGTCTTGCAGGTGGAGTCACGGGCATAGGGGCGGTCCCAGGAGCGGCGATTGGTTTCACCTACGGGTGTGCGACCGGAATCATAGCCGAGGGCGTTGGAGGCAACCCATTTGTCGACAACCAGGGAGTCCTGTGAACGTCGCGTCTGACCCTCCGCAAGGCGGACGGAAAGCAAAGCTCATGCAATTAGTGCTGGCTGTTATCTGTGCAATTGTGGCTGCTGTCGGTTATGCAGTTGGAAACATTGGTCTAGGTGTGACTTGGACCGTAATTGCTGCGATAGCTTCCGTTTCCACGTGGCTTAATTGGCGCGGACCCCCTAGTAATCCGATCCGGTCACTCATGTTTGGTTCAGTCATACTAGGCTGCGTGATCATTGCACTCATCGGGACCGCGGTAATAGCTGATCGTCGAGCATACTTTGGCATTGCTGTGATCGCGACGCCTCTGTGGGTATTTGTGACTTGGGCAGCATGGTCAGCGCGGAAAAGTGAAAAGTCGAATGCTTCGTCGCGTTCAGTTGGTTAACCCACTCATCACTGTTAAAGCGGGTAAACGTCGTGATGTTGCCAACGACCGGCTAGACCACGATGGAGGACGGTTCCGGCCTTGTCGTAAGAATGAAACTCACCGACTCGCCAAATGTGACCAGCAGGGGCGTGCTAAAGGATGTCTCCCATGAAGATGACATCGACGTTTTCGAATGGCTACTCGCGGAAATGAGCTCCTGGTCCGCGATCCATGCGCGCACATCAATAGCGAGCACAAGGGCATGATCGCGCACACGCGCATGAGCCTCGCGAACCGACGCCATGCGCCGGAGTCACCTCTCGCTGTTTAGGTCCAGTCGCGCCGCGACGTTCTTCGTCCGTTCTGACGGGTCCAACGGAGCCCGGTCGTCGTCGGTGCGGTTGAAGACCTCGCGTCTCAGGTAGTTCTCGGCTTCTACGTCCTGGCCCATCGCCTTCATGGCGCGGGTCAGATCGAGCCGGGGCTTGTCCTCGGAGGGAGCCGCGGCGATTGCCCTCTCAGCCGCCCACAACGCGAGCTTGGGCTGGCCTTCGGTCAGCCCGAACGTGGCGACGATGTGGGCGACGTCGACGATCGCCGCTGTCAGGTAGTGGTCGAACGGCGTGTCGACGAGCCAGCCGTACCCCCTCTTCCGAGGCTGGTCGTAGGGCCTCCCGGTCACCAGCTCCAGCGCAAGGCGCAGGTCCTCGATCCCCTCGGGACCCCGGGCCTCACCGCGTGCTCGAAGCCGCCGGAACAGATCGGCGTCCACGATGATGCCCTCGATCCGGTAGACGTGCTGGCCCCGGATCCGGACAGCGTTGGGCAGGTACCATTCGTCAGAATCAGGCTGCTTGCCTAGCCACTTCCGCAGCTGACCCAGACGGGTGTGCAGGGTGTTGTTCTGGATCCCGAAGTCGGCCGCCACCTCGTTCGGTGTTCGTCCGGCTGGATGGGCGGCAAGGTAGGCAGCGAGTTCGGCGAAGTACGCCGGCCTCGACTCGACCTCTTTGGTCTTCTCACCGCCTGCGAGGAGCTCAACCGGTCCCAAGACTCGGAGCTTGGGTCGGCTGATCGCCGGATCGAGCCAGTCGGCCAGATCAGCCTCGAGCGTCGGGTCCGCCGCAAGGTGGTTTGTCACCTCGCTCGGCGGCACCTCCGGGGCCAACGCAGCAAGATCGTCGGCGGTGGTCGCCGCAGCCTCGACGTAGGCACGATCAGGACGCGGCAGGACAGAGTGTGGGTCGCCGGTGCCGCGTCGTGGCTCGGTCAGCTCGTCGACGAGAGCGCCGGCCTCGTCGGTGCTGGTCGGCTCGGCTTCCGGGCCGGTCATGACTGGGATCGGCTCGTCACCCTCCGTTTCGGCGTCGGCGAACAGCTCGCCGAGGGTCGCCGCCTCTTCGCCGGTCAGTCGGTTCGGACGCACGGTCCCCCACGGGGTCTCCAGACATTCTTCCCCGGTGAGGCGAAGCGTCAGCGCCCGAGAATCGACCGCCTCCGTGGCAACGATCAGGAGGGCCACCGACGTGCGGACCGAGGTGCGTTCCACCTCGTTGAGCAGGTCCGCGATCGCGCGCTTCGAGACGTCGACGTCTTGATCTCCGACGCGGCCGATGGCCACGGTGGGTACCCATGCGTCCTCACCGTCGGCCACGCGTGACGCGAGCACATGCCGGCCAGATGACTCGACGGTGTCGGCCACCTGACGGGCGAGTTTGGTGAGTCGGTCGATGTCGAGTCTCGGCTCGGCGAAGATGCGCCCGTAGTTAAGCGGGACGACCTCGCCGGCGATGCCGGCAACGCTCACGATCTCAGCGTCCGACCATGGGTTGAGCGCCAACTCTGCGGCGACGAACCGGGCCAGGTCGGCCGCGGCGGCCGGAGCGCCCACGATCTGGGTGACGCCGGCTGACTCCAGATCGAGGAGCCACGTTCCGCCGTCGGCGTCGTCGCCGAGAGTGACCATCGCCGGGTAGGGAGAGATTTGATTCCATGTGCCCGGGGTGTGGGCCGCCGAAACGGTCCACACCGATCCGTCATGCGAGGCGAGCCACGGGTCTGGAGCCACAAGTTCCGGGTGTGCGAGGTGGAGCTCTAACCGCTCCTGGTCAATGCGAGCCGCGGCAGCGTCCGGAAGGCGGAACCCCGAACTCTTGATCAACTGCGCGAGCTCCCGTAGGGCGGAATCGAAGAACGCCACCCGTTGACCAGCCTCATTCCCGATGGCCCTCAACACCTTGACGTCGGACCACAACGGCGGCGCCACGCTCGGCATAGCCCGACCGGAGCGCCTGTTGCGGGTCTGGGTGCGCCGTCGTCCGACGTACACCGCAAGCATCCCGGCGGCGAGGAATCCGCCACCACCAAGGAGCGCACGGGTGATCGTGGCTCCGTCGACGTGGAATCCGGAATCCTCGGGCACCCCACCCGAGCCGACTGTCGTCTGGTTGTCGGTCTCCGCCGCGCTTGGACGGGCCACATCTGCCGGAGCCTCCGTCGGACTCTCCTCCGCCGCGGGCGGGTCGGACTCGGCCGGCGGGACGACCTCCGTGTCGGGCGGTTCGTCAGGCGGTTGCTCATGCTCGGCCGTCGGAGGCTCCTTGGCCCGCTGATCCGGGACGACGAAGCGTTCTCCCGGGAAGATCCGGGCTGGGTCCTCGATCTGCTCGGCGTTGGCCTGGTAGATGCGTGGCCACTCGGAGCCTTCGCCGTACGACTCCTCGGCGAGTTCCCAGAGTGTGTCTCCTTGCTTGACTGTGACGGCGCGGTCGACGACTACGTCGCGCGGTGCGACGGACGGTACGAGGAGCTCCCAGCCAGGCAAGATCGTCCGGGCATCATCGAAGGTCGACCCGTCGGTCATCTCGCGACCTCGGTTGAGTTCAGCGATCTCACGCCACCGCTCGCCTGCGCCCAGGTGCTGCTCGGCGATCGACCAGAGCGTGTCACCGCGTTCGACCGTGACGCTGATCGTGGATCGCCGCGCAGCCGAAGCAGGGGCTGCCGCGTTGGACGACATCTGAGTTGTCACGGCTGGCGTCCCAGCTGGAGCGGGTGTAGCGGCATCAGCGTGCCCGATCCACGACGTCGTCGTTCCTGTCGCGGTGGTGGTCAGACCGATGGCGATGACGGCCTGGACGAGCGACCGCGCGAGCGCCTGCTGCCCGCCGAAAGTGCCGGGGACACGAGCGAGCCAGTCCGCGGAGCGCCCGGTCGCGAGTCGGACCTCCGCGATCAGTTCGACGACGACGCAGATCACGAGCTGCACCCAGAAGACCCAGGCGACGCAAGCGATCAGCCCCAGCAGGGCGCCCGTTGTGAGCGGTGACGTCCAGGTCCACTCGTCGGGGATCGGATTGCCCACCGTGCCTAGGAGCATCGCGGGGACGCCCACCGCGAGTACGACGAGGATGACGGCGGAGCTCAGCCCTCGCAACAGGATCCCTGCCCGGCGGATCGCTGTCATGGCAGGTCCTCCTCCGTGATGGCTCGAGCGGACTCGGACTCCCTTATCGGGAAGGACGCAATGCCGATGACGCCGAGGATCTGCGTCTCGGACGCACCTGCGACGGTCACCGTGACGGTGTCCCCCGACACGCTGACGGCGCCGCTCATCCCGGCGTCATGGAGATAGTTCTGCGCGCGCGCCTTGGTCGCCTCGACACTGATGGCGTCATGGCCACTGCGCACGCTGGCCGAGGAAAGAGAGTCGGCTCCGACCCGGGCCGCTTGGGCCGCGGCCCGCGATGCAGCGATGCGGGCGTCCATGACCCTCCCGCCATCGACAACGAGGCCGAGGAGGACTGTGAAGGCCCCGGAGATCACCAGGATCGCCCAGATCGAGGCGCTACCTCGTTCGCTGCACACGATCATGGGAAGTCCCGGTGTTGCTCAAGCGGGACGACCGCCGTGAACGTGAATGTCTTGGATCCGGGCAGCCCGATGCCAACGAGATCCGACAAGTCAGCGGTGCAGGCGATGGTGGCTCGCACCGTCCCGCCGGGGTTGAATTCGCCGCCGTCAATGTCGACCTTGAGGTCGGCGCACGCGCGACCGCGCTCGGCCATCGAATGCTCGGCGGCCTTCCTGCCGGCCTGGACAGCGGCCTCTTGGTTGGTCGTCAGCGAGGCCGCACGCGCGGCGGCGTACGCCGCGTGGTTCGTCTGGCTCCGCGCATCGACGTACCGGGATCCAGCCGCAACCATGATGATCGCCGCCACCAGCACCGGAGTCAGGAGGACGGCCTCGATCGCCATCGCGCCGCGCTCGTTGCGCCTCATGGCGACTCCACGAACTGCTCGACGGGGCCCTCTATGCGGACGGTCACATGCACGGGCAGGAACGGGACCAACTGCTCGACGTCGCCGGTCACCGTCGCCGAGGCCGTCGTCCCGCTGCGGGTCACCACAACGGTTGTGTTCGACAGGGTGCCGAGATCGCTGAGCGTGTGATTGCCAGCCTGCTCTCCGGAGGCAGCGGATCCGTCATACGCCGAGGCCGAAGTCAAGGCCTCCTCAGCGGCCGCCTCGGCCACGCGGTGAGCGTGTGCCTTCACGGCGTACTGAAGCATGACCAGGAAGACGAGCATGAGCGCGCTGATGACGAGGAGGAACTCGATGGACAGTGCTCCTCGCTCGTCGCGGATTCGGCGTGCCCGATGCATGGGTCTCGTGTTCAGGGCTGTCCGAGCTTGTTGGTCTGGCCGGTGACATACGCCTTGATCGCGGCAACGGCGATGCCGGCGATGGTGATGACGCCGAGCGCGATCAGCAGCCACTCGACAGCCGTGAACCCGCGCTCGTCTCGCTCGCGCTCGGACAGGCGGGCCTGCAACCAGATCACCGGGATCCTGATTTCCTCCATGTTGCTCTCCTGCGGGTGGTGGCGAAGTCAGCCGGCGAAGAGCCGGGCGACCGAGGGGTAGAGCTCGTAGGCGAGGAAGGTGAAGACCATGACGATGAGGGCGAAGCGCATCGACTCGGTGGCCTGAGCGGAAGCCGCTTCGGCGTCTGCGATCCGCTCCGAGCGAAGGGTCTCCGCTCGAGCGACCAGGGTGGTGCGTACCTTGGCGCCGTCATCGTTGGCCAGAGTTAGTGCCGCGTCGAGATCGGTTAGTTCGCGGATGCCGAATCGATCACCGAGCTGACCCAGCGCGTGCCAGGGCGTGGTCCCGGAGAACCGGGCGCCGTCGATAGCGTCCTGGAGCTGGGTGAAGGCCCAACCTGTGCCGATGGCCGCCGACGCGGGCAGCGCTTCCGCATGGCCCCGACCCGCCTGCATCGACATGGCAACGAGGTCGAGATAGACCGAGAGCGTGCGCCTGAACTCGGCGCGCTTCTTCTTGGCCTTGTCAGTCAGCTCCTGGCGGGTGACGAACACCATCGCTCCCGCGAGAACTGCACCCACGGCCGGACCGAACACGAGCGGCAGCCCAAGTCCGATCGTGTTGAGGAAGCCGAGGACGACGAGGGGACCGACGAAGCCGACGATGGCCAGCACGGTTGTCTTGCCGACGTGTTGCTCGATCGTGGCACCCGTGACGGCCAGATCCTGCGCAAGGTGCTTGACGTCACGTGCGCGTCGGAGCACCTGGTCGACCATCCAGTTCTGGGCCTTCCCGCCGACAGTCGTCGCCTTCGGTGCGCCGATCCGCTGGATGCGGGTGGCGCGTGCTCGAGACGCGTCCCATCGCCGAACGGCACTCGCCAGGTCGGGACGTGGCGGCACCGCGAGGCGGTAGGCGTGGAGTACGGCGATGGCCACAATTCCGGCGGCGAGCATGAACCCGGTCACGACCGTGCTCCCATCCGGACGAGATGCGGTTTGTACGAGGCGATCTCAGTGACGTGGTCCGGGGAGGTCAGGAATCTGGACTCGGGCTCGCTGTTGGACAGCGAGCGCATCCGGGTGAAGGCGCCGAGGAAGACGGCGGTCAGGATGGCCAGCACGAACTGTCCGAGCGGGGTTGAGTAGGGCTCAACCCAGCCACGGGCGAACACCGCCTGGAGGGCGACGAAGCCGACGACAGCGAACGCGATCCGCTGGGCCTGCCGACGAAGGGCACGCCGTTCGAGCTCCACCTTTCGACGCATCTCTAGTTCTGTCCGGGACGACGCGGCAAGCGATGTGAGGATCCGCTCCAGCCCACCCGCACGTTGCCTGGCGTTGAGCGACAGCGCTGCAACGACCATGTCGGCAGCGGGGTCGTCGACGTCGTCGGCGAAGCGTGCCAGGGCCTCGGGCAATGGAACCCGTCCGTCAAGCCTCGCGGCCAGCTCGCGCACCGGCCCGCGAAGCAGTGCGTGGGTGGCAGGAACGGTTGCGGGAATGGCCTGTTCCAACCCGGCGGCCGCAGTCGCGGTGTCCCGGAGTGACTCAGTCCATAAGGCAAGTGCCTCGATTTTCTCCAGCTGACGGCGTCCGGCCGCGCCACCGCCGAAGAGTCGGGGCCAGAGGAACACGATCACGCCCGATGCGAGCCCGGCCAGAGGCCAGCGTGTGAGGACGAGGGCGGCTACCCCGACGGCGGCGGCAACGCCGACCTGGCGAGTCTTGGTTCGGCCGACCGCGCCACCAAGGGACAGCCTCGGTACGGCGCTTTGGCCTCGAGCGAGGCGGAGTATCGCCACCAGGCCGAGTGCTGCCACGGCGGTGGCAGCGAGAAACCCGAGCATGGCCATCAGGACCACCCGCCCGTGTTGGGACGCCAACCGACCGCCATCAGCTCGTCTTGGGCGCGGACCTGGACCCCGTGTCGTCGTACGACGTTTCCGCTCGGATCGAGGCCCCACAGCTCGTTGGTCTGGAGTTGTCCGTCGTCGCTGATCCCGGCGATCTCGCGCACGGACTCCACCAGGCGCCGTTGACCTTCCTCGCCTCGGATACGACGAATGAAGACGATGAAGTCCAGAGCGGTGGCGACGAGGCGGACGGTCGCCTCCCACGGGAGCCGCTCCGGCGCCTGGATGGCGTAGGTGGCGATCTTGTGGACTACGTCGGAGGAAGAGTTTGCGTGGATGGTGGACAGCGATCCGTCGTTTCCTTGGGTCATCGCGTTGAGCATGGTGACGACCTCGTCCCCCAGGACTTCTCCGACGATGACTCGGGACGGGTTCATGCGCAGGGTGTCGCGGACGAGCTCGGCCATCGTGACCGCGCCAGCACCCTCGGTGTTGGGGAGCCGCTCCTCGAACGCGATGGCATTGGGGTGGTGGTCAATGTCGCCGTCGAGCCCGAGTTCCAGCGACCGCTCGACGGTCAGGATCCGTTCATCCGGGCCGATCTCCGATGCCAGTGCCCGGAGCAGAGTCGTCTTCCCTGCGCTGGTGGCGCCCGCGACCATCACGTTCTTGCGTGCGTGGACGAGCACCGAGAGAAACTCGGACATCTCTTGGTCGACGGTCTCCAGTCCAACGAGGTCCTTGAGCGTCACTCGGGTGTGGCGGTGACGGCGGATCGAGACGACTGGCTGCTTCGTGACCGACTGAACCGCGTAGAGGCGCGATCCGTCCGGCAGGCGAAGGTTGACCCGCACATTGGCTACGTCGAACGCCCGGGCCGACAGGCCTTCATGGGCCGCGAGAGTCTGGATGGTCTCGACTAACTCTTCGTCGGACCCAGCGATCGGCCGAACCTTGGCTGTCGTGCCGTCTGCGTACTCGACGTAGACGTGCTGGAAGCCGTTGATGTCGATGTTCTCGACGTTCTCGTCGTCCAGGAGCGCCTGCAGGCTCCCTGCGCCGAACAGCCGTGCCTCCAAAGCTTCCACGAGATCCTGCCGCGCCTCCCACGCGAGCGTGTCACCGCCCGTCTCAGCCAGACCGGCCTCGTAGTCGCCGACGACTCGCTGGACGAGTGCCTTTCCGTGCTGGACGGCATCCGGGCCGGCGAGCGAAGGCAGGTTCGCCGATCGGCGGCGAGAGATGTCCTCCTGCCGAAGTCGGCCCAGTTCCGCCTGGAGGCGCTTGATCAGCGTGTAGTCGAGGTCGGTCATCGACGTTCTCCCACGATGGACGGCTTCGATGCCGTTGCCAGTGATCCGGTCAGGGGCTCGAGACGGCCGCTCATGGCGCGGGCGGTCCGGAGGAGGTCAGTGCGCGAGAGTCGGCCGCCGGGCTCGTCGCCCGCCTCCAGGCGCCGGACTCCGGACGGGTCGTGCGCCAGGAACCCGCAGTCCACGACGAATGGCTTGACCGGAGTCTCCGCGAGGATCCCGCGCAGGTCCGCCACGTCGGCGGCGCCGTGCCGACTGGTAGTCACCAGGAGCGGAAGAAGCCGTGGAGCCGCACCACGCAAATGAGCCAGGTCAGGCGCCACGCGAGCCAGGCGATCGCGCAGCCGGATGACAGACGACATGTCGGGGCGCCCGACCGCGATGACCAGGTCAGCACGCGCGGCAACACGAAGCATCGATGATGCGGAGTGCAGATGGCCGAGATCCACGAAGACCGGGAAGGCGCATCGCACGAGTGCGTCGGTGAGCGGGGACCAGTCGCCGATGTTCGCCATCTGCTCCGCCAGCACCGCGCCGGGCACGACTCCGGTCGTTGAGTTCAACGCATGGGCGTGTTTGGCGACGGGATCGTGCTCCCGGTCGGCGCGCGCGGCGGTTGCGACCGACAGTACGGTCGGTGTCTCGGGAAGGGTGGAGCCTCCCGGGTGGAGCCGGATCGCCAGATCACCGCCGGCAGGGTCGGCCTCGACGACAATCGCTTGTCCGGCCCACGCCGATGCGAGCGCCAAAGCGGTCGTGGTCACTCCGGGCGAGCCCTTGTCTCCGCACAGCGCAATGAGCATCACTCATCACCCCCTGCGGGAGCCTGCACCAGCGCCACTCGCCCGGCTGCCACGTAGGCGGTGACACGCTCGGCGACCGGTTCGGGCACGACGAGGGTCAGGCGAGTCCCCGCCCCCTCGATCGCTGCAGCCGAGGCGACCGCTGCGCTGGGGGCCAAGACCGTCGGGTTGTCGAGGTTGCCCGGCGTGCTCGGGTCACCCTCCGGCGGCACCGCGATCACCACGACGACGTCGCCCGGCGCGAGCCCGGCGGGGGCGCGGGTGGCCTCCAACTGAAGGCCGACCACCCGCTCGCCCGGTCCCGGGAGAGGATCGGCGGTGACCATGTCGCGCGTCAGGATCTGGCCGTCCATAAGGCCGACCGCAGCCGTGCTGCCGATGACGGTGTCGCTGTCGGCCGACGGGATGGCTCCTTTGACGCCCGAGACCTCGACGATCTCCAGGTCCTTGGCTGTGATCACAGAGCCGGCCGGGACCGGCTCGGCGATCGCGAGCACCGGGTGTTGGTCGCTCTTCTGCTGCCAGAACCACCCGGCGAGGAGCACGGCCATGACGACGAAGAGCACCGCACCGGCCCATTGGCCGTACCGCCGAGGTACCCGGGGAAGGTCATGGCCAAGGGACATCGGCCGCTGCGTAGCAGCCCGGGGCCGCTGGTCCGTGGTCGCGCGCGGGTCGGCTTCTGTGCTCACTGGACCACCACCGTCTGGCGCTGAAGGACACGCATGGTGCTGGCTCCTGCGGGCGCATCGACGAGCCCCAGGTCACCGCCGGTGGTCGGACAAGTTCCCGAGCAACTCCAGGTCACGTGGTAGCGAATGGTCGCCGAGATGTGGAACTGCCCTTGTGGCGCTCTGTCCGAGGTCTCCTTGTAGGTGTAGGCGCAGGTGGTGCTGGCAGCTTCCGTCATGCCCTGAACCCACGGTCTCCCCGGCCCGTAGCACGTGATAGCGGTCGGTCCGAGGTCCCAGACCGTCTGCGAGGGGGAAGCCGTGACGGTCACGGTCGTCGCACCCGCCGTGACGGACTTGTGCAATGTTGCCCATTGGCCATCCGGTACCCACAGCCAATTCTCGACACCGATGTACGTCGCTGCGGGCGGCTCGGGTGCGGTGTGTATGTCGGCCCTCGCGAGAGGCAACTGTCCGAGAGCCGTGGACGCGAGTTGCTCGGGCGTGGGCGGCCCGGGCTGTTGGCCCGGCGCCGTCCACATCATCTGGACGTTGCAGGTGGTTGCGGTGCCGGCAGACGTACAGCTCGTGCACTGCCACACCGAGCCGTCGGTATGCCCCTGCCATGCCGGGGTTCCCGGCGGCGCGTCGTAGGGAGCGGCATAGCACTGGGGCCCCGACCACCAGGTGCCGTCGTGCGTCTGGCAAGGAACCTCAGTGCCGTCGGACTTGTGGCAGCCGACCGGCGCCTGACTACCCTTTCCGGGATTTCTTGGGCCGGGGCTGCCTGCGCTGCCTGGTTCACCGGGATCGGTGACAACGACGCATACGACCCCGGACCCGACGCTGACGGGATTCGTTCCCGCTGGGCACCCCGAGTGGCCCGCGGCGGCGGCCCGCGGCGCCATGACGAGCAGCGGTAGCAACAGGGCCACCACCAGAATCGCGAGAGCCCGGTTCAGCATGTCTGGCCCTGCTCCGCGATTCCCGAGCGCCACCAGGCCTCACCGGTGTGCTTCTCCAGCCGGACGGTATAGATGTGCGGCTGCTTGAACTGAGGCTGATCCAGCGTCTTCCCATCTTGTGTGACGACGCGGCCCGACTCGTCAAGGCAGCGGCGCAGGACGATGACGTCGCCTCTCGGCCCGCCGAGCTTGACCGACCGCGGCTTCGTCCACACGCTCTTGGTCGAGCCACTGACGGTGACTTTGTTGTTGGCGACCTGGGCGAGATTGCCCCATGCCGTCGACCAATCGAGGGCGTAGCGTTGGTAGAACTTCTTTGCCGCACCTGTCGTCTGACCGGCCGCGTAGAACTTGTCGTTGCGCGTGGTGAACGTGTCGTACTCGTCCACCGCCGTCTCATAGGCGGCCCGCTCCTTCTCGTCGTAGCCGGCGAGTTCAGGTGGAACAGAAGACGTCGGCGCCGAGGGCGTCGACGTGGTCGGATCTGGGCTCGGAGGCCGGGCTGGTGAGGCCCTGACTTGGCTCACGGTTCGGTCTCTGGTGGACCTGTAGGTCTGTGACCTGCGGTTTTGGTTGCTGGGTGGTCGGAATTTGCACACTAATCTGGGTCGTAGACTGCTGGTTCGTGGCCTACGTGCG
>Ga0210040_10008383_pt1 | contig 12286 bp, 6 predicted proteins | sample CryGeyCG12114_NA_FD_185462 | JGI IMG/M metagenome (GOLD analysis project Ga0210040, IMG submission 185462) | Groundwater microbial communities from aquifer - Crystal Geyser CG19_WC_8/21/14_NA (SPAdes) (version 2) | ecosystem: Environmental > Aquatic > Deep subsurface > Groundwater | place: USA... | reverse complement strand
TATGTAAGCCGCCATTTTCCGTGCCGATCCATAGATTGCCCGCATTGTCTTCTTCCATACACAAAAGGAAATTTTGCGCTCCCGTATTTTCTTTAAAGTTCTTAAATGCAACTTTGCGGAAGTGTTGGTTATCTGGTTCAAACTGGTTAAGTCCGCCACCGTATGTTCCAAACCAAAGTCTTTTTTTACTGTCTTCGAATATAAATTTTATGTGATCATCCGAAAGGCCGTTGCTGCTGTTATTCTTCGTGCTATAGTGGTGGCGTACTTGCCCATCACGGCTGATGACAACAAGGCCGGCATTAGTTGTGCCAATCCAGATATTTCCTGCGTAGTCTTCGGTTACAGCCGAGATGGCTGATTTAAGATTATAGTGGCGGAAAAGTTTAGTGGTACTGTTTAAAACATACAACCCACTGTCGCTACTGCCTACCCAAAGGTTCCCCTTTTTATCTTGGTAAAGTTGCTGAATATTATTACTAATCCTTTTACCCTGCGCCAGCAAATTATTGGCATGAGTAAACTGCTCCGTTTGCAAATTAAAGACATTTACCCCGCCATCCGCCGTTGCTATCCATAACTGCTGCCGATTATCTTGTACGACGGCCTTAATATCGTTGGAGCTAACGGTATTCTTATTATTAAACCTTTTCCGGTATATACTAAATTGGTAACCATCGTACTTATTCAGGCCGCTCCGGGTTCCGAACCACATAAATCCTTGCTTGTCCTGGTAAATACATTGTACCGCACTACTAGACAAACCTTCATTGGTGCCCAACTGCTGGAACTTAATGTTGTTCCTTTGGGCAAAAGAGGAGAATGTTATAAATAAGAATAAACTATATAAAACTAGTTTTTTTTTCATTCAATAGCTTTACTAAAAAAGTACTCACTTAAGCTTTTATCCTTATTAATTAACAGGTAATAGAACGAAAAACTGAAAGTAAACTTATACTTGTTTATCTCTGTTAAGCAAGCTTTACTGCTTCCATTAGGAGGGAGAATAATGGCTGCTCATTGGGTCAGTTTTTCAAAGAAGTAGTATTATTAGCTGCTTTCCAGCGAACTTTATTAGTTAATTTTTGCAATTTAGACTTCATCTAACTAATCTTTTAATCGCCCATTTCACTTCCTTATTGCTTAGTTTTGTTAACCTTTATGATTATATAAATATCAATGTTTTAAATATATTTTAATAATTTTTATAAAAATATTTATTCATTTCTTTTATTTGTATAGGTTACGAACGGATTTACCGGAAATCAGGACTATTGGAAATTAAAGAGAATGAATGATAAGTATACTTGCAGAAGCAATGAAGATACAGCCCAGGTATATTTTAATTTTTTTCGTTATATTCTGCTTTAGTCTCTCCGCTAAGAGTCAAAGCTTCTTTGAAGATTTTAAAGGTAAAAAGCTGGACCCTTTAATGTGGGAAAAAGCAAACTCAAAATGGGGCGAGAATAAAGAAAAAGGAACGCACGGAGGAGTAATACCCGAGAATGTATATGTGGAGCATGGCAACCTGGTAATACGGGCCCACGGAAATTTATACGCCGGCAATGTAAACGGGCACGGGCAAAAAACAAAAGTGGGGGGAGCCGTATTTACCAAAAAAAGATTTGCTTCCGGCAGCTATGAACTTAGAGCCAAGATTTGTCCGCAAAATGGAGCTTTATCTGCCTTTTGGACCTATTACTATAAAAACGACACAACGAACCACGAAATAGATTTTGAATTTCCCGGCCGGAATCAAAAACCAAATACGCCGGAAAATTCTGATATAAACTGGGGCTTAATGACGAACTGGACGGGGGTTAGTGATAGCCTGCACCGGAACATGGATACTTATTTTGGCAACCAAGCCGATGGGAATTATCACCTGTATCGTTTTGAATGGCACACCGGCACCAATACGGAAAAACCACGGGTAGAGTGGTACTACGATAATAAGCTGATGCATACTTCTTACGAAATGGTGCCCAACATTGCCTCTAAATTCTGGATAGGTATCTGGTTTCCTTACTGGATCGGGCAAGCAAATTTTGCCACGGATTATATGTACGTGGACTGGATAAAGATCACGGAGTTTAAGGAACCCGGAGATATACGAGCCGATTAAATTAAAAAAAGCGGTTGACATTGGTAATAAGTGCCGGAATACTAGAGAAGTTTAAAAATTTAAAACTAAAAGCAGATAGAAATATGATGAAATGTTTTCCTAAAAAAGGAGTACCACAAAAAGCCTCCACTTCAAAGCGGCGATTGGGTTTACATACGGTACCGGTCATACTATCTGTTGTCTTTCTGATGCAGGCTGCCTCGGTTAAGGCCATTGATAAAAACAGTTTTGAAACCTTGATAAGCGCCAAATTACTGCAGCCCATAACCGGAACGGTTACCGGCGACGATAATACGACCTTGCCGGGAGTAAATATTATTATAAAAGGTACCACTACGGGTACTATAACCAATCAGGACGGAACTTACCAGATAAATGCCGATCCGGGGGCAACGCTGGTCTTTAGCATGATTGGTTTTGGAGCCAAGGAAATTGTAGTTGGTAACCAACAGCTCATCAATGTAAAGCTGGTTTCAGCAACCGATCAGCTAAACGAGGTAATGGTGGTCGGTTACGGATCAAAAAATAAAAGTACTTTCACCGGTTCAGCAGTAACGCTGGATGCCAAAGACCTGAATCAGTCTTCCCTTTCTATGGCAAATTTATTGCAGGGTCGGGCCGCCGGGGTACAGGTAACGCAAAACAACGGTACCCCCGGAGCCGCCCTTTCGGTGCGAATAAGAGGAACCAATTCTTTGAACGCGAACAGTGAGCCTTTGTATGTGATAGATGGTTTTCCGGTAAGCGACCAAGTTGGTTTTTCGTTGAACCCGGATGATATTGCCTCGATTACCATATTAAAAGATGCGGCTTCTACCGCCATTTACGGTGCCCGAGGCGCAAATGGCGTTATTTTGGTAACTACTAAAAGCGGCGCTAATAAAAAGAGCAGCTTAAGCGTGCACAGTTATATGGGCGTGCAGAAGGTTGTCAACCAGTTCGACCTGATGAATGGTTACCAGAATGCTTTGCGGATAAATGATATTGCCCAACAAGAAGGTAGTACCATTCCTTATTCTACCGGCCGCTTGGACTCCCTGCAGCAAGGTATTTTGGGAACAAACTGGCAAAACGAAGTATTCCGGACGGCCAGGGTGCAGAATCATAATATTAGTTTTGAAGGAGGAAATAATAAAACCAATATTTTTTCCAGCTTCGATTATTTAGATCAGCAAGGAGTGGTCGTGCATTCGGGCTATACGCGTATTGGCGGCCGGGTAAACCTGAACCATGCCGTAAACGACAAATTAAGAATGTCGGCGCGGGTGTTTGGTAACTATGGTATCCAGAATGATCTTCCGTTGGCCCCTTCCACCATTAATGGGTTTCTGAAACAAGTGCTCAAAGCTAATCCTGCTTCTACGTTCGACAGTGGTATCAGTGCCGTGCGGGATGCACAAAATCCGTTACACTTTTTCCAGGCCGAAGATCGGGAAAATACTACTTACCGGACCCAGGCGTACTACTCGCTGCAATATGAATTTATTAAAGGGTTAGTGTTGCAGACTGATTTAGGGGCTGATTTGTCGCACACCGAAGCTTCTTATTTTGCACCTTCTACCGTGCCTAATGCCGCCGGAACAAACGGCCGCGGATCGTTTACCAATATTGATGAGCGGGATATGATTATTAACCCCACCGCACATTATGCCTTTACCCAAGGAAATAATAATTTTAAACTACTGGCGGGCTATAATGGTCAGCAATATACGTACCGCGAAGTAGGTACGGCTGCTACCAACTTTAGCAGCGATGAACTGGGCTACGATAACCTGGGTACTGCCCAACAATTTTCTTCTTATTCCGGCAGAACTCAGATTAAGCGGAAAAGCTGGTTCGGCCGGGTCGATTATGATTATAAAAATAAATATATCTTTACCGGTACTTACCGGATCGACGGATCGTCTGTTTTTGGGGAAAATAACAAGCTTGGCTATTTCCCTTCGGCGGCGGTGGCCTGGAATTTTGGCGAAGAAGACTTTATTAAAAATAACGGTATTTTAGGTTCCGGTAAATTGCGGGCCAGTTACGGTATAACGGGTAATGACCGCATTAGCTCCGGTATTTCTTTGGCTACCTTCTCCAGCGATAACTCAACCAAATATACGTTTGATGGCGTATCAACGGTATCGGGTATTGCCATTACCCGGTTATCGAATCCCGAACTTAAATGGGAAGAAACGCAAGCTTTTGATCTGGGCTTAGATTTTGGACTTTTTGATAACCGGATTATTATTGAAGCTGATTACTATACTAAACAAACAAAAGACCTTTTACTGGACCGGAGCATTTCGCCTTCTACGGGTTTCCAAACCCGTTTTGGTAACTCCGGCGAAGTTTCTAATAAAGGTTTCGAGTTCTTTTTGCAAACCAATAACATCCGCAGTACCGCATTTAACTGGAACAGCACTTTTTCGTACGCCATCAATAAAAACCGGGTAGAATCTTTAGGCACCAATAATTCCGATATTTATGTAGGTTCGTTTAAACCCGACGGCGCCGCTAATTTTGAAAGTCCGTTTATCATCCAGGTTGGTCAACCCATAGGTGCTATTTACGGGTACCTCTACGATGGTATTATTCAGGAAAATGATCCCGTACTCACCACTACGCATCCCAATGCCGAAGCGGGCGATCCTAAGTTTGTAGATGTAAACGAAGACGGTATTGTGAGTGCGGAAGACCGGGTAATACTGGGAACCGGCGTACCTAAAGTAAACCTGGGCTTTACCAACAGTTTTTCTTACAAAGGTCTGGATCTGAGTATTGTGTTGCAGGGCCAAACCGGCGGCAAACTTTTAAACGTGCAGAAAGCAGATTTACTGAACCCGATTTCGGAAGGCAATGGATTAGCCCAATTAGTGACCGATACTTGGTCAGAAACGAATACTACCGGCAGCGTGCCCGCCCGAGGTTTTTACGGAAATGCGCACGGCGGCTGGGTAAACTCCCGGTTCGTGGAAAGTTCGGATTATCTCCGGGTTAAAAATATAACGTTGGGTTATACTATTCCAACAATTATAACCCAGAAATTCGGGGTTTCAGTTCTGAACTTCTACTTAAATGCCCAGAACCTCTTAACTTGGACTAATTATTCCGGCCTTGATCCGGAAATTGGTAACCTGGTCGATAATTCCCAACAAAACAGAAATGTGGCCCGGGGAATTGATTTTAATGCGTACCCCGTTAATAAAATGTATTTGTTTGGCGTTAAATTAACTTTCTAGTATTATGGCAATAAAATTTAAATTTAATATAGCTCTTTTAGCAGCCGTTATTAGCTGTACCGTATTTGCGTGCAAGAACGGACTAGAAGAAGAAACCTTTTCGGTTTTTGATGCCAATACCTTAACTAATCCGGAAAACGGCGAACAGGCCGTACGCGGTACGTATGCCGGTTTAAAAGATAATGGTGGTTATGGTTATTATGCGGGCTTTCTGTATTGGCTTTACGAGTATCCGGGCGATGTGGTAACTACTACGCTTACGGCGCGCCAGGGAGTGCAATTAGACCAGCTTACTTATGATGCCAGCAATGCCTCTATTAATGATGTCTGGACCAGTATATACCGTCTTATTTCCCGGGCCAACGAGTCAGAAGAAATTATTAGTAATATCGATTATGCGGGCAACGGCTCCACAGAAAGTTTAAAACAGCAGCACCTGGGTGAGGTAAGATTCTTGCGGGCCTTGGCTTATTTTGATGCTACTTCGTTGTGGGGCAGCGTGCCGTTGATGAATAAACCTTCTTCTCAGTTTACCGAAGCGGATGACAACCCGCCGCTTACTGATCAGGCTACCGTGGAAACGGCCATGATCGCCGACTTGGAATTTGCGGAAGAAAACCTTCCCGCCTCTTACCCGGCATCCGAAATAGCGCGGGCAACCTCCGGCGCGGCCAAGGCCTTGCTGGGCCGGTTATATATGCGCCGCCTGGAATGGCAAAAAGCTACCGATAAACTGACCGAAGTAATGGACAAAGGGTATGATTTGCGTACCCCGGCCGAAGGCGGTATTGTGTCTTTATTCTCCCGTAATAACCGTTCGGATAATGAATTTATCTTTGTGCTGAAATCTTCGAACGAAAGCAATGCCTATTCCATTAACTCCAACAGTTTCGGACAAAACTCCACCCCTTGGGATTATAACCGGGGCTGGGGTAACTTCCCGCTAAACCTTTCTTTTTACTCGGTTTTCAATCCGGCCGATGCCCGGCGAGATTTGCTTACCGGGGTGTTTACTACCATTTACGGTCAGGTAATGGCGGTGCCCAAAGCGTACGGGGGAGTGGCCGTTGAAGCCGATAAAGATACCCTGCTGGCTACTTTTGTTTATAACCTCAAATATCCGCATACCGGTAATTATAATTATTCCGGATTTAACAATGTGACAATTATCCGGTATGCCGACGTATTGCTGATGCAGGCGGAAGCTCTAAATGAACTAAACGGCGTAAATCAGCAAAGCATTAACCTGATTAACTTAGTACGAAACAGAAGCAATTTGCCGAGTTATTTAATCTCCGAATTTGCCTCGAAAGATGCCCTGCGGGATGCTATTTTTGAAGAGCGAAATAAAGAATTTTTTATGGAAGGCAGACGGCGCGACGATTTAATCCGCTGGGGTAAATCGGCTAGCAACAACACTAATCCTTTACTCAAGTTTAAAGAGAAAGTGGTTCCTACCCTTAAAAATCCAGCTACTTACTCCGATGCGGTAAATTATGCCTTGTACCCGTATCCGCAGACGGAAATACAAAGCAACACTTCTTTGGATGCCAGTGCCAATGCCGGTCGGGTAAAATAATTAATTATTATTAGCTTTTTGGGAAAAAGATACGGTGTTTTACAGTATCTTTTTCCCTTTTTATCATTTTATTGCAATTTCAAGCTTTTACCGGGTGATAAGGGAAAAGAAAAAAAAGTATGCGGCCTGGGCTTTTCTGTTCGTGCTGGGGCTAGGTATTCTAGGATTACTATTTAAAGATTCTTTCCTGCAGGTCTTTATACCATTAAAAGTAAAGAATATAGAATTAGTCAAATTGCCGTCGAATCGGTTGCGGTTTCAGGTAAATGTAAACGCTAACCGGGAATGCGACGCCGTCCTGCAATACTGGGTTAAAGAGAGCACCGATACGTTATATTCAGACGTATCAAAACGGAAGAATACCCATAAGCTATTTATAACCATGACGGTGGCCCGGACTAGGTATAAGTTTCGGGTATTAGTAAAAAACGCCTCCCAACGGGCCAGAAGTAAAGTTTACCCTTTTCAAACCCAGCCTATTTACCAGGCCACCCCTTACTTCACGCTCGAACACGCCGCTTCCACCATACTGGAAGAACTCAAAAACAAATACTTTCTTACGCAGATCCTCACGGAACCGGGTTCTATTGTTATTATTGATCACAAAGGCGAAATTGTATGGTATGAACCTTTCCGGAAAGGCGTAAAAGTAAGCCACTGGACAAAAGATAAAACGGTGCTGAGCATTGTTGGTCCGGAAAAAATACCTTCTTCCGGCGGCGATGAAATAATTGAAATGGGGCTTAATGGCCAGGTGCTTAGCCATTTGCAGAAAGGAAAAGGGGACATGGATAAGCTGGTGCACCACGAAGTGCGAAAAGATAAATACCAAAATATTTATGCCTTAACCTTTACCAAAAAAGTAGCCGATCTTACGGCGGTAAACGGGCAAAAACAAGATACCCTGCACGGCGACGGCATTGTGGTTTTTAATAATAAAGGTAAAAAAATTTGGGAATGGTCCGTTCTGGATTATTTAGATCCGCTGCAAGATCCGGAAATACTGAAACACAAAAAAGATTGGGTACACGGTAATGCTGTATTTCGATTAGACGATGGAAATTTTCTAGTGTCCTTTCGGGATTTAAACCAGATTTGGAAGATTAGTTATAAAACCAAAAAAGTTATCTGGAAACTAGGCGAAAAAGGTGATTTTGCTTTAAAACCTAACTTAGTATTCAGTGCCCAGCATTATATTCATCCAACTCCTGATAAAAATCTGATGCTGTTGGATAACGGCGAAATTAACCATATTTCGCGGGCCATGATTTTTAGTTTAGATACCATTAACCATGTAGCTGATGCCCAAAAAGTAGTGACGCTACCGGCAGAATATTATACTACGGCAAAAGGCAGCGCCGCTCTTTTTGGAAAGCAGAACGACAAAGTTCTTTTTTGTTTAACCGATCCCCGGGCTTTTTTAATTACTGATTTCAACGGGAAAATACTGTGGAAGGTACAAGTAGGAGGTGACCCGTACCGGCTGGAAGAAGTTCCTGATTTGTTGTACAAAAATCCGCAGTTCTGATGGAAATCAAAGCTAAATATCAGGCCGAGCAGCGGGAAATAGTACCGGAACCAAAGAAAAAGGTTAGCCTTGCGTATCTGTTCTCTACTTTTTTCAAGATTGGCTTGGTATCGTTTGGCGGGCACATGGCGCTTATATCGGTCATTCAGCGCATTATGGTAGAAAAAGATAAAACGCTGCCTAACGAAGTAATTTTGAACAGTATTGGTATTGCCAGTCTGTTGCCAGGACCTTTGGCGGTTAATGTTGTCGGGCAAACCGGGTATTATTTAAGAAAAGAGCCGGGAGCAGTAATTAGTACGGTGGCCATTATCCTTCCGGCTTTCCTGCTCATGCTTTTGCTATCGTGGGCGTATTTTTCTCACCAACAGCCTATAAATTGGAACGCTGCCATGACCTATGTAGCCGGAGTGGTCAGTTCTATTATTTTAGCGACCGGCCTCCAGTTATATAAAAAAGAGATTAATGGGAATATGAAAAAAACTATCCTGTTCGCGGTGGTCCTTTTTATTCTTTTTTTTACCGGTAATTATTTGGTTACAGTGGCTTTGCTCATAGCCGGGGCTATCGCCGGAGTATTATTAAAAGTGCAATCTGCTGGCAAAGAAAGTCAGGTAGTGGGCAAAATAGGCTTGGTTGCCGCCGCGGAAAACGCAGCTATTAGTTTATTCAGCCGAATAGTTTTTGTTCTTCTCCTGCTTAATCAGGTGCTTTTTTTTAGCAACGCGGCCAAGCATATCGGAACCGGATATATTAAAATTGGGCTGGTATTTACGGGTATTAGTCTTTCCCTTTTTGGGGGCGGGTATGTTATGATTCCTATTATGGAAGCACTCTTTGTAAAAGAATTACACTGGCTGAGCACGAAAGAATTTGTAGATGCTATTGCTTTTAGCCAGGCTACTCCCGGCCCGATTCTGATAAGCGCTACCTTTATAGGTTATAAAGTAGCGGGGTTAGGTGGCGCCCTGCTAGCTACGGCGGCCATATTTGCCCCATCGGTTTTTATGGTGATTCTGGTGGCGAACATCATGAGTAAATACCAGCATAATCCCGTTATCCAAAATATGTTGGGCGGCATAAAAGCGGTAGTTGTTGGCTTAATCATTGTTTCGGCCTATAGAATAATTAGTCAGGAAAAGTTTGATTTATGGCTAGTGGGCACGATGCTGGTGTCTTTTATCCTTAATTTTAAATATAAAATAAGCCCGGTATATTTAATTGTAGGTGCCGTGCTGCTGGCAACATTAAAACATTTTTGGTAGCAAGATAAAGCTTTATGCATACTTATTCAGGAATACAGATTATCGGTACGCAGCGTTCAGGGTCCAATCTTTTACGGGTCATATTAGATCAGTCCGCCGAAATAGCTTCGCCCCATCCGCCTCATATTCTTACTACTTTTATGCCGTTGTTACCGTTGTACGGAACTTTAAACAGCGATTCTTATAAAATACTGATTGACGACGTGGTAAATTATGTCCAGGCCAATCCGGTTCCCTGGGAAGGTATTCAATTAGATAAAACCAGCTTATTTCATCAATCCCGGTGCTATACCCTACCCGAACTCACGCGTTGTATTTATGAGGAAGCGGCCCGAAGTAAAAACGCACGTAATTGGTGCTGTAAAAGCATGGCTAATGTGCATTTTGCGGATGAACTGGAAAAAGCGGAATTAAATTTAAAATACGTGTATTTATACCGCGACGGGCGGGATGTGGCGGCATCGTTTAAAAAAGCAATAGTAGGAGAAAAGCATAGCTATCACCTGGCTAAGCAGTGGAAAAAAGATCAGGAAGCATGTTTGCGCCTGGAGGCCAAGTTACCCCCCAGCCGTTTTTATAAACTAGCCTACGAAACGTTAATCAGCAATCCTGAAAGTACGGTAAAAAGTCTGTGTGAATTTTTGGGCATCCGGTATACCGAAGCCATGTTATCTTTTTACGAATCAAGAACCTCTAAGCTTACCGCCGAAGCCGGGGAAATGTGGAGCAATCTTAAAAAACCCATTATGCCGCATAATACTGGTAAATACCGGCAGGAATTCAAGGAAAATGACCTGGAAATATTTGAAGCGGTCGCCGGGGAGGTACTATTAAAATTAGGGTACTCTTTGCATCTTAACATGCCACCGCAAAAACTACCCGTTAATTCATCGGCAATGTTTTCGCCGGCAATGATCTCTTTGTATAATGAAAAAAATGCAGCCTTAAAAAAAGAAACGTTGCAGAAAACAAATCCGGCCGACCTGGAGAACAGGCGAGCCCAGGAAGCTATTATCGAAGATATCAAAAGCCGCTTATTGGTTCATCATTAAGCTAAATCTTTAAAGAAATTACTATTAACCTAGAAAACAGAATTATTTATACAGAGTGGTAGCTAAGACTATGATGATGGAATATAATAATTTTAGTATTTTTTACTTAAATAACCAATGCCGAGATTAAATTTACTAGAGGAAACCCGATTTGAGAAGTTACCGGTAACGGTGTATGCCGACCAGCAGATTGCCAGTAAAGCAGTAGCCCAGCGCATAGCGGCCCTGATCCAGCGCAAGCAAGCCCAAGGCGAATTAGCCGTACTGGGGCTGGCCACCGGCGCTACCCCCGTGGGCGTTTATGCCGAACTGGTGCGCCTGCACCGGGAAGAAGGTTTAAGCTTCCGCAACGTGGTCACCTTTAACCTGGACGAATATTACCCCATGCAGCCTACGGCGCCGCAAAGCTACGTCACGTTCATGCACGAAAACTTATTCGACCACATTGATATTGCCAAAAACAGCATCCATATTCCCGATGGCACCTTGCCTTTAGAAGAAATTCACGCGTTTTGCTTAGCCTACGAACGCCAGATTGAGCAACTGGGCGGATTGGATCTGCAAATCTTAGGCATTGGCCGCACCGGACACATTGGCTTCAACGAACCAGGTACGGCTCCCAACTCCGGCACCCGCCTGGTGACGCTGGACGATCTGACCCGCCGCGATGCTTCGCGCGACTTCGGGGGTAAAGAAAATGTACCCACCAAAGCCATCACCATGGGCATCGGCACTATATTTAAAGCCCGCGAAATTATCTTGATGGCCTGGAACGGTAAAAAAGCTTCTATTATCCAGAAAGCCGTAGAAGGGGAGATCTCTTCGGAAGTACCGGCCACCTATTTACAGCTGTCCGACAACGTCGAGTTTGTGCTGGATCAGGATGCGGCGGCGGAATTAACCCGCTTTAACACGCCCTGGCTCGTAAAAGATTGTGACTGGCAGGAGCAACTGATTAAGAAAGCCGTTATCTGGCTATCGGGTAAAGTAAACAAACCCATCTTAAAGCTTACCGACGATGATTACAATGCCCACGGCATGGCCCAATTAGCTACCGAGCAAGGTCCGGCTTATACCATTAATATTAACGTGTTTAATAAACTGCAGCATACTATTACCGGGTGGCCCGGCGGAAAGCCTGGTTCAGATGGGCAGGCCCGTCCGGAGCGGGCGCAGCCGGATAAAAAGAGCGTGCTTATATTCTCTCCGCACCCCGATGATGATGTGATATCGATGGGCGGCACCTTTATCCGGTTAGTAGACCAGGGGCACGATGTACACGTAGCTTACCAGACCTCCGGTAACACGGCCGTATGGGACGATGATGTGTTGCGGTACATGGAATTTTCGATTGATTTTAGCCAAAGCATTGGCCAGGACGGCGCGCAGTTACAATCCATGTACGCCGATATGCGCCGCTTTATCGAGCAGAAGCAGCCCAACCAGGTAGATACGCCCGAGATCCGGAATGTAAAAGGCTTTATCCGGAAAACGGAAGCGATTGCGGGCG
>Ga0210040_10008382_pt1 | contig 12286 bp, 8 predicted proteins | sample CryGeyCG12114_NA_FD_185462 | JGI IMG/M metagenome (GOLD analysis project Ga0210040, IMG submission 185462) | Groundwater microbial communities from aquifer - Crystal Geyser CG19_WC_8/21/14_NA (SPAdes) (version 2) | ecosystem: Environmental > Aquatic > Deep subsurface > Groundwater | place: USA... | reverse complement strand
GAGTTGATGAGCTACGCACCGGAATCAAAGATGTAAAAGAAGGCGATACAATAAAAGTAAATTACAAAAGAGCAGGCAAAACTCAGGCTGCCGAAATTAAAATACCAAAAAGACTGAAAACAGCAGATTTATAATTTTTAAATACCCCTGGTTTTAAGCCGTTGCCTTTGAGTAACGGCTTTTTTATTTTTTGTAAAAATGTAACTATGAAGAAGCTGTTTAAATTTTATTTTTTGGGACACCAGCATTTGTATTTCATAAGATCAGTCGTTGCGACGCTCCGTTCAACTGTAGGTTTTCATAGCAACTTTAGGTGCTATATTGTACGCCTGATAAAATGTGCATTAAAATTAATGAAGGCAATCACAATAGGACGCAGAACAAAAGGTGGAAAAAGCTTAATAGAATTACAAATTTCCAACGGAGCGTCGTCAATAAAGTTTAATCAGGATGTAAATGTCTGTTTCCCAAAGAGTCAAGTAATGCCATAGCACTCCACTATTTTATGCGGCAAGAAGTATAAATATTAAAGTCTAAACTACTTTTATAAAGTTTCTAAGGCACAAAAAAGAGAAAGTTGCACTAAGACTCTTGCTCCCTGGTGCACTTCATGGCTTTGTGACCTGAAGCCTGTAACTTTAATTTTTATGAAAAAGAACTTATTATTACTGCTATTAATATCAACGTTTTTCGCGAACGCACAACAGGTTTTTAATAAAAAAGAACCGTTGGCACATACCTACTCAATAGTAGCGAGAGATAGTTCGACCGGCGAACTGGCTGTCGGCGTACAAAGTCATTGGTTTAGCGTGGGTACATCAGTGCCCTGGGCAGAGGCAGGCGTAGGAGCAGTGGCCACGCAATCTTTTACAGATAAGTCTTACGGCATTAAAGGACTTGCATTGCTTAAACAGGGATTTTCTGCACAACAGGCATTGGATAGTTTAACTAAAGCAGACGAAGGTCGAGAGATCAGGCAGGTAGCAATCATTGACAATAATGGCAATGTAGCAACGCGTACAGGTAAGAACTGTATACAATATGCAACTCATATACAAGGCACCAACTTTAGCGTACAAAGCAATATGATGCTCAACAACACTGTGAGTGCAAATATGGCCGCATCGTTTAAAAGCACAACCGGAAAACCTATTGCAGAAAGAGTTTTGCTTGCGCTGGAGGCAGCGCAAAAATCTGGTGGAGATATTCGCGGTATGCAAGCTGCTGCAATATTGGTGGTACCCGGAAAATCTAACGGACAACCATGGAACGAACGTATTGTTGACCTGCGTGTTGATGATAATCCTGCACCTTTAAAAGAGTTGAGAAGATTGTACAATGTACAGCAAGCTTACGAGCACATGAACCGTGGTGATCTTGCCGTAGAAAAAAATAACATGCCACTTGCTATGCAGGAATACAACGCCGCCATGAAAAGGTTTCCCGAAAATCTGGAAATGCAGTTTTGGACGGCCATTACATTGGCTAATAATAACCAGGTCAGCAAGGCAAAGCCAATTCTTAAAAGTATTTTTATTAAAGATAAAAATTGGAAAGAGCTAACCCGGAGGCTTAAACCTGCCGGATTATTAACGGTGCCAGATAAAGATCTTCAATCAATTTTAGATTTATAAACAGGGTTTAGATTCTAACAAGCCTTAAACATGGCTTTATCTTATTTCTAATACCTTTACAGCCCCTGCAACAAGGGGTTGTACTATTTTTATACAATGAATGTACCCGAAAAATACGAAGCAGTAATTGGCCTCGAAGTTCATGCTCAATTACAAACGGATAGCAAACTTTTTACCGGAGACAGTGCAGCGTTTGGCGCCGAACCAAATACACATATTAGCCCTATAACACTTGGCCATCCCGGTACGTTACCTAAAACAAATAAAAAGGCAGTAGAGTATGCTATTAAAATGGGGATAGCATGTCATTGCGAAATAGAGCAGTACAATTACTTCGCACGCAAAAACTACTTCTACCCTGACTTACCAAAGGGTTACCAGGTTTCTCAACATACTACACCGATTTGCAAAGGCGGATACGTAACCATTAAAACAAAAGATGGTGAAAAGGATGTAAAGCTTAACCGCATTCACATGGAAGAAGATGCAGGTAAAAGCATACACGATGTTGATGAAGTTTATACCTGCCTCGACTACAATCGGGCCGGAGTTCCTCTTTTGGAAATTGTTACAGAGCCTGACATGCATTCTGCTGAAGAAGCATTTCAATATGTAACCGAGATACGAAAACTGGTAAGATGGATTGAGGTATGCGATGGAAATATGGAAGAAGGAAGCCTGCGTTGTGATGCAAATGTATCAATCCGGCTAAAAGGTGAAACAACCCTGGGAACCAAGGTGGAGGTTAAGAATCTGAACTCTATACGGAATGTAAAAAAAGCCATTGAGTACGAGATTGAAAGAATGATTGCTCTGGTCGAAAGGGGTGAACGCATCATACAACAAACACGCAGTTTTGATGCAGATACTGATACAACATTTGCTATGCGTGATAAAGAAGAAGCAAATGATTACCGGTATTTTCCGGAACCGGATTTGACACCTTTTCAGTTATCCGATAGTTTTATCAACAATATAAAAGCATCGCTTCCTGCTTTGCCCGATGCCTTGTTTGAAGAATACAAATTTTTAGGCTTGAATGATTATGACGCAGCACAATTATCGGATGACAAAACAACGGCTGATTACTTTAAAAAAGTGAGCAGCTCTTCCACACATTATAAAGCTATTGCTAACTGGATGTTTGGACCGTTAAGACAAGTGATAAATGAGAAGAATATTTCTTTTAACGGGTTAAGTTTATCACCGCAAAAGTTAGCAGAACTTATCACTTTGGTTGATGACGGCAAAGTAAATTTTTCTGTGGCTTCAAATAAAATATTACCCGTATTATTAGACCACACTGATAAAGCTGCTCTACAGGTAGCACAAGAGCTAAATCTGCTACAAGTGAGTGGAACAGCAGACATAGAAGGTTGGGTAAATGAAGTATTAACGAAATTACCAGATAAAGTTGTTGAATACAAAAAAGGCAAAAAAGGGTTGATAGGACTATTTATCGGTGAAATAAAAAAGGTAAGCAAAGGAAAAGCAGATCCGAAAATTGCAACACAATTATTGGAAGAAAAACTTAAATAAAAACGACCGATTATAAATATTGATTTAGCAGATGAAAAAAATAGTATACATGGTATTGTTGCTGGTAATCATTGCAGCGTGTCAGGAAAAAAAACATGGAGCTTTTGTAGTAACCGGAACAATTGAAAATGCCCCCGGCAAGAAAGTGTTACTAATGGAAAGTCCCTATGCAAACGCACAGTCGGTAATACTGGATTCTTCAATTCTAAAAGATAAAGGAAGTTTTACATTAAGAGGGAGAGCAAACGAAGAAGGTATTTTCAGGTTGGTAGTAGAGAATGGACCAGAACTTATTCTTGTTAATGATAATAATAGCATTCGTGTTCACCTTGATATAAACGATTATGGAAACTATACAGTAGAAGGCTCTCCTGCATCAGAAAGTCTTCATAATCTATTTAAAGATTACCGCGCGAAAGATTCTGCAATTGTATCGACATTCAGAGAGTTAGATAGTCTTCATAAAATACCGGGTCAGGATAGCGTAGTTGAGGTAATGAAAACAGCAAATGACAGGCAGATAACAGACCTCAATGAGATGCTGAAAAAGTTTATCCAAAATTCAGAAAGTCCTGCAGCAGCATTATTTGCACTTGGCATAGCAAGTCAGACCATACCTGGTGAAGAGATCAAAGCAATGGTTGACGTTTCGGCCAAGAAATTTCCTGAACATTCCGGACTTGCAAAAATAAAAAGCATAATGGCTGTAAAGGCTGCTCCATCTACCCCATCAGAATCTGCTGTCGGTTCTTATGCCCTGTTAAATAAACAAGCGCCTGACCTTACTATGAATGATACAAATGGAAAGCCTGTAAGCATCAGCAATTTCAAGGGTAAATATGTTTTAGTGGATTTTTGGGCAAGCTGGTGTGGACCTTGTCGCCAGGAAAACCCTGCTGTTGTCGCTGCCTATAATCGTTATAAGAACAAAAACTTTACGATTTTAGGCATTTCCTTAGACGAAAACAAAGAAGCCTGGAAAAAAGCAATAGCTAAAGATAGCCTAACCTGGAACCATATGAGCGATCTAAAGCAATGGGAAAGCACTGCTGTAAATGCTTATGGATTTGATGGTATTCCGTTTAATGTACTCTTAGACCCAACAGGTAAGATTATAGCAAGTTCTTTGAGAGGGGAAGATTTGGAGAGGAAGTTGGGGGAGGTGTTGAAGTAGGGTGTAAGGCGACATTGGCTAATAAAGAAAATGTAGAAAATTAAGCTCTCTATTATCTTTCAATTAAATATCACGAACGCTTAATAAATAGCAAGAAATGTTTAAAAAAAAAGAGGCCATATATTCGGCCTCTTTTTCAATAGCTATAACTTCTTCTATGGATTCTGATCTGATGCTGCAAGACTTTTGTTAGCATCAAACTCTGATTGGGGTATTTTCAACGTAAAAATATTGGACCCTGCTGGTATGTTAAGTCTCCCAGAAACAGGATGACCGTTACTTCTAATTAAAGGCAAATTAAGACGTTTAATATCTAAAAAGCTTACTCCTATTTCACCATACAATTCTTTTCTTCTTTCCAATAATATTTCATTTAGTAGATTTTGTCCTGTATTTTCGGAGGCAGTTGCTGACCCATCCCTGTTTTTCTGCAAAGTATAAAGGAAAGTTCCTGCGTCAGCCTCACCTAATCTGGCTTTGGCCTCCGCTTCTATAAGATACATTTCAGAAGCACGCATCATAATAATATGATCGCTGAAGTTTGTCGTTGTTCCAAACTTATTACTGCGGTACTTTCTGAAATCAGCTGCTGTAGTTCGTGTAAAGGTTTTAGCTCTGACGTCAGTTGACCTAAATGTATTTACAAAGTTTGAATCAATAAAGAAATTGAAATATCCTGTTCCTGAAGCTCCCCAAAATGCGGAAGGTGTACCATAATAAATTGTTTGATCTGATGCTTGAGGAAATCCCCAAATCACTTCAGTTTTGTCAACACTTGTAAAAGGGGTATTATAATCAGTTACAGTTAAGTTATATCCAGTTCTTGCGGCCACGGCAGCAGTCTTTGCATTCGCGTAATCACCTTTCTCAAGGCAAACTCTTGCAAGCAATCCGTTCGCTACATTTTTATTTATTACATCTTTCAATTGACGGGCCGTACCAAGGTTAGCAGCTGCGAAAGTCAGGTCAGAGATGATAAGGTCGTATACTTCTGAAAGTTTCGCACGTGCATTTCCACTAGTTTGAGCTGTCGTTGGTGTCGTATAAAGTGGAACACCAGGACTATTAGGATCTTTTACATATGCCTGTGAAAACTCCCTTACCAGTTCAAAATAACACCAGGCCCTCATTGCTCTTGCTTCCGCAGAAAAAGCAGTTTTAGATGCTTCAGATAAAGACGATTTTTCTACACCATCAATTAGATTGTTTGCCTGGTTTATGAAGTCGTAAAAGTAAGTCCAAGTAAAACTCGTTCTTCTGTAAGTAGGCTCCCTATTATCATGTAAGTAATCAAAATTATACCAGTTGCCATTTAAAGCAAGATCAAGACCTCTGGCTTCCCGTGATAAATTAACAGAGGCAATACCCCATGCGTCAGTAGAAGATCCATATTGAACCCTCATCACCCGATATAATCCACTAAAAAAAGAACGAACGCCTGCATCTGATGCATAAACATCTGTTGATGATACTGATGAGCTAGGCTTGGGTTCGTCTAAAAAATCCTTTTTACAACTTGTAAAAACTGCGGTTATTGCAATTATTAGTGTTACTACAAACCCACTACTTATATTTTTTTTCATATTAAATAATTATTTAAATATTTATAATCCCACATTCAAACCAAATGACAATATTTTATACGCAGATGAACGTTGGCCAGTTTGACCCGAAATATTTTGTTCAGGATCTAAACCTTGCTTCGCTTTTGACCAGGTAGCAAAATTATCAGCCTGAACAAACACTCTAAATGATCTTACTACATTTTGTCTGGAAAGAATGGTCTGGGGTAAAGTATAACCGAACGTAACATTTCTCAAACGCACATAATCTCCGCTAAACAACTGCCTGGTAGAAGCACTACCATAATCATTTTGACCAAATTTGAGTCTCGGAACATCAGTGTCTTCACCAGGGTTTTGCCATCTGTTTAAGATATCAGTATGTAATTGATAACCAACATTTGAAAAGCCGTGCATCAATCCTATGTAATCCTGATCGAGTAGTTTTCCTCCGAAAGCATAGTTAAAAAGAACAGACAAATCAAAATTGCTATAAGAAAAACTATTTGTAAGACCTCCCTGAACTTTAGGAATGGATGTACCAAAATAATATCGGCTGGCAGAAGAAACATTGTTCACAATAACTTTTTTACCTGTGGGATTTCCACTGGCATCTGTTTCATCTTTATACCATTGAGGTGCCCCATTATCAGGATTAACACCAGCCCATTCATAAATAAAGAAACTATTTAAGCTTTGCCCTACTTCAAGTCTAAATGAACCGTTTTGAATGTATTGCTGAGGCAGCTTAGTTATTGTATTTTTAACGGTGGCCAAATTAAAGTTAGTTTCCCACTTGAACTTTTTATTTGCAATGTTTACACTATTTAAAACTACTTCAACACCTGCATTCTTTAGGCTTCCGATATTCTCATCAACAGATGTAATACCACTGGAAATAGGCAAAGGTCTCGCAAATAGCAAATCGAAAGTATTTTTACTATAATACTCGACTGAACCACTTAACTTGCTTTTTAAGACAGCAAAATCAAAACCGATATTAAATGTTCCTAATTTTTCCCAATGCAAATCAGGATTACCTAATCCATTTAAATATACACCGGGATTAGATAAATCAGGATAACTTGATGAATAAAGACTTAGGTATGGAAAATAGCTTGGTAAAGCTTCATTACCGACTTCACCATAAGAAGCACGCAGTTTTAGCAGATTGAAGAAGGTTACATTCTTCATGAAACTTTCATCGCTAACAGCCCACGACCCGCCAATGGAATAAAACGTACCCCACCTTTTATCACCGGGGAAACGAGAAGAACCATCTCTTCTCAATGTTGCTTCAAAAAAATATTTGTTGGCGAAACTGTAGTTAACACGACTCAAATAACTTTGTATTCTGCTTTGATTAGTATAAGAGTTCATACTTTCCAATGTAGAGCCTGGCCCTAACTCTAAAAGGTTTGGCGCCGGATACCCTGTTTTTGCAGAACGCTGGTATTCATACTTATAATCATAAGCTTCTGTACTTACCATTGCTCCTAAACTGTGAGGACCAAAACTTTGTTGAAAGGATAACATGTTATTCCATGTCCATGATGTTGTTAACTCTCTTTGCTTAGCAACTCTTCCCTTTACACTTGCAGCATCTCCATATAATGGGTTATTATATTGAGTCTGGTCAAACCCATATCTGTCTATTCCAAAAGTACTTCTAAATTTCAAAAAGTTGGTCAAACGGAAGTCTGCATATGTGTTAATTGAAGTTTGCAAACCGTTATTCAAAGTTTTGTCCAACTTTTGAAGAGCTACTGCATTAGATGTTTTTGCAACAGGACGGTTCTGGTTAATTGTTTGGCCAGTTACATCAGCTCCAAAATCATAAATTGGATTTCCACTTGCATCTAGTCGTAAATCTCCGTTTTGTGTTCTTTGATATAGTGGATAAATAGAAGAAATAATTCTTCCCCACTGTACCGCATTTACATATGCACTTCCTGACTGAGTAGGATAATTTTGGTTAGAAGAGGAAATATTCAAATTTAAGCCAACTGTTAGCCATTTACGTAAATCAGCATCTCCATTAAAGCGAGTTGAGATCCTTTTATAATTCGAATTAATTACATATCCATCTTGATTTAAGTAGTCAGCAGAAAGATAATATCTAAAATTCTCTGCTCCGCCCCTTATTCCAAGCCCAACATTCTTTCTAAGAATTTGATCATTAGATACTTCTTTAGTCCAATCTGTATTCCAAAGTAAAGATGCACCTGCAACTAGATTACCATTGGTATCAATAGGATTATCAACATTATATGGGTTATATTGCAGACCATTTGTACCGGTAATAAAATTATCAGTTGCATATTGTCCTGCTGCCCCAATATTGTTATCAGTAGCAAAGTTCTTCTGGGCTTCCCAGGCAAGTTGCATGTACTGCTCTGCAGAAACAAACGGATATTCCTTTACAGCTCGGGAAGACCACCCATAAGAACTGTATACATTAATATCAGGGTTACCATTTCTTGTACCCTTCTTCGTTGTGATAAGAATAACACCGTTCGCAGCTCTTGATCCGTACAAAGATGAAGCGGTAGCATCTTTCAGAACGTTCATGCTTTCTATATCATTAGGGTTAATAGCATTCAGGTTGCCGTTAAAAGGTACTCCATCTAACACTATCAACGGCGATGCACTTGCATTTACTGAACCTATACCTCTAATCCTGATAGTTGGATTATCTCCGGGTTGTCCCGTAGTATTAATTACAAGTACACCTGCAGCTAATCCCTGCAAAGCCTGAGTAGGAGAAACAACCTGCTGTCTTGCAATTTTATCTGCAGATACAGTACTAATCGCACCTACGACAGCTTTTCGTTGTTGTTGTCCATAAGCGACCACTACAACTTCGGCCAAATTACTTGCTGTTGAAGTAAGTGATATATTATAAGTTCCCGTTGATGTGAGACCAACTTCCTTATTAGCCATTCCTACATGGGAAATAACTAGAGTTCTTGCAGTATTAGGAACTGGAAATGTAAAGTTACCTTCTGCGTCAGAAGATACACCAATGTTTGAACCTTTAACACTTATTGTGGCGTTTGCAACTGCACTTCCCTTTTCATCCGTAACTCTTCCCGTTACTGTCCGCGTCTGTGCAAATAAATGGCCAAGGGCCATAAAAATGCCTAAAAGAAATAATAATCTTTTTTTCATGTTTAATTTAAAAGTTTAAGAAAGTGCCGCAATATAATTACAAATGCTAATAATAATATAATATTGACAAGCGGTATGCACTTTTTGCTGCTTGTTATTCTCTCATTTCAAATAACTTTTCTTTATTTAAATACTTAACGTATTACAAACCAATTAGAAAATAAAACATATAAAAACAAAAAATATGTGAAAATATTTGCTCTTTTTGCTCCGACAAACAAAGGATTTGTTGATAAAATGTTCTAATTCCACTAATTTTTTTACAAATTTTTTCAGTTAAACCAAAATCTGATTAAATACAATTTTAAATACGTTTATTTGAAATAAACTTATTTATCTCACTCATCTCACATTTCTTTTCTTACTCTATCTTTGAAAAATGGAAGAATTGTTGAGCCAAATAGACCAATACAAAAAAGACATCAAGGGCTACTCTGCAAAAAATGCAGATGAGGTGGAGGCATTCCGAATTAAATATCTTGGGACCAAAGGAATAGTGAAGAATGTGATGGGTGAAATGAGAAATGTACCCAATGAAAATAAAAAAGAATTCGGACTTATTTTAAATGCATTTAAAATAGCAGCGGAGGAGCGGTATGAAGTTCTCAAAGAACAACTGAGCTCTTCTGAAGAAACGGCTGCAACAAATATTGACTGGTCTTTACCAGGCGACCCTATGCCCGTTGGTACCCGCCATCCACTAAGTATTGTTCGCAATCAGATGGTTTCAATTTTTAAAAGACTGGGGTTTGCTGTAGCAGAGGGCCCGGAAATGGAAGACGACTGGCACAACTTCACTGCCCTTAATCTTCCTGAAAACCATCCTGCCAGAGATATGCAGGACACATTTTATCTCAACCAAAATCCTGATTACCTTTTAAGAACGCATACCAGTAGTGTACAGGCACGGATAATGGAAAAACAAAAGCCGCCTATTCGTATTGTATGTCCGGGCAGAGTGTATCGCAATGAAACTATCAGTGCAAGGGCACATTGTTTTTTTCACCAGGTAGAAGGTTTGTATGTAGATGAAAACGTGAGCTTTGCTGACCTGAAGCAAACACTTTATTTTTTTGTACAGGAGATGTTCGGCAAAGGGGTTAAGGTTCGGTTTCGCCCCAGCTACTTTCCTTTTACGGAGCCAAGTGCTGAAATGGATATTAGCTGTACCGTTTGCGGCGGCACAGGCTGTAGCTTATGTAAACATACCGGCTGGGTCGAGATATTAGGCTGCGGAATGGTTCATCCTAAATTATTGGAGAACTTTAAAATAGATTCTAACAAATACACAGGCTTTGCTTTTGGGATGGGCGTAGAAAGAATATGCCAGCTAAAATTCAGGGTAAACGATTTACGCTTATATTCACAAAACGACATCAGATTTTTGCGACAGTTTACAGGGGCAGTTTAAAAACTGTTTTTCTATAAATTCCCTATAGCAGCAATAATAATTGCACAAATCTTCCTGATTTCATCTTCAGTAGTAATCAGGGGCGGAGCTATTCGCATACAATTAGGTGCAAATAAAAACCAGTCACTCACTACTCCACTCTCAATGCATTTGTCTATGATGCTTTTGCACAGGTCAAAACTATCAAATTGCACTGCAAGCCACAAACCTGCCGAGCGAACTTCTTCAATTTTTTGATGCTGCAGCAGTTGAAGAAACAGTTGTTCTTTCTTCTTAACCTGTTGCAACCAATCACTTTCCAACAAAACTTTCATTGCAGCCATTCCTGCTGCGCAGCTGACAGGGTGACCACCAAAAGTTGTTATGTGACCCAGTACCGGGTTGTTTGTAAGCGTATTCATAAGATCAATACCGGCTATAAAAGCGCCGAGGGGCATACCTCCACCCAAAGCTTTACCTAAAAGCAGGATATCGGGTATAACATCATATTGTTCAAATGCCCATAAACTTCCTGTGCGTCCAAAACCGGCTTGTATTTCATCAAATACCAATAGTGCTCCGCATTTACTACATTTCCTTCTTACAGCCTCAAGCCAACCGGCATCAGGTTTATTGATCCCGCTTTCTGCCTGCACAGTTTCAACTATTACACATGCGGTATTATTATCTATTGCATCTATTAACTCTTTACTATTATAATCAAGGTGATAAATATCAGGCAATAAAGGCCGGAAAGCGTTTCGCCAATATTCATCACCCATAACACTAAGCGCTCCCTGTGTGCTGCCGTGATAGGCTTTATTGCATGCAATTATTTTTGACCTTCCGGTTACTCTTTTTGCCAGCTTCATGGCACCTTCTGTTGCTTCTGCACCGCTATTGGTAAAGTAGACACAATTTAAATCGGCTGGAAGATTATCAGTAAGTAGTTTTGCATAAGCTACCTGTGGGGTCTCAATAAATTCACCATACACTATCAGGTGCATGTACTTGTCCACCTGCTCTTTTACTGCTTCTATAACTTTCTCATTACTATGCCCGATATTACAAACACTAAACCCAGAGATTAAATCAATATATTCTTTGGCATTTACGTCCCACATTTTTATGCCTGCTGCTTTTACTATTTCAAGCCCTATCGGAGCAGGTGAAGTTTGTGCAACATGGTTTATGAATAATTGACGATTGGTCATGAATGTAGAGACAGTTGTTAGGTAACGTTTCAATTTGCAATATTAGCAATTTCAGTACTTATGCTTGTTTGAATATTTTTGAGCTAAACATTAGCAGAACTTCTGTAAAATGATCAGAACTTTTTTGTTAGCCAGCTAATCTCCCTGATGGAGCTGCCGTTGCGACGCTCCGTTCAACTATATTTCGCTCTCTACCTTCGGTTTCCTTTTCAAAATCTTTCTGTTTATTTCTATGTGGCTCCGTTATAAACACTAAAAGAGGTGATACGTGATTGTCTTGTGCATACCACACAAATATTACAGCTAATCTCTCAACTCCTTTTTACAGTTTTTTAATAATTATCTTCGTTACATAAATAATTTTTTCATATCATATCAATCTTCTTATGGCCTTTATATTAGCAGTTAATGATAAATCTCCTGCGATGGGATCCGGATGTTTTGTAGCGCCAAATGCAACTATCGCAGGAGATGTAATTATGGGAAATGACTGCAGTGTCTGGTTTAATGCAGTTATAAGAGGTGATGTTAATTACATAAAAATGGGCAATAAAGTTAATGTGCAGGATGGTGCTGTAATACATTGCACTTACCAGAAAAAT
>Ga0210040_10008381_pt1 | contig 12287 bp, 5 predicted proteins | sample CryGeyCG12114_NA_FD_185462 | JGI IMG/M metagenome (GOLD analysis project Ga0210040, IMG submission 185462) | Groundwater microbial communities from aquifer - Crystal Geyser CG19_WC_8/21/14_NA (SPAdes) (version 2) | ecosystem: Environmental > Aquatic > Deep subsurface > Groundwater | place: USA... | reverse complement strand
AGTCGGCGTGCTGATGGCTACTTACAAACTCAGCCTTGAGCTCTGAAGTAAAAATCTCATTATGCCTATGCAAAAAAAAACCTCCTCTCCTAACAAAGTGTACATTTTTCACACTATGAAATACAATAATCCTGTTCCCTGAATTTTGCTCTGGAGACAACGTAATCAAAATATTTCAAAGTCAAAGAAAACAGTTCAACAGATTTCTTTTGTGTGTGCGTGTGTGTATGTAGTTCCAAGCCCATCATTGAATTGTGCCATTTATTAGATTTACAATCTATTTCCCCATAATGAAATCACAGTGTTAACCTGTAAGGAAGCAACAAAATTGTTTCAGATAAGTATGCTTAAGGAAAAAGGAATGTGTGAAGCCCGCAATTTGAATGAAACAGGACTCGATATTATGATAACTAACTAACCACGGCATGAGAAGAAAATTTTGGGACCATGACAAAACGAGTCTAATTCATACTCACTCACTCACATGCCTCCAAAAGCTTTTGGCTTACTCCAAGAGATTCAATAAGGAAGCCAAGCACTTAAAAGCCTTTCACTTTCATCAGCTCCTTCAGAGAAACACACATTGGTTTCTCTTTAGTAGTCAGTTAGTAAGAACCACTCTATAGTTATGAGTACTTACTCTCAACACATGACATTTACTTACTTAAGTCTAAATTGCAAATGAATCCGTTACCAGTATATATACTATACCAACAGACTGCACTCTATACTGTACAATATAAATGATGCACATAGTACAGACAGTATTATATTAGTTTTTGGATCAGACGAGATAGTTATTTACATTAGACAGAGCGCAAGTAAGTAAATAAGTAACTAACTAACTAACTAAGCAGGAATGGTTATTACTTTCCAACCCCTGTTTGTTGAAAAAAGTAAATGTTTTGGCCTATACATGGTGTAAAAGATAGCACATAACGCAGCTATAGTTAGTTAGTCAGTTGTTCCGCTGTATACAAATGAAGATTTGATGCATTTTTTCTCCCTTTCTTTGGCAATTGAAGTGAGAAATGTGAATAAAAGAGTAACTGAAAAGCCAACATCGATCCATCGATCCTTTTTGCATCATATACTTGCACCAACAGCTTTTTCTTCCACTTTTCATACAGTAGTTAGACTTTCCAATGGCAGAAAAGGAGGGAAAGTAATCTTAAGAGTTGCATAAATTCTTGACGACGACGACCCATCTCTCTATATATGCATAGCTCCTTGAGATTCCATAGTGACAGAAGACTTTGAGTGAGTCCCAAAGTATAGTAGTAGTATCACCCTGTACCACTATACTACCACTGCGAGTGAGTGAGGAGTAAGACAGTTAGTCCTCAATTTTGTCCCAGGATAATAAATTCCCAATGGTCTTGACACACTGACTGCCACTGTTGACATCACTTCACCTTGTACATCTTTTTTTGGGAGTGCAACCTTTTTAATTGCACGCTCCTAGCACAACTCAAGTGCTAAATAAATAATAATAACTGTGTTTGGGGAGCAATAATTTTTTACGAACCTATAATTTGGTCTAACAGGCAGGAGTGGTAACTCTAGCTGGAACTAGCATGACAAGCAATGGCGTTCATTTCCTGCTATTTTCCTTCCTCCCATGCTCTTATATAATCGACCTTGGAAAATCTTTCGTACGCTTTGCAACAACTAATACATTTTTTTCCATCAGCGTTGCGTGCTCTATACGAATCGTGTTGTCGTGCAGTTCAACAGAGATTCAATTGTGATGCTGTTTACATTTGGATTTTGGACTCTGAAAAGGAACTCACAAAAAAGCACAATTATTTAGTTTGAAAGAAATCTGTGATTCCATACAAAATATCTACTCAGTTTTTTTGCTTAATTATGTCTTGTACGATAACTAACTATTTATGCAACTTTCATAAAAAAAGACATGCAAATACAATTCATAAACAGATAAAAAATGTTTTGCTTATAATTCCTTCATTTAGTTCAAGTCAGGCACTGTAACTAACTAACTAACTAACTAACTAACTACGGATTGTATGGAGTACAAACTTATATATATTTAGTTGCACTGGCCACTCTGTGTTTACACGACCCAAGGCCTTGAGTGAGTGAAAGTAAGATAAGAGTAAGTTTGTCTATGTGTATACATGTAAAAGCTTGACAGCTCATAACATAGTGAGAAGGGAAAAGGCACTCGAGAAGGCTTTCCTTTCTATTATCTCATAGGCTTACACAGCCTCAAGGTATTTAGACACGGAAAGTGTCAACCAGTCCACAAGATTTCAACATTTCATCCATCATCTTCCTTCCTTTCTCAAATCTAATCATATTATTCCCTACCATGTGGATAAAAATAAAAAATCCGAGTTGTACTGCAATACTAACTAACTATAGTTGGTTACAAAACATGCTCCGTGCATTCTAACAAACTACCAATCATTAACTCTGATTTGCCTTCAACAATACATCCATGATAATAAATAAAACTAGCTGAGAGTAAGAATGAAAACACAAAAAATGCTTAATACACACACAGGAAAAAATAAGACAAATACTAGAATACATAAGAGAAAGCATTGGTAGCTCGTACACAAGCACAAGGATTGGAAAGATCACTTTTTGTCATCGGGCTCATTCGGTTCCCATCGTCTTCTCTTAAATGAAATACGAGAGAGTGGTCCATACATACATACATGCACACACATTTGACTATTTACAGTTCCCAAAGTTGGAGCCTACCCATCCTGTATGGAACAAACTAACTAACTAACTACTGCTGGGGCTAAAGTAAATAGAGATGAATTAATCCATCTCCTGATTCCCTAAAGATGCCCGTCCTCCCACGAAGGAAAGAAAAAAAAGCGTCTTCACGCATAAAAAACAGACTTTTTTCGCCTCCGTGTTACGTAAGAGCCTGGGAAAATTTTCCACCGCTCACATTTTAATTTCCAACTGATAGGATATTCTAACTGTAACTAGTTAGTTGGTTTGTAATAAAGTGTGCAAGATGGGAGACAAGATGATGAAATTTTTTCCCCTTCGGTGGTACAACTATCTAATATGGAACTTTCGTTGCTTGCACCAGCTTGCCAAATAAAATGAAAGTTAGGCTCCTCTAACTCTAACTGTAACTTTTGTGTGCGAGCGTGAACAACCATCCCATATAAAATATAAATGGTACTACCACTACCAACTAACTATTACTAATACTACTTACTCACTCACTCACTCACTACGTAAGGTATCCAAAAACTAGCACGGCCACAAGGCACAAGAAGATCCAAAATTTTCGAGTGAGTCAGTCTACTGACTGGGCAAGGTATGCACGCACTACTTTGGCAGAGAAAGAACTCTGTATATAGTAGTAGTAGTGAGCAGTTAGAGCTTACTTTCACAAGTGCTGGTAGTAGGAGATTTTTACGTGTCACACTGTACACTTTCTCTCTCCCACTACTGCGTGCTTTCTCCATTATATTATACAAGCTTTGGAAAGAGAACAAGAAATGCTGTGGCTAGAACATTTCCCTCCTCAGTTGGTGACATGACTGCTTCCAGTTCGGATGGAATATTTTTCCAAACGGGATTGACTGTGAAAATATTTTCATATTATTAGTTTGTGCGAGTAAGTTACCAGCTATAGCCAGTGAGCAAACTGACTGTGTTCAAATGGGACAAGTTTTATAAATTCAACAATGTGTGGTCACGTAACTATTACTACAATATTTGAACTTTCCTATAGTAGCAAGTGGACTGAAAGTTACTCTTCAATTTTGGAGCTGTCTCATCTTTTCAACACAGTTATCTATGGTTAAGCACGTTCAGGTAGAGTGAGTCCTGTTGTTCTCGTTTTATGATATGACAGGATTTTGCATCCGCCCGGGTCATTTCCTGTCTCCCGGTGATTCATTTTTTTTTGTGTCATCATATTTTTACTTGCACGGTCTGTCTGTCTGGGTTCCCAGGATATGCATACTTGCATACTTACTAGTCACAACTTGGTACCACTAGTTAGTTCGCGATTTTATGTAAGCTAGAAGCAGCCAAGGAAATCTATGCACACATAGTTAGCTAGCTAGTTAGTTAGTACACAGTGAGCGGCCTTGGCTTTTCATTAAAACTTGCTATACGGTGCCATTAAACAAAGTGCCCCACTGTTGTTTCCATTAATTATTATTAGATAGTTAGTCGGTACTTGTTAGATTGTTAGCAGTAGTAGTTACATGGTTCATTTTTGCTCTGTTGGTGTTAGTGTTACCTCTACCATAAATGTAACGTGACATTAAATGGCACTTTCTATATGCGAAAAAAGACTTTTGTACTCATTCTTCATGGAGTAAATAGTTGAAAAGTCTAACATGAGATATATAGTGGGAAGAGTAACTTTTACGCTGTCACATGGGGCGCTACAGTGAGCGATTTATTTAGTCACAGTGGTGACAATAATATAAATGAGGTGAGAACTAAAAAGAAAAATGTATGCGAGATTGGTGGTTACAATGTAATACTAGTTAAATACAGAATGTTTTTTTTTTCTTGGGCTGGTAAATGTTCCCGTCAGGTCTTTCGTAGCATATTGTTGCATAAGTAAGTTCCCAATTCCCCCCACGGTTTAATTAATTAGCGAAAGTGTGTGTGCTCAAAGCCAGTAGCAATGGTGAGCTTATATCAAAGTTGAATTGCATTTTTTTGCACGCTTGAGTGAGAGGCCGCTCATGCATATTTTACAGTGAAAGGATGGATAGTTGGATTTCCACAAGAATTTCTAAACTTGACAGGCATCAAAGTCAAGCAGTTTTGAAAAGGCTCTGAATGCTGTCGGGAGCTTTAGATTTCCAACTTTGTTCAAAAACAGTACACTTTGTGTGTAATAAAACTAACTATGTGATGAATTGTAGCAGTTGGTTTAGTTAGAGTGAAAATTTTAGTTTACAAATTTGCAGTCCAAGTTATGCACACTACAAACTATGGCTTTAGTTAGTTTGTTAGTAACTTGATAATTTTAGAACCAATAATTCCCATGTTTTATCCACGAAGTGAAAGTATAGGAGTCCAAGTAAAGTATTCTGTCTGTAAGCCAAATGAAGCACATGTGTTTCTGATACTTGTGTGACCTCAAAGTTTGTCCTACAGAAATTTTGCCGGCCGTTCCAAATAAGTTGCCCGTTTCATCATGTAATTAATCTTTCGCTTTCATTCCAAAACTTACAGTAGAAGCAAGTTGTAGCTAACTAACTAACGAAAAGAGAAAAGTACACCTAAAATATATGGGGTAAAGTGTGCAGTAGTGGTAGTAAGTAAGTAAAATGTGAGGAACTTAGTAATTAAACTGGAGTATTTGTATACATAACATATAATAATATGCATTAGAGATATGACGGGAATACGGGATTTTAATATTGTTGTATTAATCTACGAAGCAAAATAAAAGATAGTCGTTTTTTCCTCTATAGGTTATCTGGCGTTGTTTCGTTGTCAACCAACCAACTTTTTTCAATTAATTTAAAAAAAAAGATCATTGAATTATTTTTGTCACAATATTTTAATGATGTAGTGATTTACGTTGCACAAATGGACCATTTATCGGGGATAGCCGAATAACATGGGATTTTTTTTTGTTCTGTAGAGTACAGTTGTTTCCCCTTGGTTCAAAATTCACATCACACTGTTGTCTACTCCATTTTAATAATTTATGGATTTTCCCCCTTTCCTGAGGAAAAATAGAGGATTTTCAAACTAATTTGCATTCCCATCATCCCCAGAGACTGGCTGAGGCGGTGAACCAACAAAGTTTGTATGCAACTTGTGTCAAAAGCTATAGTAGCGGTGATGAGTTTGTAATCGAGCGATAGATTTAGAGTTAGCAAGTTGTAAGCTACTGTTTGTAAAAATCCCTAGTGAAATAAAAACTCAAATCCAGCACAGTAAAAGTGCAAATTTTTTTTACTCCTCTGTTAGTCAGTGAGTTACCCTAACTAGTACACTTGTCACATCTACTTATTATGAGGGAAAAATCCTAAACACCACAGTTGTGAGTATTCTAGGGAATTTACTTTGCACAGTAAATAACAAAGGTTAGTTTCTGGGGAAGGGAAATCCAATTCCAAGTTTGATGATGGGACACTCACAAAAGGATTTGCTTTTGCACTTTTCCTATAGAACCTAAAGCCTCATGTGACAAACCTTAGACTTGCAATTTTCTCGTTTTGAATATGATTTCATTGCCATAAATATTGATCAGGGTAGACAACAAGGATTGAAAATCAAATTTGCACTCTACTCACACAGTGAACAAACTTGAGGCAATCCGACAGAGTAGGTGAGAGTCAGCAAGTCTTGATGGATTCATCAAACGAACCACTAATACTAAATCATATTGACTGACTGACAATCATAACTTGGCTTCATCATTAAAACATTGATTTCTCCACAAACAATAACAATAAACTGTCTGTTTTCTTCTCATCATGACCAAAGGGAAGGAATAAGAGAGGAATCCAACTCCCCAGAGTATATTTACAAATCTAACGTTCCTTTGAAATAAGCACACAATGCTTGAGTGAGTAGACAAACATAAATGAGCGAATGTCAAAATTACCATACTGTCGATTGTGTAAAAAATCCTTTACGTAAATATGTAGATGGTTTCCCCTGGGTTCTACTTTCGATTGGGAAGTAGCTTTTATTTTATGTATAAAATTGCATTCTCAATTCACATCCTTTCTTTTAGGATGAAATATTTACACATAACTTACCGGCATAATAACAAACTATTACAAATACTAACTACTGCTTAAATCTAATTCAAGTCGACTGCATCAACCTTTTTAACTAAACAAAAGTTGCCAAATTCAAATTTTGAAGTGAAAGTCAAGTACCAAAGATGCGCTTTTATTTGCACGAAATAGACCATAATATCTGCGTCCGAATTTAATGCGCTCTATGTAGTCTGCAACAGTAGAGTAGATAACTAATTAGTTTACTACATTGAAAAAAAATAATATTCAAGTTCACGGTTTCATTCCTTTTCGCTGTAATTTATTCAGAGTGAGTTAGGCACCTATTCATTCATCCAATTTAGTCTGAAAAAACCAAACTAGAACTTCACAATAAAGTATAACTATAAAGCTGTAAACTCAAATATTTTCATTGCAAAGGTATTACAGTTTAGTTCACAGATTTCAAGAGTTAGTATAAATACTGTGTGGTCTTTCCTCATTTGCCAACTTTTTCTAACTTCCAGCAGACAGCTCATCTTGTCTAGATGTTAAGTATAGTACATGAACGTGAACTTCTTTCATTCCTTGCTCTATTGAACGCTCTCTCTCTCTCTGACTGACGAACCCCAGTTCGAGTCTCCAGTTGACCCTAGATAAAAGGTATTTTTCTGTATGCATGGAGTAGTATAGTAGCAAAAGAGTTGTGCTTTACAACTCTTTTGATTAGGTTCATACTATATTGATTTGATGGTGGTCTTTATCTGCAGACAAGAATAAATGCGGAGCATGAGATGCGAGTTAAGAAGTCCATTTATTTTGCCACTGTAGCACGGTGGGAGTGCAATGAGGAATCACTGCTTCACAAAAGGGCTAAAAAATGGCAGAATTAACATTACTTGGTAGACAACCTTGTAATGGGATTTTATGAGAAATCATTTAATCCTCAGCCAGTGTAGGTTATATTAGGTAGGGTGCGACCCAGAGGGAACCTAATGCGTTTCTGGTAGCTTTCAGAAAAGTTTTGCATTGATTGATTTGCAACAACATATACTATGGGAAAGCCATTAGCGTGGGCCTAGGCTCCCGAAAGAAAGGTGTATCTTGGTAGTAGTTTCATTCTAGTTGATAGTCAGTTAGTTGGCAATAGTAGTTCCCATCTCTAATTTATTGATCATATCATGAACCATAGTCAGAGAAACTAACTAACTAGCTAAGTCTGTAGGGATATGCGAAATCTGGGTAACTATGTAAGTTTGCATTATCTGTATGACCTGTATAGTAAAGTATGTATTCATTCCCGTTATTATCATTATTTGATATGCAATCTAGAAACTTCTTCCACTTTATTTAAGACAAAATTTTATGATAGCTTACTTAATCCTCGACCGTAAAATCCCCTATTGTAACCAATCCACTCCCACACATTCATTATATGTAAAGAAAATCAATACAAGACTGAATTGCAGCCAACGAAATTCGTTCACTAATTTGCAAGTATAATCTAGGATTTCAACAAACCAATTGAACTGGACACAAATCCTTGAAAAACAAGCCTTCCATAAAAGTATACACGGCAATAATAAAAATTGAAAGCCTAGGTCCAGTAGTTTCACTACGACATGACTCTTATATAAATTGTTATGTTCCATTTTCCATGCTCGGGTTTCGATGAAAAAAAAAATTGCTTGGCGATTCATAAGTTATTGGGGCTCTTCAACCATTATTGGAAAATTCATGTTTCCCCTTATCCTTTGGAATCAGTACTACTAAAAAACTGACTAACTAACAAACTAAACGCAAAGCTAAGTCAGCCCAAAGAGGATGCTTCCAATGATAATATCATGGTTAAACTTTTCCCAATTATTCTAGAGTATGGATGGGACTCAAGGACGTGAACGAAAGAAAGGATTTTTTCGCAGTAGAAACAAAGGACAACCACTAAACCAGAGCTCGAATCGCCACTCACTAGATTGCGCCTTGAATGGGGGCGCAAACGGTAGTTGTCCCGGTAGTAATCCCAACGGTATCACTTTAAATGGGTCCAGCATCCCGCCTTCTGGTCGCATCTCCAATTTCAACAGTTTAGACGAGAGCAATATTTTCTCCCGGGAACAAAATCGGAGATTCATGGGTGCACCTCCGAGACGAGCCAGATCAGCTGAACGATTTGAAGGAATGCGCGTTACAAACAATTCTATTATACCCTCAACCAAACCACATGCTAATACACACGCTGGTAAGAAAAGAAATTTTCCAAAGTCCTGCACTCATATAATAATGTTATGAGAGAGACGAAAAATAATATTTTTGCTCACTGTGAGCACTTTCATAATGCCAGCTAGAGCTAGAATAAGTTAGAAAAGCGATGATAAAATAATGCGGTTAAAAGTAATGAATTTGTGACAAAGTTTGAAACTAATGTTGTACACATACATAAATATAAGAGGACAAGTTTCCTCCTATATTAGATTAGATAAGCTTGGTACGCCGTTACACATTGAAGGATGAGACTTTTAGGAGCAAGCCTGTCATTTTTCTTTCCAAGTTTCCTCACCCAAATATAATTTCTATAATTCAGCTTCCCTAGTGTCTTCCCTCCCTGTAAACTTCGGAGACTTTTGGAGAAACTATTATCTTTGACATAAAAACATAACACGGGGTTTTATAACCACTCATGAAATTTTTGCCAGAGTCAAAAGTTTTACACAATTTCCTTCCCGTCCACTGTCTTGACTGTCTACCTTTGTGTGTGTTTATTTGTTTATGTATCTTTAAAAGAGAAAGTTTTGGATCACTAGAGCGAGTGAAATCTTGCCAGTAAAAACACAATTGATAGCAAGCATGAAGGTCACCTAAAGAAACATGAGCTGGTTTCACGCTCATGGATTACATATATTGCTCATAGACCGTGCTACCGTGCAGTATATGATGTTCATACATGTCGAAACAATACGGAACATATTTATATAGGTAAAATGGCTGTAAGCACTTACGTTGACAAATCGATGTGTTGCGTTCCTATCTAGCCACTGCATCAATGTGTAAATATTGAATTCCGGCATAAATGAATTGGATTTTAATACTAAACTATGGTATGGGCCGTATGGGCATACTTTCCTGGAAGAATTTTAGATTTCAACTTATCTAGTATTATATGAAATATTTTGACTACACAGGTAGTAAGTGAACGGTGATTAAGGATGTGCCAATCTTTATGGAGAGCCAGATTTTATTATGAATGAGCAGTGTAAGCTGACGGTAGTTGCAATTATAACGAGGAGGGTTACTACTGCATTATTAATTGCTTGTGAAGGAATTTGCCAATTTTATTTGTCACGTGAATTATTCAGTGCCTTAATGGATGATATGGTCTGTAACAAATTGTAACCTTTATTGGTCTAGAATGGTAATTTGACAGTTGGTAGTTTCGGATGAGGGAATTATATTAAACATGTGGCTGTGCAAATAGTAAGTGAGTGGGAAGATATTCGCGATGGCTGCATGTGCCATTTGGAGCATCATTTATGATTCATTTTCCATAATGTAGTGACTGTCAGATGATGGAAAGAAAATTGCATTTCGTGTAGGATGAAGTTTCATTGGCTCCATGTTATCTGCTTTGTAATTTCGATTGACATGACTATTTTGGATTTGGAAACTGATAAATCTGTGTGTATTAACGATATTGGGTTGGCAAGCCTCCTTCCAGTGACAATTTTATAGTGTCAAATAAGTTTATTGTCGACTGAGAGTAGATGACTAAGTCGTTAAAATGGGCGCATTAAGCTGACAATTAAAGGAAACTACAGCATTGATTGGCCATGACTGTTTGGAAAGTTATGGAAACTACTCCCATTCGGTTCCTAATGCTCAAACTTTCTCCTACAAACTGATGATGGTGCATTATCATTCACTTTTTGACACACAAGTTGAGTTATACACACGATCAACAAGGCCGAAATTAAAGTTTCTCCTTAGTTTCTCTTACTTACTTTTTCGTTCGTAGTATCTTTATATCTTTGAGCTTATATAAGTCCGCAAACAAAAACTGTGAAGAAGTAAGAAAAAAAAAGTTCCATCTACTCCCACTCAGAATCGTAAAAAGTAGAACTAATATCGTTCATTCTTTATGCATAGTCTGTTTCATTTCGAAAATCTAAATATTCCTTTTCACTCAGCTACCGTCAAATGAAAACAAAAGAGTGAAAAAATCCTGTTTTTTTACATTGTTATCAATTCTATTCATCTATCCTTGCTCATTCTTTCCAATTCTTTTTTGCACCCAACTTTCCGTGAGCGTTGAAACTTTGCCAATTGAAATGGCTCCCAAAAACCTGGGCCTTGCATTACAAGTTTACTTACAAGCAATAGCACTCATAACATGGTAGCATCAATAGGGAATAATAGTAGCAAATACAGCTGTTTTTTGTCGATAACTTCTCTTTCCTTCCAACGATTTTCCCATGCACACACAAGTACTCTTGTGAAATGCCATCAGTTGTTCCCTGAAATCCAGTAACAGTCCAAGTATGTCAGTTAACTCACATTTTGCGTCCAATGCTGGATGATATATAATTTGAAAAGTGAACCGAGCATGAAGAAAACTTCCGGGTATAAACGGATCACAACAACAATAACAAGTTAGCATCCGTTTTTCAACCAAATGCAATTGTAAAAAAAGTTGCTCCTAGTTAAAGTATAGTAGCTTCAAATAGTAATTCATGCTTTGTTATCTGCATAGCCAGGCAGTTTCGACTTTCACATGTTCATGTGAACATAACATTAAAAGAGGGAAAAAACATTCTCATTTGTTTTTTTGGGATTGCATCTTCAACGAACCGTTTAATTCCTGTATGTACACACAATACCATCATTGCTCAAACTCTATGTACGATTTCACTTTCTTTTTCCTTTGGAACATTGCTCGTATCATGTAAGTGTGCATACTGTTTATTTCTTCAATTATTAGAATAGTTTTTCGTGTGAAGCATTCTCCAAGTTACTGCAAAACAAAGTGATTCATAACTTTTTTACCAGATGTTGTGGAGCTGCCATTGCACGCCATTGCCAATGTTTGAGTTCGATAACTTAAAATGTGTTAGGCTTATGTAAGGGTTGAGGAAAATCCGAAGGCAGTGAATTCACTCTGTTGTAGCACAAAGCACAAAATAAGCAGGCTTAATTCAGTTTCAACGCCGTCTGTAGAAAGGATTGTAAAAAATAAATAAATATCTAAGTAATTATGAGACTTGATGAGACTGATAGATGGATTTGTTTTCAACGGTATCCGAGCTAATTTAATTAATCAATCAATGGTTTGCATTATTTTATATTTCCGCCTTTGCTGCTGAAGTGCTGATTGCTGTCTATGCTGACAGACTCAGCGCTTCTAGGTGAAAACAACTTATCAATAACATCGTTGTCAATAACAACTTGGTAATTAACAACTTAGGTCAATAATACCTTGTGTAAAAAACAACTTATGTCAATAAAAACTTGTATCAAAAACACCTTGGTATTTGGGGAAATTTTCAAATAGCCACGCCGACATCCGCTACCGCCTTCACCTCAAAACCG
>Ga0210040_10008380_pt1 | contig 12288 bp, 4 predicted proteins | sample CryGeyCG12114_NA_FD_185462 | JGI IMG/M metagenome (GOLD analysis project Ga0210040, IMG submission 185462) | Groundwater microbial communities from aquifer - Crystal Geyser CG19_WC_8/21/14_NA (SPAdes) (version 2) | ecosystem: Environmental > Aquatic > Deep subsurface > Groundwater | place: USA... | reverse complement strand
AGCCTTGCGCAAAACTCACATCCTCTCACAAAAAATCCTCTGCATCTCCAATCCAACAACAACTAGAAGCTAAATAGCATACCACAAGCGTGCATTAAGAACCGTGTGTATACGCCATACGTATATACATTTGTGCCTTTAGTTTCAGTTAGCTTTGTTATTGTCTTCTGCAAACTCAATATGGAAAACAAAGCTTCTTCCTGTTTTTTCGTAGCATTTTTTATGTGAGCACCCACTATGAATCTTCTTTAGGATTTCCACTGTGCGATTCTGGGTACCAATGACATTAGTCACGACATTTAGTTATTAGATAGAAGTAAGTGTCCTTTCTTTGAAATTGTCATGTAGGTAAAATGAATGAATAGGGATTCCTGGTATTAAAAATTAAGTGACTAAATTGAGACTAAAAAACTGAATTCTGAAATAGTGCAAGCATGTTATAAGTGCAACGATACTCTGCAATTCTCAAGGTACTGTTTGCGTGCTCTCAAATGTTGCTCTCTAATGCTGCTCAAAAAGCATGATACTGTGATCTTTGATTTAATCCGAAGCTTAACTTACTTTTTCATATGATATGCACAGATTACTTCATTTACTAAAGTTAGCGGAGTGCATACTACAGTCAAATTGTGATTCGTGTGTAAACTAGAGCCGTGGTATTCACTTGAGGGTTTCCCAAATTCATATAAATGACTCTACAAACCTACAAACGTTGTAAATAAGTAACCGTAAACTGGTCGGTGTAGTCAGTCAGTCGGTGAGAACTGAGAGAACAAATGAAATTGCACAATGTGCGATTCCTTAATTTGTATAAATTATACGTGCCTCAAAAATGTTTAAATATTCCCTGTCTGACTTCCATAGACACAACCCATTTACTTACCCCGCTTTACTCAATTTGCTAATTACATTTGGAGAGACACAAAAATGAAAAGAGTTCCATACACTCAATTTCTTTCGTGCAGCATCAAAAGAAGACATGATGTTTTTGTCTTGTGCATACAGTCATAATCCTGTTAAAACGATGTAAAGTAGTCAAGTTTGTAACACCGCAAGTGCCGGACAAATTAACCAACTTATAGCTATGAAGCCCCCATAAGAATAACTTACATGATTTGGAGTGTAAAACACTTATTTTTCATATCAAATAGTAAAATAAGGCAAACAGTCTGAATTCCCATGCACTCGTCTTATCTTCAAAGGTGAGTCTGAAAACCTAATGAAACATATATTGTGACCAACATACTACATACCATACCATGCATATGTCTTGTATAAAATGATTACCATATAATTGCAGTGCCACGAAAGAACGCAAAATAAGTTTCCGTCATTTTATTGAGTATTTTTAACGCAACAAGCTTTGCATGTTGTACCAGGTGAAATATTTCTAATATTCGTGTAAAAGTCACCGTACGGTTAAAACTTTCTGGTAAGACGCTTCCTAATCTGCTACACCGTAGAACGCTTTTTCACACAACCTATGCATATCTATCATAATCATAAAGCATGGCCATGATAATTCCCATAGTTTTTGTGCACACACTATGAAACATTCATATCCTTCAAAAATAAAAAGACAGTTGAACCGTGCTCATGTGTTTGCCACACATTAGTAAATCACATTAGTTTTCAAATGCTGAGAGATAAGGCTTGTGATGAAAATTATTCCTCCTTTATCCCGTGTTCTTTACTCACGTACACATCCTCCCATTTTACTGTAGTTAGTTAGTTTCTTTGTTGTTTGTATATATATATATATGTCTTCATCTTTCTTCAAATATATGGTACTTTTAATCTATTGCATTACAAACTTTACGACTCATGCACTGAAAATTTCACCATCATTTCTAAAGAAGATAGACATAGACATGTATGTTTCCATGCATTGATGTATTGGGGATTTATAGTCTGATAGTGGTTAGTTAGTCAGTTAGTTTAGTTAGTTAGAGGCAGGTACAGTCCGGTTTTTATACCTACGGAACAAGAGAAAATGCATGAGAATGAAGTGAGCCTCGTTTTAGTTAATGTAGGTGTACCAACAGCAATGCAGCAAGATAACTGTTAATTTTCCATTTTTTCTTCCTCTTTTCGTCCTCAGAGACTTTAAGTTTTGCACAAGCCAAACAAGTTTTGGAGTTCATTTGGTGATTCAGTTGAACTCTCTGCCTGTACATCCAAAGATGGTGACTTTTTGCAAGCCAGCGAGTTCTTCTGCTCCAGTTTTAATCTTGGTTTCAATTACTGTCATTTTCAGTTGTACTCATCTTTGTCAGGGGCATCAGCGAACTGACAGTGATATTTTTTCTTCAACGACCGAACTTCTTAAATTGTCCAAATATGAAGAGGAAGTTGTGGAAACATTACAGGAATATGCAGAAGTTCTGGACCAGAATCTAAAAACTATTCGCAAGTATGTATTGTTATCATTTGCATGTATTTTTTTAGTATTTAGAGTTTTTTTTAGAGAGCTAAATACGATGGATTTGAAACTTTATCTCCGTGTGGTATTGAGTTCATAGTGCACTCTATAATTATGAGTTCAGAAAGGATTTATTATGCATGGGTTTGCTTTGCTCGAATTAGTACAATGGGTTGAGCTCCAAAGCCATTTGTAAATTGCCTGGTTTGGTTCTTCAAAGCTGTGGGAATTCAAATTATTTCCCATGGTTTGTGCGCATATAAATAAACCATTAAATTGTTTACATTTTCTACCATTAGGTTAATCAAATTTTATTCACTGGGACTACATGCAGAGGAGTTTTTTGCATGGTTACTTTGAATTCTGCGACGTTTTATACCATAAACAATATTTTTCATTTCGCCTCGAATTTGTATAATTTGTATGAAACGTTGGTTTATGCTGCAAAAAATACTTTAAACATTCAGGACTCTTCCAATGGCTGTACATACACAACGGTAAATACGATAAAATAGTAAAGCCGATTCATCTCATTCTATTCTTTCTCCACAAATGGAGAGCTACGGCTACAACTCAGTATGCAGTTAAATGTATCCTACCGTCAGGATTTTGGAAAGGTGTTGTTCATTTTACACCGCACTGATCTTTTTCTGTGATATAGTTACAAATGCGAAGTCACGACTGTTTGATTTTGCATTATATTCTTGACTCTGTAGAGGTCTGATCAAAAGTTTATTGACTTACGATGCTCGCCCAACTCACAACTGTATAAATCAACTACCCATTGTCTTAAAAAAAGCAGTATAAGCTATAATGACCAAAAAATATTGATGAGAACATGAAGCAAAGCATTGGTTCTAAATACGATGGAGTTGTTCATGCCTGCAAATAGACATGATGTGGACTTGTGGATAGCAATTCAAAATAGGATATTCTGCTTTATGAGATTATTCGGTATTAGTTTACGATAGGGAAGTAAATTTTTATGACTTCGTAATGAAAGATCTCTGAAAAGATACTAATGCAGTTGAACATTCCTACTGGTTGTTTTCAGTAGTTATAGTTTGAACCTTATTTTACAATACCCTTTTTTATATTCCTTTCTAGCGGAGCCACCAAATTTACATACGTTTTTGAGCTACATGAATTATCCAAAATTATTTCTAACTCATATACTATTTAGTTGTATGAGCTCAAGGAATGGACCGAGTTGTCCTCACATACCCCAAAATACAACAGTTCACGATTTTACGATAAAATCAGAGTTTTTATTGCCACTTCTTTCTTTTTGAGTCGTGACATCTCTCCTGCCCCAATTGTAAACAAGTACATTAAAAATTGAGAAATATGTATCATTGCGGTAATGCAACACCATACCATAGGCTCAATAATAATACCATGATAACTTATCCATAATAATTACTCTCCGTATGAAATCGTCTATTCTTCCCAAGGCATGGCATTTCTATTCTAGTCAGTAGTAGGTTACACATATTGGCTCGTTTACATTTATCACTTACTAATTTAATGATTAACATTGCTGCATAATTTTTCTATCTACGATAAGTTCAGCAAATATTCGTGATCTGATCACGTTGTCAACGGCCATTCCGCGTGCAAAGCACCGGTTCTTGTCCGATCATCGAAGTTAAGCAACGTCGGAATTATTGTTTGCACTTGGATGCCTGGACCGCTTGAGAATCCCTGGTCCCTGGTGCTGGTGCTGCTGACTATTTTTTTGGGAGAATTTGGAGTTTGTTAGACATGATGCGTTGATTTGTATTTGGAGAAAAAACACGTGATTTTGTGCGCTTTTTTGGTTGATAAGTAAGAGTAATTTGATGTACCGATGCAACAATTTGCATGAACTTAATATGGATAACGAGGAATAATTGTCATATGCAAATAATGTAATCAGGTGATTGAAAGAGTATTGAGTTGTTCTAGTTTGCTTCCTTTGTACATTCGTGAATACCAGTCCGTACATTCTGCAAATCAAAATCTCTTGCACACTTCATTTTTGTCGCTAATGAATATATGGTAATATTTAGTAGCATATAGTATCTGTCTCAATGTTTTCTGTGGTATGCGTTATTTAAATAGTAATCTACTTCTATGGGCATATATGGAAGTTTCTGAATGAAATGAATATTACTTTGTAATGAAGCTTCAATCATATGAAAAGTTAAACTCTTCATACTATGATATGATATGATGAGCTCATAACACTAGATTTAATTTAACTTGACTTCCTGGGTAAATTGTATGCTTTTAATATTGTTATTTTTGTAGAAATCGATACACTAGAAACTAGGATGTTATGCATAATCAATCTCATAAATAAGACTGTTCTCACATCTTTGATATGGATAGGCAACTCATCATAAGTATCATAATGCCCCTTTTTTTGTTACAAACAGCTTTTCGGGGTTTTAGAAAATTCAAAAAAAGAGATATCCTCCGTTTATGATATTTTTCTTTATTTAGCTCTAGCAACTGCATGTATGCAAAATGCATACACAGAGACTTGTAGGTTAAAAAGTCTGTTGTACCTTTTATAGTGAAACTATAGGTTAAATTATAATTTTTGTTATTATTTATAATTTGTAATTTATTTCATTGTTTGAATTTGTAGATACATTGAAGACTTCAATTTGATCAAAAAGGAGAAGAACGAAGATACGCAAGAAATCATTGCTAATCCTTTTAATGCTTACCATCTACTAAAAAGAACGGTAGTGGATTGGGAAAGTGTCGCCGAGTCAATTAAAAACCACTCCAGAGTTGAACGTATGTTCATTTTACAACTCCATCGTACTTAACTCATAAATGTATTTAAACTATTCATATATTCATGGAAGTACATATTGCAATGAACACTATTGTTTCCAACCTCATCTAGTTATTTAGCAATCAATTGAATGTTTTATATATTAATGTATTATAAACAAACTACGTGGATTGACTGAGGAAGTTATAGTGAAAGCAAATGTAATTCCATGCATTCATAGAATAATTCAGCATTCCACTTTCTTCTTTTAAATGAATTACAGGTTTGGCTGGAGAGGTAATCAAGAAAAGTGAGTTGTTGCCTACATTTGAAGACTTTGTTGGAGGATCCGTTGCGCTTGTTGGACTCCAGGATACTTATGCTCTCAACTTGTCTGAAATAATTCACGGATCACTTCCCATTGAAGAAAAAGATGCATTACCAAAGAGTCTTTATAAACTCTCAGGTAACGTCTGATCAACTTAATGAAATTTTCACAGGAGAAAGACATCTGAGTTTTTACAATATTAGAGCGAAAGATATTCATGCCCTCCTATATGCATGCATGTAAAAGCATATTCCGAATGATCTTTAAATGCATTAAAACTTCATTTCATTTTCAAAACTGAATATTGTTATCAAATCGCACTGTTAAAATTATGCATAGGAAAAAGTATAATGTCAATAGCGTTACGTCTCTAAGTAGCTTGTAGCCCCTTGCACTTGTATTTTTGGATATGATTGTAATCTCTAATATGCAATCAAATTCTAATTCAGCTCGAGATTGCTTGTTCCTGGGAAAAGCAGCATTCAACAAAGGTCTCTATGATCGTGCATACAATTGGCTTCAAGCAGCACTTCAAGTTTCTGAGAGTGAAGCCATGACAAACAAAATTACTGCTGAGAAGAAAGAAATCCTCCCGTTTTTGGAAACGACTAAACGAGTGGTAAGCATATTTACAGACTATGCCTTCCAGTGAGCTATGAGTGTATGAAATTGATAATAAATCACTCGTAAATTCCATTACAGCATGATGAAGTTTTGGAAAAAAGAGGACCTATCGGTGACACATGGCAAACAAATCTTAAACCACTAAATCTTAAGGATAAAAATGGGAACAACAGAAAATATAAAATAATTTCTCAGTACGAGCCAAAAATCTACACACCAATTACTCCATCGGAAGAAAATATTAATTTCAAATTTTTGTGCAGGGATGGAAACTTGAGAGTAAGTTAATTAAATTATGAATCTTATAAGAACTAATTGGACAGTTCTCAAGCTTCTTATTTTTAATTCTTATGAATTTTAGACCCCAAAAATGGAGGCCAGACTACGATGTAAATTTCAGCGTAGAAACAATTCGATAACACTCATCGCACCATTTAAGGTAATCATTATAATGCACATGAATTGAATTCAAATATTAACAAATGCTGAAAAATCTCAGGGAGAACTAACTGAATCATTTGGAACACACAGATTGAAGAAATTTCCCTAGACCCTTACATCGTGCTCTATCACGAATTTATGAGTGAAGGTGAAATGGAAAGTTTTAGAAATGCTGCTACTAACAGACTGAAGAGGAGTCTTCACCAAGGGCCTGATATGAAATTCGTTGCAACTGATATTCGAACCAGCAAACAGTAAGTCAAGTGTTCCTTCCAAACTTCAGTAGTATATGATAGCATGTTTATTGATTGAGTATTCCTTGTAGTGTAGTTTTAGTTAGTTAGCACTGCTGTGCATTAACCAAACGTAAAAGCATAACTCCAATCCATACTACTTGTCTCAGGTTTCCCCATTTCAATTGCTCCTGTGAGATGAGCCAAAACTGAATGTTTACTAATTGAAATATTCTTCCTATAACAGAGCTTGGCTGACTGAAAGCGATGGACCATTTGTGCACCAAATGAATAATCGAATTACAGCAGCCACAGGTCTTGAAACTACACCAGAAAATGAAGCATCCGAGTTTTTCCAAGTGGCCAACTATGGAATGGTAAATATTTCAGTTTAGAACAATACTCATATGTGTTCCAAGAATCAGTCAGCTGGCATTACAGACGGAAAACAATTATATTCGTTTTTGCAGGCAGGCCGGTATACGTCACATACAGATTACTTGACCGGCAGAAATCATTACGAAGATCCACTGGAGATCAGACGAGGAAATCGGATAGGAACTTTCATGGTATACTTGGAGACTGTAAAAGCTGGTGGTGCTACTGTATTCCCTTTGATCGGTGTTAAAGTGAAACCAAGGAAAGGTACAGCTGTATTTTGGTGGAATCTGAAAACTGATGGCCAAGGTGACCCGTTGACTCGTCATGGGGCATGTCCAGTCCTTTTTGGGGCAAAGTGGAGTAAGTTCAGCTTCAGCACATGAATCATGTCAAATATCATGAATTTATTCTGATGCTAGTAACAACTTTTTGTTTTTGATTAGTTGCAAATAAATGGATTCGATACAACAACCAGTTTCAAAGTGCTCCATGTCCCGCTACAGGAGAGAACTCTGGTTCATTCACAATGATATAAATCCGTCTATAGACTGACAATGAAATAGCTTTTCTCTAAGTCTAATTTTTCGTATTTATGTGTAGCTAGCTGCAAACATTCCAGTCAATTACAGACCTTCGAGCCTTCATTGTTTTGTTATAGTCGTTAGTTATTGTTTTTTGTATTTGTTTAATGTGTTCTTCCTGAAACTATATGTTTATGTTACACTCACTATGATTGTTATTGTGATATGTACTGCACGTACTAGTACTCGTTAAACTTGTGGAAATTAATAAAGAATTATTTAGTTTTCATATGAAGTCAAATAAGGCAAAACAAAAAATGAGCGATACTGACATATTTGTGACTTTATTTGAGATGAGTATAGTCATCTAAGATTTTATGCTATCCAGTAAATGCACTACAACTAATATTGCGACAATTATTAACATAATATGGCTGTTTATATGATTGACATGAAAGTACAAGAGTGAGCATACTAATTTTTCCAGAGATTTTTGTCAAATCTTAGACAAATAGGCTCGCATAGGAGCGCAACAAAACAAAATTACTTGCTGAACAAGCACAGTAAAGCTAAAAATTATTCTAATCGCGTAATATCGTCTATTAAAATACTAGTTCCTAGTTATTCGTAGTATAAGAAAAAATATCACCTAAAGTATTATGTCCGTATGTTTCATCGACTAAATGAGGCAGTACAAATTATGAGTTGAGAATACTTGTGTGGTAAAATTGTAGCATTGTATACAAAGCGTCGAAAAGCGTTATGAAAGCAGTATCAAAATCGATAAATCGTACAAAATTTAAAGCGCTTCAGTTCAATGGAATTGTGAAAGTTGTAAATCCAGTGTGGAATTATGCCTTCCACTGTCATACAAGAATTAAATATAAAACAGGCAGTTTTCACAGAATGAATTATTAGTAAGTCTTAACTTAAGTCTATACAAGTCACAACTTGAAGCATTTCAATTTTGTCCGCAACTATATCAAAAGTCTTTAGCAAATCTAAACTTAACTTTTCATAAAAATATCCTGATTTAAAAATATTTGAGACACTTGCTGAGCTCTGCTCAAACACAAAAAAAAAACATAAAAAATCAAAAAAATAAAAGTTATGGTCGCGAACAGCGAAAACACACAAACAAACTGTTACCGTGGCTTTTTTTAAGAGATTCGTAGTGAGTCTTGATAAGTACAAGTACAAGTATTTGTGATGATCATTTAGTTACGTTACATGCAAATACTATAAGTCCTAATTAATATCAACTTGGCATGTACCTGCAGAGTAAATAACTATAGTGCCTGCAGAAAATGGATGAAACTCAAAAGTCTCTTACTTTAGTCTAAAGAGAAGTATCCTTTGGAATGTACATTAAAGTACAAGATTGAAGATAGAGACGAGACAATATCTGACTAAATCTTTTCGTTCAAGACTGAAGCTTGACGTATTATGCAACCGATGTAGCAAAGCTACTTAGATTTTCATTTCTCGAACACGCTTTGCATTACAGCTTTTACAGAGAACATGTCCATCCAGGGGATAACATCCACGGCCCTCTGCTTCAGACTTGAGCACAAGTCCGCAGTCCTACATGACACGAGAAAACATGGAATATATTAACTCAAAATGTATACAACTGGGACCTATCAAGAATAGGAACGGATTTTATAAATTAGTTAGCCTACCTCACACTTGTAGCAGTTAACATGAAAACTCCTATCCAGTGCAACAACTCTTACTGTTTCTTCTTTGCCATGTTCAGGCATAATCGGTAGCTCACATACGCTACATCTTGGAGCAAATTTTCTACAAAACAGTAGATTAAATGGAAACGTTATTACAACGCGCTTAGAAATTAAATAAATGCGGAACGATTTCAGCAGACAACTCATACTTGTGGAAATCCTCTATGCAGTAAATCCTATTTGCCGCATCAATTGTAAACTGTATTCCTTCCAAACTTTTCGAACAGATCACGCAAGTAAAACATTTGGGATGATATGGTTTTCCATTGGCCCGTAGAATGCGGTCAACAATAGGGTCACTACAAACGCAGCATTTCTCCAGGCGAGTCTGCAAAAATAAAAGACAAACACTAGAACAGAAGAGAAGCAATTATTAAAAATGAATACTTTTTCTGTGCTTACCATGTAGTCCTTCTCGCAGTATGGTTTGCCATCCACATGATAAAATATTGACTTCCCTTGAAGCAAACAGTTACAGACTCGACATCTAAAACATGAAATGTGAAATATTTGGTTCATTGCTGTACATCCATTTCCCTCACCGACAACCTTTTCTCCACATTTGCTACAAACACCTGAAAATCACAATAAAGGACATTATAAACTATCCTCATTGGAAACTTTTCCACTAGATGGAACAAATTTATTTACCAAAAAACACTTGATTTTTTTTCAGTGAGCTCATTAAAAGATCAGTAAGCTCATCAATATCCGACTCTTTTACATGACTTGATGTTCCCCGCCGAGAAGTTTGTCGTTCCAAAGACGAAAGTGAACTTTTCATTCCCGAGTGATTAGACAGTTGAGAACCAGGACGTGGGACAATTGGTTCGTATATACTTTCCGTAATGGATGAACTAGCCTGAAAGATGAATTAAGAAAATTATTAACCTAATGCACAGCTCTGTGCTCTTGTAACAGGACCCTTTAGGTATAAGCAGCATAACACATAATAGGGAGCCTCTCAAAAAGGTTAGGATCTTATAAATTACCTGAGAATTAGATGAAGGATAGATGTACGTTTGGTAATCCGAACGATTTTGATAATAATCGTGTGGATTCCATTGTGGAGCAATGATGGTTCGACGAAGTTCGGAGTAGCTTGAGCTAACTGGTGATGGAGGAGGAAGGATATCGGATCCATGAAGACCAGTAGGAGTACCACAGCTAGAATTTCTTTTACTCTCCCCAATGGGGCCTTCGGCCATGGTGACAAGTAATTGTATCCGTCAATAACAAGATAAGTCTAAAATCGTCCCTAATTCAGATCCTCAACGTTCAGTTTTAGTCAGTGTCAAGGTTATCTATCAATGCAGCTTCTTCTACTCAAGGCATTAGTATCTATTGTAAACAAAATCGTTATTTCTTTTATAATCAAATAACATAGACAGAGTAGCATAATAGTTAATATTGGAAACTTCAACTTACGAATTGACATTCAATTGGAATCGTATCGTCCATTGAAACTGAAGTCCGAAGAAACTAACTGCAAGATTGAACAACCAACGAATTGGCTAACTATTTTATAAAACTATCCTAAAATTTTTTAGCACAAATTATTACATATATTCTTAACGCAGTACTTAAAAGTAGATAAACAGTTCATAACTTCTTTAACCTTCAAATCAGTCAGTCAAGTACACAACAAAACTACTAAGTACAAATTCCTACAAAATATTTTCTTGTGAAATGAAGCGCTCTACTGCTACTATGCTACATCATAGAGCATATCCCAAGAAATATATTTTCCAGCCAAATCTTTCATGCTTCACATTCTTTCCAACTTTGTTCCTGCATAGATGCTTATAGCCTCGGCCTCAATCATCCCTATTCATTCGCTTTTAATACAACACGACCTGACTGGACTCCAGCACTATAGATTCCTGGACACAAAGTTAGAAGGTATGCTATTCCCATTCTCACAATAATATAGTTTTAGGGATGTGTTGCCAATGTATCCGTGATGCAACGCAGAGACAGGACGACTGAAACCAGTTTTTAATACATATTATCTAATGAGCTCTGTCCTTTTCCAGTGTCAGGTGAACCTGTTCTGCTCATTTCATAAATCGGCAAACAAGTTGCGAGTTCCTTAGTTCTTGTATTTTATATTATTTGCAATGTATCTAATCTACAGGACCGCTTTATCAAACCAAGTAAGTATTGAGTTAACTATTAAGGGAAAATATTTTTTAATGAGATTGCGAATTCGCATGAGATGAGAATCTGAACTTATAGACAATGGACATTCTATATCACTAATTAAAACCGGCTTTAGGTTTTGCATGCAAAACATTTTTATCATTTTCACAGTGTGAGCGCAAAATGTTTTTAACTATAGGTTCTATTAGTTAAGTCGATTCATTTAACAGTAACAGTAAAATTGTGATGGATTGATTTGTTTAGCTAAAAAGCATTATTTCAATCTGTATGTTCATAGAAAGATATACACTTTATGTTAATTGCTCTCGCATGTACTTTTAATTTTTCTTGAGTATGTTTAAAAATAAATGATTGCTTAATTTTTTCAGAAGACTGTTATGCAACTTGATTTACAACGTGTCTTATATAAAATAGACCAAAAGAGTTTGTGCTTCATTTAATTTTCCAAGTTTCCAACAGCGTATTCAAATTTATTGCACCTAAAAATGTAATTTTCGAAAGAGAGACAAAATGTACAGCTATTGAAAATTTCATATTTCTACAAATTCTATAGTTCACCTTACTTACTAACCGACTTCATATCATATTGCAGACTTACAATTACCAGTTTCATCATGACATTTTGTCATGAAAATTATAAAAATTCATTCTTGCAAGCGAGGC
>Ga0210040_10008379_pt1 | contig 12288 bp, 12 predicted proteins | sample CryGeyCG12114_NA_FD_185462 | JGI IMG/M metagenome (GOLD analysis project Ga0210040, IMG submission 185462) | Groundwater microbial communities from aquifer - Crystal Geyser CG19_WC_8/21/14_NA (SPAdes) (version 2) | ecosystem: Environmental > Aquatic > Deep subsurface > Groundwater | place: USA... | reverse complement strand
ATGGCAGCTGCCGAAACCTACGCGACTAGCGACACAAGACTCGCGCCATGATGTTGTCGACGCGACTCAACCCGTTTGGTTGACGTCGCTGTGGTTCCTTAGGCAACAGGTGATATGGGTCATGCACTACCGGTGTCACGCAGAGCATTGATTGCAAGTCCGCAGCGCCCGTTATAGCAATGGCCTTATTACCGCAACCCCTGCAAGCCGCTAGCATGGCAGTGAGTGGAAGGGGTTCATCTGCTTCTTGATGATAGTATTGGAAAGAAAGAGGAATTCGTATGGCAGAGGAGTGAGCATAAAGAATTGAGACTATGGTCGTTGCGTACGTTGCTGCGGGGAACATGACAGTAGACTTGCCATCTTGACAAATCTCAACAATGAACCTCGACGCTTTGCAAGCAAGCTCTGGTAGAAACGGCCCAGTATTGTTTATGCTGAGCCTCCAGCTTTCGATCCCGGCATTACGTCAAGAAGCTCGACGGTTCTGCTTGAGTGGAACTTGTTGATGGCTCGGGATGTTCTCGAGTAGGTCGGTCAACAAAGGCCTACTTGCCTTCTCGGATGCAATGACCAGTGGTTGAAAGGCATAGTAACATAGCCACTATTGACGGTGCTTCTTTGGCTGCTGCTTAGATCGGTTTTCTCCCTACAAATGGTCAGTAATTGCTCGTGTTGCTGGAGAGATGACATGCTTTTGGCTTTTTGTTCTTCTTTCCCTTGTTAGTGGCAGCTTTTGGGTCTGGTGGTGAATATTCCGCATGGGACGACGGGATATGAGGTTGTTCATCAACCACAAGGGCAGGTGTTTCTTCAATTAGACGCCTTGTGTCTTCCAGTATTCTATCAAGGTTTGGGTGACTCTCAGCGCTTGGTTTCGATTCGTTCACATCTGTAGTCGCAAACAGGTCCAAAAGCTGCTTCTGATGGCTCGTGAGAGAGTCAGGGTTGGGCTGTTGGATCTGATGTGGTTCGCCAAAGCCGTCCGACTCGGACACTAAGGGCGGTCGAGTTGTCGATGGAAGTGAGCTGTCCCGTACGGCTTGGTATTCGGTGGCATAATATAAGATCACTGCTGTAAGAATGGCCGTAACCGAGCTACAGAGTATGAATTGATAGAGGTAGTTGATATTTTGTCCAACCGAGAGGAACAGGCGGCAAAGCCCAGTAGCAAGGTGAACACCCAGGAAGGAGCCCCCAAGGTCGGCAACGAGTGTCGCGGTTCGGCTCGCCATGCTTGGAGGTGAATGCAGACTCTGTGGCATGGCAGCTGAAGTGGGAGATTTCCGAAGTTCGTTTAAGTAGTGAAATAGCTGATAAGTGTTGCAAATGCCGATGCCTTGCCTTAGATCACGAGTGAAGGTCCTTCAGTCGCTAAACATACTCGATCAAGGTTGCGAGTGCATCACCGAACAAAAATGGCTATGGGTCTCATAACAGAAAGAAATCTGTGATCAGTCCATCACCCAGTCAGCAGTAATATCCGTAGGCTTCGATTAAATAGTACTGAAAGCTGGCAACATAGCCTTGGACATCGTAGCAGCAACAACGTCTATTATGAATTTCAAGGCTGCCTTGTCACCGACCGCTGCGAGGCAGCCTCGAGCTACACGACGTGGATGGACTGTAGACGGATGGAATCTAAGCACACCTGCTTGATGATGTATTGCTCCAATAGCGGATCGAGGTAGGCTTCGATGTTCGGCGTAACGTGGAAACAAGGTTCACAAAAGATTAGCCATGTCCCAGCTTATGAGATATATGATTTGCCAGGCAGCACAGCATCTCGTGAGCCTGCACTGGGCCTTACATGCAGGTGTAGCATGAAACGAATGAGGTTCAATTCGGGAGAGGATCATGGATGTCATTCATCCAAACCGGCCAATCATTCAAGCGCGAAGGTCATCCATGGCGTTCGGCTGCGGACTCTCCCCGCAAAATGCTACACATATTAATCATACACGCGAAGCAGCTACTTGACGTTTGATCCATTTATCTTCTGTTCTGCTCTCGACCGATCCTCTTGCAGTGTCATTGCGTGTTGATTTATTGTTTATTGTCAATGTTTGAGCACCGTGTACCAGAAAACATGGCATCAGCTACAGGTATCCCAGAGAACAATCCTGCACGAGATGAAGAGGAGCCTCTTCTCGGCCGACCTGGAGACGTGACCCAGCAGCCGGAGCAAGGCTTCCAGTGGAACCTCCTTACAGGTAAATATTACTTGTAGGTTCCCAATATCAAAGACTGACGATTCCGCCGCAGGTACGGCAACAGTAGCCCAAGCTGGTGCATGGATCTTGACAGCGCTCGTCTGGGCGGCCGTCTTTGAAGCAGACTTTAGTTTCTTCTCTTACCATCCGGTATGTGCATCGCCAAGTGTTCTGGGAATTGTGCTGACAACCTCTTGTAGCTACTCAATTCCGCAGGCATCCTCATCCTCGTCCAGTCGATCCTCCTCCTCCAGCCGACGTCAACACAGAAGCAGAAGGTGCAGGGCACGTACATCCATTCAGGCCTCAACTTCGTCGCTCTGGGCTTGCTGATAGCAGGTCTGGTCGTGATCGAGATGAACAAGGCTTCACACCCCAAGACACGCTTCCAGAGCATTCACGGGCGATTCGGCCTGGCTGTGTACATCCTGCTCTTCCTTCAGTTCCTGATTGGCGTTGCTCAGTTCTACTTCCCCAATCTATTCGGATCGGTGGACAACGCGAAGGCGATATACAAGTATCACCGTATGTCCGGGTACCTGATCATCGTCCTCTCAGCCATCACCATCTGCCTGGCTACCCAGACTGGATTTAACGAGAATGTTCTGCACATTCGGTTATGGGCTGTGATTGTGGCAAGTGTGCTGGTTGTCCTTGGCTTGGTCCCAAGAATCAAGAAGCGGAAGCTGGGTTTGTGATGGACGGAAGCAGAAGGGAGGCCCAGGTATGGATTCGATGGCAGATCAGTAGGATTCAGTAGGCATTGAACCGACCTTTACAGCATGTCGCCCATCTGACAAGGTGGTCAGATCAATGTATAGTGTATGCACATGGCCTTTTAGACAGCTTGTAAGAGGAACAACTTGTAGTGTGGCTGTAGAAAAGCTCCACCTGCGACCAGATTTATTTGGGGTCGCAATGTGACGCGAGATTCATCTCCAACAGACACCTTCCTTCGATGTTACCATGCTCACGGCGCGGCATTGCGCTCCCAAGACTACTGACCAGAAGTGCATCCTCAGACGTCAACGTCTTGCACAATGTCAGGCCTGCTACTGCGCCAAAGCAGTTCCCGGATTTGAAAGGCATCAGGAGCAATCCTGAGCTATACTCAAGCAATGCCAGTCTACGGAATTACACCAAACACAAGCATGGTCCCGCGAGGATCGCCGAGCTTTCGCAGAGGGTCGCAGAACTCAACAAAGGGCTTGTCCAGCCTCGCCGAGAGCTGAAAGCCCTGGAGAAGAGGCTCGCCGCAGCCCGTGCCTCTAAGAAAGATGACGAGGCGTTAGAGATACACGCTGCTATCAAGAGCCTAAGGAAGCTGGTTGACGATGCAAGTGCAGAGCAGGAGCAAGCCTCGGAGCAAGCATCTGTTCTAGCTCTTGCCCTCCCCAATCTTACTTCGAGTCAAACACCCACCAACGATGAGCCCAAAGTCCTCGAATATCTCAATTACCGTCCGAACGACCCGCCACAAGCAGTTGCTGGTGCCGATCACTCCACCATAGGACAAGACCTGGGCATTCTAGATTTCTCATCCGCCTCCACGACTACCGGTTGGGGTTTCTACTACTTCCTAGATGAAGCAGTTCAGCTCGAGCATGCATTGATACAGTACGCCACGGCTGTCGCATTGCGACGCGGCTGGAAAATGGTCACACCGCCCTCCCTGGTCTACTCACACATTGCAGACTCGTGTGGCTTCCAGCCACGCGATGCGAACGATGAGCAGCAGATATGGCAGATCGCCCAAGCAGAAAGAGACGTCGGCAAGCCTAAGCGCAGTCTGGCTGCCACTGCAGAAATCCCTTTGGCCGCCCTATATGCAGACAAGGCCATTCAAGAAGAGAAGCTGCCTCTGAAACTCATTGGGACGAGCCGATGCTACCGCGCAGAGGCCGGTGCCCGAGGCGTTGATACCAAGGGCCTATACCGAGTTCACGAATTTACCAAGGTGGAGATGTTTGCATGGGCAGATTCTCCTGTCGGAGAAGGCCTGACCGAAGCCGCGATGGCAAGATACTCGACAGAAATCTTTGACGAGATGGTCAGCATCCAAAAAGAAATCCTCTCTACACTGGGATTGCCATGCCGTGTGCTAGAAATGCCGACAAGTGATCTTGGTGCTTCCGCCTTCCGCAAGATCGATATTGAAGCCTTCTTTCCATCTAGAGTGAGCCGCGACGAAGGTTGGGGTGAATTGACATCAGTGTCGATTTGCACAGATTACCAGAGCCGGCGACTGAACACCCGCATACAAGATCGTGCCGGAACTCGCACCAGATTCCCACACACAATTAACGGCACCGCCATGGCTGTTCCCCGAGTTATGGCATGTATACTAGAAAATGGTTGGCAGCCTGAAGAGGGGTGTGTCGCTATACCACATGTTCTCAGACCTTTCATGGGTGGCACAGAAAAGATTGGACCAAAGTGAACCATAAGGCTACGGAAAACACCCGATACTGTGAGGCAGGCTGCATACCCTTTGGATTGGAGGAGCGTTTTCTATCCTTTGCTGCTATAGCTTACTCACGACCGAACTTCCGTTACGACAACGTCATTTGGGAGCAAGGCTCGAAGGGTGCATACGAACAGGTTGGTGTGTCACGTGGCCCCCAGGGGTCGGACACAGCGAGTTACTCTTGAGAACGTGACAAAGAAAGTGGAATCGCATGCAATGTGTCGGACATGTACAAAGGCAAGTCACTTGACTTAACCATCACAGCGTTCACGTAGATTCTCCAAGCCCGGAACGTACCAGCTCACTGCTGAAAGCTCGAGGGAACAATAACAAACATTCAATAATGTTCTCGCGATGGTACAGCAACGTCGCCTCTGTTGTGAAGGTGTGAGCACAGAAAGTGGTGGCGTTGCTCCATCATCGCGAGCATGTGGAAGCATCATGTTAGTGATGACAAGTCGTGCCTGTCGAATAGAATGATGCATCCTAGATCTGTAGCTAAAACCGTCTGGAGGATCATCAAGATAGCTGTTGTTCGGCCACTTCTTAAGTTCTTCCTTGTGCCTCTTAACCCTTGCAAACTGATTCAAATCAGACAGTAAGCCTATTTGGAATTCCGCAGTACGCCCTTATCTTTGGTTCTCTACGACACGCGTATACCCCGCCTTGTATGGTAAGTTCAGCATTCCTTGCTGCATCCGGAAGCGAGCGAGAGCGTCTCGACGGCACTCCTGGCCCCGTCCAGCTTCAGTTACTAATCTGCAAACGGGTCGTATACCTACCGCCGCGCTTATGCGCCGAGAAAGTCTAGGGTAAGAAGTAACGAACACTATGCAAGATATGCGGAACGTGCTAGAACCATGCATATGAACTTACATACAAGAACCACATGGTGCGACTCCTGATGCGCGTTTTCATCTATTACTCCTACGTTGTCCGCTTGAATACGGCCTCGCATGCCCTCTAAGGCACTGAAGTTCGTGCAGCACAACCACTCCGGCAAATACAGCCAAACTACGACTACATCTACTCAGGTCGGACCTGCGTCGACTACGCGGAGTGGTCCGCTCTTATTTGTGCATCGCGACCAAGACAACGTTCGAGCTGCGCGCAGTACCAAAGAACTCGAACAGATCAAGCGGCATCTCGTTCAGCGATACCAAAAGAAGGGGAAGGGTCAACGAAAGCTCGATGTTCATCCTTCTGTCGATCGAATCTTACACAAACCATTGAATGATGGCGTTGACCATGACAACCACAGTGCTTGCGGAGAGGCGGTATTTCCCACGCACTTGGGGAATCGCCATGTCCTGTTGGCGGCTCAAGGATCCTTTGCATCTTTTACAGAGTCTTCGATCAGAAGTGCCCTGAATGCAAACATAATCAGCGATGGCACTCTTGACCCCTTTACTCCTTTGCAGGAATCAAGCTCAGAGATAAGGCGATTACTGTTCTTGTACTGCAGGCATCTTCGGCCTCTCGCTCGCACAGTAGACTCCGAGTGGGACTGGGTCGAAAGCCTTGGGGAGATACAGTCATCTCAGATGCTAACTTATGCTGTTGCAGCTTACGCCTCAGCGTTCTTTACAGGATTAAAGTCTGGTTCCAGAGGAATTGCTTTGCCGCCAACGCCGGAAAAAGGTCGACAAAGTCTATGGGCGATGCCGAACTGGTTCCAACTTCAAACACAAGCTCTTGCTTCCCTCAACATAGCTCTAAACGATAAAGAGCAAATCGCAAACCCCCAGATATTCCACACAATTGTCTTCCTGTTTCGACTTGCGGTGCTTTTTGGAGATGGTATGACAGCTAACATGCACTACAAAGCTCTGCGTCGAGTGTCACAGCTGCAAGGACCACAAGCAGAGGATATCAGCCGGGAACTTGCAGTGACGAAGGTCAACTTCATTACGGTCTTTCTATACAAAGGGGTCTTGATAAAGAAGGAACGGCGTGTGACCACCCATGAGCATCCCCCCTATACTATCGAGCCTGATCAAGATTGGTGGATCGATGAGACTGAATGGAACAAATTCCAAGGTATGCTGTTTTGCCGGTGGCTGACGTGGAACGCAAGATCGCCTGGATCATTACCGCAGACGGACGCTCGACGGAACATACTTCGCCTGGATCCAAATGCAGCACTGTTGTCCGAGACGGTATTCTTCGACATGGTCAGAATGTATCAGACTGCTTTGTACCTGTGGACTTATCTGACAAGCATCGCTTTCGAATCCTCCTCTCCCAAGATCCGACTCCACTCCAATGAGCTAGAACAGTACCTCCGACAGCCCGAGATAGAGCGAACCGAAGTCAACGCACCAAGGGTGATCTTCCTCCTGTTCTTTGTTGGCGCATTGTCATCGCGAGGCTTTGCTGTCCGGAAACGGTTCATCGATAAGTTAGCGGAGAGCCGCCTACAAATCTGGTATATGTCCGACATTTACGCTGAACTCGATGGTCATTGCGATCCAACGCATTGCGTACCTGTTTTGCTCGAGGAAGTGCTCATGGAGATCAGAAAGGCCAGGACGGCCAACATGCCGATAAGCAAGCGTGATCTTTATCAAGGCACCTTCTACCATCGAGTGCGGGGACCGACCCCGATGTCCTACTCACCAGATCTCGAGACGCCGATTCGTCATTTAGAGACCTCTGAATAGCAGCAGGTTCCCTGGTGCTGGAGTTTCTCAAGATTCAAAGACGCGCAGGCTTCCGTGCCAACACTTCGCAATTCTTGGTCAAGTATCTATTGTTTCTAATATCTGTTGCGGTCACCGCATGCTACGCCACCAGATGGAGGTACCTGCAAGTTGAAGCATGAAGTCTGGTGTCAAGAATCCAGGAACTTCGAGTTTTGGCATTATTAGGTTGGGACAAGCTCTTTGGGATGTGGCTTGTCCTTGAACAATAAGCTCCAAACCTGATTTGGATAGCGTAGGATCACATCAATTGATGCTCAAGATTGGTTCAATAAATCTGCCACCTAACGACAGAGTAAGCAAATCCGGACGTCTTCAGCGCTTGATACCAGTCCCCTCCCGGACAACCCATTTGGCCGGTTTGCACGCTTTGCTGGTGCAAGATACCGGCCACTTTGATTGTCCGGGCGGAGCCAGTCCAATGCGTTGCGAATTCATACTCAGAGTGAGACATTATCACGCGGGATCCCTAATTGGTGTCAAAAGCCACAGGCATTATTTTTAGAGAAGTTGAGTGACATGCCAAGCAGATGTCCTTGTTCTAGTAAGCTTAGCTTCCTTAGCTCCACCTAGCTCTGTCCTTGAGCTTACAGGACGAGCTGCGTGCATGCCTAGCATCTGTCATCACGTCTTCAGATACAAGTAACATGAGACTATCGTCGACATTACGAAACATCAAGGACCGAAATCCTTGTGATCTGGTAGACACCCTGAGCTTGTTCACACCAAACTAGAATGACAACGCTTCCATGCTAGCAGGCTTCCACGTTACAGACTGAGCTTAATGAGCCTCTGTTCGTGTGACAGCTCGCTTGGCGCATAACCACGAAATTGCACCAGACGAATTGCTCTCATCAGGAGAACACGTCCTTGTATACGAAGCAACTATGGAAAACATACTGTGCCGTACGCCCTGGTGCGTCAAGCACGATGATCCGAGCAACGAGTCCTCAGATTCTAAAGCCTCTTGTTCCTTCCTAACACCCCCGTAGACAAGTTGTTTCTCCATCGTTCGTCGCCCGTTCAGAGCTGATAGTCCACGTCGAAACTTTCCATAACACCCTATCCGCAAGTCAAAGCTCATTTGCGACCCCACGAAACAACCTTCGGACGCATTGTACCATTATGGCTCAACAATACCAAGCATATTCGAAGCCTACATATGGCGACAGCCCTACTCAAAGCTCCCCTCAGGCTCAGTCCCCGCTGCCTCCATCCTACGCCCACTCATTGAATCCATATCTGGCACAGTATCCTCAGCAGAGCACGTTCGCGCCGGCACCACACGAGAAGATGGCAGGTATGCGGCAACCCGACATGGCTCATCAGACTCAGCAGTCAATGAGCGAGAAGTCACAGCTACCTATGCCAGGTCATGCACATGAGAATGCTCAGAGGTCTTACTTTGGGCGTGATTGGACCTTTGGTTTGTTCGATTGCTTCGGCCCGTGTTCAACTTGTAAGCAGCTATAGACTGCCCAAAGAGGCAGTACCAGAGGACTAATCGCGACAGGCTGTCTTGGATGCTGGTGTCCGTGTCTACTTTTCGGGAAAACCTACGTGCGGGAGCACGGCGATGGCGAGACCAGCGGTTGCGGCGCAATGGTGAGTTTTTGTGTGGTGGTTCGAAAGCTGACATCTCTAATAAGCTTCAGTGCTGTGTATGGTATCTTACTGCGTGTGTGGGCTTCAACTCCTGTTTGCAGTGTGTCATCAGGTAGGTGGTGTCAAGGATGGCTTCGATCGAGAGGTGACTGACAACGCTCCACAGAGGTCAACAAAGAAAGAGGCACGGCATCGAGGGAAGCACTTTTGGTGACTTCTGTGGCTCGCTGTGGTGTGGATGTTGTACTCTAATCCAAGAAGAAAAGGAGAGTGTTGTCCGCATGACAGGAATGGATCCAAAGACGAAGGTCGCCTATCAGCCCATCAACCAAGGCATGCATTACCCAGCATGATCAGCATCGTTTATTTTGTGGAGGTCATTGTGTTCATCCATAATCTTCACCTCCTGTGCGATCATCCTTACTTTGCTTCAAACGAGGCTTAAACCGGGGTGGTTTCTGAGTCTTCACTACTGGGTGCCACTACATTCGATGTCCAAGTCAGGTTCAAAAGAGGCTTTCGGGTAATACTGGTGGGCTTAGCGTACTCGTCAACCAATTCTAGGAGTGCTCATCTGCAACCGCTTCCAGCAATACTCAGTTCATGTGTCCTAACAACACCTCGTACAGCAGCAGTGACGATCTTGCCGATGAAGATCGAGGCTCTTGCAACTATCACACGGGCGGACGACCGCCTTATACTGACGGTCAAGATGAAGCACCTGTCAAATTGTTATGAGATACCCCCTCCAGCAGTTCAGCCCGGCATACATGTTGTTGTCTTCATCGTTGGACTGATGCACCAACTACGTACATCTATACACAAGGACTTGATATTCGCCGCATCCTCCGAGGTTAGAGCGCGATATGCTCGACATCCAGAGGACAGACCATGTCCGCCATTCGTCATGGACGATGTTGATCCTAGCGTCTTTCAAGTCTTGTGGGATTGGTTATACGCCCGAAATGTGGCTGAAAGATATCAGAGCAACCTCGAAAACGACTATTTCTGGTATGCTGATTTCAAGATGGCAGAGCGACTCCGAATCCCTGCCGTGATGCTCACAGCATGGAAACGGTTCCAATTATGCTTCAGCTTGAGACCCAGCAACAGCAAAAGCCAAGGTCGCATCATTCCATCTCACGTGCTTCTCAACATCCTCTTCAGATCTAGAAATCCCGAAATTGTTTTCAGAGACTGGATTGTAACGCATCTCCTATGGCACTCTACCTACAATAGTCTCCATACCTCAGGGGGCATCGAGATATTGCTTGATGAATACACTGAGCTTGCGGTTCGATATGGGCGGTTACACTCAAAGGGTAAGTCGCTTGCCTATACCAACACAGTGCATACCTCGCCTCTTGCTAACACTAACGTCTCCGTTGTGGGTAGTGAATACGCACCCAGCAGACGCGAACGGTCACAAGTTTAACCACCCAGGTCTCGACCTCGGGTTCGCTGCGACTCATGGCTTTGATCTAGATACATATCGGGCTGCAGCACTAGACAAAACAGCACAACACGAGAACTCGAAAGAAGACAAAATTGAGGGTAAGCATCAGCCCGCTTATATACCTGGACACAAAACACTAACTTTCCTAAGCTCGTCGCCGCAGCTTAGACAGTCATATGACTGACGAGACAATCGAGAGCGACGAAGGCCATATCAGCGAACAGAACCAAGCTCCACATTCCCCACTCGAACCCGAGGTCGAATTTCCTGGTGAAAATAATTCGGATGACCATAATGCCTTCCATCGAGCTCGACATCGGAGTGTACAGTCAATCAGCGATGATGAACGCGAACCGTCTACGAAGTCAGAGGCAGGCTTTGGCGAACGGCGATCAAAGCGAGGCGTGCCCAGGCTCAATTATTCAATCCAGGACACCTTCAGGGAGCGATACGGATTATAGTGTATCATGCAGTTTCACTTCTTGGACATCGAGAACAAAGTAGATAAAAAGTCTAGGGCAAATTCACAGGATCTAGCCAAGACAGTTGGATTACTGTGTACCCATTTTGCCAAGCGTATATACAATATAAAGCTGTAAGGGACGAGGGCTGTAAGCAATGAAGAGCTATAAGGCACTAGGAGCGAGAGCATCAAGAAGAGCTGCAAGTAAGGAAAAGCTCTCAAGGACCAGAAGCAAGCACAGAAATAAAGATATCGGTTGAGCTTGCGTACGATTTGTCTAGCTCATAATGCAGCAGTGGAGCTCTTCGAGACTCGTATGGTGTGACGAGCCGCACTCTACGTCTGCCGATACAACGTCAAAGAATTACTCAACGTCCTGCTGTCCATGCTATACCTGGACTCTATCGTAACGAATTCGACTTCCGACTCCAGTGCTATCTGTCATTGTCTCATATCATGCTGAGGCAGCATTACAGTAGCGCATGTTACAGTTCCAGGCAAGAAACGTGCCTCACTGGTGGAAATCCAGGAGCGTTTATCCGACGGCGCTAGGCCCACCTCCAGCCTTCGACCGTCGCACCAGAATGCCAACCTGCCAGCACACGTTGACGAATCACTGCACGCCGGCCAGCCATGTAATTCCATGATTCCTCCAATGGACGTGACGTCAACTGCAGGTCCGGAAACAGCCTTCAGCGCATGAGTACGAATACTTAGCCCGACCGGATGGGTCGAGACGATGCGACTGCATCGCCGTCGACATAAGCTGCAGTGTTCCGAGTTGTTCTTTCTTCTGTATCCGGTTGTCGCGGTACAAGAACACCCTGCGCTCACTCTTGAACGCCATATTGTCACCTACTCACTGCTATTTATCTGATTGGTGTACTTTGAGCACCTCGGCTGTTGCCCAGTCCAACGTCAACGTCGCACAACAGAGGAACAACAAACCAGAAAGCACAGAACCACGCCGTAATGGTAAGACATCAGCATGAAGCGTTGTCACGAGTCGCATGCATCCTCGGTTTCGCAATACTCAGCTAACACCGATCTCAGGCTCCCTCACTTCCACCAACGCCTTCCCTCGCCCAGATGCCCGATCCAGTCCTCCAACCCCGTCAAGTAACAGTCGTCCAAACGGTCGGCGTTACTGCTACCACTTTCGCTACCAACGTCGCTACTAACGTTGCTACCACTACAGCAGTCGCAACCGGGAATACTTCTTGCAGCGGACAGTACACAAGTGGCGCCCTGGCTGGCGCAATCATCGGGACGTTTTTCGGCACGATACTGCTGGGGTGGCTGTTCAGCAGCTTAGCGAATAGAAAGAAGAATGATGTCGTGGTCTACGAGAAGAGGACGAGAGGTTCTAGCCGGCGTCATAG
>Ga0210040_10008378_pt1 | contig 12289 bp, 12 predicted proteins | sample CryGeyCG12114_NA_FD_185462 | JGI IMG/M metagenome (GOLD analysis project Ga0210040, IMG submission 185462) | Groundwater microbial communities from aquifer - Crystal Geyser CG19_WC_8/21/14_NA (SPAdes) (version 2) | ecosystem: Environmental > Aquatic > Deep subsurface > Groundwater | place: USA... | reverse complement strand
AGCAGCCTAAAAATGATTTTACTGCCGGCGCTACCGCTGGTATGATTGGCTTACAATCGCACTGGACGGCTTTATTCTCACCGGCAGCCGGCGAGTGGAACGGATTAAATTCCTGGGCTCCCGGAGCAACTCACTGTTTTCGCAATATTGCGGTTAAAGAATTAAATAAAAATTTACCCGAGTAGTATTTAGTCCTTTGCTACTAAACGGCGGTCAGCTAAGGCAGTACCGCAGGTAGGGCAATTGCCGGCTATATTACTGTCGCTGCCGGTACATTTTTGCGGGCAGAAAAAGTTGAAAGAATAACGGGCATCTTTATCAAATTTAGCAATAATGCTCTTGCCATCAACTTTAAAAGTAATGATAACTGCGGTATGAGGCTGCCCTTTAACCGGTATTTCAAAGTAGGAATTGCCATTGGCCGACAAACGCTGGCTACCGGTAGTCTGGTCGCCGTCGCGGAAAATAGCTAAGCCGCTTACCCCTGCTAAATCCATAGCGCGTTCCCGGACATCGAGTAAATACACCACGTATTTATTGGCTTCCGCTACTAATTCAATATGATAATCACCGGCCACTTTTACCTGACCGCCATGGTGGGCTTTATGCGAATGAGAGGGCGCCTCGGCATGCGTGGTCGAGTTACTTTGCTGAGCCACCGCTACCCCGGCGCCGGCCAACATAATGAGCAGTCCTATACCGGCGGCGCGCCTGATTACTTTTAGAGTCATTTCTTTTTTATCTATCTGCCAGATACTCATATACGTAAATCAAAAAATTCCGAATGCCTGTTATCAGAAAGGAATATCTTAATTATTTATATGTTTATCAAATTTGAGGCCAGCTTCTTAATCGAAATGACTGTTTAATTTTAAAGTTATAGGCAATTCTTGCTAAAGTACCGCAACAGTTAGTTAAGATCAGTATTTTTAAATTAGCTGGTGCAAGCGGCTTTAAATTAGTTAAATATGCCTGCTAGTTTGTCGCAGACCAGTATTATTTTACTGGTTAAGAAGCAAAGTTGTAAAGCGCGCGTTCTTCGCCAGTTTATAAGTAACTATTGCCGTGTTAAATAAGGGCATCCAGAGAGGTTCGGGGCAGCGCATCGGCTTGTTTGTATGCACTTACCGACTGACCGGTTACTTTTTTAAACTGATTGGAAAGGTGCTGCACACTGCTGTACTTTAATCGGAAAGCAATTTCGCTTAGCGTAAGCTGGTGGTAACTCAAAAGCTCTTTTACTTTTTCAATTTTAAGTCTGATGAAAAACTTTTCGATGGTGGTGTTTTCCTGCCGGGAGAAAACTTTGCTCAACTGCTGGTAAGGCATATTTAATTTATCGGCCAGAAAAGCAGAAGTAGTTACGGGTTCGTATTGCGTCTGAAAGTGCTCCAGATAATCAATCAGCAGAGTTTTTACTTTTTCGGAAAGCTGCTTTTCCAGGTCATAAATCAACTCAAAACCTTCTTGTTCTAAAGCGGTATTCAGCACGTCTAAATCCGGCACTTCCGGCGACTGCACCAGCGCTTCTCCTAATTTTACCTCCTTCACCTGCAAACCAGCATCAGTTAACACCCGGTTAACGGTGCTAACGCAACGCGGGCAAACCATATTTTTTATATGTAAAGGAGTTGTTTCCAAAAGCAGTATAAACTGATTATATAACTAACATAAAAACTATTTTATCTGTTCACTAAGCGGTTGGCCAAAGGCACAATGCCTAGTACGGTTATGCTAATGAGCAGAAAAACTACCAGCAGGCACCAGAACATCTGGCTAAAAAAATCGCCGGTCCAGCCAAATAAGTAAATAATCAGAGCCGTAGAAATAAAAAAACTGATCAGGAATATTACCAGTAAGTTCCGGAAAAGCTCTTTGGTATTGAATGCTTTTTTTGCTTTTGGCTTAATGGTACTTTTAGCTTTTATCCTGCGCTTACCCATGCTGTACTTTTTGGCTTGATGAAGGAATTATTATTTATTTAAACGCAAGTATACTTGTTTTAAGCCGATCATGGTTTAGAAAAGTAAAAAGCTGTTTGCCGGCAAGGCTTAACTTATCCGGCCGGGCTTGCGTAAACTACGCTGATTAAGATTAGGAAAGATATAAAGCAGCGGTAAATATTTTCTGCAATTTATTTCCTGAACTTTTAAATGATGCAACAAAACTCTTACAAAACTATGAAAATGTTATCTGAAAAAATCCGGCTGTGGGCATTGGTTATATTGCTTAGTTCCGGCATGGGTATGACAGCCTGCAGTACCGGCACCAGCGAAGGCGAAACAAACGTGGAAGAATCTGATTTCAAAGATCGTAACCCGAACGAACATAATCCTAACGATACGCAACCGCTGCCCAGCACCGATACCACCAACATGGACAATGCCTACGAGCAAACCGACGGTGACAAAGGGGTACACGACCGGGACAACAACGGTACCGCCGATCATTAAAATATAAAAAATAAAGAGTAAAAAGCAGCCAGCCATTCCCGTTCAGGAATGGCTGGCTGCTTTTTACTTAAATATAGATTTTATTTAAAGACAAATCCGTTCGGACCAACGGCGGTGGTAAAAGAATCGATGGCGCTGCCATTGGTATTATACCGGATGGCTTTGCCGTTGGCGGTAAAAGAACCCGCATCCGCACCGTAAATAATATCGGTATTGGGCTCAACTGCCAGGCCGTAAAAACTGCGGTTTATGAGAGGGGTAGTAGGTAAAGTGGCGGCAGCAATATTAAACTGATATACTTTGCCGGCATAGCTGTAAAGCAATTTGTTTTTCCCTTTATTTATAGTCAAGTCGGCCGGAGAGAGGCCTTTGGTAGCAAAAGGAAAGGTTGCTTCTACGGTATTGTTGTTCGGGTTAATGCGGACCAAACTGCCGACGGTGCTGGCTGTTTCATCAAAAGCCGGATAGGAAGTATAAATTGTATTACCACCGCAAAGCACCCAGATTTTACCATTAACATCAACCGTAATGCTATTCGGCGCATCGCCCACGTTTATGGTAGCTTCCACGGCATCGGTAGCCGTATTTATAACCGAAACCGTATTTGCGCCGGAGTTGGTAACGTATACTTTATCATTAAAAGTAACCAGCTGCTCCGGCTGCGAACCCACCGGTATAACTTTGGTTACAGTATTGGTATTTAAATCGATAACGGAAACCTGTCCGTTGGCTACGGTATAAGAAATAGTTTCGGTTACGTAGCCTTTATTGTTGGCTACGGTAAGGTAACGGGGCAATTTTAAATTTTCGATGGTAGCCAGGGAAGTAAAGGTATTGGCATCAGCTACTTCTATTTTATTGCTATTATTTACCACTACATAGGCTTTTTCATTTTGAATATACATCGACTGTACATTGTCGCCCAGGGGGCGGCCATTAACCGCCTTAAAAATATCCGGTTCTGCTATTTTAGCCGTTGTGTTGATAAAGCTAACCGCACCGTTGCCTTTGGTAAAGTTTCCTTCGTTTACTACAAAAACACCGCTTTCGTAAGTGCCTTTGGGCTGTTCGGTTTCATTATCGCAACTGGTAAAAAATAGGGCATTGGTAAATAAACAAGTGCCAACCAACAAGCGGTTTAGTAATAGGTTTTTTTTCATATTAATATTAAGTAGTAATTATTTAAAGGTTAGTTAAAGTTAAAGCGTAGGCTAAGGGCATAATGCCGTTGGGGCATGGCGTAATATTCCAGCGTTTGGTAAATAGCGTTGGTGACATTGTTTATTTTGCCGATTAGTTCAAACTGGTAAGCGCCTAACCGGATACTTTTTCCCAGAGCCACATTCAGTAAAGTATAAGCCGGCAACCATTGGTCGTTTTCGGGAGTGGTATATCGCAGGCCGGTAAAATTTACATTGGCGGTTAATAACCACTGGGCGTATTTAACACCAGTATAGCCGCGTAAGGTATGTTGGGGCACGTAATACAACTGTTGGTTTAGCGGCTCGGCTGTGGGTAAATAAGTCTTTTTTTGTTCCGAGCGGGTATAGCTATACAGGAAACCGGCATGAAGCATTGTTTTTGGAAAAGTATAACTAGCCTCTGACGAAAGTTCTCCACCCGTACTTACTACTTTCTTTAAATTAAAAGGCGACCAAAGTCCGTTTTCCGCACCGGGAACCCACTGGATATAATTATCTACTACAAGCCGGTAAACGGTTGCTTCGGAAGTGAGGCGAAAGCGGTTTGTTTTATAAGTGTGTTGTAAGCCGGTTTCGTAGTTCCAACTGCTTTCGGGTTTTAGATGCGCATTGCCGGGGGGCCAGAAGCGGTCGTTGAGGGTAGGCACCCGGTAGCCGCGGGAAATATTACCTTTTAAGATTAACGTTTGGTCGGGGTTATCGGATAAATAGAAATTAATACCGGCGGTGGGTGTTAAAGGTGGGTTAAAGCCCGTTACAAAACTCTGGCGTAAATTCAAGCTCAGGTTCAGGCGAGTCGCGGGGTTATAACGTAACCAGCCGAAAATAGCGGCCCGGTTTTCCCTTACTGCTTGCGCATACCCGGTGTTCTCCCCGGAAAAATGCTGGGCTTCGGCTCCGGCCTTAAAGGTTAGTTTATCCCGAACAAAAATAGTATGCTCTGCCTGCGCCTGGTACGTATTTATATTGGCCACCGAATTATTACTTTCGTCGGTGTAGTGCTGATAATCGTTGAAGTAGGCTAGCCGTACGGTTGTTTTGCCTGCTTTATCCGCCGCATGGTTCCATTCCGCCATCAGGCGCAGGTTTTCGTCCTGACGATGAGCTTGGGTATTGGCCTGCGTCATGTTCGGCTGGCTTTCATTATCAGAATTGGTGTACCAGCCCCGGAAAGATAAAGTATGACGGTGGCCTAACTTCAGGTCTAAGTCCTGGGTAAAACCTTTTTGGTCCGTGGCTGCATTTACTTGTTTTTCGCGCGGTTTCCCCGCTTTGGTAAAGTTTATAAACTCAAAATCGTTTTGCGCGCTTTGCCGGAACAAACTGGTTTTAAGTTGGACTTTACCCGTACCGTAACTACCGCCTAAACTGGTAAAGAACTGGTCAAAAGCCCCGACATCCTGCTGGATTCTTAATTTTAAGTTGCTTTCCCAATTTGGGGGCGAAGAAAGCAGGATGGCGCCGCCCACAGCCCCCGTACCGTAATTAGCCCCCGCCGACCCATACTGTACATCTACTTGCGAAAAGGCTGTAACCGGAATAACCGAAAAATCTGTTTGGCCCAGCGTAGGTTGGTTAATATTAAAGCCGTGCCACAAAACTGCCGTTTGACTGGCCGAAGTACCCCGGAAAGCAGCCGTTGCTAACGAACCGGGCCCGTAATTTTTAAAATAAACCGGCACCCGGAATTGCAGCAGCTCACTTAATTGTCCCGAATTATTTACTTTCAGAAAGGTCGAGTCCAGGGTGGTTACGCGGCTGCCAGCGGCGTAGCGGGTTATTGGTTGACCAAATACTTCCACTATCCGCAACTCTTTTGTTGTCACCGAATCGGATTGGGCCTGAATTGTGCCCGCTATAACCCAAAATAGCAGTAAAAAGAAAAATGCCTTTACATTCATTAAAAATAATGCTTGCGGTTAAGCAAAGCCATGAACAGAAAGCGCAGGAATACCCGGTTGGAAAGAAGTATCAAACCCGAATATTTGCCGCTTTTTACCCGAAAGCTTTAAATAAGTAATGCAGATGGCAGGTCTCCTGGCTTGCTTCGGTTAGTTTAGCCTTCCCATTCTGCGGGCAGAACAGTGGCTTAAGGAGTAAACTAACTTTAAAAGAAGATTACAGTTGCGGGAACAGCTCAGGTTTTGCACCTGATTCCCTTTTAAGATTTATGCTGCGGCAGCAGTATAAATCACCAATCTGGCGGCAAAGGTACAGAATGCTTTTAAAGAGAGCAAGCGTTTTAAAAATATCCGCCATCCCGCCCGGGCTAAACAATTATAATTAAAATTTTAAGGCCCGAAGCCGTACTTGCATTGTGCCGGCAAATATTATTTTCTAATTTACCGTGCCGGGTAAAAGGTGTATATTACAGGATAAATGATCAAATATAGGTGTTCTGTTATTGTATATAGCCTGCACCGCCTTGTTTTGCATAACTGGTTTTTAATTCTGTTTCGGCGAATGCATCCTGAATTTAATTTAAGTTGATCTGTCCGGGTAAAATAAGTAAAATTCAAACGAAGCTATTGTGGTATAGCTTATATAACTTACTTTTGCGCAAGTGTGGGTAAGGCTTTGTGCGGGTTTTATTTTTTTTCTGGCAAGATTGGGCAAGTATAAGGTGTTAGTGCCGGAACAATAAAATTCAGAAAAGATATATCGGTTTAAATAATAATTTTAAATTAGAACATGGCACGATTAAATTTACTAGAGGAAACCCGCTTTGAGAAGTTACCGGTAACGGTATATCCCGATCAGCATATTGCCTCCAAAACAGTAGCGCAACGCATTGCCGCCCTGATCCGGCGCAAGCAGGCACAAGGCGAAGTAGCCGTGCTGGGCCTGGCCACCGGCGCTACGCCCGTAGGTGTTTATGCCGAACTGGTACGCCTGCACCGGGAAGAAGGCTTAAGCTTCCGGAACGTAGTTACCTTTAACCTGGACGAATACTATCCCATGCAGCCTACCGCATCGCAGAGCTACGTTACGTTCATGCACGAAAATCTCTTCGATCATATAGATATCGCCAAAAACAGCATCCATATTCCCGATGGCACCCTGCCGCCGGAAGAAATTCATGCTTTTTGTTTAACCTACGAACGCCAGATAGAACAACTGGGCGGCCTGGACTTACAAATATTAGGTATTGGCCGTACCGGTCACATTGGTTTCAACGAACCCGGTTCGGCGCCTAACTCCGGAACGCGCCTGGTAACGCTGGATGACCTGACCAGAAGAGATGCTTCCCGCGACTTTGGCGGCAAAGAAAATGTGCCGACTAAAGCCATTACCATGGGCATTGGCACCATCTTCAAAGCCCGCGAAATCATCTTAATGGCCTGGAACGGCAAGAAAGCTCCTATCATCAAAAAAGCAGTAGAAGGGGAGATTTCGTCCGAAGTACCGGCTACTTATCTGCAGTTATCTGATAACGTTGAATTTGTGCTGGACCAGGATGCTGCTGCCGAACTTACCCGTTTCAACACGCCCTGGCTGGTAAAAGATTGTGTCTGGGACGAACAGCTGATTAAGAAAGCCGTGATCTGGCTATCGGGTAAAGTAAACAAACCCATCTTGAAGCTGACCGATGATGATTATAACAACCACGGTATGGCGCAACTGGCTACCGAACAAGGACCGGCTTATAACATCAACATCGAAGTATTTAATAAGCTGCAGCGCACCATTACTGGTTGGCCGGGTGGTAAACCGGGTTCGGATGGCATGCTCCGGCCGGAGCGGGCCCAGCCAGAGAAAAAACGGGTGCTGATTTTCTCTCCGCACCCCGATGATGATGTGATTTCGATGGGCGGTACTTTTATCCGGTTAGTAGACCAGGAACACGATGTACACGTAGCGTACCAAACTTCCGGCAACACTGCCGTTTGGGACGATGATGTATTGCGCTACATGGAGTTTGCCATCGACTTTAACCAAAGCATTGGCCAGGATGGGGCCCAGTTGCAATCTATTTACGCGGATATGCGCCGCTTTATCGAAGCCAAGCAGCCTAACCAGGTAGATACAACGGAGATCCGGAATGTAAAAGGGTATATCCGCAAAACCGAAGCCATTGCGGGGGCACGCTACGCCGGCTTAGCCGATGATCATATTCACTTCATGGCGCTGCCTTTTTACGAAACCGGTAAAACCAAGAAGAATTCCGTTTCAGATCTGGATATAAAATTAACCATGGACTTGCTGCAGCAGGTAAAACCGCACCAGATATTTGCGGCCGGTGATTTTGCCGATCCGCACGGTACGCACGTAGTTTGTTTTAACATTATAGTAGAAGCCATGAAGCAGTTGCGGCAAACCGAAGCATGGACGCAAGACTGTTGGTTATGGATGTACCGCGGAGCCTGGCACGAATTTGAAACGCACGAAATAGAAATGGCCGTGCCGTTATCGCCGCAGGAAGTAGAGCGTAAGCGCAATGCTATCTTTAAGCACCAGTCGCAGAAAGACCGGCCGGTGTTTCCGGGCGATGATGAGCGGGAGTTCTGGGTGAGAGCCGAACAGCGCAACCGCGAAACGGCTAACAACTACGATAACCTGGGCTTAGCTGATTACGAAGCGATGGAAGCGTTCGTAAAATGGAAATTTAAATAAATAAAATTTTGCTTTTTTAAGAAAAAAGGCCGGTAAGAATATTTCTCACCGGCCTTTTTCTGTTTCTATAAGATTTAATCCCAAGCTTCAGAAAAGCGGCCTAATTTATTGAATATGAATTACCTGGACAAATATGTTTGTTCAGACGGGATAATCTATTGCTTGCGTTAGAATAAGAATTATAATTCATCAAATAATTTCTCTACGCCGGTGGCAACCGTCTTTTCCAGTTTAGCTTCTTTTTCCGGTATTACCGCTTGAGCCGAACCCTGCCAAACCATAGTATTGGTTTTAGGATCAACTAAATCAATGGTGGCGGTGCCTTGTTTATACCGGTTGACTACCACTTCCTGGCTTTTCCAGGTATAGCGCCGCTGACCGACATAGCGGGGCGCATCTTCCCGGAAATTAGTCTGCCGGGTCTGTACTTTATCGGTGGTAACCACACCTATATTTACCAGCAAATCCGGTTTGGTGGGGCTCAAGCTTAAACCTTTAGCCGTTAACTCTTGCTGAATAGCATTTTTTAAGATATCTACCCGGTTATTATACAGCGCATCGGCTGGTTCTCCGTTAGCGGTTACTTCGTAAAAATTAAACGTTTTATAATTACTTAAAGCAAATCCGGGAGCAGCTTCGGTAACTTTAATGCGGGCAGACGTACAAGCCAGAAAGCCCAGAAAAAATATATAAAGCAAATGTATCTTTTTCATCTCTAATAGTTTCATCTATTTAACGGCCATAAATTATAAGAGGTTAATTTCTTCGCCGGTTTTATATTTACTGGTATTGGTGCAAAAACCGTGCAGCTTCGTTTGATGCTTGCAGTAGGAATATACTATTTTAATTAAAAGCAGCTTTACCCGAAATAGCTAAATTATGACGAAACTAGCGCAATCTTTTTATACCCGTCCGGACGTAGTACAAATCAGCAAAGAATTAATTGGTAAGTATATATATACGAACATAGATGGTATTTTAACGGGAGGCAGAATTGTGGAAACAGAAGCTTATTGCGGCGAAAATGATTTAGCTTGTCATTCGCATGCCGGCCGTCGCACCAGCCGCACCGAAATTATGTACCACGAAGGTGGTGTGGCGTACACGTATTTAATCTATGGCATTTATACCCTTTTCAATATTATTACCAATCAGGCCGAGCGCGCCGATGCTGTTTTAATCCGGGCGGTTGAACCTACCGAAGGCATTCCGGAAATGCTCTTGCGCCGCAATCACACCAAAGTTACTTCCCGCTTAACGGCCGGACCCGGATTATTAACGATTGCGCTGGGTATTTCTACAAAACACTACGGTACTGATTTAACCGGCAACTTAATCTGGCTGGAAGATTGGAATGAACAGGTGACGGAGAATCAGATAATGGCCAGCCCACGGGTAGGAGTGGCCTATGCCGGCGCTGATGCATTGCTGCCCTGGCGGTTCCGGCTTAAAGGCAGTAAATGGACCAGCCCGGCAAAGTAGCAGTTTACAGTAACAGTGAACAGTAATCAGTAAACAGTAAACAGGGGTTAGTTAACTGCTAGCAGTGATAATTTTTAATAATTTTCAGTATACCATGAAGGGCGAAAATAACCTTTGGTGTATTTCAGATAGTCATTGTAAAAGGTTATTTTCGTTAACTGATCACTATTTACTAATAACTTTTAACTGTTTATTTTTATGTCAATCGTAATGGAACCTGCATTTTGCAATCAGAATTTCATTATCTTTAAATTGGTAAATCAACCGATGTTCTCCATCTATTCGCCGCGACCAAAATCCTTTATATTAATATTTTAAGGGTTCAGGTTTCCCAATACCCGAAAATGGATTTCGGGAGATATCTTTCAAGAGTTCATTAATTCTTTTAACTACTTTCTTATCTGTATTTTGCCAATACAAATAATCTTCCCAAGATTCATCAACAAAAATATATTTCACTCTTCAATTAAGTCTTTGGCAAAAGCAGAATCATTTTTTAATTTTTCTATCGCAGCATCAAGTCTTTTCTCATTTATCCTGGATGATAATTCATGTTGCGTGGCACATAAAGAATTATATTCAGCGAGCGACATGATCACTACACCATTGTCTTTGCCCCGGTTAATGATAAGCGTTTCAAAATTGTCCGTTACCCGGTCAAAGTATTTTTTTATATCTTTTCTAAAATCCGAAATAGTGGTGGTCAACATATTATTCTTGTCCTTTGTATATCGATATGTACAAATATGCTGTTTTTTTAAATTTGTTTCAAGCATTCTAATTAGTTTTTTAGGATGCTTTCAAGGTTCGCATAATATACCTATAACTAAAAAAAAAGCTAGTGCTTGATAAACTATAGATTGTGGTGTAGTGGAATAACTGATAATTTGTTTCAGGTGAAAACACACTGAAACGGCGGCCAGGATTCCCGACAAACTAATCTTTATGGTGCACTAGTATTAATTGCTCACTGTTTACTAATAACTGTTTAATGTTCATTGTTAACTGTAAACTGTCAAGCTTTTTCGCAGACCAGGATAACTGGTTTCTGCTGTAAATCGGTGGTGGCAAACAAATAAATATTGCCGCCTTCTTTTATGCCGGTTTTCTTACGGATATCAGCTACAGTATCCGGGAAATTACGCACCGTTATATTGGCTTTGTGGTCGGGCAGGTGGGCGGCCAATTCTTTTTTCTGATAGCGGCTGATGGCGTTTAATTTAAAAATACGGCCCGGAAAATCTTGAACCAGGTTATCGGAAGTATATAAATGGCTGTTCCGGCGCAGTTTATTTAGTTTAAAATGATTGGCCAAAGACTTAAACCCGCCCGCCTTTAAAATAGCGGCGTTAGGTTCGTAAATATAGGTTTGGGGCAGTTCGTAGTTAACGGCTGTATTTTCTTCGGTGGCGTAACTGAAAGTAAAAACCTGTTCCCTGTTCTCCGGAAGTAAATTGATGGTTTCAATGATAAGGTTTGAATTCTCCGATGCACCAACATGATACAGTACTTCCTTGCATTCGTTCTCTACAGCTACCACATATACTTTTTGTACCTTTTGTAATTGCCCGATGGCCTGGCTGATATCCAGCATGGGAGAAGTTTTTATTAATATATTGTTGCCTTTCGCTAAAAGTGCCGGTAAAAGCTGCACCACATCCGGTTCACAATCGCTTAAATTGTGCATTTTGCGGTTGGCCTGGTCGCGGCGGGCCGGGTCCAGGTAAATCCAATCGGCGAAGCCGGTAAAGCTTTTTAAAAATGTTGATGCTTCTTCTTGTTTAAACTGGATATTATTTCGGCCAAAAATCCGGGCATTTGTAGCGGCAATTTCTACTAGCTCTGCCTGGCGTTCTACATAAATAACGGTTTCAAATTTATCCGCGAAAAAATAGCTGTCAATGCCAAAGCCACCGGTTAAATCCAGCAGCAGCGCCCCGCTTATTAAGCCGGCTTTAAAGGCGGCGGTTCTTTCGGAGGAAGATTGCTCTACCGACAAAGCCGCCGGATACCGAACTTGCGGATGCCGGTACCAGGTGGGTAATTTGGTTTTTATTTTTTGCCGCGCCCCAATATGCTGCACCAATTGCGCTACGGGTAAATGCGGATACCGGCCGGCCTGCAGCATCAGGCGGCTGGGTTCGTCATCGGCATGCGCGGCTAAGTATTTAATTTCATCCGTAGTAAACTCTTTCATCATAATCGCTGTTAATGGCAGGCAGCTTTAAAACAAGCTATTATATTTAGGTCAACGGAAAAGCAGCATAAAAACCGGACGCTGATCTGTATTGTTATTCCTAACCTAATTTCCTAAATTTGCAACTCAAAATTAATAAAAGTAATGGTTGAAACTTTCGTAAACTACAAAGTAAAAGATATCTCTCTGGCCGAGTGGGGTCGGAAAGAAATTAGATTAGCCGAAGCCGAGATGCCGGGCCTGATGGCTATCCGGGAAGAGTTTGGCGCTTCCAAGCCTTTGGCGGGTGCCCGTATTGCCGGCTGTCTGCACATGACCATTCAAACGGCGGTTTTAATCGA
>Ga0210040_10008377_pt1 | contig 12289 bp, 5 predicted proteins | sample CryGeyCG12114_NA_FD_185462 | JGI IMG/M metagenome (GOLD analysis project Ga0210040, IMG submission 185462) | Groundwater microbial communities from aquifer - Crystal Geyser CG19_WC_8/21/14_NA (SPAdes) (version 2) | ecosystem: Environmental > Aquatic > Deep subsurface > Groundwater | place: USA... | reverse complement strand
GAGTACCTCGTGATTTTTTCGAACTAAGTAATAGTAGGCAGCACTCAAGCCTAAAACCACCATATTAACTCCAGCTTGGCTCAATGTTTCCCAAAACATGATTCAATTTTCCACAGTTTGGAATTATTTCCAAATGGGATTTAGACTTTTTGTTGAATCCGTTCAAAAACACTGCAATAGTAGAGACTACATAATTTTGTGCTCCTTTGTAAGTATGCATGGTAACTAACTAATTGGAATGATCGATTACAAGATGGGTTTCTCCAACGGGTGTTTAAACTTTTCTTTTATTATCAGCTGAATCATTTTGAACTTCATTTTGGATCTCTGCAGTCAATACATAGCACATCCTTTAGTTCTGTGGAAGCTCCTCATTTTCAACATACATGTCCTCTATAAATTATACATTTTTTAATTTCCACATTTTAAAACTAAAGTTAAAAGATAATCTTAATCAACAAGGTAATTTAAATATTATAGTATGAATACTATTTGTGAGACCTGAATGAGGTAGACGAAATTTTCAAAACTCGTATGCGGCGAAGAAGTAATTATGTAGCACTTAAATATTCGAAAAATGTAGATAGTGAAATAAAAAAAACTTTGATTGGACACATGCGTATGGGGGTTGGATTCCACAGAACTGCGGAAATATGTGAGCTCCTTTAGTAGTTAATATGAATGGCAAAAATTGACCAGCAGTTTTCACCATGAAATCCTTATGGCTTAGGTAACAACCTACATACAAGATTAGATTTACATTTTATGTTGTAATGAACTTTTTTCTTCCCTCTTTTCTCTTCTTATTTAGTTATAGATGCACCCGTAATCAATGCAATCACCTAAACTTATACAAACTAATATAATGGTTTACACTTGAAGAGCATTACGAATTACACAGTAAACAGTAAAGTAAGCGTATGATGAACTTACTCATGAGTTTTACAATTCTTTTGGCTAGTTAGTTATGTACATAAACTAGACTAGTAGATAGGTTTCCAGAAGCGTTAGATACTGAACGATTTTTTCTACATCTATAGTGCGATGAGGATAATACAGAGTCCATAATAGCTATACCCTTTAAAGTCATTAGTCTTACTACTGCAATCAATCTGATAATGGATCTTTATACTCGCATTAAAATCCACAACTACATTTTGAATTAAACATTTCAATCCCAGCATACACACATTTACACTCATTTGTAATTGTAACAACTAAAAAAAGTTAAAACTTGACTGTTCATCTTATGGCAAATAAAAAGTAGAATTACAGTTGTATTAATTGTATCTAGAGCTGTTCATCTGGCAAATAAAGATTTTCCAGTTTATGTCTATATGATATCGTTTGTGCGTGTTTATTGAATACTTTTAGTCATTAAAAGCCATTCTACCGCAGTTGCCAGATTTTGCGCAAAACTTTTAGTTTGTTTTAAAGGGTCAGTCCTTTTGGAATATGGATTTTCAATCTGTTTTACTGGTATTGTGCGATTTTGTAAATCAATTGGATCGAAATGTTTATTTTCTAAAATTTCTGTCTACCTTATGTTACATGAGACTGACTGAAAATATTATCGGATGAATTATGTGCTTCCAAACAATTTGTATGCAGCGTAGAAGTAGAAAAGATGTGCCTACAGATTTTGCATAATCCCAGCCCACAATTATTACTAACTACCTATATTGTAATTGTAACTAGCATAAACTAATGCATATGTATGTCCAGCATAATGTTGTGCGACCATCAAAGTAAAAATAACAAATTACATTGCATGTACACATTTAAGTAAATATACTCTTCTTTTCTAACTGCAATGCCAAATACATGATGAATGTTTGAAAAGAAAATCAAAAGTCCAGCTTTTCGTTCCTCTATAAAAAACAAGTTATAACAAATATTAGATCCCAAAGTTACTAGCTCCATTTTTTGCACACACCTCATTATATATAGTTAAAAATGAAAGAAGCACAAAACGAACTTAACCCTTTGCATTTCTTAAGTACTCCCTACATGACTGACTATCAGTTAAAGCTCTATGATGCGGGATCCCTTTTCATCCACTTATGGTTGATTGGTTTGTGGTACTATGCGATGACTAGATATGAAGACCAATACTAACTAACTATAATTTCCCTATTAGCTTGTTATAACTTCCTTCCTTTGATATTTTTGTTATGTAGAATTGAACGCCTATGATGACAATCCTACTGTAGTCACGTCTCCTTCAGATTCGTCCTTTTCCCCTTGTTCCCTTCGTCGCCGAATGGCTCTGTGGGCTCCTCGTCATACACGGACCCATTTTTCCTGCATAAAATTGTCGAGATCGCCTTCTTCCCTTTCAAACCTATACACAATCCACATATTGCATAACAATCTGGGCAATATAAAAGTACTACAAACAAAAAGTGTTTGTTCTCACCCAAAATGAGCTCCGTTCCACTATTAGAAATCTCACAAGCAGTAAAAGGGACGTCAGGGGTGAACAATGCGATAAGCGTTCCTACATTCAACAATTAGAATTGTGTATTCTGCTCAAACTTTGAAGAATAATGTTTGAAATATTGTCTACTGATTTACCAGCAGTGATGTCCCATAAGCAAATGGTTCGATCCCGTCCAGTGGAGTCGCAAGAAATGCATCGGGAGCCCTTTTCGTCCAGTCGCAGAATGTCCGCTGGGGCCCTATGTTTGCTCAATGTCCATTGACATGCTCCTGCGGTCAAACAAAACATGTACAAGTTTGCTTATTTCTTAATCTCTATTCGTTGAAAATTGTACACACCTGTAACCAAATCCCAGACCAAGATGCGATTATCTTCCAACGCATTGATGACACAACTACCTTGAGCCGAAATGGTAATGGCATTTGTGTTGCACCCTGGTTTCCATTTCTTGAACAAAGTCCCACTTTGCAAATCATAGACAACAATGAAGTTTGGTCCTGGATCGTCCACTTCCTACAATTAACACTCATTAGGTCAAGTTCATGCATTTTCCCATAGTATAGCAATCGCACTAAATCTTGTACTCACTCTACACACACAGCATACAAAATGGCCCTCTTTAGTGATGGCCGACAAATTGGTCAAGAACTCATGATGTGGGATTCGGAGATCGTAGATCAACTTCCGACTAGTAAGATCCCAAACCAACAGAGGGAAGGGCTTCTGAGTCTCATCCCCACATACCAACATCTTTCCATTCTCGGACACAATCAATGAATTCAAAAATCGGTCTTCTCCTACCTTGAATGTGGTCACACAGTCCCCCGTCTCCACATTCATCAGGTGCACGTACATCCGGTTCCGGGACAACGCCGCAATCAACTCTTCACTGTGTAATCCGTAATAGGGCATCTTTTGATTCATCACGCCCTTCATCTTACTCACCAACTTGACCTCATTGAGATCAAACACTTGCAGTTCTCGTCCACACAAGACCACTACTCGGGTATCATTGATGACACGCAAATTTATGGGGTTCGTGATCCCTTGGAGTTCCCTCAAGGGCTCCTCGGAATACAAATTCCAGACTTGCAGGTCTTCCATCCCTGAGGACAACGTGAGTACGATTTGGTGTCCCGATTTCATCCGTACGATCTCATTATAGCGAGTTTCCCCACTTGCCAGGGATAGGAAGGAAGGCATGTTTTGGGACCATTCCTCCAAGTCCAAGGGGGAATACAAAGTGGACGGGGTGAAGGGGATAAATGAGGTGAGACAAGGAGACACGGATGCATCGTACAATTTGCGCATGAAGGGGTACGTTTTATTATTCTCCGTGCAAGCGGGTACGTCGTTTTGGAAAAGGGATCGGAGACGTCCGAAGATTTGACCATACAGTTGACTCCCATCGCAATGGAGACAGGAGGAGGAGAGTTCTAGTGTTTGAAGGAGCAGATTCAGGTCTGGGCTGAGTGAGGGACGGTCACCACCGCATTCCATGTAGATATCATCGATGATCTGAAAGGAACAGAATTACAGAAAGTAGAGAGGCCAGTTCAATTTTCCAGGGTGAATAATGAACGAAGGACTAATGGACTTTTGCGTACATTGTAGACGAGTGATGCTTGAGCCTTGTCCCGCAACCAATCAATATTGAGTAGATGGGATCCTTTGATAGACTTGTGGGCATGGAATTCATGATATGGCGTTTCCACCAGTTTTCTACGGTGATGTCTAGTACATAATATACAAATTCAGTTCAAATAGGCAAAATAAGGATACTTTAAAAAATCGACAGAAAGGACCATGGCATTGGCTATACCTGCAGTTGTATTCACTAGAATCCGCTTTCCATTGGCGTCCATCCTTTTTGCTATCCGCTTTCCCCTGGAATAGAAAAACTTATGGAAACCAGGACGATTTTAAAGGGTGCGTTAAGGGGGGCAATACAACATACCATGAAATAATCTAAAAGAACGAGCCTAGATTTCTTGTCCATATCAGCATTGGGTAAATATCGTTTCCTCGCCAATTCCTCCATGGCTGCATCGCGCCAGCGAATGATGGTGGTCCCATCTGCCTGAGCCCATTCCAAAAAGGGACCCAACGTTTGGCACATTTCAGCAAGGAAGATTCCAGCTGAGGACCACTCCACTGTATACCAACATAGTTACATCCACACTATAAAGAAATTGCATTCAAAATGGTATACATGACTAAGTAGTAAGCATACGTAGAGAAGTAGAGGAACGGAAAGTGGCAGTGTGGGCGAGCAGATCCAAAAGTTCCGAGTCGCTTAAGCCATAGCGTGAGGCACACATCAGAGACAATGCTGTGTGAATCTGCAATAGTGAGTTGATTATTAATTAATCATGCAAATAAGTTTCATCAAGTGAGCTGCTAATTAGGGGTGTCATACTTTTTCAGGGCCCAGATATTTCTCGAGTAGATCGAATAGACTATTTATAGCGGAGGACACATCAGTTATGCGAGAGATGTCTCCATTCCCTTGAGTATCGATGGATGCCTGCCATGCTAGGATCTATAGAGCCATACCAGAGAAAAAAAATAAGTTAGCTTAGTATTGAGTTTAAAGACAAGACGGATTTATTTACAGCATGAGAATGGGAGGGACCTTGATGAAGAGGGGAAGGGTGCAATACTGGAGTCGACTGCACAACCTTTTCTGAACTTGCGAGTCCGTGCTGTGACAATACTGGAGGATGGAAGAATTTAACAGACTTTCCGCTCCTCCGGCATCCAGCGGTGACATCTAAATTCATCACATTAATTCACATACATATTATTACTAATTTTCTATCCTGTACTGTACAATGCATGTCATCGGGTTATCTACAAAACCATCTCTCAACATCGTGTAAAACGAATATATATGAAAGTAGAAGGAATTATTCCAGAATTTGTTTCACTTTGTTGCTAAAAATCGAATTAAAATCGATCCAATCAATCCCAAGACAAACAGACAGACAATACGGTTCAATAAAGTAGCGGATATCTCCTACTTCTATAAAGAATAGTTGAATGCATTCTAAAGGAAGGATGTAGTTTTTGCTGTCAACTAATGTTCTGTATGCAAATGGTGATATCCCACCGTTTTGCGTTCTAGAGGGGCATTCAAATACTCAAAACAGACTGAATCTATAGTATTCTAGTCCAAATATTCAGTCCATGCAAGCTCCATCACAACAGATGTGCTCATCAAAACGCTTTAATGAGGATTATTGAAACATGAGCATCTATTAGCTAGTTTAGGTGGCTGTTTCAAAGCATGTTATTAACTTGTCTATAAAAATTGTGATGACCATGACTAGGGATTGAACAAAGCTACTTTAAAGGAGACAAGGCCAGTATATAGTAGCCGCCGTGTACACTGTGTGTAGTGTACACAAGTGGGACTGGGAAGGGAAGTGGGAAGGAAAACTGCCAAGAACGAAATAAATAAGGAAAGAGAAAGGATGAATTTGGAGTGAGAGTTGCTGGCGTCATAAGCGAGGGAAAGTAGGACATGGACAGAGGCAGAGCGCGGTACACACATTATTACATACATACAATGGAGGATCCATGTGCAACGTGCGTACACACTTTGGCCGGCTGACGTCAGCAGACACTCACTTATACTATAACTTCACGACGTCTCTCCACTTCCATTTCCATGCTCACTCCACTCATACTTGCATATCTTTTCATCTACCATTAACAACACAAATATGGTACCTAGACCCGTCTCCCGAAATTACTCACTGAAACTAACTATATCCAGCCACTTGCCTCACATACCTAGCCCTTAGTGAATAAATTATTCGATTTGAACCATGCATCCGGAAAAGTAAGTAAGTAAGTTGTAACATACAAACATGCATGACCTTTGAACTTTGATCGCACTGTAGGTAGGCAAGGTGAACTTTTGGTACAGCAATTGTTTTATTGCGGGAGTTTTTTTCGCTATGACTGGTACTTACGTTGATGAAAGCAGCTTGAGATTTGATATTGGTGCTCAGGGATTGAAAGACAGGGGATCCATTAGCACAGGAGACGATGATTTTCATCCGAGTGGGAAGTTCACTCCACAGCCACTCCAGTTCACTTGGACTACTTCCGATTAGCTGGACATAAAATACAGTGGGAAATTCATTCAAACAAGTGTTCCATCATATTACTAATGTTGACGCTAATTGGAATTGGAAGCGTTTGGAACTCATTAGAAAAGTTTCATAATAGGAATCCATATATAGAGGGAATGAATGTTACTAGTTGCTGTATGTACATATAAAATGAGATTGCAAAGGCTTCGTGCGTAAGCATATAGGGAATGCACACGTGCGTATCCTTTCTAACTAACTGGCATTGAACAAAAAGTTGCTGTTGCGTCTCTGGAACAATGCACTTTAAAATTTCAGGAGCACAAAATCCGTTTTGTTTACTTATTCATGCACTTACAAAAGGGAACTGAGGAGGAGGAAACATTACCTCATCTAGTCCATCCAGCACTAAAACGAGTAGAGGTGGGGAACTGGCTGATGTGAAGATTTGAAACAACTCTTTTTGATAAAATGAAGAATTCTGAAAAATGAGCCAAATCTCGCATTAGTATATGATACACCACTAAGATACGAAAAGTAGTGAGGATGTGCGTACATGTGGGATCCAAGGCGTACGGCCCACTAAAATGGACGTCAATTGGGCAAACAGGGTTCGGAGAAGTTGGACCAAGGATCCACTCTCTGGGGTAAGACCCACAAAACGGAACAGAAGGATGGCATCCGAGAACCATGATGGACATTGTTGGACTATGCGAGCCATGAGACAACTTTTGCCACAACCCCGGTCCCCATGGATGACCAGTGGCTCCCGTTTATCACTCTCTATGTATCTACAGATGTGTGTACAGTAGTACAAAAGTCAGGGCTTTCCATGCTTTAATACTCATTATTGCAAACAAAACGTTGTTATCACGTACTCTTTAATGGTGGCCAGTGTGGTCTCAATGGGTAAAGAGCATTTGGCAGCTTGTTGACAAAAGATGGTTTGTTCCATAAGTTCCCCAAATAGGGACCCTTCCAGTCCAAAGCAACTTTTCCACACAGTCTAAGAAAAATATCAATCCATTAGGCATGCAAAGAATAGGGTGATGTAGAAAAATCTGGTTATTGCTAGTTTACTCAATTTCCTTAATTGACTGTCAATAATTGTGTTAAAAATGGTTTGAATGGATTCCGGATTCCAAAGAGAGAGTATGGAATTTGCGTCACATTTTTTGGGATCATAATATGAGCCTACGAGTGTGTGAAATCATGTCAATCATAATCACACTCCGTACACGTTTAAGTTGGCAACTTTGTAAGCAGTTCAGCTACAATGTAACTAACTACATACGTCATTGGGCCTATTTCATGCTGGCTTTAGTGGTGTAATAGGAGAAGCTAGTAGCTAGCCACGAGGCTAGGACTAATCAAAGTAAGTAGCTGGAAGCGAAAAATGTCAGTCAGATGGGAAATTAATCTCACTCCTCTCATCAGCACGTTCATTACGCACGAGACTCACATTGATTTCATTAGCACCACATAGATACCTACCTAACCTAATACTCAGTTAGTTAGTTAGTTGCAGTCGTAAGAATTGGGCACATATAAAAGTGATGCTGTCATTTTACTCACTTACACCATACAGATTCTAGAATATGGAAAGTCATAATTGCCTTTTAAATCCATGGTAATGGTAGCCCAAAAATGGAGGGATCAATTGATTTGGTATAGTTGAGTCGTATTTGGAGAGGACTTGACTTAACATGATGAAATGATGAGATAATGATAAAAGCTCAAGTACAGGGACTCCCCACTTTACTAATGTGGACCAAGGTCAAGTTTTCTATAGTTGGACTTGTGATTTCATATCCCTGCGTTGCTTACCTGGAAAGTGATTCCAACTATGGTGTCATTACAGTACTCCACCTTTTTACCTGTCTCCCGTTCCTTTCTCTTTTCATATTCATATCCGTAGCACACACGCACACTAACTTACTTACTCTAATGCACTCCTCAAGTTTCTTACCTGTACTTGCTTTAAGCTAGTTAGGTTTAGTTAGTTCGCAGTCCATTCTTAAACACAATAAGAACTGCTTCTTTTTACTCATATGAAATGTTTCTATGGGTAGTTTCGCTGCCAATAATCATCTCAAGTGACGCAAGTACAGACCCAATTAGAGTAGAAAAGAATACAACTATAGTAACTGTGAGTGTGCATCATGCATGTATATAAAAACTTTTGTACAGTTTCTCTTATGTAAAAAATTATCCATACTTATTGTAGGAGGAAATCGCTAACGAGATATTTTGTGCATACAATTTTATGTGGAAATGAATAAAGAAATTTTGAATACCTTGTTTTGATCCTCATCAATAATTTCGGATATGATGGATCGGAGCTGTGTGGTCAACTGACTAGAAACTTGTTTCAAATAATCCTTGTGCTCCGCGTGATCGGAACAGAGGCCGCCATCATACCATTTGACCAGCAAACGCAGAATATGATCACCGACCAATTGATTCTAACACATCCACTCTATTAGCACCCATAGAATACGCACATTTTATACAGCTATAGGTAATGAGTTAGGGAGGACCATACTTTGAGTTCATTGTGAAGTTGTTCAAGTCTTCGAGTTTTCTCCGTTTCAATGGCATCTTCCAACGTGTCTGCACTCTGTTGCATGTGTGTGAAGACTCGTTGTGTCCAAACACTTCTTCGTCCAAGCTCCCGGCTCATGAAAATGGAATTATGGATCTCCTGCAACCAAATCATGCACCGTGTCGCTAATTAGTTGATTGGTCCAGGGTGGTTGTCAGTTCATAGGTAAATTACTTATTTAAGCACCCGCCGTTCATAGGAGTAATGCCCAATCAAGTGAGACATATTTTAATTTAAGTAGCTCATACTGCATACTTTGATTTGCATTTTCATGATGTAGTATGTTACAACACATTGATTGAATTTCATCTAGTTCAGTGTGTGTGTTCCCACAGAGTTTTACATATAATCTACTTTTTTAACAAAAAATAGAAATAAACCGTCATGAATAGAATAGAAATAAATATAAATAGTTGTAAACTATACTAAAGCATATCAAAAATTACTACTAATGTGTTGGAACATGGCAGACTTTACACGCTCTCAGCAGACTTCATTGTCCACAGTCCACAACACACCAACTTTGAAAAAGCAGCTATTTCAGCAGCTAAAAATGTTTTTTCTGGAGCAACTGTCCAAGGCAAGCCCGGCAAGCCATATATTTACGAATATTAGTAAAAATGCAAAGCAACCTCAAAATGATCATTTGTGCATGATCAAATCGTTTTATGCATTTTTTTTACACTAATTAGTTTTCAAATATTCTCCCATTTGGAATTCACTGGCTTCCAAATCGCTGCAGAGAGAGAATGAAAAAAACTGTGTTTTCCAGAGGGGTTACTTTGGATTTCTGTTTAATAAATTATAGTAATTTTAACTATTTACGGTAACTAGTTGGATGTTACTAAAGTGAACGACGAGATGATTTCGTGGAGTTACTATTTTACTATTCTGGACGAGCATTTTTCGGTGGGTTACTATTCTGATAGCACACCGGTTTTGTTAGTCCAAATCGTCCATTTAAGCAACATTTTAAAATATTTTTGAAGCTATTAGAACTACTTTGTTACTTTATGAACAATACTTTTATGAAATTGGTGCTCCAATGAATGCTACCGCTATTATAAATAGCTAATCTATCCAGAAATGGGATTATTAGAATAAGGACGACAGCGTACCTGTTCAATGACAGAAGTCAAATAGGAATCACGTAGTTCTGTGGGGAGTACCTTCAGCATGATTGAAAGCATCTGGTCCACAACTTGATGCCAGTCGTTGATTGCACCCCGTTTCTCCCCATCATTCTTTGCCTGCGCACAAAACAGTCTATTTGAGTATCAAATTGCCCCAGAGACTATGGACTAAAAGGGTTATGCTTACAGTTAATGTAAGTGACTTACGTCAATATTAGGAATATGAATAGAAATGGGCCTGAGTTGATAGCATGGGGGCTGAGCATGAGAGTCCAGGGTGTACCATTTGTCCAGCAAACTTTTACTTTCCGGTGAGTCCACATTCTTGAGAGCCATCTCGAAATCCTGTTGCTCCACAGTCCGGGGTGGCAGCAGTGTCCCTAGAGAGTTGCTCAGGAACAGCACTGGAATCACGTAGGACACTTCCAGTTGTCCTGTGCAGCATACAGAAGTACTGTTAGACTAAAAAAATGCAGGATAAAAGACAAATATTCGGAATAAGGACAATGGTTGGACGCGTACTTCGGAGTTCGTCGAGACAAAGTTGAGGAAGTTCATGATTACGCTTGTTCTCGTCATCCTTGGTCCAGTGCAGATCTGCAATGTGCAGCTCGTATCCTTGTTTTGAGCAAAAGGAGCGAAGCTCAGGATACACTTCTCTGTGGAGCACTCCTTTCTCCAGGCAAAAGTCTACACACAATATTTTAACTTCATTTATAAGACTCGAAAAACAATTTAGATGAAATTAGCTAGAAGCAGGACCAAGTAACAAGCGTCTTTGAAAAAGAGCAGCATTTTCAGATGATTTTGAATAGTTGTATGGGAAATAGTATACCTAAAATTTTAACCTATTTCAATTTTAAAGAGTCGTAAACTTTTCCATGTAGACACAGAAAAGGAAAAAATATTTGCTCACCTTGAGAACTGGATGCGGAGACATAGAGTGTGATTTTCCTGGTCTTCCTCACAGATTTCGTTTGAGCTACGCGACCAAACAAGAGATTCTTGACATTGTCACTTTGCTTTTGCACTTCCAGGGGCAGAGGGAGCGTGAAGGAGCCCTCAAAGAACCCTTGAGTAGTTGTTGGTGAGGACGCCATCGAATCCGCTACAAAAATTACCACAACACGCGTTACGTACTCTGTGATCTTTACGAACTATACGCAATCAACAATAAATCATCATGCTCTTTGGGATGATTTAAAATTATCAGTTACACACATCACTGTCTCCTTAAAACTTTAGTTTCAGAAATTGAATTCAGCTTACACTTGCAAAATCAGTCAACCATAGCTCCCGTATAACACAAATTTGAGTTATAATTACATATTATCAGTTGGCATGTAATTTAAATGCCAGCGTTTCACATCTGTTGAATGCAGGCATGTGTGGGAGTGGGATGGATTCAAAATCTATATCATCATTCCATGGTATGACGCTAGCACAATACTTTTATTAACATACTTTAATTTGCGCTAATGGGGAGTACCACCGTATAGCATGCCATGGTATATTATGGCCCGTGTTTAATGCATGAACAGGGATCGTAGTACGTAATTTTCACATTCATGTACTAACTTACTGCAGCTAATAGTATTAGGGTACCACGTACACAGGTGGATTGCTTTATAATGAAATTCATAGCCTATACAACTGCATGTGAGCGTGGATTATAATATTATTTAAAAATTTTTCCACCTTAGTTAAATAAGTTGGGAATATAGAGCTCACACATCTATTCTATTCTAGACAAGTTAGATATTTTTAGAATTAAGGTTAGAATTTTTTTACCGGAGAAGCTGGAAGGGCCGGCGTCAGTCAAGATGCGACTGCGAGTGGACTCTTGAGCTTTGTGCGGAGAGTCAGTGGTGCAGGCAGCGGACGTGGTCTGCTGTTGTGGGGTCTCTTTGGTCCCGTTGTGATGACTGGATCGTTTGGAGCTCACTGAATGGTTCTCGAGTCCTTCACCTGAGTCGCCCGTCTTCTTCTTGGCCGATCTGAAACCCAA
>Ga0210040_10008376_pt1 | contig 12289 bp, 10 predicted proteins | sample CryGeyCG12114_NA_FD_185462 | JGI IMG/M metagenome (GOLD analysis project Ga0210040, IMG submission 185462) | Groundwater microbial communities from aquifer - Crystal Geyser CG19_WC_8/21/14_NA (SPAdes) (version 2) | ecosystem: Environmental > Aquatic > Deep subsurface > Groundwater | place: USA... | reverse complement strand
CTTGGATTCATTTAGAATTTTTAAGGCAAAAGGAGAGCCTTCTTCCGACCAGATTTTATCTGCTACCAGCACCGTATCATCGGTAGAACTGTTATTTACAATTATCAATTCTAACTTTAAATCTTCAATGTTCTTTTGCCGGGCTAAATAAGCCATGGTTTCAGGTAATCTGCCAGCGCCATTGTAAGTACATACAACAATCGAAATTCCTACCGGAATTAATTCATCCATATAGGCTTTTGTTAGCTTGAAAAATTTACGTCATCTTCAAAAATGGCCACAAAATACTAAACAATGAAATTGTTTAGTATTTTGGCTAAAAGCAAAATTAGTTGCCATTGGTGGTGTTATTACTGCCATTCATGCAGAACTTGATAATTAACTGACGTTACGCAAAACAAGGTAGCCGTAAGTTATATGACCTCATTTCTGTCATCCCGGAGGTATCTAATTGGTTTACTTCCAAATAGATCCCTCCGGGATGACAAATGTGGGCTCAAGAAAGTTAAAATTAATATGGTTCTGTTTCTTGCGTAACATCTCTTATAAACTTATATCTATATTTTTTAAGAAGCCAAATCTTTTAAACCAATATATGAATCTTGACATTTTTACATGAGACACAATTTCAAAGTTGACCTTATACGCTTCAAATAATAAGTCAGCATATTCTTTCGTAATAACATCAAAAAACTCATCCCTTAGAAATTGCTGATTACCCGGTTTTCTACTTAAGCCATTGTCCTCACAATCCGCAATAAACATCTCTACTTTCTTATAGGTACATTTATGCTTTACAATGGCATCTAAAAAAAACTTCCAATCCGAACTTATCTTTAATTGTTCGTTGTATAAACCAACTTTAGCAAATAAACTTCTTTTTATAAACGAACCCTGGTGCGGTATAGAACTCTGGACAAAATGATCGAAAGAAAGGGTTGCCGGCGGACACCAGGCCGAATGAGACTCATGATCCAAAAAATTTACATTTCCATAAATAACATCCTGCTTTAAGGGCAATGAAAAGACTTTTTCCATTACTTCCTTATCGGCAAAACAATCGCCTGAATTCATAAATATGAGGTATTCACCAGTTGCTTTAGCAATTCCTTTATTCATGGCGTTATAGATCCCATTATCTTTTTCGCTTACCCAGTAATCTATTTCAGGTGCAAACTGCTTAATTATGGTTACACTTTCGTCCGTGGAACCACCATCTATTACAATATACTCAATACTTTTATAAGTCTGATTGATAACACTGGCAATCGTTTTTTCTAATCCGTTGCGATTATTAAAATTAATGGTGATAACACTAACTTTCACTTTGTAAATCTTATACTATTGAGGAGAAAAAATAATTTAATGGTAATCGATATATCCGTTCTTTTCCAGTTAGAGCATGTTTAAATTTTGCATAAACCATCCAAAACTGTCATTCCGCAGGAATCTTATTGGCAGGTAACTGATAAAATTCCTGCGGAATGACGGTGATTAAGGGTAATGAGTGTCTTTAATTTCTTAATTGAGTATGCATTAAACAGTATATTTATTCAAATTCCAAAATTTAAACATACTCTTAAATATATTATATTTAACTGTACCGGTTATTGCAGGCCTACCATTTAAATGAATATTATTCTGATCTTCAGGATCAGGATTATGCTGAAATTAAACAAACAACCGTTAATACCTATAAACACCCATCAGCCTTTAAGCTAATTATAATTAGCCTATTCAGGTAAAGAATACCCAAATTGTTCAATATAAGGCTTCCAAAAATCTGGATTATACTTCTGCCAGGCATGTACACCCATTGGTAATTGTTGCTTATTTAAACTGAATAAAACATCCGGGTTCATTTCAAAGGAGAAAGCAATTGCATCTTCTATGCTACCAACTTTAAACCAGGGGAAAAACTGTTTTACGTATGTACTCCAAAACAAATCTTCGTAGTAAGGAAATTGCCAGGGGAGAATAGGTGTATAGGATTCTTTTTTAAACCTCCAGCTATGTTTTAATATTTTTATAAAAGAAGGAGGCTGCACAAAGGCTTCTTTTATACTTTTAACCTTAAAATAAGGATATTGAAAAAGATTAAATAATGCTAACACTTTTAAAAATGAGTTTACTTTTCGCAAAGAAAAGCCGCCATTACCGGCACCTATAATTCTACTGTTTTTTTGGGCTGTATTATATCCCTCAAACCAGGGGGCACCAATATAATCATAATCTTTTTTTACAAAATGCGCCAGCATGTCCGAAAAGACAAATACATCTAACTGGCAAATTAAGATATGACTATACATCTGAAAAGGTTTATAGAATTCATAGCCTAAAAGAAGACGATTATAACCGGCAATATCAGCAAAATAAGATTCATCAAAAATAAAGATTTCCGTTTTTATACCCAGCGGTATATTTGAGATATAGGCATTAATATTTATTTTTTTATGCGTAACAAAACAAATATCGTGGGCAGGCAAGATACTACAAGTTTGCATTAAAGAAATCTTTTCCGCATCATCCAAATCAGAAAACTCTTTATAAATAGGTATTACAATAGCAACCATAACCAACTTAATAATATTCTTTTGTACCTGATTTGTTTTTAACGTTACTAACCGGAGTTAAACGGCTTGGAAAGCTATTTCGTCCTGCCTTTTAAGTAGATGGACCATTATAAATATACATTTGGCTTCATTAAAAATGAGTTTAAAAGCTCCCCTCCTGTTTTAGGAGGGGCAGGGGTGGTAATATTACACCTAACTAAAATATATAATTATTTTCGCTTTGCCTTTTATTTTAACTATTGTATTATGTAATTTATAAAGGTTAAAGAATAGATGGACTTAAAAGTTAAGGTTTAAATTAGTTCTGCTTAAAGGGAAAGGAACTGGTAATTGCTTTTTTCAAATAATATAAATAATCATTAAAAGTATAAATGCTTAAATACTGAATATAATATTTCATAATCAAATTTTTACTAAAACCTAATGCTTTTAAATTTGTCAAAAATTTACTTGCCGTAAATAATTCAAACATCTGCATTTGTTTGGGGGTAATCGGAATAGTACATAAAGGCAAATATTTTTTCCACTTATCATGAAATATTATAGAGCTCTCAATCCAGGATTTATTTATAGTTCCATAAGACAAATGTTCGATTAATACATCATAGATGACACAAACCCGCAACGATTGTTTAATCTGTAAAGAAAAATCAAGGTCATAAAAGTGAAAACTTTTGAAATGATGCTCGTCGAATTTATTTTTTAGCCAGGTCTCTTTTCGGGTACATAGCCACATGCCATCTACCGAAACCACATCAGAAACAACCTCATTTTGCGGGTTTAAATAAAGATGTTCCGTCTTTTTACCCGCTGATGCACCTTGAATATAATGCCATTTGAAAAATTCGGGCGGTATTCCGGGACCACCCCACCAACCCGAATTACTTTTCGATTTAAAATTATTCCCAACTACCCCAATTAGCCCTATTGTAACATCATTCAGGTGTTTAATAATTGCTTTTCCCCAATCAGGCGTATGAAATAATAGATCTTCGTGCATGAAGCACAATATTTCAAAATTACTTTTTTCTGCCCCAATATTATAAGACTGGCAAATACTATAGTTACTGGTACTATTATCTATACTTATAATCTCATATTCTATCCCAATAGTTTCCTTAACCGATTTAGAAACATTATTCAGCATTATTTTATCACGGGAGCAGATTATTATAGATATCACAACTAAAAACTTGTTAAGGAATGAATAAAGTTCGATTATTTGTTATTGCGTAGCAGTAAGCGAATAAAACTTAATGTTGGAGCTGTTAAAGTTGCTTTTATTAATTTTAAAGAACCATTCACCCATCTCTTTTTTTTAATTTCAAATACCGCCTCTCGTCCTTCATCCTCCAGTATATAATAATTATTTCTCTTATTAATATTTTTCAGGAGCGTACTCTCGCCAGAAAAAACACCAAGGTGTTTTTTCATCTGCTTGCGCATGGTTTTATCATAAGTCTCCCAATATCTATCGGAACTACTCATTTTAATGGCGTTGGCTATTACACTACCGGCATGATATCGAAAATAGTTCAGCGGTTTTGCTACAAAGGCAACATCACTTATCAGCAGCATTTTTATCCAGAGCAACCAGTCACTGCAATTTTTTACCGTTTCATCGGCTCCTCCTACCTGCAGGTAAATATTTTTTTTGAATAACACCGCACTGGCATTCGGAAGGGTGTTCTTATGAATGAGAAAACGGTCAATAAAAACTAAACCGTTCATACAAAAATCTGTTCCGAACTCGTTAGAACTTAATTTTATAAACTGGTTAGCGTCCAGGGTATCGGTCCAAGACAACCAAGTGCCGGTTATTTCATTATTCTCATTTAAGCGGTAAGATTGGGCATACACCAGACCTACTTTTTCGTTGTTGGTAAATTCAGGCACCAATGTTTGTAAAAACTCCTGATCCGCAACATCATCAGATTCTGCCAGCCATACAATATCTCCTTTAGCCAGCTCTATACCTTTATTCCATTGTTTAAAGGTAGAACCACTATTATGTTCATTAAATAGTATATGAGTTACTTTAGGGTTATTTCGGTATTGTTCTATAATTTCCCGGCTATTATCTTTTGAGCAATCATCTAAAATTATTAGCTCAAAATGCTGATAGGTTTGGTTTAAGACCGATTCTATACGTTGCTGTAAGAAGAGTGAATGGTTGTAATTAGGAATGATAATGGATACCAGCATTTAAATCAATTATAGAATCGAAAAATAACGAAGATAACACTTAGAAGCCATTGGTGATTCTTTTATACCTAACCAAATCGGTTTTTATATAGATCAACTTGTCTATTTACCTAGATTGCTTGTTGTTTATCTACTGACGTTACGCAACTTTATCGATAAAAAAGTTATTGAGCTCACGACTGTCATTCAGGAGGAAACTATTTGGCTGTCTGCTAAATAATTTCCTCCTGAATAACAGCAATGGGGTACTTGAACTTAAAACTTTTGTCTTTTGCGCAACATCAGTTATTAACTTTAGAAACAATTTTTTCGAAATAGGTTATTACCTTTTCGGAAGAATGTAATTGTATATATTTCGCTCTTGCCTTTTTTGCCATTACCTGGTACTTATCTGTATCTACCTGAAAGTCTAGTAAAAAATTCTTAGCTGCCCTCAAATTCAGATAAGGAAGAATTATACCACAATCATCACCAACAAATTCATTTGCCCCGCCGGTTTCTTCAAAACAGGCTATTGTTAATTCCATCATGGCCGCTTCCAGTACAACCAATGGGTAAGGATCTTCTCTTGAGGAAAGAAAGAACACATCCATTGCCGCAAAATACTGCCAGGAATCAGGTATGGAAGGTATCAGTTCCAGATTACGCAAGCCCAGTTTTTCTTTATCAAATTTCATCTGATTAAAGGCCTTATTAGCGCGTGCTACATCACTCCCGACCCATATAAATTTAAATCGGGAATCATTTTTAAGCTCATTAGCCAACATCAAAAAGAAATCCGAACCTTTCCGCCAATCTGTAGCCCCCATCGCCCCTATCAAAATTTGATCTTCCTGTAAATCCAGTATTTTTCGAATTTTAGCTCTTGTCTGTTGTTTATTATAAAAATAATCTTTTACATAAGCGGGAAGATAAACTAATTTATTTTCATCAACCTTTAGTTTATTAATTAGCATGTTTTTTACACTGTTGGAAGGATATATAAATAGCTTAGTATTACTTAGGTTAACCCTTAATTCCGCTTCCTTAACATGTGAATCAATAAAAAAATCTAATTCATGTACATAAGTAAGTATATCCGATTGATTATAATTGCTTAATATATCGCTGTTTGTTATCGTATTATTAATAACCAAATCATATTTCTTAGTTGTGTAGGGATATTGTACTTTACCGGTTATAGCCCGATTAAATCTGGAATAAACACGTTTTAAAAATGGTTTTCTATCAGGATTATAAAACTCTTGAGTTGGAAACATGCTAACAAATTGATCCCTGATTTCGCCCCCTTTTTTTAATAAAACATCAACCTCATAATTTTTTTGGATAAATAGTTCCAAGAGGTTTAATAATAAAATGGTGGCACCGGTTCGGGTAGCATCATGTGCTATTACAAGAATCTTCAATTTTATATTAATTTGTGATTAGTAATTTTTAAATTATGAGATCCTGTTAAATGCTCAGAGTTTTGTTGCACAAATGTTCAATAGGCAATCAATTGATAAAACCTCCGTCTTATCTATGAAAGGTTGTTGCCTTAATTTGGATGGGGAGTAAATATAATACCTAAAATTATTACGCGACAAAATTGTTAAAATTTTATCTAATTCCTGGCTTTTATTAACAAAGGAATGATACTCTATAAAAATGTTATTTACATAATGAAGCTTATCTTCAATCTCCGTAATTACTTCTACTTCCGAACCTTCAATATCAATTTTCAGAAAGTCAACTTCCTGGTTAATATATTTACTAAGCCTTTCTACTTCTATTTTATTGATATTGGTTGCGTTTGCTTCTGGTTGGCCTTTAATCACTCTACCGGCATCTGCTCCTTCACTTAAGAATTTTAGTTCCGTATCCTCCTTCCACACACCTTTGTTAATTAGGGTAATATCATTATACTGGAAAGATGCAATATTTTGAGTTAAATACCGGAATATAGTAGTGTCGGGCTCAAAGGCCCATATTTTACTGTTCGGGAATAACTGTTTGAAATAAATTGCACTTATCCCAATATTAGCTCCACAATCAATTATTACTGGTGCGGGCTTATTAGATATGAACTTATAAACGTTTTTTTGAAATACTTCTTCCAATATAGCGGCGAAGGAAGCTGCATCCGGAAACGTAATTTTATTCCCGTTAAATAAAAATTCTCCTGGTGTATATCTAGGGCTTCTCTTAATCGCATCGAGAGGGTTTTCCGCCTGGCTTTCTTCGGAATGTAATTTCCTTTTTATGGTTTTAAGTATATTTTTAGCATTCATATTTAATAAGAATTGTACTGTATTTGTATATTATTGCCATTTAAATTGCCCGAATACCACTCCATAATCATAGTCGCCGTGTTTTACTAAAAAAGAGCTATTATCAATTAGCGTAAAGTTACATACATCTTCAACCGTATCTACCGGGCCTATTTTCGGAATATTGACAATTACCAGTAAAGAATATTCTCCCCGCACCAGGACATTTGGTTTTAATACCAGCGACATTTTTTCCTTAATAGTGGCAGATTCGCAGGAAAAAACCCGCCTTTTTTTACCGTCTAGTATCACTATAAATAAGTTATAAGGATAGTCTAAATGGTTAATTGATAATTCTAAATTTATATATACCTCATCTTGCACCGTGAAATTACTACTAACTGATTTGGTAGCATCCGATATATAAATTTTGCTTATATTAACTTGTTTGCTTTTTACTTCTTTGGCATTAAATACGGGTGTTTTCTTATTGAACGATAAGTAAGAAGAAACAACCGATGCTACATTACCCGTCATTTCAATGGAACCTTGTTTTAAAAGTATACCACTGTCGCATAACTGCGAAACCGCATTAAGATCGTGGCTCACAAAAAGTACGGTTCTGCCATCATTCACACTTACATCTTTCATCCGGCCAATGCACTTTTTCTGAAATTCGGCATCGCCTACGGCCAGCACTTCGTCTACAATTAATATTTCGGGTTCCAGGAAAGCGGCCACGGCAAATGCCAGTCGCACGTACATCCCGCTACTATAGCGTTTAACCGGTGTATCAATATAGCGCTCTACGCCCGCAAAATCCACTATTTCATCAAACTTGCTGCGGATTTCGGTTTTGGTCATGCCCAGAATAGCCCCGTTCAGAAAGATATTTTCCCGGCCGGTCAGTTCCGGATGAAACCCGGTGCCTACCTCCAGCAAAGAAGCTATACGGCCATTTACTTTTATTTTGCCGGTTGTGGGCGTGGTTACTTTAGATAAGATTTTTAATAAGGTAGATTTACCGGCGCCGTTACGGCCAATAATACCTAATACCTCCCCTTGCTTTACTTCAAAATTTATATCTTTTAAAGACCATACATAGTCACTTTGGCTTTTAACCGTACGATCGTTGGTTTCACCTATCTTGGCAAACGGATCTTCTTTACCCCGCATCCGGGCCCACCACCTATTCAAATCATGGCTGATCGTACCGGTGCCGACTTCGCCGAGCCGGTACATTTTACCAAGGTTTTCTACTTTTATAGCCGTATTGCTCATTTATTTATTTGCTGGTCGCTAACTGTTCACTGCTAACTATAAACCTATAAACTGTTAAACGGTATCGGTGAAGCTTCTTCCTACCTTATTAAAAATAATAGTACCTACCATCAGGATAAAAATTGTTACGGCCGCGCTATACCCTAAGTAACCCCAGCTAAAAGTACCCGAACCTAAGAAGGCGTAACGGAATGTTTCTACAATAGTGCTCATCGGATTGGCCAGCACCACCCATTTATATTTTTCGGGCAAGCTGGATAAAGGATAAATAACCGGGGTGGCATACATAAGCAACTGGATACCAAAAGTTAACAGCATGGCTAAATCGCGGTACTTCGTTGTTAAGGAACTAAAAATCATACCTAAACCCAAAGATAAAAGGCCCATAATAACTACCAGCAACGGGGTTATTAATATAAATCCATTAGGATGGATGGCATCGGTAGTTACCAGGTAATAAACCCAAACAGTTAAAAATAATGTAAACTGAATGAAGAACCGCACAATATTAGACAAAACAATGGATAAGGGCATGGTAAGCCTTGGAAAGTAAACTTTACTAAATATACCGGCATTACTAATAAAAACAGAAGAAGTGGCCGATAAGGTTTGGGCAAAATAATTCCAAACGGTAATCCCGGCCAGGTAAAAAACAATCATGGGCAGGCCTTCGGTAGATAGGTTTGCCACCCGGCCAAAAATAATTACAAAGGTAATGGTGGTTAAAATGGGCTGAATAATAAACCATATTGGCCCCAGTATAGTCTGCTTGTAGGTAGATATAAAATCCCGGCGTACAAACATCATCACCAGGTCGCGGTAGCGCCACACATCACCGAGGCGCAAATCTAACAGACTAGTATGAGGTTCAATTATTTCCGTCCAACTCTCCTCATTTTCAATAGGCTTATTTAAACGATGGGCAGCTTTCAGCGCTTCTACTGTTTCCAATTATGTTTCTTGATTAATTTCTATTGAAAGACAAGGCAGCGATAAAGCTACTACGAGAGCCAATTCCTGTTTCAAATTTATCTAATACAGATTTTAAAAAGAGTTAAAGATTTTACCTCGCCGTTTTGTCTGCCTTCGCTCCCTAAAACAATTACAAAGTTAAAAGTTTTCCTATGAAATTCAGGATATTAAAATAATTAAATTTAACAGATAATTCTACCATAAACAGCAAGCTGTACTTGGTTTACACTCTTTAATTATTCTATTTCATCTAAAGCAACTTTTGTTGCTTGAAGATATTGGCTGCCCCATTTCTGACAAGGTTCTAAATGATTGCCTTCAGCCCATTCATTCCAGGCATTAATAAATAAGAGGTTCTCTTCATTACTAAAAGGCGTAAACTTTTTTAAAATCTTTTTCAGCCAATTCCCATACAATTTAGGGGAAGTATCTTTTAATATTATAAAGTTTTGTTTCTTTCTTGCCGAATTATCCCAACCTGGTACAACACATCTATATCTTTTATAATTAAGAATTTCGGGCCTTTCTGCTAAACCATAATTCACTACATCCTGGTAGTTTATAATAAAACCCTTTGATTTTTGATCTGCAAAAATGTTATTCTTAATTTTATTTAACCTATATACCAAGCTACTTTTTATGGTATTTACTGAAACTTCATCTTTCAATGTTTTTACGGGCTCACCTTCTTTCTTCTTGAAAAAGAAAGAATGGGGTTGAAATTCTATTGCTGCGTCAAAACCAGCATGAAGAAACTGCTCTCCTTCGGTTCCAAAAGATTCAAAACGGCATATATATAATTCCAAATCTTGTTTTAAAGCTTCCTCCCGCCAAATTTTAATTGTTTGTTCCATGTCGGGGAAAATTGTTGATCGGTAAATAGCAAATACCGGCTTGCCATCTATTTTTATGTATCTTGGATCTTTAAAATAAGGGATTAAAGTCCTGATGTGATTCAGATCATCTTCAGATGAATATTTCTGCTCTAATAAAACATGGCTATCACCACCGTCCCAGGTTCTGGTCCAATTTTCATTGGCCCAACAAAGCATAAACGGGAAATCCGGTTTACCTGATTCAAAAACTTCTTGAAATGGCCTTTCTAAAATCCTTTTTCCGTTAAACCAATAATGATAATAGCAGAACCCGTGAATACCGTATTCTTTGGCTAATTTGGCTTGCTCTTCCCTAATTTCTGGTAATCTTAAATCATAAAAACCTAAATCGGCGGGTAGATGCGGCTGGTAATGATCATCGAATAAAGGCTTGGCTTTGGTTACATTCGTCCACTCTGTAAAACCTTTACCCCACCATTCATCATTCTCAGGCACTGGATGAAATTGAGGAAGATATATGGCTATTGTACGAATATTTTCTTGACGCATTTAATTTTATTATCTATAACAGAAGATATTTAATTGCATGTGATATAAATCATTATGATGTTTTGTAAAAGGATGTGTCATATTATTCCAGGCTTCTTTTAAATAGTATTTAAATCCGGCAGAATCTATCCATTTAAGAATATCGTGCAAATGTTGTCTTTCATTTGGCAATACATGATACTCTATAAATAAATTGTTTACATTCAATAGTAAGTCAGCGCAATCTTTCAAAACCTCGTATTCTGCGCCTTCTATATCAATTTTAAGAAAATCTATTTCTGTTGATAAGTAATTTCTTAAACGTATAGCCGGAACCTCTACATCGTTATTACTCTTGTGACCTTCAAGATTCATTTTCCCTCCTACACTACCTTCTGAACTAAAAACTATTTTAGTCTCTTCATTCCAGACTGCAGCATTAATTAAATCAATATTACTGTAGTTGTACTCAGCTATATTACTTTTAAGCTGTTTATAAACTGAAGGGTCTGCTTCAAAAGCAATTATTTTAGAAGCTTTATGTATTTCTTTAAAATAAAGAACACTCAGCCCTATGTTGGCGCCACAATCAATAATAATTGGGTTCTTTTTATCTGATGGAAACTTATAAACTTCTTGAACAAATATTTCATCTACACTATGCAGGAACCAGAATGGTGAACTAAAAGAAATTTTATTGCCATTGAATTGGGAACTCCCTGAACTTCTATAAAACTTATTGTATTTACTTAATCTACTGTATTCCTGTTTAGAAAGGTAAAGCTTATCTCGGTTTTTGTAGAAGTATAAATTGTTTTTATAAAACGTGTTAAAGTCACTTAGGAATCTTCTTATTGCCATATTTTATTTTTTTGCTCATAGCACTCTAAATAAGCCATCTTAACTATACAAATGATTTGAATGAATAATAAACACTTTTCATATAAAAAATGTCTTAGATACTTTCTAATATCTTTTTGTAATTACGTACGCATGAAAAACTATTGAAGAAAAATCAAAATCTATACTGAATTTATAAACATTCATCACAGCTTCCATCTGCTAAATTTACCCCTTATTTATAAAGATATAAATAAAATAATTTTCCTATTAAAAAACTTGATTATATAATCATTTTGATAGGTTCAGAATTTACATTATTTGTTTTTCAGCAGAAAAATCCTAATTCTTACTCCGTTCAAAATCAAATAAAATAATCATGATTATTTTTATCTAAGTTGCATATTGTTCCACTGACCAGGATTACAAGAATTACTATAATATTACAGCCTAAGTTCCTAAAGTATAAATTTAGATGTATGTATCCTCCTATTGCGTTACCGTTTGAAACACCTCTTCCGATTCGTAAACCCGCCGGATTCCTTCTTCCAAACCAATGCTATACTGCCACCCAAAGGCATTCAGTTTAGATACATCCATTAATTTACGGGGCGTGCCGTCCGGTTTGGAAGCATCCCATTTTATCTCGCCTTCGTAGCCCACTACCTTTTTTATGAGTTCGGCCAACTCCCGGATAGATACATCTTCGCCGGTGCCGATATTTACCAGGCCGGGCTCGTTGTAATGCTCCATCAGGAAATAACAGGCGGCGGCTAAATCATCGGCGTGTAAGAATTCGCGCTTG
>Ga0210040_10008374_pt1 | contig 12290 bp, 11 predicted proteins | sample CryGeyCG12114_NA_FD_185462 | JGI IMG/M metagenome (GOLD analysis project Ga0210040, IMG submission 185462) | Groundwater microbial communities from aquifer - Crystal Geyser CG19_WC_8/21/14_NA (SPAdes) (version 2) | ecosystem: Environmental > Aquatic > Deep subsurface > Groundwater | place: USA... | reverse complement strand
CTGCGGACTTGTGATGAAGGTGGTGATGGCTTTTTGTAGTTTGGGTTTGTGGTTATGGAGGAGAGGTCTATTGAGTTGCGGCGTCGTTGGGGTTGAGCGTCTGCTTGCGAAGCTGGGGGTAGACCTGACGTCGAGGGGACATCTGCTGGGTCGGGAGCGTCGCGCTGAAGGTTGCGGGTTGTGGTGAATGCTCGAGACGAGGATGGAAGGTGGCTTCTGCGTGATGCTCTTGAGATTGAAGGTAATCTTCTGCTTGCCGCAGCTCGACTTGTGCGTAGGCAGCTGCTATGGCTGATTTGGAGCTGCTCGAGGCATCGACCAAGGGCTCGAGAGCTCTCCATGTTGATGGGTAACGATCAGAAGCACCTGTCTTGTCAACATCTGATGATCAACCGGGTCAGTGGTGAGTGCAACTGCGACTTCAACTTCGGGAAATCGCGAGCTGGCCTGACCAATCACGATCGATGATATTCGGGGTCTTGCACCACCCCTTACTGATGCCTCAGGCTTGCGTCAAAGCAGCATTGACATCAACCTTTCTGCTTGAACTTAAGAGTATAAGAACGTCGATGCGACTCGCCACTTATAAGTATCTTGGACACCAAACTTTCAACTTCAGATCTGGACATTAAGCTCACTACTACTCTACAATGACCACCGCCCGGGCCCCTTTGGTAACTATCGTAGATCTCAAGTTCGTCAAGCCAGCAGATCTAGCAAACTCTCTACGTCAAGAACAAACAGCATCGCGCGTTGCTGTTATAGATGTTCGAGACAATGACCATGTAGGTGGGCACATCAAGGGTAGCCAATGGGTGCCACTCAATCAGCTTGACGCTCACATGCCTGAATTACTGAGGACGAATAAGGACAAGGAACGTGTGGTGTTTCATTGCATGCTGAGTCAACAGCGAGGTCCGAAGGCTGCCTTGGCCTATGTGAGAGCCAAGGCTTACGACACGGAGAAGCGGCAGAAGGAACTTGGAAAGGAAGGAAAGCAAGAAGAGGGGACGAATAGTGATGACCAGAAGGTGGAAACTGGTGGGCAGGAGGTTTGCGTGCTGGAGGGGGGCTTTGGCGGTTGGCAGGCTCTCTACGGCGAGGACAAGACGTTGACTGATGGGTATGTGCGTGACATATGGGATCAGTAGATTTCCATGGGCCTGGGTTGGTGAGTGTCTCGAATCACTCGAGGCGTTCTGTTCAAGTGCAATCGGATAGATTGTCCTGATATCCGTGCAGACCTAGGACAATCGGGTCTCCGGCCTCTGCATGGCGATGGCGACGTTCATGCTCGCGGCCATCGGAGAGAGAAATGAAGACCAAGACCGAGTATTGAGTCGATGTGGATAGCCGCTCTGGATGACTAGTACTAGTACGAAGGACAGGAGACCCGATGCTTGGAGGCAAAGCACCAGCATCAATGAAGCCGCACACGATACATGGTTCGAACAGAATATTTCATTCAACCTACCCAGAAATCATATTGATCATGACCGCTATGACTGCTAACCATCCCATATCGATACACAAGGAGTTTGCCTTCTCGTGCGCGTGAAGGGTATCTTGGGAACGACGCAACCGCAACCGCAACCGCAACCGCACCCGCGGTATATCCGCCCGTCCGATGCTCCTATAACTACATCACAGTTTTCGTAAAGTCGTAAGTGTTGTTGGATGTTTCGCGCACATCCTGTGCTACAGGGTAGCTGTAGCAAAAATGGATTGGCCTCTACCGTTGTTGGGATGCCATGACGCGTCCCCAAATTCTGGGCCCGAACCTGCTTGAGTGTGATCACTCACAATTATCGTCGCATCTGGTTGGCGTTAAACAGGATCAACGGATGTTTGGCTTGTGCAACATGCGACGTTGTGTTCTTGCTGTCGCCTCCGAACCTCAGAGGCTCGGAGACTTACTGAAAGGCATGTCTCCAGTAGGTGCGGCGATATTCTTCCTCACGTTGAGCAAGGAACTCTGACCTCCGGCGCCGTGCTTCATGTCCATGACCTTGGCGCTCAAGAATCCCAAAGACGGAATGTGCGACCACCCAGGTCCGGTTATTGCATGCACCGAAGGTGCTCAGGCGAAAATTGAAGACCTCTTCAAAACTCCACAAGGCCGCTTGAATGTCGTTTTGTCTCAATAGCAATTCAGCAAGCTTAGCGAGGAGATGGTACTGATAGGCGCGCAGTGGCTTCGGACAGCCTTCAAGTCGCAAAAGTGCCAATCTGAGATCAGTTTGAGCGAGGTTGACTTCGCCTTGCTTCTCGTAAGCCTGAGCAAGTAAGTAGTGCGCATTCACCGAGACCAGGTGACGCGTACCCATAGTGTGCTCTGCTCTTTCGAGGTGTGTCAGCAGGATGCGTAGGCTCTCTTCAATGTCGCTAATCTCTCCACTTTGTTGGAGGTGCCATGCGTAGTAGCAATGGAGCAGGTGCGCGGTGGGAGAGTCGCCATCGCCATGGGCAGAGAGGTAGGCTATACTTTGCAAGAATTCTCGGTTCTGGTCGAATGTGCTTCGCTCTTCCCGTAGCCTATGTTCAGGGTTAACCATGACCCACTCTCCTTCATCCGATTCTGTCTGCATTCCCTGAATCTTCAAGATCATGGACAGTATCACAGGTCGGATGACACCAGCTGTCGGACTGCGAGTTCTCTCAATGCAGTACCAACAGTCATTGTAGAAGGCTGCCATTTGGTCTAACTTGTCATGCGCACCAAGGACCGTCGACACCCAGAAGATTGTGGGAAGTACATAAGCGTTGTTCTGTTGAAGCATTTCTGTCAACTTGCGGCGAGCTTCTGTACGGTCTGGGCGATCAAAGGAATCCAGCGTCTCGAAGCCTGCGAGGCACTGCTGGACATAGTATGCTGCAAATTCAATGATGAGTTGCTTGCTGCTATCCGCGTCATGTTGACGATAGTGTGCAGCTAATTGCACTCCAAGGAATTCTTCCCAGCTTTGCCGGCGTACGTCGGCAGGGTCGAGATCGCAGGTCAACTCCGCAAAAAGTTCGGGCAGATCACTCAGAAAATCATCGCTGTGAGTTGAATATCGCGAAGAGACGACGCGAACAGCGTCCGGTGCGAGGTTACGCCGCAGGCCTTCAACTAGGCCGTTGCCAGGAGTTTGCGGCAGAATCGTGGTTGTTAAGGACGCCAAGAAAGCTTCGGGATATGGAAAACGATCGACCTGCCGAGGACGTGTAGACAAGTTGACCTGACCTGGAGCTAACCGCAGTCGAGGAATCTGCTGAGGGAAATTCCTGTCATTCAGTTCGGTGGTCCAGTCATCAGCATATGCTGTTTCCGTGATTGAGCTGACAGAGACAGTACTCCCGTCTTCAGCTGGTGGGTGAGCAAGGATAGATGAAAGAGCGATTGCAATCGGTGGAGCTATCGAGCCACGTCTGACACACACGCCGCGTTCATCAAGACGTGCAACAGCTTCTCGAAGTGTTGGTTCAGGAGGCAGAGAATTGCCACTGCGTCCGGCATTGTTTCTTTTCCGATTCACTTCCTTCTTCACATAGCTTCGGTTCATCTCCTTGAGTTCTCTTCCAGTTTTCTTTGGAACCAGGAAGATCGTCGTTGCGTCGTGTTTCTCAAGAACCACATTCATGGCCATGTATTCTTCAGGTTCTACCTTCTTGTACCATCCCCACTTGGAGAAACATGACTTTAACTGCCGGCATGAGCAAAAGAAGTTTTTCTCATTAGCTAGCCTGTGTATGACCTGATCAGCCGTCAAGTCACTGTCTAGGTACCACTGTTCAAGGAGGGGCTTGAGTGGCATCCATTGTGCTTGAGAGATGGAAATGTAGCGAGGCATTCTCGAGTGTGTTATGATAGATGATGACAAGAGCTTCCAGGACAGTGAGAAGAGATAATGGAGTGTAACACACCCAAGTCCGCCGGGAGAGGACCATTAGAGGAAGAAAGGAAGAGTAAGCACTCAAGCCTGCTTGTGAAACAGCGAGACAATCAGTCCTTGCGGATCAAGAAACAATTCCGGGCAGGTACATAGTTGGGTCAGATGAGATGCAGATATGCATGCGTTATGCGGTGTGATAATACGTGATTCGAACACGTACTTCGTGCACCATCGCAAACACGTGCACCTAACCGTGTAGCACACGAGACTGTTCAGGCAGCGGTTGACGGTAAGTGGCCGGGCTTCAATGTTAGCAGATAAGCTCGTTTGAGAACGATGTTGCGAAATACTTACATTTCCAGCCTTTCTGCAGCAATCATGCAGTGTTAGACGGTGAGAGCTTGGTATGCAGAGCGGGGTGTGTGTGAACCAAGAACATCCGAAAGTTTCGATAATTGTCCTTTGTGCATAGGATCAGCGCCACTTCAATGCATTAGCCAATCTCATGATGAGTTTAGCGATGAGTGGACCGCACGCTAACTTGGTTTGGACAGGGGCTTAGCCAGAACTGCTCTCATTGCTCGGGGATTAGGGAACGGTCGAAGCAGAGGCTTCGCTAGCTGGATATTGCGCTTGTAGCCCGCGCATACATCATGTGGCACACGAAAACGACTCCTTGAAACTCGCATTACGGTGTGACATGCCACATCACTATCCTTATGCTGTGTCGGTTGCGTACAGTATTTTCGTCCGTCATCACGTCGCAGCAGTTTTGTGACCTTCAAAGTGCTGCGCGTAAGCTTTTCTACAGTGACGGAGATAATTTTGGTGCCCAAAGAATGATGCTTGCTCCATGTCTGTACAGAGCCAATCACAGCGTTTCGGCCTGACAAGGTAATGCTCAAAGTTCATTTAGCGAAGAACAAAGGCCATCGGTTCGAGTAAGATTTCTGGGCTTTACGCCGGCTTACGAAACTGCGAACTCAAACAAGTTCCTGCGAGTCACTAGCAGCGTACATTTTGACAGGAACCATATGCTGTGCTTCCGAAGATCACCGCACATCAAGTGCCGGCGTGAAACAAGGCCTTGAAAGCCCAGAGCTGCTTGTCGAACCACGCAGCCATTGGAGAATGATCTTACCATCCGAGCTGTTGTGGTAGCCGGAACTGTAATCGCTTTCCAATCGTGGCACACGGTACGCCAACGATTCGAAAAGCTGATCAAGAAAACGACTGACCACACGACCTTCGAACTGCAGACCGCATCAAGATTGGCCACTGACACCAAATGAACAGGCCCCTGATATTCGCGAACCAACGGTAGTCCGCAATAGCACGTCGTGGCCTTGCCTAGGAGGTTTGACCCGGCGTGGTAATCGGTTGCGCGATTTGCTGCGTTCGGCAGGTCATTTTGCTTGTGTTGTAATTCATAAGCCTTCGACCATAGATAGCATTCAGTCACCGCAGGGTCGTCCCACCCGCGCTTGTAGTCTTGTGTCATCGGGTCTAGTCTCTTTGACTTAGCCCAGGTACTGATATTGCTAGGTGTCAGTATGCGGCCAAGGATATTGTTCACTGACGAGCTTGACACTCGTGCATCTGCGCATAGCATGATATTGTCATTATACAGCCACAATCATTCTAGCAAACTGCCGTGTACCATCCTGGGAAATCCTGAGCGTCTTTTGATCCATTACCCTGTTCCTTTGTTATTTTGCCTTCCCTGCAATCCTTGTATCCGACTTAGATTCAATCGACCCCCGGAATCGATGGCACTCGTGGTCCTTTAGGCGGCGGTGGTGGCTTGTCGTTACCATCTCTAGGCTTTGGTGGTGGAGGTCGCTCTTCAGGAGGCTTGGTCTTAGGAGGACCCCCGTATCGACTATAGCGCCCTTCAGTATCGTCCGTATACGCCGGACCTGCAGGACTGGTCAGTTTCTCAATCGGTCGGATTTGACAACACCATGGTAGTTTTGTTTGCTGTGCCACTGCAGGACGAACCTTTAGAACTGGCCGGCATACCGGGTAGCGAGTGGGCAACTGCGCCTTTTAACCCATTAGCCAACGTTACACAAGAAGGGGAAGGATGATCACGCAGCCAACCGGCTGAAGGGTGGTGGCACAAACTTACCTACGCTAAGGGTACCAACCTTGCCGATGTCCAATGGAGGCTGGCGATCTTTCCTTCCAGTAGCAGACATGGTGAATCAAGTTGCGACGGTTTGTGCAGAGGGGAGAAATTTTAGTTTCAACTGAAAGTTGGCTTGATCTTGTCAGACTTTAAAGGTGCACATCGTCGATATTGGCTCCACCTCCAGTTGCTCGGCTAGGCTCGAGGACTAGCGAAGCTCAAGACATCACCTCTTCGAGGACTGATCTCGACACAGCAGACACGACCATGCCAACAGCCACCATGCCCCTCCTAGCAAATCCGACAAGCGGTGTGTATCGAGGTCGAGAAAGGCAGCCGCCTTATACGTCGGTTGACGTTCAAGGCCTTTCGAACAACCGAATGTGAGAATCTGCTTTGCATATCTTGACATTCCAGTGTTACTTTTCCAGCATCCGCGGCCACTTACACCTGGAGACTCGATCGCAATAGGTTGCTATTATGTGCGGTCCTTTCATCCCTAGCAAGCACATTCAGCTCATGAAAATGGGACCGCCATCCCAACGTTTGCTACATGGCCTGTAGGAAGCAGCAAAGCAACTGCACCATGCACTTACTTGTCGTCGTGTAACAATGAAAGTTCTTCATCCAATGAGCTTCCGTCCCTGGTGCTTGAGCCTCCGCCGGACGACTCGAACCCAACCATGCTCCTGCCATGTCCACCGCCACCACGTCTGGATTTGGGTAAAGCTTGCAGCGAATGCACAGTACCATGTACGTCATGTTGCTGAGATGTGCGAGGCGGTCCCACCTAGGCGTTGGCGGCATTAGCAAACCCAGGCATTGACGGCGCGAGCATCGTCGATGAAGCACTGATCTGTGGCAGGAACTAGCACACAAGGTCTGAACGGCGTCAACATTGTCGAAGACGAGCAACCACAACGTCGTGCAGGCGAGCTGAAGAGCTGTGGTATTGCGTCTGGGCCTGCCATTACCACTGCCGAGGCAGCTCACTGATGCGGGATGACTCTGGAAATGGTAGACGCCGTGGGTACTATGACAAGGAAGACGGGGGAGATGCCAGCAACCTTCAAAGTCATCAACCTTATCATCGCGCGCATGACGTATCGGCAATATGGCAAAACAGCCGACGGACTTCGAAGCTTTGAACCTTGGGAAAAGTCGCGGTAAACATATCGATTCATGCTAGCATGGCAGTGTTGTCTTGAGGAATGATGGCGCACCGCAGGCACTTATCCTCAACAGCCGTCATGGCGGTTCGTAGTGCAAGTGAAGGAGAAAGCAATCGACGATGAATTGTGCAAGTTTGAGAGATCAGATGGATAATTAAGTCGAGGAGATGTTGTTGCACCATTGCACGTGAGACTGAGGTGTGATGCAAATTTGGCCCAAGAGCAAGCTACGGGCCGGCGCGACGGCGGAACCTACTCCCCCCTAACCTTCTGGATGCAGGGCTCGGCAGCAGAGGCAGATTGCCTACGCTCAGGTCCAGTGCTTGGTCTTGTCTATGATCTTGCCGACATATGATTTTACAGAAGACTACAGCCAGCCTCAGTCGTTCCTGCTTGTCGCATCGGCCACAGAACCAGCTTTTGCTGTATGCAGCATGGCTCCGACACTATCAGCTAGGCCGGCCTCCTCCAGCAAGCACATCAAGCGAGCTTCATCTCACCTAAAGCTGCGTATGGCCAGTCCCCCACGACAGACCTCACTATGCACTTCGAACGGCGGTATGACGAGGAGCTTGACAAAACTTTATTCAGTGATGCTGTCGATCAAGAAGAGGCATCATAACGGAGTACTTTCTGGCACAGCGTGCTCAGCACCGGGGTGATGTGATCTGTTCGATGCCAGGTGCCGCAAGTTTGCCAAATTCAACCACCCGCATGCTTGTGACTCGCTGTGCACATTAGCACTTCAGCCCAAAGGCCTTGGCTGCATTGACACCCATGCACGTGTTCTGGCTCTACGGGCTATGCAGTCGTTCGGTACTGTTCTGCGTTGTCTGACGCCCTTAGCTGACTCGGACAGCGACTTGTCACATCTTTATTAGGCAGGGCCTGAGTCAAATTACCCTGCTACTTAATGCACTAGCAAGTCTAGCTCAAGTCACGGCTTCCTCCGTCTCGACGATTGGACTTTGTTGCTTTTCAATGAGGAGTACAGGTTCTAGACCTGCCGTCGACCTACAAACACCACGCCTGAGCTCAATTAGCTTCTTTCACTAGCCGCGCGTCTTCAATAGAATACTTGTCATCACAAGCAATATCATACGCATCCTTCGTACGCCTAGCTCTGGAATACAAGTTCAAACCGTATGGCCTTGCTTACTCGCCAGCAATAGCCATCACAGGAAGTGCGTTCCACGCGAGGACAAGGACCGTACATCGGTCCCAAACAAGCTCTCTCAGAAGACATGAGCGAGCATCCTGCGATTGGATGGAACGTGAGCTAGCCTCGCAGGAGGAAGACATCACACACTTTCTACCTGATTGCCAGTTGAAAAGCTCATGTCTCGGAGCCTGTCCCCCAAAACCTGCATCATGCTGCATTCTGTACAGAGGTCCCTTTGCCACCTGGCAATTTCTGCAGCTTACTATCACTTCTGTTTCGCTTTTCGAGGGCCAACTAGAGTCCTCACTGAAGAATCGACCATCATGGCCCTTCCTAGACTACACCCATCGTGGTCTCTTCACCCTTCGGCGCGATTATTGCATTTTGTCATCTTGCTCCTTAGACAGTAGCACAATCTCTCCTACTCTCGGGAGAACTCGGCCGGCGAGAAGTGACACCAGCTTTGCATTCTGAGACTACATCGCACCAGTCTCCGCCCGGACATCCAAAATGTCCGGCCGTTTAGTGGTAGCAAGCGTGCAGCAGCGACCACTGTGAATGTCCGGCCGGAGACCAATGTGCACTTGAACCGCCGAAAAAGTAGATTGACGGGTCCGGCTTGCCCCTTACACAGAGCTCAGGTCTTGCCTCACTCAAAGCCAATTGTGCAACACACTGAGTAGTACTACGTAGACCTTGTGTATGCTAAGTGCGCCCTAGAATAGCGAAGGTAGTTGCTGGCCGACAGTTTGCACTCGATCTAGATCTTACATCCTCTTTCAGCTTTTGCCGCACGTTGCGATGGTGGATGACCCAAATAATGACCAGTACTCAAGCACAGGCGGCTGTCTTCCCAACAGGCTGGAAGAAACGAGGGTACCACACAAAGCTCCTTGTCGACAATCTCTGTGCGGTGCCCTGCACCAAGATGCGGAACAACCGTCTGTCACTTGCAGCACATCCATGTAGCAGCAATCTCTAGACACAAGACAACTGCTCAGTCCGCCTAAAGCATTACTGGTTGGATCAGCCCTACAGCCACTACAGATCGCCAATCATACCTCCCGACACCACCTCAACAAGACCTCCCCAGTACCAGCCACCTTATCACCCCCATCAACCCCAAACTTCAGCCTAACACCCCACTCAACATCGTCCAGTCCAACTTCACACCTCCACATCCTCGTCTCGTCCTCCTGGCCTCCACTATCGTCGTCCCGTCCACCAGCAACAGGCACAATAAGTCCCCACTCCCCTATCTCTTCCCACGCGCCACGACAGAGCTCGCGAGACCACTGCCTCAAGCTTGCGGACGAAGCGATGCTACCGTGAGATGATTGACGGAGCTTGGAAGAGGCAATGAGCTCGGTATAATGCGCGTGGACGAGGTTGAAATTGGTTGTTGTGAGGTGGTGGATCGTTTCGAGGCGGGACATGGCCGTCAGGAGGGAGAGATGTAGGACTGGGAGCTCGGGGAGGGTTGATGGGATGGTTGGGGGTGTCGTGACGTGGGACATGATGGGTTTGTGTGCCGTGGGTATTTGCAGTGTTGCAATTGATGGGAAGAGGGCTATGAAGAGGTCGGGTAGCGATTTAGTGGTGTAGAAGTGTGTTTGGATTAGGCTTTGGATTTCTTTGGACGGCAGGAACGTTTTCTAGTGAGGAACTTAGTATGCTATTGTGGTAAAGATGGATTCGTTGACTTACCTTCATCTCTGAATTCCACCTTTGCACCCACCCCTCCTCGTTCTTTGACCTTTTCGCCTGTGCTTCGTCGGATGCGTCCAAGAGTAAAGCATCTTCGACAGACGTGTTCCACTCCGCTATGTTCTTGACGCCAGGTACAAGAAGCCATCTGTGGCTAAACCTCGACTTGACTCTCTTCTCCAGGCACTCGATGACGTCCATGCGCGTGCTGCACCCGATGACCGCGATAGGTGCTTTCCTCGACTGTGCGATGTCAAACAAATTGTACAAGAGCGTCTGTCTGGGATGTGTCGTGAACAGGTCGAACTCGTCAAGGATGAAGACAATCGACTTTGAGGTCTTCTGGCCACCACCAGCAATGACGCTCGCTTCCTGAGCGAGCGCTTCAATGTCGGCGTTGGCCACGGGATCGACTGCCATCTCGTCCGGATGCGACAGAAGTGATAGGAGCGAAGCCATGGTATCGGCGTAGCTCGCGCCGATATCTTCAGTTTCGGTCTCGTCTAGGTCTCGTGAGTGGCCGAGCTGGCGCCATATCTCTCTTAGAGCTAACCGATCATCTGTCTGTAGAAAGCCATTGAGGTGTACGACATGGAAGTCATTCGGGTGAGCACTCTCAAGATCTCTGAGTGCAAGGTTGAGAAGCATGGATTTTCCAGCTCCTCGGGGCCCGAGCAGGAGAAGCGAGTTGGATTCAGAGGCAGTAACAGTGGACCGTAGAAGCGAATGTAACTGAGCGTGTTGCTTCTCCAAGTGGCTGGGTGGCTTCAAGGGTAGGGAGGTGGTTGTGAGCCTGGCGAGAACCATGGACTTTACTTCTTGCAAGTGAGGGTCATCTTCCAGAAAAGTCGTCGACGATGCGAGAGCATGATCTTTGGCAGAGGCGTTCGGAAGTGAGATGTCCATAATTAATTCATCTACAGGCATGTCATCGGAAACATTGTCGTCGACATTCGGTTCAAGCTCGTTTTCAAGGATTAGCGGTTCTGGTTCTTCCTCGATTTCATCTATCCGTTTCGATCTTCTTGGGTATGGTGTCGCTTTTCTAGTCGTACTTTTAGACAAAGGTTTTGCAGGAGTGTCGATGTCCCTGAAGCCCAGCTGTTCCTCGATCTCCTTTTCATCATGATTGAACATGACCGATTTTCGTGGTCCCGTCCTTTGCTTTTTCGAAGGGGTCAAAATACCCTTTAGCGCTGGCGATGCAGGAGCACTTTCATCTGGTCCTGGCTGCACAGCAGACGTCTTCGGTCGCTTCGTACCAGCGGGCTTAGCAGATTCGCCGAGTGTGTCTTCCAGCCGGCGTGGTGGCCTCCTTTGCCGGCCACTCGACCTTGGTTGCGGTGTTTCATCTTCATCACTTCTCCTCTTACTATTGCCAGCTTGCTCATCCTTGTCACTCACGCCGTCTCCGTTGACCCTGGTGTCTGTAGATCGAGCGTCGGTCAGGCTTTTGCGACTGCTCGTTGTCCTCCCTTTTCGCGCAGTTCTAGAAGGTGTCTCTGGAGTGTCCGAATCCTCCGCATCTCCTGCACCTCCTGCATCCTTCGAGCTGGACTTGCTCTCAGCACCAGTTCTAGCTTTGGGCTTAGCCGCAGGCGTTCTTGACGCCGTTTGCGTTCTCCTCTGGAGACTGTGCTTGTCGGCATGCGTATCTTGCGTTGTTGGTGACGTGGCACATTCGCTGACTGTACCTGTCTTATCGTTATGAGACGTAGGCTGATCATCTAGGGTTCCTTCGTTTGTCGCATCGTCGGCCAGAAAGGTCCTTTGGCTGCCATATCGTGTTCTCCTTCGTTTCGACGCTCGTGGGGATGGGTCGAACTCAGTAGACATGACGGCACATGAATGATTAAAACGGGTCCGCTAGAGACTCAACGTCTTTAGCGACCATGTGCATATGTCCAAATACTACTACGGTATGTTCGCAGTGTAGAAGCATCGTCGATGGACTCGACGCGAACATTGCGCGAACATCAGACGCGTGTACTGGGTGACGCGTCTCGCTTTAGTCCTTACATACAGAGGGCAGCGGTCCGAGGGCCACAACGAGGTTCTCACAGTCAATTCTAACAGTAACGTTCTATCTATGCAATATGCTTCACTGTATCAACCCAGCACTTCAGTTTGGGTTTAGATTGTGCTTTTTTGCAACCCACTTCACCGTTGCTGTCTTTCCGCCAATAAACATCCAAGAGAGGATTGCTGTAACGCCTGCAATCGCAGCAAATGCAGCATTCATG
>Ga0210040_10008373_pt1 | contig 12291 bp, 13 predicted proteins | sample CryGeyCG12114_NA_FD_185462 | JGI IMG/M metagenome (GOLD analysis project Ga0210040, IMG submission 185462) | Groundwater microbial communities from aquifer - Crystal Geyser CG19_WC_8/21/14_NA (SPAdes) (version 2) | ecosystem: Environmental > Aquatic > Deep subsurface > Groundwater | place: USA... | reverse complement strand
CTTGAGGGAACTAAAACAGAAGAAGATATACAACAAGAGTATTATTGCTCCTTTACTGGCTCAATCACTGGCTCTTACTATTCTCATGAAATGGACTGGTTACTTTCTAATGAAAGACTAATCGATATAGACTACGAGCCAATGCTTCAGGTTCATACCGCTTGGGATTTAGGAATGGCTGATTCAACAGCTATATGGTTTTACCAAGTTAAATACAATCAAATTAGAATAATAGATTACTACGAGGCATCGGGCGAAAGCTTACCTCATTATATACAAGTGCTAAAACAAAAAGGATACTACTACGGCGACCACCATGCACCCCACGATATTAAAGTTAAAGAACTCGGAACCGGCAGAAGCAGGCTTGAGCTATGTGAATCGCTGGGTCTTCGTTTCCGTGTTGTACCTTCTATGCCTCTTCTCGACGGAATCAACTGCGCTAGGGTTACCCTTAAGAAATGTTATTTCGACCGGAGGAAGTGCGCGTCAGGTATTAAAGCGCTTAGACAATACAGAAAACGTTATGACGAAGTAAGAAACTGTTTTTCCGATAAGCCGATTCACGATTGGTCAAGCCACGGGGCAGATGCTTTCCGTTATCTTTGCATATCAATAGATGATGAACTCGATAGAGAAGCAAAACCAAAACAAACCAAAGCGATATCAGAATACATAAGCGATTATGGATATGAAGGAAGTAAGCCTTTCTTTCTCAAAGAAAGCAGACAATCAAATTATTTAAATATAGCGGAAATGTGGCAATGAAGAAATCATACATAATATTCATGGTAGGGATAATAATAATGCTTGTAGGACTAGCAATGCTAGCAGAATCAGCAGAGGCAGCAGTGGCAGTTCCGATTCTAGCGGCAGTTGGAACAGCAGTTGGAGCATCTGCGGGTACCGCTGCACTCGTTGGGGGTGCGGTAGTAGCTGGTGGGGCAGCACTAACAGCAAATGCTTTCTCTGAACAAAAGAGAGCAGCAAAAAAAGCAGCGGGTGCAGAGGCACAGCAATATCAAATGCAGATGGCAGCACAACAACAACAGGTAGAGACTACCCAAAAACAAATGAAGGCCCAAGCAGCAATACAACAACAGTCAACAGTTGCGGGTAGACAAACAAGAAGAAGATCTTCAGGCGACCCAACAGAGACGATATTGACGCCGCTCGCAAGCAACAATCAAAAAAGTACTTTAGGGGGTTAACATGTTAAGAGGATTAGGGGTAGTATCGGCGACTTTGACAGGAGCAGATCAATTTACTGCTGAATCAGAAGGTGGCATTCAAAACAGCACTGGAACACAAGGTATCAGGATAAGAGGTTATTTTAACCTTTCTATAGGCGGTACCTGGTCAGGTAGAGTTACAATGCAACGTTCTTTTGATCGTGGCGCATCATGGGTTGATATTAATAAATACAGCCAAAACGATCAAACATACGATCAAGAAATAGAATCAGGAGTGCTTTACAGAATTGGATTTAAAACTGGTGATTATACTAGTGGAACTGCAATTGTAAGGATTAGCAAATGAGTGGTGGAGTATACGGTAACGGTGTCTTTAATGAAGCACCTGGTAGCCCGTTTACTGGCGCAAGTGCGACCACTGACGGGTTAAGCGGTTCAGTTCCTCAGCCACTGGCTGGTGATCAACTTAAATTCTTAAAAGGCGATGGTACATGGGCAGCACTTGCTGCGCCTACTGGTTATCAAATGGTAGCAGATGAAGGAGTGATTCTCGCCTCTAGAAATACCCTGAATTTTATAGGTGCCTCAGTAACAGCAACTGATGATACCGCCCAAAACAGAACAAATATAACAATTACTCCTTCTGCCTTCCCTTTTAGTCATGCAAACATGAGCTTACAACTTGTCCCAAACATGGGATACACGGTTGAGGGTAGCGGAGTACAATACTTAACACTTCCAGCAACAGTTCCTTACGGCTCAATTATTGAAATAATTGGTACAGGTGAGGCAGGTTGGAAAGTTATACAGAATGCAGGACAGAAAATCATATTCAGTAAAAGCACAACTACTACAGGAACTAGCGGCTACGCAAACTCCACAGACAACACAGACTGCGTTCGACTCGTATGCATAAAAGACAACACTACCTTCGCAATAACAAATGCGGTAGGCACAATAAACATAATTTAATGGAGTATTTATGGCTTTACAAAATAGTATAAACCTTGCGATTACCGCTACCGAACCGCTTGAGGCGGTAAATGGTGGTCTTGGTGTATCAAATCCTACAGCACACGGTATTTTAGTTGCTGAAGGCTCAAACCCTGCCGTTGCGCTTACACTCAATGATGGTCAGTTACTTATAGGTGCTACCGGTAGCGATCCTGTTGCGGCTTCGGTTAGCTCACCAAATGGTACAGTAACTGTAACAAGTGGTGCAGGCAGTTTAGCCTTAGACATCAATACTGTTGATGTATCTCATGGTGGTACAGGTCTCACTAATACAACACAAAATGCACTTTTCTTCGGAAATGGAACAAGTCCATTTGGTCAATTCTTACTTGCACCAGGTCAATTTGCATTTGGTTCAACTGGTGGTTCACCTTCATATGGTAGCTTAACTTCTACTGATAGCTCAGTAACTGTAACAGTTGGTGCTAACTCACTTGATTTATCACTTGGAACTGTATCTGTTGCACATGGTGGAACTGGAGCAACTTCTTTCCCTGCTCACTCACTACTCGTTGGTAATGGAACAAGCGCACTAACTAGCTTGTCTTTAACTGATGGTCAAGTTTTAGTTGGTTCTAGTGGAAATAACCCTGTTCCTGCTACTTTAACAGCAGGTGCTGGTATCTCTATAACTAATGCAGCTGGAGCAATAACAATTAATGCTACAGGAATGGCTAATTGGACACCTCAAAGCTCATCTACAACTATGATTGCTGAAGGTAGCTACATTGCTAATTCTTCAAGCCTTATCACTTTCACACTTCCAGCTACAGCAAATGTTGGTGATGAATTCGAAATCACAGGTGTTGGTACTGGACTTTATGTGATCGCTCAAAACGCAGGTCAATACATTAGATACGGTAATAAAATCACAACAACTGGAGCAGCAGGAACTGTTGTTTCTAAAACTGTTGGTGATTCAATCAGAATCGTATGTGTTGCAGCAAATAATGGTTTCCAAGTGTTAAGCTCACAAGGATTCTTTGACTTAATTATTGAGATTTAAATGTCAATAATTAATGCAATTAACTCCAGTTACCCATTTGCAGCAGCAGATGGGGGTACTGGGCGCAGTTCACTAACTGCACACGGAATCGTTCTTGGTCAGGGGCTTGCTGCTGTTAACTCAGTAGTTCTTGGCGATGGGCAACTCTTAATAGGTATAGCGGGTGCAGACCCGGTAGCAGCTAATATAACAGCTGGCGCAGGTATAGCGATCACTAATGCTAGTGGTCAAATTACTATTGCTAACACTGGTATGAACAACTGGACCGATGCAACTTCTACAGCTGTTCCTCTTGCTATTAACTCAAGCTATATAGCAGATAATGGTTCGCAAGTAGTGTTCACATTACCTGCTACTGCTCCACTTGGTGCAGAGTTTGAAATAGTTGGTAAGGGTGCTGGTGGTTGGAAGATTGCGCAGCTCGCTGGACAAACTGTATATGGTGGAAACAAGTCTACGACTACTGGAACAGGTGGAAGCTTGTCTTCTGGTTATCAAAGAGACTGTGTAAGACTGGTTTGCGTTACTGCAAATACAGACTTCCAAGTGATGAATGTCCAAGGAAACTTAACAGCGGTTTAGAATGTCAATTGTAAACGCCATTAATTCAGCAGGAGGTAGTCCGATATCGCAGGTTAATCAGGCAATAATTACGACTACTTCTACTTTTACTCCAGCACCTAGTGGCGTTTACTGGATAATTGAAGCAATTGGCGGAGGAGGTGCTGGTAGCGGTGCCTCTTCTGGGCTTCTTGCATCAGCAGCGGGTTCGGGTGGTGGAAGCGGAGCGTATGCCAGGAAATTGTTAACTAAGGACCAAGTACCAACTTCTATTTTAGTAACTATTGGCGCAGGCGGAGTTGGAACTAGTACAACAGGCGGAAATGGTGGAGATACTTTAGTTGGTTCCGCTGTAATTGCTGGTGGCGGAAAGGGTGGTAGTACAACGGTTGGCGGAGCAGGCGGGGTTGCAACAGCAGGCGATTTACTTGTATCAGGTTCACCAGGTTCTATAGGCTTTACAAGCTCTAGCAGTACTGGTGTGTCAGGGCAAGGTGGGTCAGGATATTTAGGTGGAGGTGCGGCTTCAGTAGCTGCAACAAATAATGGAATAACAGCAGCAAACTCTTACGGTGGCGGTGGAAGTGGTGCTGCAACAAGTGGGGCAAATACACGTGTTGGCGGAAATGGTGCGCCAGGAATAGTTATAATAACGGAATACATGATATGATACAAAATTCAATAAATGACCAGATAACGAACGGCGTATATAATATAACATTAAGTGGTAATGTTCTTTATACAGGTGCTTATTCTGGTACATATAATCTTACAGGAACAACAAATATAAGTTTTCCGACTAGCGGAACAGTCCTATCGACTACTGATATAGGCACAAATGTACAAGCATATTCATTGCAACTATCATCAGTTAGCGCAATTGCATCAAATGGAATATTAGCTAGGGTTGCCTCTGGCTCAGTTATGGCTAGGAATATAAGTGGGACTTCTGCTCGCATCCTAATCACAAACCCAGACGGAGTATCAGGAAATCCCACCATTGATATTGATAGCACATATGCCGGACAAAATACAATAACAACTCTTGGAACAATTGGAACAGGAACCTGGCAAGGTAATCCTATAAGTGGTCAGTTCGGTGGAACAGGAGTTAATAATGCAGGAAAAACTATAACTCTTGGTGGAAACTTAACAACAAGTGGAGCATTCGCTACAACAATTACTGTAACAGCAGCAACAAATGTTACGCTCCCAGTGAGCGGAACACTTCTATCAAGTGCTGCTATAGGTACTTCAGTTGAGGCTTGGAGTGCGCAACTAGACGCACTTAGTACACTTTCAACAAATGGACTTATAGCAAGAACAGCAGCAAATACCGTAACAGCTAGAACGATAGCAGGAACTACAAATTTAATTACTGTAACAAACGGGGACGGGGTAGCTGGTAATCCTACAATATCAGTAGGAACAAATGTATCGCAAATAAATGTGGCAGAAACAAGAGGTGCTTCAATTAATATGGCGAGCAACCAGATTAAAAATGCTGAGATGCTCAATTATTATGAAACAACAATAACTGTAACTGCTGCAAGTTCTCAAACAATAGATGTAACTCAGGGTAATATTTATGTGATGAACCAAGCGGTAAATACTACACTTGCCTTTACTACTGGTTCTATGGCAAACGCTGAGACATCTGGATTTACTTTAATCAGAATAAAGGATGCTACGGCTACCGCTAGAACTGTAACTTGGCCAGCGTCCGTCAAATGGCCATCAGGTACAGCACCAACCCTTACACAAACCACAGGAGCAGTAGACATACTGGAATTTTTCACAACAGACGGTGGAACAACATGGCGTGGCTTTGCAGCTGCACTCGATTCAAAATAGGAGACAATGATGACAGGTTTAACTAATCTTACCGATGTACAAATATCAAATCCGCAAGCGGGTGATATACTTCAAAATACAGACGGCACTAATTGGGCTAACGTACAACCGGGTGCGGTAAGCGGAATACAGCCTTACAATGCTAATACATCTATAACAAATGTCGCAGAGACTAGATCTGCTACGATAGACATGGCAGGAAATGCTTTACTAAATGCAGACTTACAAAATTATTCTGAAACTGTAGTTAGTATATCAGCAGCAAGTACAACAAATCTAGATATATCGCAAGGTAATATATTTTATCTATCGCAGGGTGCAGATATAGCAACTCTTAATATATCAAACATAGCCGCAAGTGGTAAGTCATGTGATTTTACGCTTATCAGAAAGAAAGATAACACATCAACACCAAGAGTAATCGTATGGCCTTCAAGCTTTAAGTGGCAAGATGGAACTGCACCAACTTTAACACAGAGTGCAAACGCTATTGATACTTTTGAGTTTGTAACAACAGACGGAGGTGTAACCTGGTATGGTTTTGCTTCTGGCTTAAATATGGCTTAAGGAGGAAATTATGTTAAAGGCAAAATTACTTGCAGCATCAGCAACAAAAGGTACAGGGGGAGTTACTCCACCAACACCTCCAACTCCAACTGGTAATGGACTGCCATTAAATGGTACACCAAGCTTGATTGCTTCTAATACTCAAAACGTAAAACTGATAGATTCAGCAGGAAGTACAACAGCTGGATGTGCGTTAAATATAGTCAGCTCAACTTCTCCATCCGCTATGACTGCGCAATTACTTGGTGAGACAACAAGCGGGCCAACTATTGGGATACTTGCTTCGGCAACTTCCACAGTTAATACAGGTTGGGTCGGAAATGTGATTACTGATAATCTCAATTCCACAACTATAATATATGCAGCAGATGCAGGAAATACTACCACTAGCAGGTTTATAGGAACTATGACTAGAAGTGGCACAAGTTCCCTATCTATATCATCCACTGGGAATTTGACGGTTAACTCAACAAGCAATTCAGCTACTTCTAATTTTGATATATGCACAATAGGCTCAAGCAATGCCCTATTTACTTGCCCACCTCTTTTATCAGGTGCAACAGCTACAGGAACAAATGATGCTTTCTTACTTGCTATTGATGGTTCAAATAACATAACTCAGGTAGGGACAGCAACTAACACTCCAACATTTACAGGTAGCGGTGGAAATATAGCAACCGTAGCACTTTCAAACTCACTTGTAGTTTATGCGTATTCGAATCCAAACCAAGCACGTGGATCAAATAATGGTCATATTTATATTGGTGCTGCGGACGTTAATACAACTGCTAAAACTGTTAATATGAATGGTACTTTAGTTGTTGAGCCAACTTATACAACCAATATATATGCAGTCGGCAATCCTATGGTTTGTGCAGTAAATAGTACAAGCGCAATTGTATCATGGTATGAAACCTTTGCTTCTGCATCTCAGATTAACTATCAGGCATTTGCTTATGTTACTGTAGGGGCTGGTGGTTCAGTTACTATTAACTCATATGCAAGAATTCCAGTACTTGGTAGTATAAGTTCATACAATAGAAGATTTAGACTGGATTCAAATGGTAGCTTCTATATAGCTCAGGCTGTAAATCCTAACTGGCTTTATGTTGACTATTCAAATTTTATGGCTTCAGTTACACCAAATACAACAGCTAAAACAATAGCTCTTGGGACACCTACATATTTTACAGATTACTACCAAGCTTTACCATTTGCTCCGGTTTGCTATAACGGCGTTAGCTATATTTCAAGCTGTTATCCAAGAACATCAATAAACAACACAAGTTACTATGATGCACTTGGTGGTGTTTTTAAACCAACTGGTTCAGCATCTTGGGGGGCTACTTTTGTTGGTAATAAATCTACATTAAGTATTAGCTCAGGAACAGGAACTATGAGTTCTGCTGCAACAGCAGTTGCTGGTGTTTATATGCCTTCTCAAAATGTTTATAGTCTTGGGTATTGTGATAACGCAGGACTAATGCGTGAAAGTGCAGGTATCGTTCCGTATAATACAGCATCTGTTGGTAATAATTCAGGACAAGGTGGTAGTGGTAGTACTTATTATGCTGGTCCTTTTAACGTCGGTGGATATAGTAGCTCAAATGCTTTCATAAGCTATATGAAAGACGTCTCAACCCTATATTACGGTAATGGTTATGCTTTTGGTAACTATGCACCTTCAATACAGAACTTAAATAGCTTAGCAGTTCTAAACGGAAACACAGCAATCTTTGGCCAAACTGGTAACTACTTCCTAATGTTTTATAATACTACTGCTGGACTACTAGCTTTAACAGCTAAAGCTCCTAGTGGGAATTTAAATATCCTCACAACAGGAACTAGTATAGCTACTTATTCTTCGCCAGTTTCTGCAAATACTACACTTGCTGCTATACAAGTTGCGTACAGCACTCCTAAATATATCGTTGCAAGTAACTGGTATAACTCAGGCGGGGTTGCAACAGCGCAGTTAATTGTTGTAAATGCAAATAGTACTTTCACAACTGTTACAAGTACAGGGGCGGTATCATCACCGTTTGCATGTGCTGCTGGTACTAAACCGCAATTGACCGCACTTAGCTATTCAAGCAGTACTGGTTATACTCTGATGTATGCTGGTATTGACGCTAGTGGAAATATCAAAGCTGCTCCAGTTACTGTACTTGGAAACACTATAACAGTTGGTACGGTATCTACTCTCTTTACTGGACAAACGTCATCTGCAATTGGTCAAACTCCACGCTTAGTTGCCCTATCCCCAACTGAGGCAATGCTTTCATACGGGGGAAATGTTGTTTTACTTACTTACAATTCAACTACAGGCGCAATCACCGCTGGAACTCCTTATGCAACTGGAGCAACCTATACAACAAACACTACATTAATTAACCCAAATACCTTGCAAATGGATGTTCCATATGCAGGAACAGACAGAGTGCTTGCTTTTGCTGTGAGTACAGCTGCACCATCTTTATCAATAACCCAAATACATAGAGTTTAATAAAAGGAGTTTACCATGACCAATTATGTAAAAGTACAAAACAATCAAATAGTTTGGGGACCAGCTAGTTTGCCACAAAGCTATACATTTAAAGACGGCTCATCTACTGGGGATTTCCCTTATATGGACCCAAGTGTAATCAAAGCAGAAGGTTTCTTACCAGTAGTTAGCAATATGCCAAGCTATGACCCTACTTACCAAGTCGCTGAAGCACAAGCTCCTGTAATTGGTTCTGATTCAGTAACTTATAACTGGACAGTTAAAGATCAAAACATCGATATGCTTAAAGGTGGAAAAAAGAACGATGTTAACAACATCATGCAAGCCAAAATCTATTCAAGCGTTATTACTCTTAACGGTCATAACTTCACAATGACACAAAATACAATGCTCATGGTGAATAATATGGCAACTTTAGCTGCTAATAACCCTAACTGGACTGGTGTACTGCAAGACGACTTAGGTAATTTCGTTAGCCTAACAGCTACTGATATAACCGCAATGTCAACTCAAGGGCAGGCAAGACTTGCAGATTGTATGAATCAAGCTGCTGCGCAAGTAGCTAATATCAATGCGTTAACAACTTCTAAAGATGTTGCGGAGTATAATATAGTAATAAGCTAAAGGTTTACAATGGTAAAGACCGTCGACTATTATTTAAAAAGATACGCTAGTCTCAAGGCTGCAAGACAGCCTTTTGATAACCTATGGCGTGATCTTGCTAACTTTATAGTTCCACAGCGGGCATACCAGTTCATGGCAGGCGAGCCAAATGTTGCAGATTATATCGGGGCACGCAGAGCTTCTAGAGTATATGATTCTACAGCAGAAATTGCACTAGATGTATTCTCAAGTTCGCTTGTGGGATTTCTTGCGAATCCTGCGATGAACTGGTTCGAACTAGCACCAACTGATGAAAGCTTAACAGAGCTTCCTGAGGTTGCTATCTGGTTTGATACGGTTACAGAAAGAATGTTAGAAGCTTTTAACGAGCCTAACGCTAAGTTCTATAGTAACTTAAAGATGGCAGCTAATGACATCGGTGTCTTTGGAACTGTAGGAATGCTAATTCAACCTGGTAAGAAGTCTTATCTGGAATTTTCTAGCCGTAACGTTAATGAAATGTACGTCGCAGAAGATGCTAGCGGTAATATAGATACTGTTTACAGGTATCTACTTATGACTTGCCGGCAACTATATCAGCAATTTGGCAATAATATTTCATATGAAACAAGGAATAAGTATAACGAACGTCCAGATGATTTAATCTCTGTGCTACATATACTTGAGCCAAGAGATGAGCGTAATCCTGATTCAAAAAGCAATCTTGATATGCCAATCAAAAGTGTTTGGATAGAAAAAGAGACTAAACATATACTTCAAGAAAGCGGATTTCGTGAAATGCCTCTTCCTGTAGCTCGTTGGGATGTAATGACTAACGATGTTTATGGTACATCGCCTTCTGCTAAGGTACTTGCAGATATTAAGATGCTTAACCAAATGGAGAGGGCGCATATAATAGCCGCAGAAAAGTCATTAAATCCTCCGCTCATGATGCCAGATGATGGCTTTCTTGGCAATATAGATTTGTCAGCAGGTGCAATAAACATTTACCGGTCTATGTCGCAAGGCAGACTAGAAGCTATTCAAACTATCGGTAATCTTCCTATAACCCTAGAGATGGTGCAGGCTAAGCGTAACCTAATTCGTGAAGCGTTCTTCATAGATCAGCTTCAATTGCAGGAAGGTCCGCAAATGACAGCAACAGAAGTTATGGCAAGGACTGATGAGAAACTGAGACTTATGGCTCCGATGATTGGGCGTATCCAATCAGAGTTACTTGGGCCAATTATTGAGAGAAGCTTTGCTATTCTCTATAGGCTATCTGATGATAAAGACTTTAAGAACTCACCGTTCCCACCGCCTCCACCTGCACTAAGTGAAGCTAAGTTTAAAGTAAAATACGTAAGCCCACTAGCACGTGCGCAAAGAGGAAGTGAGGCTAATTCTATAATGGCTTGGATTAATTCTACTGTGCCACTATTTGAAACATTCCCAGACATTCTAGATAATATTAATTCTGATGAGTTAGTGAGAGTGTTGCATGATATTCAAAGTGTACCAGCAGTTCTATTAAATGATAGAGAAAGTGTCGAACAAGCAAGAGCTATTAGAGCAGAACAACAACAACAACAGCAAGAAATGATGCAAATTCAACAAGGCGCAGATATTGCTAAAACAGCTAACCAAGCAGGATTACTACAATGATAAGAACAAAGCCAGCGTACGATTCTAGAAAAACAGATGAACTACAACAACGCCATACTGAATATAATCTTATATACAATCAGCCAGAAGGCAAGAGAGTTATAGAAGATATTCTGTACTATACTGCAATCGACAGAACAGCTTACTGTGCTAAGTCTGATACGCAGACTAACTTTAACTTAGGCAAGCAGTCAATAGGATACCACATCGTTGCTGCTATTACTGAGCCTTTCAACCAACCACAACCACAAAACAAAAAAGGAAATGACTATGAGTGAAGAAAATAACAATCAAGATAATACACCAGAAACAGCCATAGAGGCATCATGGAGAGATAATCTTCCAGATACATACAAAACTGCATATCCTGAATTTAAGAAGCCAGAGGACTTCGTAAAGGGCTATGACGAGCTTTATAGAAAGATGGGTAGTTCTATATCAAAACCAAAAGACGATGCACCACGTGCAGACTGGGATAAATTCTATGCAAAACTTGGTAGACCAGAAAGTCCAGATAAGTACGAATTCCCTATAGAAGATAATACAGGTCTTGATAATGACTTCCTTGGTAAGTTCAAAAGCAAAGCTTATGAAGCAGGCGTTAGTCAAAGACAAGCTAAAGATATGTTTGATTGGTATCAAAGTGAAATAAAAGGCACAGAAGAGAGGTACCTAAGAGAATCTGAAGCACAAAAAGAAAAAGCTCTTACAGATTTAAAAGATCGCTGGGGTTCTACTTATGACCGTAAGTTAGAAGAAGTCCAAGGCTTTGCACGCCAGATAATGTCAGACAATCCGGGCTTTGAAGAGAAGTTTGTAAAGTATGGAAATGACCCTGATTTCATAGATATTATCGATAAGGTAAAAAATAAATATGTTAAAGAAGATTATATAAATAATTCCCGTCAATCATTTGTTGATAAATCAGATGTACAATCAGAAGCAAGGAAGCTTATGGCCGACGAGGATTATAAATTCAACATCGATAAACAGAACAAAGTTAAATTGATGTATCAAGACCTTGAGAGATCAGGGCTTTTGAGAAAGTAACGAAATATTAGGGTAGCTAGAGATAGTCCTAGATCTGGGGGAATGTTAAACCCGTTTAGCAAACGTTAAATGCCAGTAACGTCCCTTTGGGGGTAGCGTAACGAGGATTTAAACTGTATTAATTAACTATATAAGGTATTAAACAATGACTCAAAGCATTGAACAAAGCCTAGTAACTCAGTTTAGCGACCAAGTCCACGTACTTTCGCAACAAATGGGTTCTAGATTAAAAGGTAAGGTAATGGAAATGCCTGTAAGGGGTAATAAGTTCA
>Ga0210040_10008372_pt1 | contig 12292 bp, 11 predicted proteins | sample CryGeyCG12114_NA_FD_185462 | JGI IMG/M metagenome (GOLD analysis project Ga0210040, IMG submission 185462) | Groundwater microbial communities from aquifer - Crystal Geyser CG19_WC_8/21/14_NA (SPAdes) (version 2) | ecosystem: Environmental > Aquatic > Deep subsurface > Groundwater | place: USA... | reverse complement strand
CCTTGCGGATGCGCACGCGGTCGAAGCGGTCGTCGCTGTTGCTTGGATCGGCGACGGCGGGCACGCCTGCCCGCTCGACAACGCCGTGCAGCTCGGCGCGGCGGAAGCGCAGCAGCGGGCGGATGAGGGGAATGACATGGAGGTCGCCCGCCGCGGTGGCGATCTCCCGCACGCCGGCCAGCCCCGCCAGCCCGCTGCCGCGGTTCAGCCGCATCAGCAATGTTTCGGCCTGGTCATCGGCGTGGTGAGCGGTGGCAATGGCGGCGAGATCGCGCGCGCCGGCCCAGTCCGCCAGCGCGCGGTAGCGGACCGCGCGGGCCATGGCCTGCACATTTCCGGGCGGTACCTCGACCTTCAGCACCGCACAGGGGATCGACCGTTCCGCGCAGGCGCGCGCCACCAGCGCGCATTCGCCGGCAGCTTCCCGGCGCAGGCCGTGATCGACCGTCGCCACCTCGAAGCCGCCGGAGATCGCCCGCCCGGCCAGCAGCAGCATGGCCATGGAATCCGGCCCGCCGCTGACGGCGAGGCCGATCCTGCCGCCGCCCGCGTTCAAGCGCCCGAGCGCGGCCGCGAAGCGCGCGACCAGCGGATCGTCAGGTGCAGGTGACCCGGCTGCGATTGCGGTCATACTGCTCCTTCAGCCGCCCGGTGGCGAGCGCCGGGTAGTTGTCGCCGAATTCGGCCAGGGCGATGCAGGCGCGATTGGTGTCGTCTATCGCGACCATCGCCTCGGCCAGATAGAGCAGACTGTCGGGCGCGCGGGGGGCCTGCCGGTCCGACTGGAAGTTCTCGAAGAAATAGGTCGCCGCTTCTCGCGGCTGGCCATTGTCGAGATAGGCGCGGCCCAGCAGGTTGCGGCCATAGCTGATGCGGGCATGATTGGGGTAACGCTGCACGTAAAGGGCCAGCTGCTGCTGCGCCTCCGGATAGAAGCCGGCTTCCCACAGGCGGTAGCCGTAGGTGTATTCGTCGTCACCCGCATCCTCGGTCTGCGGCTTGGCGATCGCCTGCACCGCTGCGACCCGTTCCGGGCTGGGACGCGAGGCGCTGGCCGCCGGGGCGGGTGTGGGCGTGGACGTCGGCGCAGGGGAGGGCGCAGGCGCCGGAGCTGGCGTGCGACCCTGACCATTTGCGGCGCCGGTCGCCGGCAGAAACGCCTCGCCAGGCGCCGGGATCACGCCGGTCGGCGCCGGTTGCGTGCCGGCCGCCTCCATCTGCGCGAGCCGCTGCTCTATCTGCGTCAGCTGGTATCCCAGCTCCTCGCTGCGGGCGGTGACGCGGGCCAGCTGCGATTCGACCGAGTCCAGCCGGGCGAGGATGTCGGTCACCGCGCTGGTGGTCGGGCCGGTCGGCGTGGGAGTGGCGGGCGGCGGCGTGGCGGTGTCGACCTCCGGCGTGAAATAGCGCCCGTCGGCACCCGGGAACACCGCGCGCTGCACCGCGCGCAGCTCGCTTTCGATCCGCCGCAGCCGCGTATCCGTATTCTCCTGCGCGCCGGCAGCGGCGGGCAGCAGTGCCGCGCCAAGCCCTGCGAGCACCAGCATGCTGGCCGAGCGGCGCCACCTGATCGCACCTGCCCGCTTGCGGCTGTTCATCGCCAAGAACCGATCCTTCCTTGCATCACAATCACTGATCCGGCGCAGCTTAATCTTCCGGCCCGAACCGTCGCTGAACATGGCGCCCGGCCGTGCCCATGTCGAGCAGGGCGGCGCGGACGCCTGTGGGTTACTGCCAGCAGGGGGCTTACTGGGCCTGCGGCTGACGCGCCGGCACTGCCGTGGGTACGAAGCGCTGAGCCGGCGCGGTCCCTGCCGGCGCGGTCCCTGCCGCCGCGGGTGCGCCGGGGGCAGCAGGGGCCGGGCTCGGCTGCCCGCGCGCCAGCAGCGCCGCTGCCGTCACCGGCACATCGCGCATGATCTGGTCGTCCTGTGCCAGCGGGGGCACTTCGCGCCCGCCGATCGAGATGCGCAACGCATCGGGACGCCCGGTCCACAGCATGGGGCCCTGCGCATCGGCCGGCACCTGATACTGTTCGTTCAAGGCCATCTGCTTCTGCATCAGCTGCCGGCCGGTCGCATCGTAGAACTTGACCCACACACCGTCGATCGTGGCGGTGAACACCACCGGGCCCGCGGGGGCATTCGGCTGTGCGCCCTGCGCCGCCGCGGCCTGCTGACGCTGCTGCGCCGCCCGGCGTGCAGCCTCTTCCTGTTGCTGCTGTTCGGTCAGGCTCGGCAGTTCGGCCGCGGGCGTGAACAGGGTGCGCATGAAGAAGAACCCGCCCAGCAGCAGCAGCACGACCGCCGCCGCCGCCAGCCAGGCGAGCCCGCGGCCGGGCACGCGCGCCGGATCGCCGGGTTCGAAGGAAGGGGAGCCCTCGTGCTCGCGGGCCTCCGTCATTTCCACCCGCACCCGGTCGGCCACGACGTCCGGGTCCATGCCCATCATCTTGGCGTAGGAACGGGCGAAGCCGGTGGCATAGGTGCGGCCGGGAAGGGTGGTGAACTGGCCCGCCTCGATGGTCACCAGATGGCGCTGCGGGATGCGCGTCTCCGCGGCGACCTGCTCCAGGGAGAGGCCGCGCTCCTCGCGCGCGGCGCGCAGCTGCGCGCCGATCCCGCCAGCCGCCGATCCATCCATTGCGTAATCGTCGTTGGTCATCCGCATCCCGGCGCCAGCTGCCGGTTCCCTGTTGCTACCCGCCTGCTCGCAAGTGCAGGTTGCAGGGGGGGCAAGTCAAGGGAGCGCGCGGTCGATCGGGCCTGCAGGGTGCGGCAACTGGTGGTAAGCTGCAACTTCCCCCGCCGCCCGGTCAATCCACCTCGATCCCGCGCTCCTCCGCCCAGCGGGTCAGCACCTCGCGCAAGGATGGCGGCGGGGCGGCCAGCCAGCCCTTCATCGCCGCGCCGGCCTCCTGCAGGTCCACCCGGCGGACCAGTTCCTTGATCGGGCCCACCGCCGCCGGCGTGATGGAAAGGCGGCGAATGCCCAGCGCCAGCAGCGCCAGCGCCTCCAGGCGGCGCCCGCCCATCTCGCCGCAGACGCCCAGCCGCACCGGGCTGCCGGCGGTGAGATCGACCACCCGCTTCAGGAAACGCAGGATCGCCGGGCTCAGCCAGTCATAGCGCTGCGCCAGGCGGGGGTCGGCGCGGTCGGCGGCGAACAGGAATTGCGTCAGATCATTGGTGCCGATCGACACGAAGCTCAGTCGCGGCAGCATCGTGTCGAGCATCTCGGCCAGCGATGGCACTTCCAGCATCACCCCGTAATTGATCGCATCGGGCAAGCGGTGGCGATGGCGCTTGAGGAAGGCGAGCTGCTGGTCGAACAGCTCTCGTGCGGCATCGAACTCCCACGGTTCGGACACCATCGGGAACATCACGTTCAGCTCGCGTCCTGCCGCCGCCTCCAGCAGGGCGCGCGCCTGCACCTTCAGCAGCCCGTCGCGCTCCAGCGCCAGGCGCAGCGCGCGCCACCCCATGGCCGGGTTCTCTTCTTCCGCGGCGCGCTCCGCACCGCGCAGATAAGGCAGCACCTTGTCGCCGCCGATGTCAACCGTGCGGAAGATTACCCGGCGGTCGCCCGCGGCATCCAGCACATCGCTGTAGAGGCGCGTCTGGCGCTCGCGGCTGGGCAGGGTGTCGCTGACCATGAACTGGAATTCGGTGCGGAACAGGCCGATGCCGTCCGCGCCGGTCAGGCCCAGCATGGGCATGTCGTCGGCCAGCCCGGCATTCATCATCACCTCGACGCGCTGCCCGTCGCGGCTGAACGGCTTCACCTCGCGCAGCGCCGCATAGGCTGCCTGCTTTTCCCGGCTGCGGGCCAGGCGTGCGTTGAACCCCTCCACCGCGGTCGCGCCCGGGCGGATCACCACCTGCGCCTGATCGCCGTCCAGCAACAGCTGGTCCCCGTCGCGCACCAGCGCGCGGGCGTTGCGCACCCGCCCGACCACCGGCACGCCCATCGCGCGCGCGACGATCACGACATGTGCAGTGAGTGCGCCTTCTTCCAGCACCACGCCCTTCAGCCGGCGCTTGTCATATTCCAGCAGTTCGGCGGGGCCCAGATTCTTGGCGATCAGGATGGCATCGCCGTGCAGGCCCATCCGCGCCGCGGTGCCCAGCTGGCCCGACACGATGCGCAGCAGACGGTTGGCGAGATCCTCCAGATCGTGCATCCGGTCGGCCAGCAGGGGATCGCGGATCTCCCGCATACGCTGGCGGGTGCGCTGCTGGACCCGTTCGATCGCCGCCTCGGCCGTCAGGCCGGCATCGATCGCTTCATTGATGCGTCGACCCCAGCCCTCGTCATAGGCGAACATTTTGTAGGTCTGCAGGATCTGCTCGTGCTCCTCGCCCACGCCGAACTCGGCATGGCCCGCCATCTGCTCGATCTGCTCGCGCATCTTGTCGAAGGCGAGATAGACCCGCTGGCGCTCGGCCTCCGTATCCTCGGCCACGGTCTGCTCGATCACGATGCGCGGCTGGTGCAGCACCGCCTGGCCGCTCGCCAGGCCCTTCACCAATTGCAGCCCGCTCAGCACCTCCTGCCCGATCTGCGCGGCGGAGCGGCCGTTCATCCCCTCTCCATCCACCAGCCCGGCATTGGTGATCAGCTCGGCCAGCACCATGGCAACGGTCTGCAGCGCCTCGATCTCGACCTCTTCGTACCGGCGCGGCTCGACATGCTGCACCGTCAGCACGCCGATGGAGCGCTCGCGCCGAACGATCGGCACCCCGGCGAAGGAATGGAACTTCTCCTCCCCCGTCTCGGGCACATATTGAAATTCAGGGTGAGTGGTCGCCTCGGCCAGGTTCAGCGTCTCGATGTTCTGGGCGATGGTGCCGGTCAGGCCCTGGCCGATGCCCAGCTTGGTGACATGCACCGCATCCTGGTTCAGCCCGCGGGTGGCGAACAGTTCCAGCATGCCTTCGCGCAGCAGGTAGATCGAGCAGACCTCGCTATCGAGCGAGTCGCCGATGATATCGACCACCTGGTTCAGCTTCCCCTGCGCGTGAAGGCGGGAAGCCATGACCTCGTGCAGCCGGGTCAGGATCGTGCGGGCGGCGGCGGCAGCGGTCATTATGTCTGATGCGTAACCTATCGGCGCGGCTTTGAAAATGTCGCAGCCGACTGCCAGGCATGGAAAGTATGCCGAGCCGATCGCCAGGGCTGGGAGTGTCGCGGTGAAGGAGCCCCCACCCTCCGCGATCAGGGTGCCTGGCCGATCCGGCCCCGACCCCGCTCGCGGAAGGCTGCTATGACCTTTCAGGCAGTCACTTCACAAATGGCGGCGATCACGAATGCGCGATGGCTTCCTTGATCTTCAGCTTCTGCCGCTTCAGCGTCTGGATCATCGCGCTGTCGGGGATCGGACGGTTCATCTCGGCGCGCAACTGGCGCTCCAGCCCGTCATGCTTGGCCTGCAGTGCGGTGACATGCGAAGATTCCATGAATGGGTTCTCCTTTCGCTGTTGGATGCCGTTCGCCCCGGGTGGGTGTGCGGCAAGGCGCGACTCACGGCAGCTGCCACTCAGCCGCGCGATTGTCATCAAATCACAATAATCGTAGGGCGGCAAACCACTCGTGCGACCAGCCGGGCCAGGTGCAGGACGGAACAATCGCGGGTGCGAGAGGGGTCGGCGGTGAACGAGGAGGAGTTGCGCAGGCGCCTGATCGGCCTGAAGATCGAGCACCGCGATCTCGACGCTGCCATCGGTGCGCTCAGTGCCGGCAGCGGCGACCAGCTGCAGGTCGCCCGGCTGAAGCGCAAGAAGCTGCAATTGCGCGACCAGATCGCCATCATCGAGGATTACCTGACCCCCGACATCATCGCCTAAGTTACCAAAGGTAACCAGCGGGTTACCTTAGTAACTCGCGCTTTTCCGCCACCCGTTGCCAGCCGGCTTGCGCCCCGTCTATGGCGCGCCGATGGCGCTGCCCCCCAAGCCCTGGCCCGTCGGGACTGCCGAGCAGCTGGAGCCTCTGGTGCGCCGCGTGCTTGCCCCCAACGGCTCCGCCTACACCTTTACCGGCACCCAGAGCTATCTGGTGGGCGGCATGGACGGCCTGGCGGTGATCGACCCGGGGCCGGACGACCCAGCCCACCTCGCCGCGCTGCTGGCCGCGATCGGCGGGGCGCCGGTGCTGGCGATCTGCCCCACCCACACCCACCGCGACCACTCCCCCGCCGCCACGCCGCTGGCTGCCGCCACGGGCGCGCCGGTGATCGGCTGCGCCCCGCTGGCCAGCACCGGCGGAGGGGAAGCGGCCGATGCGCCATTCGACAAAGACTATGCGCCGATCCGCGTGCTCGCCGACGGCGAGCAGCTGACCGGCCCGGGCTGGACCCTGACCGCCACCGCTACCCCGGGCCACACCTCCAACCATCTGTGCTACGCGCTGGAGGAAACGGGGGCGCTGTTTTCCGGCGACCATGTGATGGGGTGGGCCACTAGCGTCGTAGCCCCGCCTGATGGCGACATGGGCGATTACCTCGCCAGCTTGGAGAAGCTGCACGAGCGGGAGGACCGCGTCTATTATCCCGGCCACGGCCCGGCGGTGGAGCGGCCCCGCCAGCTGGTGCGCGGCATGATCGGCCATCGGCGCCAGCGCGAGGCGCAGGTCATCCGCCTGCTGAGCGAGGAAGCCGTCGATCCGCAGACCCTGGTCACGCGCATGTATCGCCGTCTGGCCCCCGCGCTGGTGGGCGCGGCGCGGCAATCGGTGCTAGCCCATCTGATCGATCTGGAACGCCGCGGGCTGGTGGCCCGTTCAGGCAGCGTATGGACAATCGTGACCTGACTTCCAACCGCGTCGGTACCCAGCCTGTGCACGCAGAGCGCCAACACTCGCTCGCCCGATTGCAGGCAGTGCCCTGGCTGCTGTTCATCGCCATGCTTGCGCTGGCCGTCTGGCTTGGCTGGCGCGCCTTCGGGCCGCGGGACCTGGGCGATCCGCTGGCCACCAGCCTGGTCGCGTTCGAGAAGCAGAACCGCCTCACCGTGTTCTCCGCCCAGCTGTCCCCCGTGGTCGCAAGCGAGGACAGCCGCCTGTTCGGCGCGCTGCGCAGCCGGCAAGTGGCGGTGATTCCGGCGCGGGTCGACTACACGCTGGACCTGTCCACCATGGATGCCAGCCGCATGCGCTGGAACGATGCCAGCGACACGCTGGACGTGCAGCTTCCCGCGCTCACCATCGGGCGCCCCAATCTGGACGAAGCGCGCGCGCAATACTTACGCGAAGGGCTGTGGATTACCCGCGAGGCACAGGACCAGCTGACCCGCGACAACACGGCGCTCGCCGAACGGCAGGCGGTGGAGCAGGCGGCCAATCCGGTGCTGCTGGGCCTTGCCCGCGGCGCCGCGAAGGAGGCGATCCGCCAGAACCTGGCGATCCCGCTGGAGGTCGCAGGATATGGCGAAGTGACGGTCAACGTGCGCTTCGACGGGGAGGCGCAGGCGCCGCCCGCCGCCGCACTGCCGGCCAACTGAGCCACTGTTAAGCCTACCGGCAATGTTGTAGGGAGGCCGGCGGAAGCGCGCTGCCGTGGGGGATGGACGCGCACCGGTCGCGCCCTGTCTCTCTTTGGCGAGGATGCGACCATGGCCACCCTGGCACCCGATCCTGTTCACCGGCGTCCGCTTTGGGCGACGGATACGTCCTTCTTTCTTGGCATGGCGATCGCGATGGCCGCGATCAATGTCATCGCTTTCTCGTTCTTCGCCGTGATGGGCATGTCCAGTTTTCGCGCGCCGGCTTACATCCATGCCCATGCGGTGCTGTTCATGGGCTGGGTGGGCCTGATCGTGGCGCAGGCCTGGCTGGCGGCGAGCGGGCGCGTGGCGCTGCACCGGCCGCTCGGCTGGCTGGCGGTGGGCTGGGCGCTGGTGATGGTGGTGGTCGGCACGACGACGACGATCTTCTCGCTGCAGCGCGGGTTCATCCCGTTCTTTTTCACGCCGGCGCAGTTCCTGGTGCTCAACCCGCTGAGCGTGCTGGTGTTTGCCGGGCTGCTGATCGCCGGCTTCGTGCGGCGGCGCGACCGGCTGTGGCACCCGCGGCTGATCCTGTGCGGCATGGCGGCAATCATGGGGCCCGCATTCGGCCGCGTGCTGCCGGCGCCCTTGCTGATGTATTCCATGGTGTGGGCGATCTTCGCCTGCATGATCGCCTTTCCCCTGGTCGGCGCGGCGCGCGACTGGATCAAGCGGGGGCGGGTGCATCCGGCGTGGCTCGTCGGACTGGTCGCGCTGACGCTGATGCAGCTGGGGATCGAGACGGTCGGCCGCAGCGCCTGGGCCGCCGCTTTGCACGGGCAGGTGACCGCCGGGACGCCCGGCGCCGCGCTGGCGCCGCTCGACTATCCGCCGCCGCCATTCCCCGTCGCGCCGTGATGCAGGGCTGCATGGCCAAGGCACATTGTCGCCCGCCGCCCTGCACCCTATCTCACGCGCATGAGCCTTCTTGCCCCGCTTCCCACCGGCACCGATCTGCGCGCCGAGATCGACCGCCTGCGCCGCGAGCGTAATGCCGTGATCCTGGCCCATTACTACCAGCGGCCGGAACTGCAGGACCTGGCCGACTTCGTGGGCGACAGCCTCGAACTGTCACGCAAGGCGGCGGAGACCGATGCTGAGGTGATCGCCTTTTGTGGCGTGAAGTTCATGGCGGAAACGGCCAAGATCCTGTCGCCTGACAAGATCGTGGTGCTGCCCGACATGGAAGCCGGCTGCAGCCTGGAAGATAGCTGCCCGCCCGACAAGTTCGCCGCCTTTCGCGCGCAGCACCCCGACCACATCGCGCTGACCTACATCAACTGCTCGACCGAGGTGAAGGCGCTGAGCGACGTGATCGTCACCAGTTCCAGCGCGGAGACGATCCTGTCGCAGATCCCGGCCGACCAGCCGATCATCTTCGGCCCCGACCGGCACCTGGGCGGCTATCTCAACCGCAAGTTCGGGCGCGAGATGCTGCTGTGGCCGGGCGTGTGCATCGTGCACGAGGCGTTCAGCGAGCGTGAGCTGCTGAAGCTGAAGGAACAGCACCCGGACGCGCCGGTTGCCGCGCATCCGGAGTGTCCGCCGCACATTGTCGACCATGCCGACGTCGTGGGGTCCACCAGCGCGATCCTGCAATATGCCAAGACCTTCCTTGGCGACACGCTGATCGTCGCGACCGAGCCGCACATCATCCACCAGATGCAAAAGGCGTTGCCGCACAAGAACTTCATCGGTGCGCCGGGAGCGGACGGCAACTGCAACTGCAACATCTGCCCCTACATGGCGCTCAACACCATGGAGAAGCTGTACGTCGCCCTGCGCGACCTGAGCCCGCGGATCGAGATCGAGGAGGGCCTGCGGGTCGAGGCGAAGCGCAGCCTGGATGCGATGCTCGCCATGGCGAGTGGCACGATTGGGCTGGGCGATCTGGGCCGCATGGGCGTGCCGCTGCCCTGATTGCGGGCAGATGCTGATCCGCATTCTTGTCGCCGGGCTGCTCGCTCTGGCGCTTGCTCTGCCGGTGTCGGCATCCCCTTGGCTGCCGCTGGCGCAATCCGGGCGACTGACGGACGGGATCTGGCAATCGCAGGGCTACGGTCGCCTCCTGGTGCTGCAGGACGGCGCGCCGACGATCTACCACTCGGCCGGACCATTCTGCTATCCCGACCCCGAGCCGACCGCCGCCGCTGACGAGACCTATCGGTCAGTGACGGCGATGGGCCGCGACCGGATTGCCTTTCGGGCTGCACCCGGAGCGACCCACTATGTATTCGACCGGGTCGCCACGCTTCCCCCTGCCTGTCTATCGACCCACCATTGGACCCCCGCCGATATCGGCCGGCTGGTCGCGGCAACTTTCGCCGATCTGTACCCCGGCTTCGGCATGCGCGGGCGAACCGAACAGGCGCTGTCGGACGCGCTCGTGGCGCTGCCGCCCGATACATCGGAGACCCTGCTGTACGAGACGCTGACGGCCGCGCTGGCGAGGCTCGATGATGCCCATGTCGGGTTGGAGGCAAAGGTCGCCGGCGGTGAACGAAGTTTCGAGGGCGGCGAAGCGGCGACGATCAGGGCGGTGCGCGACGACGCGGCGCTAGGCGCCGACCCGGCGGAGCGCGAGCGGACATGGTCACAGACTTACCGCGAGGGCATCGTTGGCCTGCTCGACGGCGGTGGGCACCACGTCGCCAACCGCCGCGTCCTGTGGGGCCGTATCGGCAACGTAGGCTACCTCAACATCGTCACCATGGGCGCCTTCGATCGCGGTGCGGCACCGGATGACACTGCCGCGCTCGATGCCGCGCTTGACCAAGCGATGGCCGCCTTCAGGGGACTGCCGGGCGTCATCGTCGACGTGACGAATAATCGGGGCGGCTATGACGCGGTCGGATTGCGGATAGCGGGCCGCTTCGCCGATCGTGGCGCCGTTGCTTTCACCAAGCGCGCCGTCGGTGCGGCCGTGCCGGTCCAAGCCTTTCATGTCGAGCCGTCTGATCGTCCGCGCTACGTCGGCCCGGTGACGCTGCTCACCAGCGACATCACGGTCAGCGCGGCGGAGACGTTCACGCTGGCCATGCGGGCGCTGCCCAACGTCAAGCATGTCGGAAGCCGTACGCGGGGCGCGCTGTCCGACCAGCTGGTGAAGCCACTGCCGAACGGCTGGACGCTCAGCCTGCCGGCGGAAATCTATCAGGACGGGGAAGGGGGCCTGTTTGAAGGGCTAGGCATTGCCCCTGAGACGCAGCTTGCGCCGTTCGCGCCGTCCCATTCGGCGGTGCTGTCGCAGCTGGCCCAAACCATGGTGGCGCAGGGCCGCTAGGGTGCGGCTGCCCGCCAATCGCCACCCGTCTCCGCCGCCGGCACGATATGGTCGGTCAGCAGCGAGCGCAGATCGCCCAGATGGCTGCTGCCCCGCTGGACGTTCGTGTCGCTGGTCATCACAACGGTCAGTTGCAGGTCGGGCAGGATGAACAGCATCTGCCCGCCATAGCCCCACGCATAATAGAGCGGGTGGCGTCCGGCGCCGCTGACGAACCAGCCCAGGCCATAATCGCCGCCGCTGAAGGGGCTGGTGGTGCGCGAAGTCCAGCTCGCCTCGATCCACGCGCGCGGCACCACCTGGCGCCCATCGACCACGCCGCCATTGCGGTACATCTCGCCGAACTTGGCGAGGTCGAGCGGACTCATCAACATATCGTTGCCGCCGAAATAAATGCCCTGCGGATCGCGCGGCCATTGCGGGATGGCAATGCCCAGCGGCTCGGCCAGCCAGTCCTGCGCCAGCTGCCAGGTCGACTGGCCGCTCGCCTTTGTCAGCATGGCAGACAGCAGATGCGTGTTGCCGGTGGAATAGAGCATGTCGCCGCCCGGCCGCGCCACGAAGGGCTGCGCCAGGGCATAGCGGACCCAGTTCGAGCTCGACACCCAGCGCCCATAATTGTCACCGCTGGTCCGCTCCAGCCCCGACTGCATCGACAGCAAATGGCCGATATGGACAGTGCCCAGCAGCCGATCGGGGTTGGCCGGCGCCTGATCGGCCAACACCGACAGCACCGGCTGCTCGACGCTGGTGAACACGCCCTTGTCCAGCGCGATGCCGACCATGGCCGACAGGACCGACTTGCTGGCGGATTTGATGTTCACCGGCCGGTCGACCGCGGGCCCGCCATGGAATGCGCGTGCGACCTTCACCTCGCCACCGCGCATCACCACCAGTGACCGTAGCGGCTGCATCTGCTCCGCCCGGGCAAGGGCACGGTCCATCTGCGCGGTATCGAGGCCGGTGGTGGTCGCCGCCTGGGTCTCGCCCGATTCTCGCGCGGAGGAGCCCGCCGGGGTGCAGGCACCGGTCGCGACGGTGATGGCGAGGGCGACGGCGAGGACGCGGATGTTCATGCGCCCCAGCTAGTCACGCCCGCGCGTAATGGAAGGGCGTCAGCCCTGGGCCTCAGCCCTGGCCCAGCACCACGCCGAACAGATCGTGGGCGTCGGCATCCTCCACCATCACATCGACAATGGCGCCTGGCTGCAGGTCGGCCGGCACGTCGCGCAGCAGCACCTGGCCGTCGATCTCCGGCGCGTCGGCCTGGCTGCGCCCGGTGGCGCCGATGCTGCCATCCTCCGGATCGGCTTCGCCCACCTCGTCGATGATGACGGGCAGCACGCGGCCGACCTTGGCTGCGAGCCGGGCCGTGCTGATGCGGCTGGTCACTTCCATCAGCCGGGCGAAGCGTTCTTCCTTCACCTCTTCGGGGACGGCGCCAGGCAGCAAATTGGCGGTCGCG
>Ga0210040_10008371_pt1 | contig 12293 bp, 17 predicted proteins | sample CryGeyCG12114_NA_FD_185462 | JGI IMG/M metagenome (GOLD analysis project Ga0210040, IMG submission 185462) | Groundwater microbial communities from aquifer - Crystal Geyser CG19_WC_8/21/14_NA (SPAdes) (version 2) | ecosystem: Environmental > Aquatic > Deep subsurface > Groundwater | place: USA... | reverse complement strand
GGACCCACTGGCCTATGGCCAGACTCACTTTTACGAGTACAAATTATAACTTGACAAATTTTCAATGTTCCAAAAAATTTCTAACGTACGGCAAGTTTCTAGGATGTGATAAAGCGATTTTTTTATTTACACTATTTTCTCTACTTTATCACATCCTAAAAACTTGCCGTACGTTAGAAATTTTTTGGAACATTGAAAATTTGTCAAGTTATAATTTGTACTCGTAAAAGTGAGTCTGGCCATAGGCCAGTGGGTCCTGCTAGTTGCCCTTATTTCTGTGATGTACGTTTTTCAAGTGTTCAATTTGACGAAATGCAGTATTTGGGGGTTTGTTCAAAACGCCACCACCATCGTTTAAAAAATAAAATAAATTGAAGAATTCCTCTACAAAAGAGCAGTTGTGAACATCTCCCCAAACACGGTAAGCCGTCCAAAGTCCAAACTGAAAGAATTAATGAAGTCAAACAAATTTCCGAAATTCGTAAAAACACTAAGGTTTTACTTTTACTAAGGTTTCCGCGCTATAGTAGCTGCGTGCAAGTTCTTTTAAATATTTCATCGGTTTGTTAAATCTACAATCTGTCTATTTATTTGGCAAACAGGAAATAACCTCTCATAAGAAAAAGATGAAAAAAACTTACGCAATAAATATTGATCCACTAGTAATCCTTGATTTATACTTTGTTGAAACACATTTATTTTTACCGCTAGATGCACATTCAGAATGAGCCCAAAAGAGGCATTTGCTGTACAAAACAGAGTGAATATGATATATGTGAGATCAACAGACCCTTGTTTGATTTTCAAAGCCTCTGCAATCAAATTCCAGTAGACGTCTATTAGTTGAAATGACAAAATCACCAAGGTTATAAAATGCCAAACAATGAATCTCCAACGAGGATGAAGAATCCGGCAGAGCTTCTTTTCAATAGAAATTTTGAAGGGTACGACAAAAAAATATCCTAATATATTTATTATTCTGCAGCCAGACTCTACTGTTAATTTAGTGAACATTACGGAATTAAGCAAAATTAGATAAATACAATGTCAACGTCAAAATAATTTAGTCTTCACTACGGATTTGACTATATAATTTTGTAAACTTTGAAGCTAAAACTAACTATCAGTGGATTTAACAACTTAGAATAAAAAAAACTTTTTATATTTCAAAAAATTGTACTCAGTCTGATTCTTATCTCACTAAATATCTATCTTTTTAACTAACCACATGAAATAGGTCTCATTTTGAATTATGAATAAATAAATAATGTCTAGGCGCATTCAGTTAAATGTTGAATATTACTGTATTTGAGGTTCACGACAACCAAATAACAAAACTTAGCATTTAATTTTTTAGTATTAGATGTAATCATTTTTTTAAACTATCCCTATGTTTGTCTCGTTTTTTTCAGCATATTACACAAACCATAATATACATAATACATAAAGCATACATAAGTTTAACAGTGTGCATGAGATTCGGTATTTCCACTCATTTTTGCATGATTCGAATCGAGTTAGAAGTTTTGAAAATTTCAGAATTTCCAATTCATAATCCAGCTATTTTTCATCCTATTCGCAATGCATGGAGTTTCCTTGACGATTTTTTTTCAAAATTAAATTAGAGGGAAAATTGATGAGCAATTTCCAGTTTTGCCTCAGATATGCAAAATGTCTGAGGCAATTTCAAACTATTTGAACTAAATAGAATGCATTTTTCCAATGCTACTAAATCCACTTGAAATGGTATATAGGTTGAGCAATTTTCAATGTAATTTCTTGATGCATTTTTGCATACTATTATGTACAAATGGAGAATTGACACAATGTTTTCCGCAATATGTGACTGTGTACCTATCAGTTGAATGATACATTCAAAAGACACATGAAAAAACATAATCGATTAAATATTTCCCCATTTCTTCCAGTTCCGGCTAGCTTAGGTATAGTTAGCTGCATTTATCGCAACCAGACTATTGATTAAACACATCAATTCGTACTATTTGCCTTTTTCATCAGTTTTCATTACCTTTTAAGTGATCTCTGTCAAAATTTAATCAGTGGAATTAGTTCCTTTCCTATTTGTACGTGATACAGAATAAATACAGGTGAGAATTTTTTCCATTGTGTTTAATATCCATTGTGTTTTGAAATGCAGGATGTTCTTTCATAATGTATATTAGGATTTGCGCATAGGCATTATACTATTATCATGCTTTAAAATTTCATGAAAATCTCAAACATTTAAACTGAAACTCTGTATGCTTGACTTGTTTAGTCTGAATCAAGGTATATAGAATAGAATTAACTTTATGCCCAAAAATAAGCTTTACAGTTTCCATAGTTTTATTAGTGCACCATGCAAAAGTATTTATTTGTTATATGGTTAAATCGACAAAATATTCAATCTCCATCAGTCACTGTAATTTTTCATGCGAGAGTCATTTTGTGTGAAAACAGCTGAAAAGTATTGTATTAATTAACAATGACAAAAGTCGCCAAACCTGGCGGTGGCTCTAAAAAGGTGAAAAAGCCTAAAACTAAAGATGGAGCTAAAAAGCCAGGTAGTAAACCCAAAGATAAAGATGGAGCTTCTAAGCGAAAGGCATCTAAAGCTTCTAAGGATAAGTCCACACCTAAGGTATAAACACAATCAGAATTTCTAAATGTCTGTAAAAAAAGCTAAAAAAAATGACGGGTATTATAGAAAATTTGAAAAAGTTTAAACCATTTTTCACTAAAAATTACATCCTTAGGTACAAAATCATATGATTTCCTGTGATTCAGATTCAACAACGTATCGTCTCATTTTTTTACCCAATTTCCCTAAATTACATTTTTTTTTGTATTTTGCAGAAAGGAGGTAAAAAAGGTAAAAAGAAGAAATTGTCCAAACGCGAAATGGAGATTGCAAAAATACAAAACGCTAAAGAGGAAAAAGAGCGACTCATTCGTGAGGCAGAAGAAATGGCAGCCCGGGAGAAAAAATTAGCTATCGAAACTGCCTTGCGTACAACGCAGCTCGTGAAATCTGCAGCCATTTTGGATTCTTATGACAAATTTGTGCTCGATAGATTTTCCCAGAATAAGAAACTACAGGAGGTTTGTAAATATATGACCACAATAAGAAAGTCCTAAAGCAATGTGTAGTCAGTTGGTGGGAAATAATTTTCACAAAAAACTTGCATTTTTAGTGGAAACTTTTCAAAGCTTGCCGTGAGATTCCAAATTTTACAAAACTGAATGAGGCAAATTCCTATATTTCATGGTGGCTGGCTGAAATGGAAGATTTGAACATCAAAACTTTGCTCATGATGACTCCACAATACTTGCAGGTACAATTTAAAGCCAAAAATTCAATGTTTAATAAAAATTTTTTGCAATTTTGAGCCAGTAATTCATATTTATCTGAACTTTATTGCAATTTTGAGCCAAAAATTCATATTTAGCAAAGATTAATCAAAATTTTCGTTTTACTAAAATTTAGCAAAATTGTGAGCCAAAATTCTTATTTATTCAAAATTTGTCCAAATTTTCAGCCAAAAACTCATTTATATCTAAAAGCTATCAAAATACTGAGCCAAAACTCTAATTTTTATAAAATGTATCAAAATTTAAGCCATTAATTTATATTCGTCTAAAATTCATCGATTTATAAAACCCATCTACAGGTAGTAGATGAACTACACGATTTTCTAGAAGTCCCTCCAGATTCTGTCCGAGTGGATACAATAAGCGAACTAGGTTTGGTATGTCACACTATTTTTCCAAATCCTATTTTCCCAAAAAAAAAATCTCTCTCCTCTAAAGTGTATGCATAACACAGCTGTACCATGACCTAAGTTTCAATCTATCCCAATACCTGGACAAAAGTACATATGCCATCGTGCAAGACTTGTCCGAATTCTATGACCCCGAAGTGGGCATTTTCGAATACCTCGTCTCTATCCCACAACTGACCGTGTGCCTATGGGGCAATCTCTTTGTTCGACCGGATCAAGAAGGTCATGAGTTTCAAGATTTGAATTTCAAATTCAAATTCCCACAGAGTTTGATTGAGATGAGGGGAATTTATAGGCTCGTCAAAATGGAGTATGATCACCTATCCGACTCATGCATGTCCTATTTCCCGCTGCATTTGGACAATGCCTTAAAACGATGTATGTGAAAAATATATAGTTTTTTGCTAGAAAAATATTTTAGCTGTATTAAAATAGTCATTTTTTCAGCTATTTTGGAATGGGTTGAGCTCCATAAGAAGATGTTGGGGGAACTCGAAGGCCTACAATCTCCTGAAGCATCGAAAACCGTAATGAAATCCGCATCGCTTTGTTTTGCTTGAGTTTGCAATTAGTTACTTCCCTTGCATTTGTCCTTCCCAAATCCTTATTATGCCATGATATCCTCACCCTGTAGGGAGCATTAGGTGAAGATGGGTCATCTGGTAAGAAAAAAGGGAAAAAAGGTAAAAAAGGAAAAAAAAAGGGCAAAAAAGGATCCAAAGGTAAAAAGAAAGGATCCAAGGGATCCAGTAAAGGGAAAAAAGGTAAAAAAGGCAAAAAAGGGGGCGCCACTTCATCCAGCAATAATGCCACAACAACAGATGATTCCGAGTATAGCGAGTATGATGAAGAGACGAGAAAATTGTTGAGTGAGTTAGATGCAGAAAAAGCGAAAAAACGGGCATCTAAGATGGAAGCTAGTAAGAGGAATGCAAAGGGTGAAGGTAGTAAGAAGGGCAAAAGAGGAAAGGGCAAGAAAATGGGGAAAAAATCAACGGGGCCGAATGAGTATGAGGGCGAGACTACGACTGAAGGGGAAATGACTGGTGATGCGGAGGGCGAGACGGGCAAAAAAAGGAAGAGGAGTCATAATAAGAAAAATGAGGAGGAAAAGCCTGTGGAGGAGGAATTTGTGGAAGTTAAGAAGGTTAGAAAGATTTTGCATTTTTTTTTTTGGAGGGAAATAAACATTTTTTGTGAAAAATTAGTTCTACAGGACTGTTTTTAACTGTTCAATATTCGAGCAATGAGCTTTTTAGTGTCTAACTTTTAAAGTAAACTATTTTTCAGTGCTTTGGATTTGGAACCATGCAATTTTTAGACGCTTTTTAGAATCTGAACTATGCAAGCTTTCGATGCTTTCTTTAGATTCTAAACCAGGCAACTTTTCAGTGCTTTGGAATCGAAACCATGCAATTTTTAGACGTTTTAGAATCTAACTATTCAATTTTGCAATGCTTCAGGATCTAAACCATGCGATTTTGAAGTGCTTTAGAATCTAAATCATAAAAATTTTCTATCCTTTGGAATCTAAACCATTCAATTTTTTAATGCCTCAAAATCTAAACCATGCAATTTTGTAGTACTTTAGAATCTAAACCATGCAATTTTTTGATGCTTTAGAATCTAGACTATGCAATTTTTCATTGTTTTGGAATCGAAACCAAAACATGCTCTTCGACTCATTAAAATCTAAATCATGCAACTTGTAGGTGCTTTAAAATCCAAGGTATGAAATTTTGCAGTGCTTTAGAATGTAAACCCTACAAGTTTTCTTCACTCAATATTCTAACTTCTATAATGCGAACATTTTCAGAACTTTATTGATTTCAATGCAAACAATCTTAGTGCATTAGATTCTTATGCAAACAATTTTATTTTTCAATGCAATTAGCTTTGCGCCTTGCGCTTTGAATATATTTTTTAACCAATTTCAGACAATTTGTTCATTAAAGACATATATAAATGCAATTGGATTATTAGATTGACAAGACTGCATGCTTATTCATTTATAGTCGAAAAAAGTTTCACGCTAAACCGTTCTTATCATGTACCATAGATACTTTTTTAGAGCAAAAATTGATTTTTGTAGTTTTTTCTCCATATTTCAGGAAACCAAAGAAGAACGAAGAGCAAGACGCCGACAACAGGAAGATGAGGAAGAACCAGATGAAGTGGATTTTGATTTTGCCGCTGGGAAACAAGATGGTGCCCCCTCTGAGGATACATTCTACGATGAGGAAGATGTGATATATTTAAAAAATTCCTTGGTTTTCTGTACAAAATACAATTTTTTCACACATTTTTTACCCTACCTGTAGGATATTCCATTGAGAATTAAGAGAAAACCATCACATACAGATGAAAAGGAGGATGATGAAGATGAAATAGTAATAGAATCCGCAAATTTTACGTTTTTTACGTCATAACATCCAATATTCTAGAATAGCAAGACAATATAAACACTATTTTGGGACATGATTTCAAAATTTTTCATATTTTGCCCAAATTCTATTTTCTCATTTCCAGAAAAAGAAACGCCCCAAAAAAACAAGTACGGACGAGCAGCCAGAGGAAGTAAAAAAACTGGCAACAACTTCCAAAATGAAAAAAGGGAAAGACAATAAGGGGTCCATAGAGAAAAAAGGGGCCAAAAAAACGGAACCAGAGGCGACAACGGATGAAGAACAAGTATTGAAAAAACCGAATGTTACAACCACGGCCACAGATGATGACGATGATGATTTTACGTCTAAAAAGAAACACAGGAGGAAAAAAGGGAAATCAAAACTGAAAAAAGTGGCCAAATTGAACAAATCGAAACTGAAAATGAAGAAAAAGGGGAAAAAAGGGAAAAAAAGTAAAAGTGCTAGTCGTAGTCCAGGACGTAGGCCTAAAAAAGGGAAACGGAACGAGACTGGTGAGAGTGAAACTTCCGAGTCAAAAGTTTCAGTGGCTACAAAAAAGATGAAAAGCAAAAAAGCTATTGCTAAGGTTTAGTAAAAAACTTTTTTGGGGAATTGGGGAATTTCATGAGAAAAAGGTTTTCAAAAATCAAATTTTTTATGCTCCAAAAAAGCGCTTGATCCTACCCAAAATGCTTTTTTCTGTTGAATTGTGGCTAGTAGGCACAGTTATCATTTTTTGCTCAATTCTTGATTTTGTGACGTTTAAAGTAAAAAATTTAAAAGTTTTTTGATGAATTTGTGTTTGTAAACATTTAGAGGGACCAGAGCTCTTCCAGGTCAACTTCCAGGGGTCGCTCTGTAAGTTTTGCATGGAAAATTTAGCTAAGGTAAAAATGTAAATTACATTTTTTTAAATTGAATTAAAAATTAAATTGGGTAGAAAAAACGGGAAGGGAGAAATAAAAGCAAAAAAGGAGCCACTTCGTCATCTTCTGGAAGCCGAAGCACTTCGGTAAAATTTAAAATTTCAGAAAATTGTTGCAAATTGTAATAATTCATGTTTAAAAAAAATCTGATGTTTTTGCCTGCTTTTAGAGAGGGAAAAGCAAATCACCGGGAAGTTCTAAAAGCAGATCAAAATCGGTGAATTTTCAGTCTCTTTACTACAAATATTAAGCAATTTTTGAATTCCATAATATGTGCAAATAATTCTTAAAAATTTGCAGCCAAAAAGCAAAGGGAGCAGCAAGAAATCAAAAAAATCTAAAAATGTGAGTTTCTTTTCTATTTGAACTTTTTATGTCGAACATTAACATTGCAATATGCATGGGAAACTACATTTTTCAAAATTTTAGAGTCGATCCAGAAGCAGAGGGCGAAAGAAGGGCAAAAAAGGTCGATCTCGCTCCAGGGTATAAATTTTAAATTTTATTCGAAAAAAACACACTTTTTTTTTACATTTTTGAATGCAATATTTATTGAAAAAAATTTTCAGAAAGGGAAGAAAAAGAAGGGCAGATCTAAAAGCAAGGAAAGGCATAAGACTGAGGCTGAACGTATGCTAAAAAAATAAAAATCATACCGTTGATAGTTTTTCTTAATTTAAATAAATTTTGAAATAATTAAAATTCTAGTCGCGAAAGAGCGAGAGCGCGCGGAAAAAAAGAAATTCATCCCAGAACTGCATGAAAATGAGCTGAATCTGCGGAACTATACAATTTTGGGTGGCCTCTATGATTTCCATTTATATGAAATTCCACCCCAACCAATCAATTATGGCAGCTGGGTTGTACACTTAAGTATGTATTTTTTCAAAACTTTTTTTCAACGCTATTTTAAACCCTAAAATATAATTTATTTTATCTTTTTCGATTAGCCCCAAATGCATTTTTCATGTTTCAGGATTTCTTGCTTATTAGTGTTTTTAAAAATACAATATAGTTTTGTTATATACAATTAGTTAGTTAGAATACAAACACTACTTTTTTCAGTCTTAAAAATTTTAGTAAACATGGCATTTTTCAGTCTTGGAAATTCTATAAAACATGGATTTTTTAGTCCTTAAAATTTTTTAAAACATAGCTTTTTGATTCTTAAAATTTGTATAAAACATGGCTTACTGATTCTTAAAATATTTATAAAACATGGCTTCTCGATTCTTAAAATTTTAATAAAACATGGCTTTTTGAGTCTTAAATTTTTATAAAACATGGCGTTTTCTCAGTCTTAAAAATTGTAAAAACATGGCTTTTTCAGTTGTCAAAATTGTATAAAACATAGCTTTTTGAGTTCTGCAAAATTTGTATAAAATGTGGCTTTTTTTCAGCCTTAAAAATTGCATGAAACATGCAATCTTTTTCTAGTCCTATTAACAGTAGAATTGAAAACATTTCAATCTTAGCGTGTCTAATGATCCCTTTTTCATGAGCTCAGTCAGTTAGTTAGTTACTTATAGTTTACCTAAATCCAATAAATACGGATCACACCTCGATATCCATTGTTTACACAGAGGAATCCAGTGCGGGCCTAAAAACAATGGAATTCGAAGCAGGATTCGTTCCGCCTACACCTCCTGATCAACAAGAGGCGAAAAAAACACCGGAAGAAATGGAACGGGAAGCCAAAGAACAGGAAGAGGAATTACAAAAATTGGTCGTCTTAGATCTAGAGTAAAATTCTTGGCTTCCCCTTGTTTTTGCATGCTATGCCATTTTTTTGAGTTGCGAAATATAATTTCTGTAGCATTTCTAATATGGATATCCCTGAAGTGAATTTACCGCAAGTAGAGGAAGATGCAGATGAGCTGGCTGCCCGCTTGAAAAGAGAGGAAGAACTCAAATTGGCCACTTTTAATGAGGAATATGAAAAACGGATATCCGCTCTGATTTTCATAGAAATTGAGTTAGTTAGTTTCGCTTCTTATTTTATGTTTTGCCGCTTATTTTTCAGAAGTTTTTTGCACAAAGTTGAAACATTGAATGGACAATTTTTTAGTTTGCCAAAAACTGCACTTTGGTTTGAGCCACCCATTCCTGTACGCTGGGATGAAGAATCCCGCATTTGGGTCGATACGGGATTCTATGACATGAAATTCAATGAGGAATCCCTGCATTTGTCTGTGCGGACTACTAATTTTGGGACTTTGTGAGTTTTTTTTTTCTCGTAAATTTGGAAAAATAGGATATTTTTGTATTGTATTTATTTTAGTGGATTTGGACACAATCGCTGGAGTAATTTGCCATATCAAACATGGGAATTGCGACCTCTGGGCACAGAAAAAGTTTTGTTTTCATTGACGGCTGCAATTGCTGTGATAGAATTCATCATTTTGGTAACTTTTAAAATATGCTCAGTTTAAAGTTAGCGAATTTTTTTAATTTTTTTTGTGTATTTCAGGGCGACAAAATTTGTGTGAGTTCTCTACAAAATGCTAATAATAGTGCAGAAGTGGAAAAATACATTTTGAACAAATATATGGAACCTAAATTGCTAATCAAGGTAAAGTATTTTTAGAAAAAATGGAAAAAAAATAATTTTTGCTAATTTAAACTTTTGCTTTTGATTTCAAGACGCTGAGAAAACATGGATTAGATGTTTTCCCCGAATTGGATTCTTACGCTTACGTAGATGGGATTTTGATTAAAAATTTGGAAGCTGAGGATCATTTGTATCAGTAAGTTTCATAAATTCGAAATTTTTGTGTGTTTTTTAAATTAATTTTGCTATCTAAAATGTACACTTTTTGAGCAGATGCATGGCATTAGTTTCCAATGCATTCAATTTTCAATGGAGCCGATGGAATCTTTTAGCAGGACGAGAAAAAATGGTCTTCCAAATGCGTGAACGACACGGCACAGCTACACCGGTAAAAATATTATTCAAATCTCTCCATTTTTTTCCGAAAAACAAAAATTTTACCCAAAAATTTGTACATTCATAGGGAAATTACGGGATGGTTTTAAGCACACCAAAAAAAGCCATGCGTATAGATTGCACAGAAGTGAGTCCCAACTATTCCGAGAAGCATATTTCTGAAGAAGAGGTAAAAAAATATTTTTTTTCACATTTCTTTCTTTCCATATTTTGGACTAAAAACTGACAGTCCGTATCTTTCAGTTTGCCGCAGATGTAATAAACTTGATACGGGGGATGGGATCAGAAACAGCTTTGGATAAAATTTGCCACACAAGTCCTCATCATATTGAAACAGTTCGGATGCTAATTTCGTCAATTAGACCCCTCTCCTTTTCTTAACCCAAATGTTGAATGAATTTAAATAAAAGTATACGGTATGTGTAAGTTAGTAAATCCTACAAGGTGGAGTTTACATTCACTTTCACTTTTGTGTAGCGAATGAAAATAAATGCATTTCAGTCATTCCCTTTTGTTTTGTGCTATTGTACACATTGTGTGGATATTGAGTCTTGCATTTGCTGAATTCGGGAAAAAATTCACAAAAATTTGACCAAAACAGCACAAATTGCGTTAAAATTACAATATCATGCTTGATATTGAGTGAGCTACAGTTAATCGTGGGAAATTAAGATATTTAGCAGTGTTTTGGATTCACCATATTTGACAGCAAAATGAGTGAAAATGAAGACGCCAATTTTTTTCATCATCATTTGGATATGAAATTTGACACAAAGTTGTCCATAAGGACGAATAGCTGCACAAACAATTCTGGACTTTATAGCAAACGAACTCGGACGCATAATATTCATCCGTTTGAAGGTTAGAATTCCATTTTTAAGTGATTTTTGTGGCAAAAATTATGTTTGGGCCAAAAATATCCGATTTTCCCGTTTAAAGTCTGCTGATTGCTGAAAAATATTTTTGGTTTTCCAAAATAATAATCATATAGAAATCATATATCCTAGTTTTTTGAAAGTTTTTTGTTTTTTCCAATATTTTCTTTATTTTGTCTCAGATGAAGAAATCTACGGAGGTTAGAATTGCATTTTCTTGTAATTTTTGGGGTAAAAATCATGTTTTAGCATAAAAAATTCGATTTTCCAGTTTTAACCCTGCTGATTGCTGAAAACTTTCTTGTTTTTCGAAGTAATAACATAAAAATCCTATATCCTTGTTTTTTGCAAGTTTCATTTTTTCCCAATATTGCTAATAACCAAGAAAACCACAGGTGTTAGAATTGCATGTTTAAGTATTTTTCGGGGCAAAAATCATGTTTTCAGCATAACAAATTTTACTTTCTTGTTTTAACTTTGTTGATTGCTGAAAAAATCTCATTTGTGCATCATTAGCAATAACATAGAAATCCTATGTCCTAGCTTTTTCTTGTTTTGCCAATATTTTGGAAACCAAAACCAATCATTCCTGCATTTTGTCTCAGACGAAGAAAACTACGGAGAAAATGGGAGTACCAGCAGTAGCAGTGAATGTTCCAGTGTTGCCCATACCAATTCCAGCGATCCCGGCCCGAACTCCCGCACTCCTGGCACAGAACATTTGACCCGGGAAGAACGACGAAGAAGACGAAGAGCCACTCCCAAATATCGGCTAGCCCATGCATCCCGAGAGCGGGTTCGAGTTGAAGCGTTCAATTCCGCTTTCGGGGAACTCAGAAGTTTGCTCCCGACTTTGCCACCAGACAAAAGGCTGAGCAAAATCGAAATATTGAGGTTGGCTATTTGCTACATAGCTTATTTGAATCACGTTTTAGAGCGATGAGTGAAATTTTGTAATTGAAATTTGTAAAACTAGCCAAAAAATGTTAAAAATTCATTTAAAAACAATTTTAATGTTAATTTACACACGAGAATCCACCGCTATTTAAAAAATCACATTCAGATTAACATAATATAGTTAAAACCGTGAGAAAATGCATGCTACATAATAACTAACTAACCCACTCAAAGTTTCCCAATTAAAATTTAATCTAGATTTCAGAATCCACACACGTGTGAGTGTAAAACTTAACAATGCCTATACATACGCCTGTAACAATCTAACATATTAAATTGCATTGTACTACATTGAGAATTAATATGTCATCCCTCCCTTGCCTATAATTTATGAACAATAAACAAACAAACAATTAGGACCCATTATGCAAACACACACACGGAGAACGGGAATTCTT
>Ga0210040_10008370_pt1 | contig 12294 bp, 3 predicted proteins | sample CryGeyCG12114_NA_FD_185462 | JGI IMG/M metagenome (GOLD analysis project Ga0210040, IMG submission 185462) | Groundwater microbial communities from aquifer - Crystal Geyser CG19_WC_8/21/14_NA (SPAdes) (version 2) | ecosystem: Environmental > Aquatic > Deep subsurface > Groundwater | place: USA... | reverse complement strand
AAAATATGATAAAAATCGGATTTTTGGGTTTTTGACATTGAAAATACTTTTCTACGTTTTTAAAAACCCAAAAATTTTTTGTTTGCATAAATTTCTAAGTGAATGTCATTTCTGCATATGATAGCTGAATCGGATTAAAATATGATGAAAATCAGATTTTCAGGTTTTTGACATTGAAAATTCTTTTCTACGTTTTTAAAAAACCAAAAATGTTTTTGTTTGCATTCATTTTCGTCATTTCTGCATATGATAGCTGAATCGCAATCAAATATGATAAAAATCGGATTTTTGGGTTTTTGACATTGCCAATTCTTTTTTACGTATTTGAAAACTCAAAGTCATTTTCGTTTGCATTGATTTTGAACTGAATGCCATTTCTGTATATGACAGCTGAATCAAATTATAAATATGATAAAAATCGGATTTTTGAATTTGCACTGGCTACTATCCTTGGCGACTCTTTGTTTGGATTCCATATGTACAAAACAAACAATTTCTCACCCAACTTTCAAAACGATTTGAATTCTGGCATTCTAATACAAACTCACACTTTCATAAATCAATAAATGAATAACCAATTTATTCACTTACCATTACAACAATGATTCACAAAACAATCGAATTTTGTTGAATCACTTGATAACAAAGTTATATTTCACATTCACTTACCAATACAACGATATTACCAATATAACGATGCCGTCGTCGACGTAGATCATTTTCGACGGCAGCGGAAAACCATAGAGTTTACTATCAGCCATGGAATTTTTCAAACGAGAGCGCGAAATTTTTCAGCAAAAATTTAAGGGTCAAAAATAAAATTGACCACAATTTAGCAAAAATTATTAGCTGAGAAAATTTTGAAATTTTAACTTTGAAAAAGGTCATTTCCTGGCTGAGATTTACAATGTTTAACAGTTTTTTATAATTTTTTTTAAATTCCACGGCGGTGGTTTCTTATCGACGGTGCATCAACGCGTCGATGAAAATTATCGACCGCGGTGGCGTGAAATTTTGACAAAAAAACCGCGTCGATGACGGCGTAACTCGACGGCGCACACCTCTATTCAAAACACAATCGAATGTTGCAAAACCACTGACTTGAAATCGCAGACGACGGCGTAACTCGACGGCGCACACCTCTATTCAAAACACAATCGAATGTTGCAAAACCACTGACTTAAAATCGCATATTCAAAATGAATCAATCACATTTGATTATTTTGACAAAAAACCGCGTCGATGACGGCGTAACTTGACGGCGCACACCTCTATTCAAAACACAATCGAATGTTGCAAAACCACTGACTTGAAATCGCAGACGACGGCGTAACTCGACGGCGCACACCTCTATTCAAAACACAATCGAGTGTTGCAAAACCACTGACTTGACATCGCAGACGATGGCGTAACTCGACGGCGCACACATCTATTCAAAACACAATCGAATGTGTCAAAACCACTGACTTGAAATCGCACATTCAAAATGAATCAATCACATTTGATTTTCGCGCCAATAGAGAGATAAAACTGTTTATTCAGTCAACTGCCACACATTGGAGGTAGCCCTTAGGACTCAGTAAAGGTTATATAAATTTTCACTTCTAAATGCGGTTTTGATTTTTCCTTGGTAGTAATAGTACTACAAATTTGTACAATTTATCACATGATAAAAACATTACCTTACTGTTTCAAATTGAAACAACTAATTAAAAACTGAAACCACTTTTTGATCGATTGGGGTTATACTGCATCTTACCTGAAAACTGCGCATTGATCTTTAACCTCGTTCCAAACAGAGTGTGTTAACACAAATTCCAACTTGCGTTTTCAGGTGATTTTCCATTTAACATGTAGAGCATAGGGCGCTCCCGTTTCTACAATTATAAGACTCGCCTTCGCAGGCTTCGTAATAAAACGCAGAATTGTATGTGATTAGTTAGTCCAATACTATATCAGCTGATTTTTTTTCGTCCAAGGTAAATTTTTTTGACTTGGATTTTTTTGAAACTTTTTCTTTATTTCTTTTCATCCATTTAAAAATATTGTAATAATAGTTTGTAAAATGTACACGAGATGTCGCTTCATTCTAGGTTACTCAATTCACACCAAAAATGTGGCTTCACTATTCAAGCATAGCAATTTGTTAGTTCAAAGTCAAAACTATTTTAAAAGTTCAAGATTGCTTCTATTCACCTATTCTAATCACTTTACCATTAACGTGACCATTTATTCAGATTATTTTAATTAAGTTCTCTGTCAGTATGTTTCTACTTAAATCGTATATTTTGCATTAAAAAATAAAGTTTTCAACAGTTAAGTGATTTTTCAATCTCCATGAATAAGGTTCTCATATGTAATTCCATTGTTTTTTTTTACTTCTAGTTTCTACTGCTTTCCATACTTGGATTTGATACTTTTAGCACTAGATAAGTAGTCCAGACAGTTTTTCTGCAGGATCTTGGAAATGTTCACGTCTGTGTCATTTCTGAAAGGCTCACCCACTGTGTGACCACTCCATTAGACTTGTGCAGTGAGAAAAGGAAAGCCAAGTATTATTATGAGGATATAAATTCTCCTCACATTTCTGTCACATTATTGTCAGGATGAACTAAGAAAATCCATGTGTAGCCCAGTAAGTAGAATTATTGTTACTAAACTGTTCAACCATTTTTTTTGGTCTCTTACGCTCATAAAGTTGACAAATTCAACTCAACTTGTCCGACTAGTGAGAGCCTTAAAAGTCAACAGAGGGGAAAACTTTTATATACAAAGACATAAGCCACATGCACTGTTCTATGTCTGTCGTGTTCGTTCACTAAAAAATACCTGTGTCATAAATTATGACGGTGAGGTGCGATAGTTTGACTAACTATGACTATTGGTAGTAGCTGGGAGAAGAAAAAAGTAGACCTATTTGTCAGTCTTATGATGTCTTCATTAGATAAGAATCACAATTTGGTTCACAGATTTTGTTCCAGTTAGTTAGTTTAGCTGCTTCCCTTCAGTTAGTATTTATTTCGTATATTTTGTCCTGCGGCAAATGTTAAATTGGATATTCAATTCCATGCTTCCTCATCATGTAATGTATTATTACTATAGATAGATTAATTTTCTTGTATGCACAAGATTTTTACATTCGCTCTCACATTGTTTTCAGATTGCAATTATTTCCAGTGATCATCAATTTTTCAAGGGTTCCAATTGTACGCTTTAAGGCAGTCCACATATAAGTAAACCACTGCTACTCTCTCGCCTACCCTACAGGGCTCTCTGCAGGATTTCTGTGCTCAAGAATGCATAGTCTCCACCTGAAAAAGCTTTGACTTTGGCCACCGGAGTGGAATGGTAACAACAATGGTAATAACAATGGGATGAAAAATGATGAGACCTTTTCTCCTTTTTGGGAGAATTACCTTGTTAGCATAACATGATGGCGGTATGGTCAGTCAAAATTTTAGTCTTTTATCAACAGTCAGTGCTAGCACTATGTACATGTTCTGCGATTATGTGGTGGGTGTGGGACGCTAGATTTATTGGTAAATATTGTAGCTTTTGCTTTCGCTCATTTCTAACTATACCCTATAAAAGTGAGCATGAACAAACAAGGGTTGTTAGTAGTTGTTGGTTAGTTAGTTAGGACAGAAAAGCTGTGGGTTAAATGAAGCGATCCACATAAATGTCAAATTTTGATCTTTAACATTCCCAGTTTATGGGAGGGTTTGGTTCCTCATCAATTTGGAGTATTCTCTTTTATTTCAATTTCAATGCATACAGAAGTTCATGATTAACTTTGATCTGCCGGAAATGTTTTCTGGTAGATTTTTTCTAAGCTGATTGCTGGAAAGATTTTTTATTCATATGGGGTTGAAATGTAGAATTAACGGGGCTTGACTTGACATTATTAACAAAGGTGTGCTGCATAGACTTCCAAAGGAATGTGGACGAAGGGAAAAAACGGGAAGGCTAACGACAACATTATTATTTCTGTCCACCCTCTTCACTCTTTTTACCTTAACGAGCAACGGGGTGGGCAATTTGTGGAACAGAGATGCCGAAATGACCAAATAAAATATATGGATAGAGCAGTGTATTTGTTATTTTCTTTTATTTGGTCCTCTCTGAGAGAACAATTGATGGCTTTATTATGTGACGAAGCTAACACTTAGTTTTTGGGAACCGTCAAATTGAGTACCTGTTTTCTGTTTACCCATGTGAGCAAGCAATACTTAAAGTATGACTGGTCATAATAACTACGTGCAATCACAATCAAAGACCGTATATTATTTTTTCCGTTCAGTTTGAAACTATACGTTCCGAATCTTTAGTGGGACAAAGTATAGGATTCCACTTTGTTTCTAATATCTATATTGCCTCAAAATCATTCTTTACTCTTAGTTGAGCACTGTAGTAATATTAATTTAGAAAATTTCTTGTCTGCGATAACTGTAAACAAAAAAATGATCAATACTCACTATACTATAACCTATCGATAAATACATCTTATATATAGTTCTAAACCACGCCTTTCAGTTCTATGTAAATTTTGAAAAGTAACAACAAAGAAAATTTGGGAGTGAGAAATTTCCTCACTGTGACAAATCCTTCGGTGTATGCCCATTTCTGGATTCATTGAAGGATTTACGGCATTTTAAGTTGTGCTCTGTGAATGAAAGGTGAAGATGAGGAATAAAGGTTAGACAGGAACGTGACAAGGTGCTACTCATCAGTGTTTACCGTGCTCATCGATATTTATTTTTCTTGCCAGGGCTTCCGACTTTAATGATCCTCTCTTTTCACGAGACGAGGATTTGTACCAAGTTTTTGGATTAGTATCATTCTTGCTTTTGAAATCACTCTTTTCACCTCAGATCTGATACCTGGGACAAAGGGGAGACAAGACTCCACAGAAATGTTTTCTTAACTTACCCTCAAAAGCCCTATTATGTGAAAATGTTCACTAGCTTGCGATATTGTGTAGTTCATATATTCTTTTTGGAAAGCTTCATAGTGACATCGTGACACGTATACACTACACATAAAAGTTCTGTAAGGCGTCTCAAAATTGAATCAAGGTTCCCAGTAGAAATTTTAGAAAACAAGCTTATCGTAAAATTGGGAAAATTTTACTTAAATATATTTTGAAGAGGATTTGTATTATACTCTGTCTGATCATTGTTTAATAAATACCACTCATGATAGTCATAAATCCAAAGAGAAAGAGGATGGATTAATGTGAACGAGTTTCCTCGCTCGTGAATGCACAGCTTGTAGTGTAAACAATAACATCCATTGACCTAAATCGCTCAATATTTCAATTTCAAGTGAACATCTTGAATACCCAGACTAACTAAAAGTTCTCTCAGTCAGTGTGTTTACATGAACGAGGAATTTGCTAAAGGTCAACCCATAATCACCACTTCATTGCAAGCATTATTGACTAAAGGCTGTGCTTAATAGCCCTATGTGGGTCCTCCATTCAACCTTATGGCTGTAATCGGTTTGATGCTTCATTATTATGATCATGTGCCCATACATTAAATTTAAAGAGCTCCAAAATGCACAGATAAACTCATAAGAGTTATTTGCAATAGTTTGAGGCAAAATACATTTGCAGTGCTTCATAAACACTTCACAATGTTGCTGAGCTTGATAAAAAAACCAGCTATGATAATTATATGTGACTTGAAATTTTATTTAGGTTTTCCCCAGTATTATCTAACGTAACCAGTATGCATTATATGCTTATAAATAGTATTTTTAAACATTTTATTGAAAAATTTTCTGGTTACAATTTGTCGCTGTGTGAAAGATTAAAGTAAAACAACACGAATTATAAGATTGTGTGTACAAATTTGTCCCTGCTGACAATTTTTTTTGTAAGTCACCTCCACATGCAATCAGTGATAATAGGGGGAAGCTGAGATGAAAATAATAATGTTTTCCTGGTGTGTCGGTCTCATTCCCCAAAATATGAACACTCATGAATACTAATGGGCACGTTTAGAAGTGTCTGAGAAAAGTGACTTTGAGCTTTCACTCCAATCAAGTTTTCCACATTTTCCACACCAGTCCATTTGAATAAGGGCGCAAGAAGTAATGATCATGGTCCTGTAATGGACTGGTCTAGTAGGTGCACGAAATTATGATTGTTCCTGATGTGATGAAATCATCATCTTTTACACGTCTACAAACGACAGCATGGTTCGCTTGATAAGGAACTCATGGGTTTAAAGGCCTGTTGTAAATTCTTTGATAATGTCTATCTTCTTGACACGTATATGGCAAGATTGGTTCATTCATTTCTTGAACCCCAACCTCACTCGTGGATGCAAATTCATCTAATATTTAGCCCTATCTGTAGAATGTGAAAATTCCAATGCCCATCTATTGATTATTTGCATTATATACAATGACCCATTTTAAATATTTTTAAAACATTCCTTTTGCATTGGAGTTCTAAAGCTTTTTCGTAGCTATAGCTAATGTGTAAAATGAGTGGAAGACTTGACTCCAGGATTGTAAAGTTAGAAATTACAGGACCCAAATGATATAGGGCAAGATAACATAAACTGAAATCTGTGGTTAGGCCTTGTATTAGAGCCTGTGAGTGTGCATAAGTTGTTGGTTAGGGATTTTGTCGGCTTCTTTACTTATTACTTCCTCATGCACGAGCATCCTCATTATTTTGTTGTTCAGTATAGATAGGCGACTCCTTCACTTTTGGTCCTGTGTTTTCTTGCACAACTTCCCACAGTAAGTAGGCTCTTCCTCGTAAACGATGTTTAGCAATAATAGATATACGAAGGAGGAGAGAGTGATGATAAAGAAAATAATAATAAGGGGATCCTTGTTCACTCTCTCTGTCTCTCGCTCAGTTTAGAGATGCGCCGAACAAAAGAAAAATAATTCCGGCAGAATTTCAATTAAAAAAAGAAGTGATTCTCATTCTTCCCTTTTTTGAATAAAAAGGAACAAAAACATTCTTGGGGTTGTTTGAGCTCTTCTGATAATGATGTTTTTCAGATTTCAAAGAAATTAGATTCAACACTAGTAGTTAGTTCTAGCCTATCAAAAAAAAAGCCCAGGTTGGATTTTGCTGGTGACTTATGAAATATAAATGTGCTGGAATGTATTCTTACAGAGAAAAAAAATATCATCAATCATTTGAAGCTCAACTTTTTACCAAGATAATCTATTTCTCTGTTTGTTGCGATGAAAATGATGTTCGGATTTAATGTGTTTAATTAAATCAGAATTTAATATCATTTTTTCACGAGAGGATGGCACTAAAGATATGTTTTACAGGGTTTCATGATGGTTTATTAAAAAAAGGAAGCTAGAGATAAAATTAATATCTTTTCTCACGGATTCTCATTTCATTAGATCCACTGGGGGATTCATTTTCCTTTGCTGAGCTAGTTAGTAATTGAATTCTTAACTTTTGAAGATATTATGGTAAAAAAATTTACTTTTTTTCACCGTTTAAAAAAAATTATTTGGATCGTTTTGTTTCCCGTAATCGATTACTTTAATTTGAGTTATCATTAGTATATTTCACGTATCCAGTTCTTCATCCTTCAATCCTCGTTCAGATCTCCATAGGCCACTGAATTGACTAAAACTACACAATACACCAAAAACCTGGTGCCTTTGTTGAAATGTTGATTGTTCTACTCCAGTATAATCTTTTTTCCTATGCTGAGTCATCATAGATTCCATTCTATATTTCTATTCAATCCATCTAGACTCATGACTGATAATCACAACAAAAAGGGCTACCTACCTGAGCACATAACTTCACTTTTAGAGAAAGCAGTTGCGACTCTCATTTTGTTTGTGTACACTCTTTACTCTAAAGCTTTATCTGCTGTTGTTCTCTGAGTGAGTGTTTTGTGTCATAGGGTGCAACTCAAATTATCACAAGTTTAGTGGGTGACGCAGCAGCATACCAACACCGACTACAAACATTTAACACATTCATTGTGGAGGATGAAAAAAGTCACATTTCTTGCATTCTTACGTTCCAATCTTACTTATCACAATCCTAACAAGATTTGGAATTGTAAATTTTCATAATCATGTTTGTTATTTCAGGCAGTAGGAACTTGTAAATTGTTTGGAATCTGCTAAAAATTATGCTATTGATTGTTCTTAGATGAATTCACTTTCGGACACTGCTTGTAGAAGAATGAGTTTATCAAATGGTTTTGTTTGCTCCTTGAAAATAGTGTTGATGCGAACGGTTGGTTTATCTATTGCACTCCAATTCACTTTACTGAACAATTGTTTATTTATTCAGTTTTGTTAACAGTGGTATTATGTACATTTTCGACCCTGCGAAACATTTACTAAAGAGCACGTCTAAGAGTCAAAGACGCATATGGTAAATCATTTAAGCATATTTATTAAGAAATGCATGAAAAGTTACCCATTTTAAGTAAAGCAACTATAGACTCGTATTACTTATTCAATGATAAAATGAGTTTTAAAAGTTTTCACTAGCTCCTCTATTTTTATGCCGTATTGAGAAACTTGATTTATTACAAGTTTCTGGAGGGCAGATGTAATGATATTTAGTTTACGATAATTATGTTGCTGGCTCTGCTGTAGGTTTTATTCTTATTTGTGAAGCATATGTTGCATTTTTATAGTTTACATTAGACTGACTGACTGCTGACTGAGTCAAAGCTTTACCTCCTCTTCATGTCTTGTGGATAAGCAAGATTAATGAATGAGGACTAGAGGATAGAAGGAAAGAGTATTTTGGGTGGAAGATTTAACAGAACCTATTCAAAATAGTTTTTATCCCATCCTACCATCTTTTCATAAAGGTCGACATTTTTCTCTTCAATGTATACAATCTTTCACTCAAACTATAAAAAGTTATCTCCATGTGGTTGCCTACAGCTGTTCATTAATATCCTCTTGTCAAAATTTACTACATGCTAAATATAGCAAGTAAAAATTTTGTCGCTTAAATGGAATTATGTAAGACTTGTACTACAAATGTGTACGTTTGGGTTTAAGAGTCACCTTTGTTTCCCAGTATTAGCTCCATGTTAGAAAGGTGGTAGGTAAAAATCCCATTCCTTCTTCTTTGCTCAAACCATATGCGTGCATATGAGCTCAAGTTGAAGTAAAGAGCTTTTCTTGCTCTAAGAAGAAATGTGATGATCAGGAAAACGTGGTCAGGATATAAACGCACAAGAATGACTATGCAAAGGCTTGCTGGAACCTAAGCTTTATATTTTTCATAATTTATTTTACCGCAGACCCGTAAGATTATAAAACACGGAGGAAAAAATGCATTATGCTCTTGAACGTAGAAGCAATACGAGATTGAAATTTATAGCTTTGTTGACAAAGTATATTTTGTTGACGTTCGAATATTTCTTTAATCTTTTGAGCAAATACTGGAAGATAAGTCTTAAAAATGTTGCCAGAAATCGTGTTGACTTTTTCCCCTAAAAAAGGGAAGTATTTTCAACGGTCATGAATCGGTGGACTGAATGAGATTAATACGTTTGGAAGTATAAATTGGGCTCATGATTGTTACGTAGCTGATTTGCATGACTACTAATCCCATAAGGGAAAGCATTATGATATGAATGTTTAGACCAAAGTGAGCTAATGAGTGATGCGTGCTTGTGAAGTTCTCACAAAGCTTAGCTAGTTAGTTAGTATTTAGCTGGGAGAGTAAATGTATGCATGCTTAAAATTTCTTTTCAAAAGTATGGAAAAGATACAAACGGCTGTATAAAGGTTCTATGCGACGACTCCCTTGCGTCCTTTTTCTCTCACTTACTGTATACATTCTACCTATAGTAGAGTCAGTGAAAGATCCGAATTTCTCCGACAAACTAATTCCCTTTCTCCTATCTGTTCTGTTGCTGTGTAAACTCACAAACTGACTACATGGCTGAGAGTGCATGAAATCCAAAGTTCCTCTCGTCTAACCTCACTAAAAATCCAATAGAAAAAGATAGGGCATCAACACATTATCATTATGCGTAGACTGGTTCACGGGTCAAAAAACTTAAATTCATGATGAAAATAATAATCACTGATGGGCTTTACTTATCAATTTATAAACACCAAAAAAATGCACCGGCAAAACTATTATGCTATGAAAGTTTTGTAAAATAAACCTTTGCCTACCGAGAATAAGCGTTTCTGTAACTTATATAAAGTGTTTTTTAAAGGGAAATTAGCACAAATTGTTTTTTCTCAAGTCATTTTTTTGTTGTAAATGATAAGCTATTTTAATATTGACTGGCGAGGAAAACAATTTTTTTTTTGGCGGACCAATTCGTAATTTTTTCATTCTTATGTTTTCTTTGCGTAGCTAGAAAATGTAGGAAAACAATATCACACTAATTTTTTGACAGCACATCACCCTGTACATTGATTCCATGCTCTAAAGAGAGAGAGCTGTTTATTCCGACTTTCCCCAATCCCATCACCTGCTCCTTTCTCTTATTCTCTTCATGTGCTTCCCATCCACTCTACCCTTTTATTAAGACCAGATCACATCTTGATCCTTCAGTAGACGCACTCAGTCCGTGCTGGTGAACACATCTCATTTTCTGTCTCAAAAATTCCCCAACTTTCCCAACCAACCTCATCTGTTGTTACTGTCTGATTGTACTCGCAATATTTATAAATGTCAACTACTGTGAAACAAAAAGAAAGTTATCGCTCCACCAGCGCTTTGTATTCAAAAAGCATACGTTTGTGTTACACATTGTGAACTTTGATTTCATAGAGAAACTTTGAATTGAACGCATGTTCTAATATAGTTTTGTAAAGTGTGAGCTCAAGTGAAGAAAAGTTGTTGAGTTTGGGCGATTCAAGTTTTCCAAACTATTTGAAATCTTACAAAGAAAAGCTACACCATTGTTTTCTTCTTCTCCTGCATGTGAACTTGAAAGTACAAACGAGTGGGTTGGTTTGTCCAGAAGAGCAAAGTTAAACTTTGGCAACTCACAACCACGGCAAAACTAACACGGAACTTAAAGAGTACTTTATTGTACGAATGTTCTAAGTGGCCACGGTTTCTTTCATCAGGCCATTCAATTCACAAGGCAAACTAACTGTAGTAGTAGCCGTAGTAATAACGGGAGAACACATTCTTGTGAAAACTAGAATCCCTCTGAAAGGGGAAAAGCGTGCAACACGGATCGAATTGCATGTGCTGAGCAAGATAAACCTATCGAGTTGCAAAAATTTCTTTTCACAGAGCAAGACTCATCATGGGTAAGCTGTTGCTCACCAAATTATGTGCTATTAATACATGTGCACTACCTCTGGTCATGCTTTTAAAATTTTTGCTCATTCTTAAGTGCTTTTGATAACCTGATTAGCTACTTTTTTTTACAACTAATGGATTTTTAAGTATCATAAGTAGACTTTTTTCTCTGATATTCATTTCCCTAGTGCAAGGCATTGCACAACTATAATATGCACATAACATAGTTGTACAAGTTTTGGCTTCTACTATGTATTTGCTTGAATGATTAGGATTGGATACTAAAAAGTTTCATTCTAAACTAACGATATCTCACCCTACTCTGGCTTACATATGGTTCACTTGATTTCTACAATTGTGCTCACAATCATCTCTAGCATAGATCCCATTATCCCCCAAAGTTTCCCAATGACTGAATCACTTTTTTTTTCTCCGGTGAACTCCCAAATAATTCCACTTTCCTTTATCACCCTTGAGAACAATTGAGGAATTCCTTTCCAACTATTTGGGAGGTGAAACTAGTATACTAACTTTATCGTAATGGATTGGTGGTTGCTTCTGGTTCATGGTGGTGAAAAGACGCAGGAGCATCTATAATTGATCTGTGCAGTCAGTAATTATTCTTTTATATGGGTCCTCTCTCTCTCTCACACACTCGCTCCCACGAACTCTTATCCTCTCATAATGGGCCTCTTAATTGGAGTGGTTGACATAAAGGGGAACGTGATGATGGGTAGCGATGATGAAATGGAAAGTGTACTTGCACTTGAGTCATTGATGAGGAACAGATGAGTTGGCAATTTTACTGTCTGTGTTCATGTAGCAAGACTCGACTACTACCTGAAGAATATTTTGTGTGCACGAAAAGGTGTAGGAAACTGGTTGTGAAAAAGGACTCTTCACTTTCTTCAAAACACTTGAGTTTGTGCTGCCGTCTCTGTTTTACACAGCTTTTCAATGAGTTTCAGAGTTTCTCAATTTTGTCTCTTTAATTCGGGACCGCATCGTGCAGCTTTTTTTGTAGATAGTTTTTTAGTTACTTA
>Ga0210040_10008369_pt1 | contig 12295 bp, 7 predicted proteins | sample CryGeyCG12114_NA_FD_185462 | JGI IMG/M metagenome (GOLD analysis project Ga0210040, IMG submission 185462) | Groundwater microbial communities from aquifer - Crystal Geyser CG19_WC_8/21/14_NA (SPAdes) (version 2) | ecosystem: Environmental > Aquatic > Deep subsurface > Groundwater | place: USA... | reverse complement strand
CGGGCAAAGATCGGTGGTGGTCTGGCCGGGATACAGCGACACGCCGGAGGGGTCGCGGTTGACGTCGATCACCGAGCGGGAAATGGCTGTGTGGACGATCGTGGCGTCGAGCTCGGCGGCGAAATCGTAGAGCTGGTCGATCCACCAGTCGGTGTCGCGCTGCGCGGTCCATGGCGACACATATTTGTCGTCCAAGCCGGCGAGATCGGTGCCGGTATGGGGAAAGCTGACGACGAGCGGGGCTTGTCCGTGACGGATGGTGAGCCAATCGGTCATGCGGTTACTCCCGGAAGTTGGACTGCAGCGGCAGCTTCGATCACCGCGCCTGAGCGAACCAGTCGATTGGCCGCTTCCATGTCGGGATGGAAGTAGCGGTCATCGTCGAGATGCGGCACCTGCGCGCGTAGCAGGTTTCGCACGGCTTCCAGCGGCGTGCTTGATGCCAGCGGCTGGTGGAAATCGCAGCCTTGGGCGGCGGCGAGCAGTTCGATGCCGATCACGGCGGTGGCGTTTTCCACCATTGCCATCAAACGCCGCGCGCCGTGGGCGGCCATGGACACATGGTCTTCCTGGTTGGCGGAGGTCGGAATGGAATCGACGCTGGCAGGGTAAGCCTTTTGCTTGTTTTCCGAAACAAGCGCTGCGGCCGTGACCTGCGGGATCATGAAGCCGGAGTTGAGGCCCGGTTCGGGCGTGAGGAAGGCGGGCATGCCCGACAGCGCCGGGTCGACCAGCATGGCAATGCGGCGCTCGGCGATGGAGCCGATTTCGCAAACCGCCAGCGCGATCATGTCGGCGGCGAAAGCGACGGGCTCGGCGTGAAAATTGCCGCCGGACAGTGCGGTGTCGTCTTCGGCAAAGATCAGCGGATTGTCGGACACGCCATTGGCTTCCGTGCCAAGCGTGTCGGCGGCTTTGCGCAGGACATCGAGGGCGGCGCCCATGACCTGCGGCTGGCAGCGCAGGCAATACGGGTCCTGCACGCGCTCATCGCCTATGCGGTGGGATTCGCGAATGGCGCTGCCGGCCATCAGGGCGCGCAGGGCATCCGCCGTTTCGATCTGCGCGCGATGCTTGCGCAGGGCGTGGATGCGCGGATCGAAGGGGGCATCGGAACCCTTGGCTGCATCGGTGGACAGCGCACCGGTGATCAAGGCGGATTGGAACAGTGTTTCGGCTTCAAACAAGGCGGCTAGCGCATAAGCCGTGGAATATTGTGTGCCGTTCAGCAGCGCCAGGCCTTCCTTGGCGCCGAGAACGGCGGGTTGGAGGCCGGCAGAGCGCAACGCTTCGACGGCGGGCAAACGCTGGCCGTCTTTCCAGATCTCGCCAACGCCGATCATGGCCGCCGCCATATGAGCAAGCGGCGCCAGATCGCCGGATGCGCCGACGGAGCCTTGCGCCGGCACGACCGGCACGACGTTGCGGGCGAGCATCGCTTCCAGCAGTTCCAGCGTTTGCATCTGAATGCCGGAGGCGCCCTGCGCCAGACCTGTGAGTTTCAGCGCCATCATCAGCCGGGTCACGGCGACGGGCATCGGCTCACCCGTGCCGGCCGAATGGCTGAGCACGATGTTGCGCTGGAGGGTCGCAAGATCCGCGTCGGGGATGCGTACGGAAGCGAGTTTTCCGAATCCGGTGTTGACGCCATAAACCGGCGCGCCTTTGGCGAGGATCCGCTTGATCGCATCGGCACTCGCCTGCACCTTTGGCTTGCAAGCAGGGTCGAGCGCGATCTCGGCGCCGCGCCAGATCGCGCGCCAGTCAGCGAGACTGGCTTCGCCGGGCTTTAAGGTGATCCCCGACTTCAAGGTCATGGTCATTGGCCCCTCCAGATGCGGGCGTGAAGCGGGTTGAAGCCGATGCGGTAAACGAGTTCGGCGGGGCGCTCGATGGTCCAGATTGCGAGGTCAGCCTGTTTGCCGGCTTCCAGCGTGCCGACCTCGTTCTGAAGACCGAGCGCTTTGGCAGCGCTGCGCGTGACGCCGGCGAGACATTCCTCAACCGTCATTGAAAACAGGGTCGCGCCCATGTTCATGGTGAGCAACAGAGAGGTCAGCGGCGAGGTGCCGGGATTGCTGTCGGTTGCCAGCGCCATGGGCACGTTGTGGCGGCGGAACAGGTCGACCGGCGGCTTTTTGGTTTCGCGAATGAAATAGAACGCGCCGGGCAGAATGGTGGCCACGGTGCCGCTTTTTGCCATGGCTTGCGCGCCGGCTTCGCTTGTGTGTTCGAGATGGTCGGCCGACAGGGCGCCGTAGCGCGCGGCGAGTTCAGCACCGCCCAGATCGCTGAGCTGGTCGGCATGGAGTTTCACCGGCAGGCCAAGCGCCTTGGCCGCGTTGAACACCCTGGCGATCTGCTCCGGCGAAAAGGCGATGCCTTCGCAAAAGCCGTCCACCGCATCCATCAAGCCGGCTTGCGCCAGGGCGGGCAGCATCTCGTCTGCGACTTTGGCGATGTAAGCGTCCTTGTCGCCAGCGGCTTCCAGCGGAAGGGCGTGCGCGCCGAGGAAGGTGGTACGGACCGTCACCGGCCGCTCGGATGCAAGGCGCCGTGCGGCCTTCAGGGACTTTCGCTCGCTGTCGAGATCGAGGCCGTAGCCGGATTTCACCTCGACGGTGGTGACGCCTTCGGCCAAAAGCGCATCAAGGCGCGGCAGGGTTTGCGCAACGAGCTGGTCTTCGGTGGCCGCGCGGACATTCCTGACCGACGACACGATGCCGCCGCCGGCCTTGGCGACCTCTTCGTAGGTCGCGCCGGCGAGCCGCATTTCGAACTCGTTGGCGCGGTTGCCGGCGTAAACGAGATGGGTGTGGCAATCGATCAGGCCGGGAGTGATCCAGCGGCCTTCGCAGTCGATCACCTCCGCATCGCCGAGGCCGGCGGGCAGCTCCGCTTGCAGCCCGGCATAGATGATGCGGCCGTCTTTCGCGGCAATCGCGCCGCTTTCGATTTCGCCCAAGCCGCCGAGGTCGAGGCGCAGCGTTGCCAGCCGCGCGTTGCGCCAGATGGTGGGTCGGGATGCAGGATCGGACACGAGCAGACTTCCCCGTCGATGGCTTGTTATGTATAGACATAATGATCAGACAGGCGCAGACTTGGCAAGTCCAAAACGGAAGGTGCGCGATGACCACGATCCACGCTAGGCAAGCTCTTCTGCCATCGGGCTGGGCGCGCAACGTGCGCGTGACCATCGCTGGCGGGCAAATCGCGGCGCTGCAAACGGAGGTGGAGCCGCAAGATGGCTGCGAGCGCCACGCCATCCTCCTACCGGCAATGCCCAATGTGCACAGCCATGCCTTTCAGCGCGGCATGGCCGGATTGGCGGAAGTGCGCGGGCCGGGCTCGGACAGTTTCTGGAGCTGGCGCGAGGTGATGTATCGCTTCGCGCTGACCATGACACCGGACGATGTGGAGGCGGTGGCGGCTCAGCTTTACGTGGAAATGCTGGAAGCGGGGTTTGGGCGCGTCGGCGAGTTTCATTATCTGCATCACCAGCCGGACGGACGACCTTATGACGACATCGGCGAATTGGCCGGGCGGATCGCGGCTGCTGCCGAACAGACCGGCATCGCGCTCACTTTGTTGCCGGTGTTTTACGCGCATTCCGGCTTTGGCGGGTTGGCGCCGAACGAGGGGCAGCGCCGCTTCATCAATGATTGCGATGGCTTTGCGCGCGTTCTGGAGCGCTGCGAAGCGGCCACACACGCGCTGCCTGCGGGAGTGACCGGACTGGCGCCGCATAGTTTGCGCGCGGTGACGCCGGAAGAGCTTGATTGGCTGGCCGGTTTGCGGCCGGAACAGCCTGTTCACATCCACATCGCCGAGCAGGTCAAGGAAGTCGAGGATTGCGTGGCCTGGTCGGGCCACCGGCCGGTGGACTGGCTGTTGGAGCATCAGGCGGTCGACGATCGCTGGTGCCTGATCCATGCCACCCATATGACGCAAGCCGAAACCCGGGCGATGGCTCAAACGGGGGCCGTGGCGGGGCTTTGCCCGATCACCGAAGCCAATCTCGGCGACGGTATCTTCGAGGGCGTCACCTTCGCGGAAAGCGGCGGCGCGATTGCGATTGGGTCGGATTCAAACGTGGAGATCGGTGTCGGGGCTGAGCTGCGCGCGATGGAATATGCGCAGCGCTTGAAGCATCGCGGCCGCAACATGCTCGTCGAGCCTAATCAGTCGAATGGCGCAGCGCTGTTCAACCGGGCGCTGTCCGGCGGCAGCCAGGCGCTCGGCGTTGGTGCTGTCGGTCTGGCGGAAGGCGGTGCGGCGGATTTCGTCAGCCTCAATGCTGGGGATGTGGCGCTGGCGGGGCGTTCCGGTGATGCCATTCTTGATGCCTGGATCTTTTCCGGCCGGCCGCTGGTGGATTGCGTCTGGGTCAACGGTGCCAAGCGTGTCGAAAGCGGCCGGCACGCGAACCACGAGGCAATCGCGCAGCGTTTCACCCGCACGATCGAGCGGCTGCTTTCCTGATGGAGCCCAGCGCTCCCCCGCTGCATCGGCGGATCCGGGCGACGATCGAAGCCCGCATCCTGTCTGGCGAATGGCCGCCGGGGACGCGCATTCCCGCCGAAACGGAGCTAGCCGCGTCGTACGGCTGCGCCCGCATGACCGTGAATAAGGCGCTGACCGAACTGGCCGCCGATGGTTTGATCGAGCGCCGGCGCAAGGCCGGCAGCGTGGTGAAGCGGCCTGTGCTGCAATCGGCGGTGCTCGAAATCCATGATATCCGCGCCGAAGTGGAAGCTGCGGGCTTTGCTTATCGCTACGAGATCCTGAAACGCAGCACGCGCCAGGCCAATCGTGGCGATTGCGCGCGGTTGCAGCTCGACAAACCCGTGCCGGTTCTGGCCATCAGCAGTTTGCATCTGGCGGCCGACCGCCCCTTTTGCTTGGAAGACCGGCTGATCAGTCTCCATGCCGTGCCGCAAGGCGAAGCGGAGAACTTCGCGGTGCTTTCACCCGGCGCCTGGCTCATTGGCCAAGTGCCATGGAGCCAGGCCGAGCATCGCATCAGCGCCGTTGCGGCCGATGCGGGCATGGCGGCACTCGGTATGCCGATGGGGACGCCTTGCCTTGCCGTGGAGCGGCGGACCTGGAATGCGGACCATCCTGTGACACATGTGCGCTTGATTTATCCTGGCGAAGCGCACGCGCTGGTGGCGCGTTTCGCACCTTCCAAAGCCGGCTAATTATCGGGTGAATTTTTGCGAGGGCAGGCTTAAACGCCCGTGAACGCAGGCAAGGCTTGCCAGATCCCGTGCAAGCGCGATTTAGTGGTCTATGAATAACAAGCGGCCGAAGCAGCCGCAGGGGAACGAGACTGCATGGCGATCAAGGCCGCGATCCATCATCTCACGCATTACCGCTATGACCGGCCCGTTACGTTGGGGCCGCAGATCATCCGCTTGCGGCCCGCACCGCATTCGCGCACGCGGGTGATCTCGCATTCCCTAAAGGTTTCGCCCGACAATCATTTCGTAAACCTGCAGCAGGACCCTTACGGCAACTGGCAGGCGCGGTTTGTGTTTCCCGAGCCGGTGCGCGAGCTGAAGATCGAAGTCGACGTCATCGCCGACATGACGGTCTACAACCCGTTCGACTTCTTTGTGGAACCGGAAGCCGAGCGCTTTCCTTTCGAGTATCCCGCGGACATCGTTGAAGACCTGTCGATCTACCGCACGCCGGAAGCGGCGGGACCGAAGCTGCAGGCCTTTCTCCAAACGGTGGACCGCGAAGCGCCGTCCACCGTCAATTTCCTGGTTGACCTGAACACCCGGATTTCGCGCGAGATCGCTTATCTCATCCGCATGGAGGCCGGGGTGCAAACCCCGGAAGAAACGCTGGAAAAAGCATCGGGCTCTTGCCGCGATTCCTCCTGGCTTCTGGTTCAGGTCTTGCGCCATCTGGGTTTTGCCGCGCGTTTTGTGTCCGGCTATCTCGTCCAGCTCAAGCCGGATCTGGTGGCGATCGATGGTCCGGCGGGCACAACGGTTGATTTCACCGACCTGCATGCCTGGGCGGAGGTTTACCTGCCGGGCGCGGGCTGGATCGGCTTTGATCCGACCTCCGGGCTGCTCACGGGCGAAAGCCATATTCCGCTGGCCGCCACGCCGCATTACCGCAATGCCGCCCCCATCAGCGGTGTCGCAAGCTATGCCGAGGTGGATTTCGCCTTTGACATGCGCGTTGACCGCGTGGCCGAACATGCGCGCATCACCAAGCCGTTTTCGGACGAAGCCTGGGCCGAGCTCGACGCGCTCGGGCGCCGGATCGACGAGGACTTGCAGGCGCAGGACGTGCGGCTCACCATGGGCGGCGAGCCGACTTTCGTGTCGATCGACGATTTCGAATCGGCCGAATGGAACACGGCGGCCGTCGGCCCCACCAAGCGCGACAAGGCCGACCAGCTGATCCGCCGCTTGCGCGAGCGTTTCGCGCCAGGCGGTTTTCTGCATTACGGCCAGGGCAAATGGTATCCCGGTGAAACGCTGCCGCGCTGGACCTTTTCGCTGTATTGGCGCAAGGACGGCGAGGCCATTTGGGCCGATCCCGATCTCATCGCCACGGAAACAGCCGAAACCCAAGCTGGGCCGCGCGAGGCGGAAGCCTTGACCGCTGCCATCGCGGAGCATCTGGACCTGCCTGCCGATGCGGTGGCGCCGGCCTATGAAGACCCTGCCGAGTGGATCCTTCGCGAAGGCAATCTTCCCACCAATGTCGATCCAGCCAATTCCGAGCTGGCGGATGCGGAAGCGCGCAACCGCATGGCGCGTGTGTTTGAGCGTGGGCTGAACACACCGTCCGGCTTTGTCTTGCCGGTGCAGCGCTGGAACGCGAAGGCCTCCGGCCATCGCTGGCAAACGGAAAAATGGACGACACGGCGCGGCAAGCTTTTTCTTGTGCCGGGCGACTCGCCGGTGGGGTATCGCCTGCCCTTGAGCGCGCTGCCGCATGTGCCGCCGGCGCGCTTTCCTTTCGTTGTGCCGACGGATCCATCCGTGGACCGGCAGCCGCTGCCGCCGCGCAGCGCATTGACCGCTCCGACTTCCTCAGTGCAGCAGGGGGATGATCGCGCACTGCCGGAAGCGTCGTTTGAAGCGAGCGGATCGCGGCAGGACCAGGTGGAGCAGACCGGCTCGACGATCGAGGGGGTGGTGCGAACGGCGATTTCGGTGGAACCGCGCGACGGCCGCTTGTGCGTGTTCATGCCGCCGGTGGAAGCGCTGGAAGACTATCTCGAGCTGATTGCGGCGGCCGAAGACGCCGCGAAAAAGATCGGGTTGCCGGTTCATATCGAGGGTTATGCGCCGCCGCAGGATCCGCGTTTGGAGGTGATCCGGGTTGCGCCCGATCCCGGTGTCATCGAGGTCAATATTCATCCGGCGGAAAGCTGGGAGGATTGCGTGCGCACCACGACGATCCTTTACGAGGAAGCGCGGCAAACGCGGCTGGGCGCCGACAAGTTCATGATCGACGGACGCCATACCGGCACCGGCGGCGGCAATCATGTCGTGGTCGGCGGCGCGACGCCGATGGACAGCCCGTTTTTGCGCCGGCCGGATCTCTTGAAGAGCTTGGTGCTGTATTGGCAGCGCCATCCCGCGCTGTCCTACCTGTTTTCCGGCCTGTTTATTGGCCCGACCAGCCAGGCGCCGCGGGTGGATGAAGCGCGCCACGATGCGCTGTACGAGCTGGAAACGGCGATCGCCCAGGTGCCGATGCCCGGTGATGGTTTGGCGCCGGCCCCTTGGCTGGTGGATCGCTTGTTCCGCAATCTGCTGGTGGACGTGACCGGCAACACGCATCGTGCCGAAATCTGCATCGACAAGCTGTTTTCGCCGGACGGGCCGACGGGACGGCTGGGTCTGGTAGAGTTTCGCGGCTTTGAGATGCCGCCCTCCCCCCGCATGAGCCTTGCCCAACAGCTGCTGGTGCGCGCCATCATTGCGCGGCTTTGGAAGGCGCCGCTCGAGGGCGGGTTCGTTCGCTGGGGCACGGCGCTGCATGACCGTTTCATGCTGCAGCATTATGTGTGGGCCGATTTCCGCGACGTGCTCGCCGACCTCACGCGTCACGGTTTCCCAGTGAAAGCCGAATGGTTCGAGGCGCTTCTTGAGTTTCGCTTCCCGTTCTGCGGCGAAGTGGAAACGGAAGGGCTGCGGCTGGAAATCCGGCAAGCACTGGAGCCCTGGAACGTGCTGGGCGAAACCGGGGCGATCGGCGGCACTGTGCGTTATGTGGATAGCTCGGTGGAGCGGGTGCAGGTGCGCGCGGAAGGGTTCAATCCCGAGCGCCACGGCGTTTTGTGCAACGGCCGGGTTGTGCCCTTGCAGCCGACCGAGACGAACGGCACCTTCGTGGCTGGCGTGCGCTTCAAGGCGTGGCAGCCGGCGTCCGGGCTGCATCCGACGCGACCGGTGGATGCGCCGCTGACCTTTGACATCTTTGACCGCTGGTCAGGCCGGGCGATCGGCGGCTGCGTTTATCATGTCGCCCATCCGGGCGGGCGCAATTACGAGACGTTTCCGGTCAACACCAACGAGGCGGAAGCGCGGCGGCTTGCCCGCTTCATTCCTTACGGCCATACGCCTGGTGCAGGGACATTCAGGCCGGAACAACCGTCACGCGAGTTTCCGCACACGCTCGACTTGCGCCGGCCGGCTGATATTGAGCGGGGATGAACGCTGTTCCACCCAAGGCAGGCCTGACGAGACCGGGGCTGGCCCGATCCTATCGCCCTTCGCCCGGCGTCTTCGACGAGATGATGGCGGCGGATGGATCGGTGCGACCGGCGTGGAGGCCGCTGGTGGAGGCACTGGACGGCCTCAAGCCGGATGAGGTGAACCGCCGCTTTGCCCGTGCCGACCGCTATCTCGCCGATGCCGGCGTGTTTTACCGCTTGTATGATGGGGGCGGCACAACCGAGCGGCAGTGGCCGCTGTCGCATCTGCCACTGATTCTGCAGGATGGGGAATGGCAGACGATTGCCAGCGGTCTCACCCAGCGCGCCGACCTGCTGGAAGCCTTGTGCGCCGATCTTTACGGCGACAACCGCATGGTGGCGGAAGGGTTGCTGCCGCCTGAGCTGATCGCCGACAATCCCGAATGGCTGAGGCCGATGGTGGGGCATCCGCCGGCGGGCGGGCATTATCTGCATTTCGTCGGCTTCGAGCTTGGCCGCGACCGCAACGGGCGCTGGCGGGTGCTGGGCGATCGCACGCAAGCGCCGTCGGGCGCGGGCTTTGCCTTGGAAAACCGGGTCGCCACCACGCGCGCGTTCGGCGACATTCACAGCGCGATGAATGTTCATCGCTTAGCCGGATTCTTTCGCGATTTTCGCGGACATTTGTCCAAGTTGCGGCGCGGCACCGATGAGGCCATCGCCATCATTACGCCCGGGCCGCTGAACGACACCTATTTCGAGCACGCCTATATCGCGCGCTATCTCGGCTTTCCCCTGCTGGAAGGCGAGGATTTGGCGGTGGTGGACGGGCGCGTGACCGTGCGCACCGTGTTCGGTCCGAAGCCGCTCGGCGTCCTTTGGCGGCGTTTGGATGCCGCTTTCACCGATCCGCTGGAATTTCGAGCAGATTCGCGGATCGGCACGCCGGGGTTGGCCGGGGCTTTGCGCGATGGCGGCGCGGCGATGGTGAATGCGCTCGGTTCGGGCATTTTGGAAACGCGCGCGCTGCTTGCGTTTTTGCCGGCCTTGGCGAAGCGGCTGATCGGCGAAGAGCTCCATATCCCCAACATCGCGACATGGTGGTGCGGCCAACGCGCGGAAGCCGATTATGTGCGGGCGCGGTTCGACGAATTGACCATTGGCCCGGCGCTGGCTGCCGGCTTGCCGATCGAGGACGAGGTTTCAAGGCTTGGGAGCGCCATGGACCCGCAAACGCGCGAGGCAACGCTCCAAAGTCTTGCTGATGGCGGCGAGCGCATCGTGGGGCAGGAAGCGATTGCATTGTCCACCATGCCGGTGGATCAGCGCGGACGGCTGGTGCCGCGTCCCGTTGTGTTGCGGGTTTATGCCGCCCGCACAAGCGAGGGCTGGACGGTGATGCCGGGCGGCTTTGCGCGCATCGGGCAAACCAGCGATCCGGCGGCGATCTCGTTGCAGCGCGGCGGGCGTGTGGCCGATGTTTGGATCACCAGTTCCCGGCCCGTTGACCAGATCACTCTGATGGGGCGCGAAGGCGATGGCGTGGTGCGCACCCCGCAAGGCCTGCTGCCGGCGCGCACCGCCGACAACCTGTTCTGGCTCGGTCGTTATGTGGAGCGCGCCGAAGACGCGGTGCGCATCCTGCGTGCGTATAACAGCCGGTTTGCCGAACAGCCTGATGACCGGTCCGGTCTGCTTGCCATGAGCGCAACCTATCTCGGGCAGCTGGGCATTGATCCCGCCAAGGGCATTCCGGTTGGGCTGGTGAACACGATCGAGGATGTTCGGGGAACGGCGGGCCGAGTGCGCGACCGCTTTTCGCCCGACGGCTGGCTTGCCTTGCGCGATCTGTCCAAGGCGGTTGGCCAGTTCGCGCCGAAGATCCAGCCGGGCGACGATGCCGCGCGCGCCATGACCGTGCTTTTGCGCAAGCTCGCCGGCTTTTCCGGTTTGGTGCATGAAAACATGGTGCGCTTCACCGGTTGGCGCTTTCTGGAAATCGGCAGGCGTCTTGAACGTGCGATCCAGATGGCGCGCTTGATCGACACATTCGCCGACAATGACGCGCCCGATGGCGCGCTCGACATGCTTCTGGAAATCGGCGACAGCGCGATCACCCATCGCCGCCGGTATTCCATGACGTTCCGGGCCCTCAGCCATGTCGATCTTCTGGCGCTCGATCCGCTCAACCCGCGTTCGATCCTGTTTCAACTGGCCGAGCTGAAAGCGCAGATCGAGCTTTTGCCTGTTCATGGCGACGCCACGCGTGCGCCGTTGCGGCGGGAAGCGTTGCGGCTGCATACGGGGCTCGAGTTGCGCGATCCCGCTGAGGTCGACAAGACCGTGCTGGACACGCTGCGCAACGATCTTGCCGGGTTGTCGAACCTTTTATCGGCCACCTATTTCCGCTGATGCTTTACGATATCCGCCTCAGCCTGCGTTACGATTACGGTCATCCAGTTGCCGGCGGCCGCCATCTCCTGCGCGTGTTGCCGCCCTCCTTGCCGGGCGTGCAGCGGGTGATCACCCAATCGCTGACGGTGACGCCCGATCCGCAGGAGCGCCGGGATTTTGGCGACTTCTTCAACAATGCCGCGACGTCGCTTGGTTTCACCACGCCGCATGATGCGTTGGAAATCGTGATGCAAGCGCGGGTGGCGGTGGAGCGTGACACCGCCGCCTTCGATATGTCGCCCGATCTTGACGGCCTTCTCGCCGAGCTTGCGGCCATGCGCACGCTCGACGCCGCGTCACCGCATCATTTTCGCAGCGAAACCGCGCGGCTTCCCAAACTGCCTGCCATCGCCGCCTATGCTCGGGAAAGCCGCCTCGCCCACCAATCCGCGCGCGCCATTGCGGGCGATTTGAACCGGCGCATTTTTCGCGATTTCGCTTATGATCCGGACGCCACGCTAGTGGATACGCCGCTCAGTGAGGCCTTTGCCGGCAGGCGCGGCGTTTGTCAGGATTTTGCCCACATCATGATAGCGGCCTGTCATACGCTCGGCATTCCCGCTGGCTATGTCTCGGGCTTCATCCGCACCATCCCGCCGGAAGGCCAGGAGCGGCTGGAAGGCGCGGATGCCATGCATGCCTGGGTGCGGGTGTGGTGCGGCCACGAAGCCGGCTGGGTGGAATTCGACCCGACCAACGACATGGAAGCCAGCGACGACCATATCGTGGTGGCTTATGGCCGCGATTACCGCGATGCGTCACCGATCATCGGCGTATTGCAGGCGGGCGGGCGGCATCGAACCGAGCAAAGCGTGGATGTGAAGCCGGTCACGGACGCTTGACGCGCTTCGCCGCTCCTCGCGGAGCTTCTTTTGCGAGGAGACCGGAGGTGCGCGTAACGAGCGGTGGAAACCCGTTCCGGTGGATTCCTTCTGGCGGCGGAAGCGGTTACCCTCGCGATCTGACTCACTGCGTGAGCTAATTTTCGTTGGCAGGGTTGCGATTTGCCGCGTTTGGCCCTAGGTGAACCGCATCTGTCGACTGTGTTGGGCTCCTCAGGATCCTGTTCATGTCGACTTTGCCCGGAAAATTCGAACAAGAAGACCAAGGGGTCAGTCATTGCAGGTTCTCGTCCGTGACAACAATGTGGAGCAGGCGCTCCGCGTT
>Ga0210040_10008368_pt1 | contig 12295 bp, 4 predicted proteins | sample CryGeyCG12114_NA_FD_185462 | JGI IMG/M metagenome (GOLD analysis project Ga0210040, IMG submission 185462) | Groundwater microbial communities from aquifer - Crystal Geyser CG19_WC_8/21/14_NA (SPAdes) (version 2) | ecosystem: Environmental > Aquatic > Deep subsurface > Groundwater | place: USA... | reverse complement strand
CAGCCAATGAATTTTTGCGTGTTTTTAGTTGCAATTGAATACGAAACGAAATTTAACGAAACTAGCCATTTTTTAGCACCAATGTTTTCCATTTGAATTATAAATGCGTTGATATTGAACAAAAAACATTTGATTTAATTCATTTCATGAAAGCTTATAGATTTTGGATTCTAAGAGTCCGTATATGGAGAATTTAGAGTCAGTTGGAGAAAATGTTGCTACATATTATAAGTGACATGTGACGGAGTAATAGATAAGCACAGACGGAATGAGAAAAATCTTATTTATTCCTTTCGCATCAAGTTTTCAGTACACAGTTTCCGTAATGAGCACAAATTCCATGTATTATTGGGAGCATGGCAAAGTTGGATTATTATTAAAATGGGAAATTACATTCTGCTCTGTGTATAGTGTGTGACATGCTCACAATGTTACCATCTAATCTTTGTCTGTGTCTATTCTGTATGGTGATGATGACTGATTAGAATATGAATGCCTTGGGCGGAGTAAATTAATCACAGAATTCCATACCGTCATACAAACAAATATGCTGTGGACAAATCTAGGATGAAATTAGTCCATAAATCAATTGTTGACTGTGAGAATTTCAGCTCTCAGCCAAAATAAATTAGATTCATTTAACAGATCACCGAAGAAGCTAATGGTCCCTTACAATTCAAATGTGTCATTATAGAAAATCTTGAACGCAGCTTTCGATGAACAGCAAGCTTAGCAGATACACAAATGATTGGGATTTACGACATTTTGTAAGTTACGACATTTGAAAAATATATCTTTAAATTTTTTTTTTGGAAGCATAAAATAAGATATTTAGTTTAAAATTGTCATCACTTCTACTCCCATTGCTAGGGTTTTCAGTCCCCAACATGACCGGTGGATTTGTTTATCATGTAAATGCAAACTTAAAACTTAATTGTAACTCTTGGCTAATTTATTTAATAATGTACTTTACCACTTTGTCGCTTATTGGGCTAAAATTTTGCAAAAAAACTCATTTACCACAGTCAAATTATTATGCTACAAAAATATTAGCATGAGAATTTCTGCCCAATAAGAGACAAACGAGTTAAGGATTTACATTGTCAGTCACTTTTGATTCATTTTATCTACTTAGCATTGAATTATCAATTGATTAAAGTGAGAAAGCATGTGTCAAGCTGTAATTAACTAAAGTTAAGCGAAATTCAAGCATCTACGTTTCAATATAGTAGATTCACGTACTCTTTAGCTTTTAGTTACTGTTAAAATGATAGATTTTGACGTGTTACTACTGAGCTACTTACATGGTCACTTAGTTAGATAAATGCACACACAACGTTTTTCACAAGTTTCACCGCATGAATGAGCTTAATTGCAATTAAAAGCTGCAAAAAAGTTAAATTAAATTAAAACTGACTCTCATGAAAATCAATAGGCTTCTTCCCACATCATTGATATACTGTCATGCAAAATGTGGACCTATAGCTATAGGTCCATATTTTGTAGACAATTAATTGGTCTACAATTGCGACCGAAATAGTTGCGGTGAGCATAATGTCTATAGCCGTAGCTAAAGCATTCCGCTCTAAAAGCGATTTTTTGTCTGTCAAAGACGTAAAGCAAGTAACCAAAGGGATCTCAAAATTCAATTGAGTTCAAACAAGTCCTTTTATGCTTCTGTTTCCCTAAAACTCTGTTCAAAGCAAAGAATAAAACGCATTTTAAATTGCCTTGAAAGCATATTTTTTCTACCCTTATTCACAAGTACATTGTACTCTTCAGTTGCTTTTATAATTCTAAATTGACTGAGTTCATTGGAAAGCGAATTTGTAATTCAAAACAGCTTTCTATATATCGTCACAAAACTAGTGAAATGAACTTTTAGTGTTGCCCTGTTTGCTTCAAATTCAATCCATATGGCAAATAGTATAAATCGAATTATTTTCATAATCCTACGCATAGTTATTAATATGCTTTTAACATCAAAAAAACATACAAATGCTTATCTCACATGTCTAATCTGTTACATACTACAATGACACGATGTTTGCATCCCCAGCTCACATAGCGGAGAGTAAAAAACATAAGATTCGGATAATACTTTCCTATTAGTAACATGTACATTGCGCTCTAACCTCTAATCTAAACTGAGTAATAAGTACCATACATGCAGTTCTTCAACCTTATAGAAATCGGCAAAACAAATTCAAATTCCGTGTTCACTTTCCTGCCTCTTGCTTACATACATGCATACACACCCTAAGTAGATTTGAATCCCAGGCGAACTAATTAAGTACCCAACGATACTCTTCATTGCTAAGCACCAATCTAATTAAAAGCAGTTCAGGGAGAACAAAAATGAATTCATAACTTGTTTTCCTATTTGAAGAAATAAATGATCATTTTCCCATTTTCAACGATACACAGTGTAATTCTCTGAACACAATAAATGGATTAATTTTGTCACTTTGAAGACGCTGAAATGAAATGGGCTCTTTGAATGCTCATATGTAGTCATTAAACCTATGTGTTTAATGACTCACATATATGTAGGTTTCCTCTTATTCTTACGTTAGTAACAGGCTGACTATTGCTTAGATAGAAAAGCCCTATTTCTACTCTATAGGGTTTCTCATTTTATTGCACAATGAGACCACTGTGCTTTTCTCATTTTCATGATTACGCCAGAGTATAAGACCAATTGTGCTTCAAGTAGTGAATATCAAAGCTTACCCAACAACAATAAAAGTCATCCTACTTACTTACTTATGCTATTCCTTTTTAAATGTACGAAGCTGCTTCCTCTGTCTCCCACAGCTCATTTCTGTGTTACTCCAGCTTTAGAAAAATCTTCCAAGCAGTTACAATCGTATAATGATGCATGATATAGAGTGAAAGTTCAAGGTTCAAGACCCATTCATCCTTGTTTTTTACAAAAGTTGAGTCTAGCATTGGAATGAACCAAGATGCCTCATTGGCAAAGTTTACATAATTAGTTGACTGGAGTGAGGGCAATCCTTTATTATTCTATATATATTTATTCTTTATTTCGAACAGTAAAGAAATTTTTGTCTTTTTGGTGATATAAGGAAAATAATAGACTCAGAGATGTGTTTGTACTGAATGCATGATATTTTGTCAACTTATGTTGAGCACAAAATTTTTTTAAACAATTCAATGCTACAATCTAAATATTTGTCTGGAATAACACAATTTGAATACTTGAATAATAGAATTTCTATGATTATTTCATCCTTTTTGAACTCAAAACATGGCAAATTGAAGTCTGGAGACAAAATATAACAAATTTTGTTGAAGTTGGTTTAGCGGAAAGTCCCATTAATTCTTCCTGTGCTCACCAAACCATGCACGGAGATTACATATCTCATACACATTACTAAAACCAGGCAATTATGTATAATATCCCAAGCCGATGCGTATTTTTTCTGCCCCTTTAATTAACATGGAGTCATCCTGTCTGCTGAAATTACAAGCTCTGATTCAGTCACAATATAACGGTCGTCTACAGATACATTGTGGGAATGCAAAATCAAAGGATTTTGGCTTGCTTACACAGGCCATGTAGCCTAGAGGTGAAATGAATACTCTATCCATGCCAACAAACTAACTAACTAACTAACTAGGCAACAAACCGAACCCATGTCGTCCCATCTACGAGTTTTCACGCAGTACAAGATTGACAGGATCTAAGGGATTGACTGAAAACATAGAATGCCCATATGTTAAAATTGCTTTGGGAATAAAACAGTAATATGACCTCGACTCGTCTTCTAATCAAGATTGTATTTTTAGCACTTGTGATGAAAACCTGTAACTAACTAACTAAAATATTATATCCTTGCAAATATGTAGTGGGTTCAAAAAACGTCTCTATTGGCTAAGTTCATTAGTTTGAGAGTGAGAGATGTTTTTTGTCTATCACATTTTCAAAGTTTGCAAGTTGCTAGCTTGTACCACATGTGAAAAACAATACGGGAATATAGGGAGACTAACAAACTAACTAACTAACGAACCGGCGACTCAATTTCACAGACTGGCTGAGTTTGTTTGCATTTATAAACAACATTATAGCACAATTCGGACCGTTCACGAGGTATACACATGCAACTATATTACCTGAAGTAGGAAAAACAAAAGTCCCATGTAATGGGGAAACAAGCTACTTTTGTTGTCCATTAGTTAGGATAGAAACTTAAGTTTCGAGTTTCACTATAGCTGTTGTTAGTTAGGCTGATGTGAGATATTTCCATATTTCATCGGACTTTGTTTTAACTTAAGCATACGCTTTTTCAGACTCAGGATGGTAAAAATAAAATGGGGCTTTAACTAACTAACTATGTACAAAATTCATAGAGTAGGAAGTGATATTATTCACGAAATTTGCTTTTTGATATTTCCACGCCAATTTCTTGTCAAGAATCATAAAAAAGATTTTTTTATTTAAAATTTCAATCAGATTTGTGCAGTGAAACTATAATGATAACTGGAGATGAAATATTCTCTCATACGCTTATCCATCACTCTAAAAGTTGTTCATGATCAAATATTTTAGATTCTATGGACTACACTGTTTACAGCTCAGTATTCCAACATGAGACACTTTTTCTATTAGTAAAAAACAATTTCGCAACATCTACATCACCAAATACAAACAAACTGGAAAACACGTATGATGTACCATTATCAATATTTTTCTGTCGCTTTAGAATTTCGAATCACTGTACCTAGTACATCAAACAAAAATCCTATTTCCCTGTCTTTGATTATTCGCTATTGACACATTCCCTTCATCAAAGACTTTTCAAAGATTTTTCCCAAGGCAAAAAATATGCACACCAAAGTTCCCAGCCTACTATACATACAGACCATACATACTTACTTACTCGTCCATACTCTATTTCCACAAGGCATTTAGTTTTACTAACAAAATCTTAAAACTTGCACGGCTTACCAGTAGCTCCAGGAGGAAACCAATGATTCTTGGGAACTGACTGACTGAGCAACGAAGAGAGACTCCAAATATGTTCCCAATATAGAATCAACAGTGCGAATCAAATAACACCAAATGTACAGATAAAAGGATTCTTAGTCAGTTGTTAACTTTAGTTCACCAGTGAAACCCAAAAGAGGTTCCAATTGCATCCCAATCTTCAGTATTATCCCAGAGTATTAAAGTACAAGTATTATATATTGGTTGGTTGGTTACATATACGAGAAGCTCGGATGACGAAACGTTCCTTTGGATTTTTACTTTCCTTGAGCATATGAGATAAGAAAGCTGCTCACTTTTATTACCATTAGGCTGGTGGAAAAAAGAACATGTTTTCTCCTCTACTCACTTACTATGTGGTCCAATAAATTCACACTTTTCTATGAATTCCATCTATACATACATGTCACAAGGGAAAAAAGCGTCCATCAACGTTACTTTATATCACTTGAACTCACAAGGGATTAGCACAAGTCGTCTTTCGTCACGCACTCACTTTCTCATAATATACTTTCGCAGCCACAGATTCTACTTTATACTGTATATTGCACTGGTATTGATGGTGGTAGCCAGTTTTTCTCGTCAAAGTAAAAGATTCACTTGTGTGCTCACTCACCTCACTTCCTTTTTTTGTGAGCGGTGTGCACCTTTCTCTCCGAGCATGTAAACGGTTCAATTTTCTTTAAATAACTTTTCCCCTTTAGCACAAAAATTACATACGGCTACTATATACTATGTGATGTATTACTACGTGGACAAGTTGGTCCTACGTTGTGCATACAGTCACAGTGACTGAGGAAAAAACACGGCTCCCAGCAATCTTTGTACTTGAGACTCAGGACAGTCAATAGTAGCAGTCAGATTCTTTGTGTGTTCCATACGAAGAAGAAGAAAATCTAAGAGTCTGGCTAACCTAGTTGAGATATTTTTTTGCCGTGTGCGGATATAAGAATGTTTTAGAATGTAAGGACTCAACGAGAGAAGTTTTTTCTTGTGATTCCAGATTTTGGCTGTGAGAACCCTAAGGATTTGAATGAAGATTGTTTACCGGTGTTTTCACTTTGTGAGTTGGCTTGTTGCTTGTGCACATTGGAATTGATAAGAGAGTTTGTTCCAAAGAAACTTTTAGTTGTATATAGTATAGTATATGTATATAGTTGGTTAGTTAGTTTGGCTCTGGAGTATACAACACATTTTGTGCCAGTGTGATGAATCTAAGGAAAAAACAAGATTTTAGTTTCAGTGTTCAAACGGCAGATTGACATAACTGACTGCACATGAATTATGCGCTTGACTGACTGACTGACTACCTCGGATGTGGATGAGAGAGAGTATGGTATTCATATCTGTATTCAGGAGCAATTTTCAAGGTTTGGAGGAAACAGCACGCGTATACAGATAAGACAGAAAAAGGATGAACCAACTCTCAACTCATTTAAGTTGTTGAGATTTCAGCACCAACAGTAGTTAGTTAGTTACCACTGTATGAGTTAGTTATCATCATCATTCATAAAAGCTTATGCATGCATTATTTATCATCATACATATTTAGCAAAGCATGAAACCATAATGTGGAAACAAGGAGAGTAAGCTCACAATGCCATCAATATTTAGACTACTGCGTACAAAACGAGCTATTTTCAACTCACTTAGGAGAGGAGAGCGCTTGAACCCAGAAAAAAAAGTATGGTTGAAGAAAAAAATAAACAAAATAAGTTTCACCCCGATTCACTCAGCCAGTTAGTTGTCAATGTAGTTTAATACACTTGTAGAATTTTTCGTATCCATATCTTGGGTGCATCCAAACCATCTCCATTGTTAGTATAAGTTGCTAGACGATTGTACATTATGTGTATATGTGTGTATTAACACAACACGAACCTCAAAGCTCTCTTAACTAACTAACTAACTAACTTAACCGACTTAAGTCAAGCATTAAACTTGATGGGATAGACATTATGAGCGTACGTTTAGTAGGCACAACACACAACACAGTAGCCGATAACTTGTAATTGTAGTGCTGGCTGGAAAGTCAAGAAGGCTGTGTGTCTGTGTGTGCAGCATATGTAAGCAATGTTACGCAATGGCTTTCAAATGAACCACGACTCCATTGATACTATTATTGGCTGTGTGTGTACAAAGTAGTAGTCATGCATGATATATAATATACGTAGGATTATGATTACCCTGTGAAAAATTAAAGGTTGTGATCCACACCGCAAATATACTGTATTTAGATAAGGAATATACATTCATAGAATAGTCATCTTCGTATCACCATACCGTATGTACTACACGCAAGTTAGTAATATTTTTAACTGTGTGTGCACTCAATTCCCTTATGTAAATAGTACTCACTGGCTCTCCATAATATATAGTATTAGCTACTGAACTGATCAATGAATTCCAGTGGTAAGTAACTAACTAACAATGAGTTAGTATACCTGCTTTGAAAACCATTTTGACTTTTAATGCCTTAAATGACGCGTGTAGAGCTTTTTTATACCATTCCACAGTAAATGTTTTAATAGGACACGGTTTAAAGAAAGGTGGGAGGTAGAAATTTGAAAAAAATTGCTGTTATTGTTCAAAAAGTATAAATAAAAGCGAAAAATATTTGCAAATTCCATGTGTAGAATTGAAAATAAATGTTGACATAAAAAAACCACACTATCACCAAAAAATACCGACTCAGTGTGTAAGTACTAGCATGTAAGTAAATGATTATTTGATAAAATTTTCTTCACCTTATGTAGCCTTTGGAAATACATTGCGAGCAAAAATGACTGAATTGTGCTAAAAGTCACTTTCTGGCTGAATTAATCAATAGAGCTATCAATACAACTTCCATTGGTGTTCTCTGTCACTAACTAACTAACTAGCAAACAAAAAATGTATGCTGTGACACACTACTACTATGTGCTTTTTCTCCCTACTATTGATTAAAGGAATCTAAAAGCTCCTTCTCCTCAGTCAGTGCAACACAGAACGAGTACAGGTACAAAATAGAACGTAGTTTGTTGCTTAGCAAACAGGCTTTTGTATTAAAACCTACTTATACTTGCTTACTAACTAGCTAACTAACTAACAAACCAGCTAAGGAGTACACTAACGAACCAATATGTATGAGTTATCAGTTCAACTGATCAATGCCATTTTTTGCCTTTCTGGAAAAAATATCATGTTGATAGCAAAATATTCAAATTATATCCTTGCAAAGACTACATAACAATACTAACTAACAAACTATTATGATCATTAGATGAATATACTCTTTCAATTTCTTATGCTCTACCTAATACACACCCTGTTGTGTACTACTGCTACTATATTACTCCTATCTATGGAAAACAGGCTCCTGGAATACATGCAGTGTTGATGACTTGTTTTTATCTCACGAGATTTACAAGTCACAAACTTTGGGAGCAACTAAACTCACTTCTAATGCATGTACAAGATTTGCTTGTAACTAACTAACTGCTCAAACTCTCACTTACCATCCAACATACATAAGTACAAAGAGTGTCAACACAGATTCCTTATTTGTTATTCATCACCACAATGCAAGGAAGAGGACAATGCACAACTTTATAAACACTTGTGTCTAAACACTACTATTATTTTCTGTTAACAACTCCTCATGCTTTATGCACTAGTATAATCATTTTTAAGTAGCTACCAACTAACTACAAAGTAATGATAATATAACTATGCATACAAAGTATAGAAGTGCATTTTGTTTTTCCTTGTCGTGCATGGAAAAACGAATACACAATTTACTCCTTATCATCAATAATTGTAAACAACTACCGACATTCACATTATGTATAGCCTAACCAGCTAAAGTGCACATAATTAGTTACCTACTTACTATTTCTTAATGCATATTGTTTTGATGATGCAGCAGAAATGACAAGCACAACAAATAGCAAGTGTGGTATTTAGCATGCCCATCAAAAACGAGTGACTTACATTTGTGTTTCAGGAGCGGCAAGACCATTTGACAATACTAACTGTATAGTAATGATCGCACAACAATAAGAACAAGTGCACAACCACCTTTTGAGAGTTCAGACTCTTTCACTGTGACTAGGATAAACTTTAGGACCAAAAGTGTCCACACAGTTTCCTCTGGCACGCTTTGGACTACACTGCTGGAGAAAATCAATGCGTGAGCTGCTGTCTACCTTGTAGTTAGTTACTGACTACTACGAGGAGGGAGTGAAGCTAGAATTCTGTGCTCCCTACATACTGAAATGTGCATACGTACTAACGACTAACTAAACCTACGTATGTATGAAAGGAATACACACAGGAGAGAGAGAGAGAATACAACAAACTGTTAGAGGATTTTCTTTGGGAACGAAAAAGCTCACTGACTCTTCTTAGCTGGAGCAGTTTAGCTAGATAGTCCCTATGTATAGTTAGTTAGTATGGTGGTGGTAAGCAATGCTAGCATGCGCTCCTTTTTGCTATGGCATTTTTCAATGCTCTCCTGTGTGTACCAAAGTGTACCTCCACACACACACACAGTGGCGCAAAAAAGTGGTTCGCGTACTTTTTTGCAAAGGGAAACTTACTTAACTAACTGGGAGCATTAGTGTGCTAGTGCTATGCATGTGGCTTTTCTCTCTTTGTCTCCGCCCTAATATTATATAGTAAGTTACAATGGAGGTATGTGGACAACTCTTTTGATAGCTGGGTTTACATTGTAATTTGCCACAATTTTGGGCGTTATAGCAGTTTGAGTTGGTAGCTTCAGATAACTAATGGTTGTAAATGCAGCACGGTTTATGTTTTCAGCAAAAAGCAAATTTTGTTAATACATTTACTAGAAAAAATTTTCATGATTACTTCAGGGTATTCACCGTATCTACTTTTACAGACGAAGAATACTTGAAAATTACAGACTGCTTTTACTAACTTGCTGCTAAGACAATATACGATGCGGGAATGGGTATCATGGTTTCCATGAAATTTTAAGGCTATCTGAATAGGGTTTTCCTTGTTGAAACTCCAGAAGAAATTCAATTTATAGACTCTATTAGATTTCCAGAAAGAAAGTTTTCGTGCCGGATTTTGGATAATCAGCAGCAAAAAATGCATAAATGTTTTCACGAGTCCTTTAAATATTTAGAGTTGGTGAAAAAGTTTCACAAAAGTAGGTCACACATAGTAGATGTCCAAAAGTCATCCAAGAATTTACGACACTTTCCATCATCACAACAATGCACACATAATATGTGTAGTAGGTAGATAGGTTATAGTAAGTAGTTAGTAGAATGCAATAGACTTTTCACACTGGTTTGCTGTATTCTTTCTTACAAAAAAATTAAAATGAGACCAATTTTAATTTCTATTCCTATCTACGTGCATTGTGAGCAGCTAAAGTTAGCCATAGTGAAAGGTCAATCAAGAAATAGTATACTCGTATTGTTTACAACTTACTATAACAAACAAACTGCGAGTGTTTATATTTTGAATCGTAGCTTACAAGTATTACTATGAGAATCTAATGGATAACTGTAGTAATTCCTGCATATACGATAAGTTCAGGATGCCAGCACTACTATGCATTAGTTTCACCTAGCTTGATTCAACTTGGCCCACCTACCTATGAAATCCCATGTTGTCTCATCCAGTTTGAAAGTAATACTGCCTGACATCACCATCGCTCTCAATAATGTATTTATGCAAAGCTGGTTACGCTATACACAGACTGGTTGACTGACTGTGTGATCAAAAAGGTGTGTGAGTGGGTAATGCACCCAGGTGAGGTGAAAGTTCAATCTATAATCTTTTACCTGCAAACTTTCCACACATTTCCAACACTTGAGTTAGTTTATAGGAATGTGCTAAAAAAAAGGATGATATAGACTTGTGTGGTGAGATTTCCATCGGTATTCCATAGATTTTTTTGAGGGTCTGAAGGGGTCTGAAGAGCACTGTAACCACTGTAACCGTGCCTGGTTTCAAATAATAGTGTCTGTTGCACAGGGATAACTATTCTAATGGCATGCTCTGTGCTACATTGAATGGCGTGCTGGAAACACTTTTCGTTAGTTTTCACTGAAGAGAAAGTTTGACAACAGTGGACAGCAAATAGCAAGGAAACGAAAGTAATTTTTAAATGGGTTTTCGTGACGATAAATTGAAGTAATAATTTTAGAATATAACGAGTTAGTGAGTTACATAGTAGAGATTTAAAAAGGTTCTGCAAGGTGTGTGATGAATATAAATTAATGTTAAAACACGTGAAATCAGAGTATTTTGCGTAATTGATAGTGAATATAATGAAATAAAGGTTTGATTTTGTTAAGCTTCGTAGACTTTGCTCATGACTCCATTGTCAGCGAATCAATTAAAAAGAAGTTTTCTTTCACTCCTTAATAGTTTTCACTCTAGTATACTGCGTTACAGCTGTCTAATGCCCTTAGTTAGTCTGTTAGTTCACTGACTTTGAAGAAGAAATCTATTCTTGCTAAAATCTTATTTCCGTTTTGACATGCATGCTTTTCTCCGTGGAAGGAACTTGGTTTAGGATGGAACGTGTTCTCTATACATGAATTTGAAACTGCTCTTGTTTTATTACAGCCCATAACTACAGTGCGAATTTCTCCAAGTCTTAGAATTGGTTAGAAACTAATGAGGTTCTCTATATTCATCCAAAAAAAACTACAGCAATACACAGTCAGTGAGAAAAAAGAGATAGGAAATGATGATTTCATCGATTTTGTGCAAATTTCAACAAGATGCTGGATTGAAACAGAAGCCATAATGACATGAATTTTCGTGCCAATACTCATAAGAAAAAAATTCTCTTCACAGTCTAATAGTTAGCTGCACACCGAACATTTCATACCACGCTCCCACAGTATTTGGCAACTAACTAGAGTATGTGGAGTGGTAACTTTCTCCAGCCATGCATGCATTTCAATTGGTTACATGCCGTTGGACATGGACCTGCTGATATTACTTTCTCTTTTCATGGGAAAAGGGAGAAATCATCATATCCAACCCAATCTCCAATCAAAACCAATACCAACAACAGATGCTCCCCGTATAAGTACAATTGATGTCAACATTACAGCAGGGCTCACAATATATTTTCAACTCGTACTAACTGACTGTGCCCAATTAATGCACCAGACTGAGAGGTTCCAGCTCCAGCTACTCATTAAAGCGGAATTAAAATACCATCATTGCTGGGATCTTTATTACCCACTTTATTTGACATTTACGGGATTTGCCTAGGACTTCAACGTATAGCGCAAACAGGAAGTC
>Ga0210040_10008366_pt1 | contig 12296 bp, 6 predicted proteins | sample CryGeyCG12114_NA_FD_185462 | JGI IMG/M metagenome (GOLD analysis project Ga0210040, IMG submission 185462) | Groundwater microbial communities from aquifer - Crystal Geyser CG19_WC_8/21/14_NA (SPAdes) (version 2) | ecosystem: Environmental > Aquatic > Deep subsurface > Groundwater | place: USA... | reverse complement strand
GTAGCTCAGCCCCGTCCCGATGCCGAGCGTTCCGCGATAGCCTGCGGTGGCCGAGACGTCGTCGATCGTGCCGAAGAAGAAGGGCGTGAAGCCGCCTGGGTAGAACTCCAGGAAGCTGAAGGTGGCGCCTTCGGCATCGTAGTTCCCGTTGGCCAACTGATCGAGGTAGATGGGCGAGAAGATGCCCGCCGCGCCGATCGTCTGCGCGCTGCCGTCGGGCCCTGTGACCGAGACCGAGTACGGCTGGCGGTAATTGAAGCTCTCTTCCTGGTCGGAATGGCCGTAATTGCCGAAGGCGTAGATCTCGCTGTCCTCGCCGATCTCGATGCCGGCATTGGCGAACAGGCGAACCGCCTCCACCGCCGGATTGCCCCAGCGCTGAGCGGGGTCGGGCACGTCGAGATCGGGATACAGTTGCTGCACCGCCAGCGCGCCCGGGCGGGTGACGCCGCGGCTGGTGGCCGAGGAGTTCAGGTATTCGCCGCTGATGCTGATGAAGCCGGTGTCGCCCAAGCCCAGGCCGACATTGGCCGCGACCTGGTAATCATCGCCGTCGCCCTCGTAGTACTGGCCGTAGCGGGCATAGCCGGTGAAGCCGCTGTCATTGTCCTTGAGGCCGATATTGATGACGCCGGCGATGGCGTCCGAGCCGTATTGCGCCGAGGCGCCGTCGCGCAGCACCTCGATGCGGCCGATGGCGATGGCGGGAATCTGGTTGAGGTCGGCCGCCTGGCTGCCCTCGGCCAGCGCGCCGCCGCCCAGCTGCACCAGCGCGGAGCGGTGGCGGCGCTTGCCGTTCAGCAGCACCAGCGTCTCGTCCGGCGGAAGGCCGCGCAGATTGGGCGGTCGCACGAAGGAGGAACCGTCGGCAATGGCATACCGCGCCACGGTGAAGGAGGGCACAAGCGTGGCGAGGATCTGGTTGGTGTCGCCCGAGCCCTGGCGCACCACGTCGTCGGGCACGAATACGTCGATGGGCGAGACGGATTCCGCGACGGTGCGGTCGGTGCGGCGAGTGCCGGTGACGATGATCTGATCGCCCGAGGCAACTGCGAGCGAATCGGGCGCGACGGGGCCCGCGTCACCGGCCTCGGCGACGTCCTGGGCGTAAGCGGGAGCCACGCAGGCGAGCGCGGCGGAGACGGCGGCTAGCGATACCAAGTGCAGTTTCTTCATAAGCGATCCCCTGGTTGCTGAAACCTTCAGGTCGCCTCCCCCGTGATCAATCTGTTGGGCGCTCGCGCACCAGTGAGGTCCTTCTAAGTCCTGTCGATCGGGCGTGCGGTCAGGCCGCGAGCCGGCCGGGCTGCTGCATGGCGTGGGCGACGATGGCGCTCACCTGCCCGCGGGCCGACTGGATGCCGCCCTCCTGCCAGCCCGGCGTCTGGCTGAGATGCGCGCCGGCGAAATGGATGCGCCCGACCGGCTGCTGGAGCAGCGCGTAGGCCGGGGCGTCGATGAAGCCTTCCTGGCCGTTGTTCCGCTCGTCCGCACCCCAATCGGGCCAGGGGCCGAGATTGTAGGGCACCTTGGCCCAGTTGATGACCGCGGGGCTCACAAGCTCGCCACCGCGGCCCGGATGCGTCTTCTCGATCGCCGCACGCGACGCGGCGATCTGCTCGGCCAGGCTCAGCTGCTCGAACTCGGCGGCGAGCTCGCCCGAATTGTAGCAGCCCAGCAGCATGCCGCGGTCGCCGAAGATGTTGGCGGACGGATACCAGATGAGCGCGGTCGGCCGGCCCACGAAGGAGATGCCGCCATAGATCTGGTCCTCCTTCTCCCAGAACCGCGGCGACTCGAAGCCGACCTTGTTGGAATGGTCGTACTGGATGCTCGCGATCGCCGAGGTGACCTCGCTCGGCATGTTGCTGGGGATGCTCGCCAGCACCGGCGGCGGCAGCGTGCACACCACGTAATCGGCGGCAAGCTTGCGCGTCTCGCCGCTGGCCTTGTCGCGATAGGCGACCTCCACGCCGTCCGCGGTGTTGCGCAGCTCCACCACCTCGGCGTTGCGCAGGCTCGGTTTGCGCAAATTGCGGTCGATCGCCATGTGCACCTGGTCCATGCCGCCCACCGGCTCGAACATGGTGGCCTGCATGTAGAGGTTGTCCTCGAACAGCGTCATCGGCAGCTGCTGGTTGGCGAGCAGCTGCTCGAGCGGCAGCGGCTGGCTCAGCTCCATGAAGTTGAGCCCCGCGCCCGGCGCCTTGCCGAAGCCCGAGCGCTCGGTGCCCGCGAAGCTGCCTTCCGGCGTCAGGTCGCCATAGGCCTGCAGGAAGGGCAGCAGCGCCTCCTTGTCGGCCACGCTCAGCTCCTGGTCGAGCGAGCCCTGGCGCAGCGCCTTGGCGAGCAGTTCGGCGATATGGCCGCGCGTGTCGTTGATGGCGGTGCGCATCCGCAGCCGCGAGCCGTCCGCCGCCACCACATAAGCCGAGCGGCTGGAATTGACCTCCACCTCCATCGGCACGTCGAACTTGTCGGCATAGCCCAGGAAGCCGGTATGGAAGCTTGGGATGCGCGCAGGGCCGGCATTCATGTAGATGCCTTCGGAGAAGGACACCGTCTGCGTCTCCTCGCCGATCATCTCGATCTTGCTGCCATTTTTCAGCGCCCAGGCACGCCCGCCAACGCGGTCGCGCGCCTCCAGCACGGTGACGTCGAAACCGGCCTGCTCCAGTTCGTAGGCGGCCACCAGCCCGGCGATGCCGGCGCCCAGCACGATGACCGAGGAGCCCTCTACCGAGCGCGGCGGAGGCGGGGCCCAGTCCTGGGCATGCGCAATGCCTTCGATCCCCAAGATCCGCATGGCCGTGGCCGTAGCCCCGATCCCAGCGACCATTCCCAGCTTACCGAGCAGCGCGCGACGTGTAACCATTCGTCCTCCAGCAATGGCCGAATACCCGGCACCGATAGGCGGGCGACGGGTGTCGCCCTGGCCTTTCAGCATCGCTCGCAGGAACGAAGATCTCCCGGCGGATACGTGACCTCCTGTCTACAGGCCGGCTGTCTTCAGAATCCGCTGAATTAAGCTCGCCGATCGCTCCGCCGACAGCAATGGACGATCCGCACCCGGTGGGCTGATGGCGTAGATTTCGCGGGTGATGTCATATTTTTGCATCACCGGGCGCTGCCTGCAGAGCGCTTCGGCCTGCTCGCCAGCAGCGCCATGCCTGTCGCGCGTCTCCGTACTTGCGGCGCTCAGCGGCTGCACCGCGCGCCCGATGACAAGCCGCGTGCGAGGGAATGGCTGCGAGACTTCTCAAAGCTCGCGAGCTCGAGCCCGCGCAGTGCGCCGATGTAGATGATGCCAAACCAGGCATCACTTACGATCCGGCGCCGATGCTGGATCAGCGCGCCACCAGGGTGATCTGCCCTAGAAATGGCAAGCTGGCCGTCTTGGGACTCGAGGCCACGAAGGCACCAGCCGACCGGGTTCTCACATGCGCATTCATGCGGCCAAGCTTGGTCCGGCCCGCCTAGACTTCGAGCGCTCCTGGGCCAAAGGCCGCGGGCAATAATTCGGACAGGCGGTGGGTGTGGACCGCTTGGCTGCCGCATGCCCAGACCAGCGGATCGGTACTGCCCAGGTGCGCCAGCTCGTTCAGCACCTGGCGGCAGCGGCCGCAAGGCGTGACGGGCGCCTCTCCCTCCGCGAACACCGCGACGGCGGCGAGGCCGGAGCGGCGCCCGTCCGCCAGCGCTTTGGCCACAGCGAGCGTCTCGGCGCACAGCGAGAGGCCGTAGCTGGCGTTCTCGACGTTGGCGCCGGTCACCACCGCGCCGTCGCTGAAGCGCAGCGCGGCGCCGACCTTGAAGCGCGAATAGGGCGCGTAGGCCTGCGCGGCCGCCTCGCGCGCGGCGGCGATCAGCTCGTCGCGTGCCTCCATCCTGCCCGCCTCTGCCTCCTTATCTTGGCTCATGGCCACGCGAATGCGCGCTCCGCCCATCCGGGGCAAGCCTCCTCGCCGGCAAGCACCCCTCCCGTCGCAGATTGCCAGCGGCTTTACGGGGGCGCGGACTTGCGCGATCAGGCGCATTCCGTTGCAGAGGCGCCATGCCCCCCATACTCGTCAACCTTGCCGGCATCGCCGCCATCCTGCTCATCGCCTTTGCGCTGTCCACCGGGCGGCGCCGCATACGGCTGCGGGTGGTGGGCGCCGCCTTCGCGCTGCAGGCGCTGCTGGCGCTGCTGATCCTGCGCACGCCCTGGGGCCGCTCGGTCATTCAGGTGATGGCGGACGGCGTGGCCGCACTGCTCGGCTATGCGCAGGAAGGCACCGCCTTCCTGTTCGGCCCCGCGGCGGACAATCCGCTGGCCGATACCTTCGCGCTCGGCGCCCTTCCGGTGATCGTGTTCTTCGCCTCGCTCGTCTCGATCCTCTATCACCTGGGCGTGATGCAATTGCTGGTGCGCTGGCTGGGCGGGGCGATCGGCTGGGTGACCGGGATCGGCCGCATCGAGGCGATGGGATCGGCCGCCAACATCTTCGTTGGCCAGACCGAGAGCCCGCTGGTGGTGCGGCCCTATCTTGCCGCGCTCGAGCCTTCGCGGCTGTTCACCCTCATGAGCGTGGGCATGGCGGGCGTCGCGGGCACCATGCTGGCCGCCTATGCCGGCCTGCTGGGCGCGGAATACCTGCCCATCCTGCTCGCGGCCACCTTCATGGCGGCGCCGGGCGGCATCCTCATGGCCAAGATCATCATGCCCGATGACGGCCCAATCCCCGCGGCCGGGGAGAGCGGCGAGATCGTCCTGCCGCGCGGGCGCATCAGCTCGGAAGGACCCGCCGCTCTCACGGAGGGCGAGCCGCCGCACGAGGTCGCCGCCGCGCACAGCTTCGACGAGAACGGGCGCGCGGCCAACATCATCGAGGCCGCGGCGCAGGGCGCGCAGACCGGGCTGCGGCTGGCGGCGGCGGTGGGCGCGATGGTCCTGGCTTTCGTCGCCTTCGTGGCGCTGGCCAACGGCCTGCTGGGCTGGGCCGGCGGGCTGGTGGGCTTTCCCGGCCTCTCCTTCCAGGGCCTGCTGGGGCTGGTGTTCGCGCCGATCATGGCGCTGCTCGGCATCCCGTGGGAGGAGGCGCGCATCGCCGGCGGCCTATTCGGCACCAAGCTGGTGCTGAACGAATTTGTCGCCTTCATCGAGCTCCAGTCGCTCGACGCCGCTGCGCTGGGGGATCGCAGCCGCGCGATCGTCACCTTCGCGCTGTGCGGCTTTGCCAATTTGAGCTCCATCGCCATCCAGATGGCCGTCACCGGCGGCCTCGCGCCCAACCAGCGGCCGGTCATCGCCCGGCTCGGCCTGCGCGCGCTGGCCGCCGGCTCGCTCGCCAACCTGATGAGCGCCGCGCTTGCCGGCCTGTTCTGGCAGGCATAGATCGCCGGGCGATGAGCACCCCTTCCCCCGGCCCTTCCTCCGGCCCTCCCCCCACCATCGCCTCGGTCTCGCTCGCCCGCCCGCTCGCAGACATCGCCGCGGCGCTCGGCCGCTCGTTCGAGGAATACGGCTTCGCCATCGTCAGCGATCATGCCGTCCCGCAGGCGCTGATCGCCGGTGCGGCGGAGAAGTCCCGCGCCTTCTTCGCCCTCCCGGAAGACATCAAGCGCCGCTACCTTGTGCCCGGCATCGGCGGCGCGCGCGGCTACACGCCCTTCGGCACCGAGCGCGCGAAGGGCGCCGCCACGCGCGATCTCAAGGAGTTCTGGCACATCGGCCGCGACCTGCCCGCGGGCGATCCGCTGGCGCGCTCGATGCAGCCCAATGTCTGGCCCGAGGCGGAGGTGCCCGGCTTCCGCGCTACCCTCCAGGCGCTCTACGCCGCGCTCGATGCGGCGGGCGGGCGGGTGCTGGCGGCGATCGCGCTCCACCTGGGCCTCGAGGCGGACTTCTTCGCGCCCACGGTGGAGCGCGGCAATTCGGTAATGCGCCTGCTGCATTATCCGCCCGTCGGCGCCGGCGAGGAAGGTGCCGTGCGCGCCGCGCCGCACGAGGACATCAACGCCATCACCTTGCTGCTGGGGGCAGACGAGGCGGGACTGGAATTGCTCGGCCGCGATGGCGCCTGGCACCCCGTGGCGCCGCCGCCGGGCGCGCTGGTGGTCAACATCGGCGACATGCTCGAGCGCCTCACCGCCGGACGCCTGCGCTCGACCACGCACCGGGTGGTCAATCCCACCGGCCGCGCGGCGCAGCGTTCCCGCTATTCGATGCCCTTCTTCCTCCACTTCCGGCCCGATTTCGTGATCGAACCGCTGGAAGCGTGCCTCGCCGGTGGCCTGTCGGGCGAGCCGCCGATCACGGCCGACGCGTTCCTCCTCCAGCGCCTGCGCGAGATCAACCTCTTCTAGCCGGTCGGCATTCGCCCGTGCTCGGCCCCTGTTGCAGCGCAGCAACATCAGCCTTGTAAATTGCGCCAGCGCGCTTTGCCGGCCCTCGGCAGGGTAAGTAAAAAGGTTCAGAGGAAACCATACTGAGCGACTGCAACATCACTGCCTTTAATCGCTGATAGCGGCCCGCCAGCACAGCATCACACTACCCGGGGGCCATTTTCCGTGAAGATCCAGTACCTCTTTGCCGCCAGCGTCATTTCCCTGTCGGCCGTGGCGCTCGCGCCGAGCCCGGCTGCCGCGCAGCAGATCACCTCGGGCATCGAGGGCACCGTGCTCGACGAGGCGGGCAATCCCATCCCCGGCGCAACCGTCACCGTGACCGACACCCGCGTGGGCGCCGAGCGCACGATCACCACCGGCGGGGGCGGCACCTTCGTCGCCAGCGGCCTGGTCACCGGTGGCCCGTACACCGTCAGCGCCAACGCGCCCGGCTATGAAGGCCAGACCATCTCCGACATCTCGATCTCGCTGCAGGGCAACACCTCGCTCACCTTCGGGTTGGCGAGCGGCGGCGGCGTCATCACCGTGACCGGCGCCCGGGTGCGCGTCACCGAACTCGCCGTGGGCCCCGGCACCAGCTTTTCGGGCGAGGTGCTCGAATCGGCGCCGACCTTCAACCGCGACATCCGCGACATCATCCGCATCGACCCGCGCGTCAGCCTCGACCGCGACGACGGCGGATCGGGAGTGGACCGCATCTCCTGCCTGGGCGGCAATGATCGCGGCAACGCCTTCACCGTGGACGGCATCACCCAGGGCGACATCTACGGCCTCAACGACACCGGCTTCTCCTCGCGCAGCTCGACGCCGCTGCCTTATGACGCCATCCGCGAGACGCAGGTCCAGTTCGCGCCGTTCGACGTGGAGTACGGAAACTTCACCGGCTGCGCGATCAACGTGGTCACCCAATCGGGCAGCAACGAGTTCCACGGCGGCGCCTTCTTCGAATATTCCGACAACGGCATCCGCGGGGATTCGGTCGCCGGCCAGTCCGTCGCGCCGGTCGAGGCGGACAAGCGCTGGGGCGCATGGCTCAGCGGCCCGATCCTGCGCGACCGCCTGTTCTTCTTTGGCGCCTACGAGCACCAGGAAGCTGGCCAGTCGCAGGATGACGGCCCGGCCGGCGCCGGTTACCCCAACGAGCTCGCCGCCGTCACGGTGGAGGACTTCAACGAGGTGTCCGACATCCTCAGCTCGGTCTACGGCATCGACACCGGCCCGCTGGTGACGAGCCGGCCGTTCGAGAACGATCGGTATTTCGGTCGGCTGGACTGGCAGATCACCGACGGCCACCGCCTTGAGCTGAGCTACCAGCGGCTCGAGGAAGCGACCACGCGGGCCGACGATTTCAGCACCACCGCCAGCAATGCGCGGATCACCGGGCTCAACACCTTCTACCTGAGCGGCACCGAATCGAACTACTATTCGGCGCGGCTGTACTCGCAATGGTCGGACATCTTCTCGACCGAGCTGCGCTACTCGCGCTCCGAGATCCAGGATCTGCAGGATCCGGTGGGCGGCGGCGAGGCGCAGGACGAGAACCCGATCCCGCGCATCATCGTCGGCGTGACCAATAACGGCCTCAACGGCCAGATCCTCGCCGGGCCGGGCTTCTCGCGCGCTGCCAACGACCTCCAGACCGAAGTCGACCTGTACCGCGCCGTGGGCAACCTCGACCTCGACACCCATCGGGTCAAGCTCGGCGTCGAAGTGAGCCGCGCGAACCTGTTCAACCTTTTCGTCCAGAACGCGACCGGCACGCTGTACTTCAGCAACATCGACGCGCTGCGCGAAGGCATCCTTTCCAACGGCACCTTCACCAATCCGAACGGGACGCAGATCGTCAACGGCCAGGCGGTCGGCGCGGAAGGCAATTTCAGCGCCACCGGCGATGTAAACGACGCGGCGGCCGCCTTCGACCGCACGATCTCCTCGGTGTTCCTGCAGGACGAATGGGCGATCAGCGACCAGCTGAACGCCGTCATCGGCGGGCGCTTCGACTGGTACACGGGCGGCCGGCCGGCCGAGAACCCGAACTTCGTCACCCGCTACGGCATCAGCAATTCCTATGGCTTCGACGATCTCGACCCGATCTTCATGCCGCGCCTCGCGCTGACCTACGACATGAACGACTTCGCCGTGTTCAGCGGCGGGCAGCTGCGCGCCGGCGTCGGCATTTTCTCCGGCGGCGACCCGCTGGTCTGGCTGGGCAACGCATTCCAGAACGACGGCCGCGGCTTTGCAGGTGGCACCACCAGCGATGCGGCCTGCGGCGCCGGCCCGATCGACGTGGTCCAGAACGGCCAGTTCACTGGCCTGCCTGCCTGCTTCCAGGCCTCCGCCAGCGCCTCCGCCGCGCTTGGCCTCGGCGACACCCAGTCGATCAATCCCGATATCAAGCAGCCCTCGGTGGTGCGCGCCAATCTCGGCTTCTCGTCCGGCTTGGATTTCGCGCCGACGGGCCTGCTCAGCGGCTGGGCGATCACTCTCGATTACATCTACAGCCACTTCAAGGACCCGCTGACGCTGGTCGATCTTTCGCAGACCCCGCTCGTGACCGCGGGCCTGGGTGGCTACACGATTGATGGCCGGCCGATCTACCAGTCGATCGATCCGACCCGCGCCAACTGTGACGCCGTACTCACCGACCTGACCCCGACGCCCGTCTGGAGCGGCGTCACCGCCGCCTGCTTCGGCACCTCGCGCGACGACGAGCTGCAGCTGATCAACGGCCCGGGCTACGACAGCCACATCGCCTCGGCGATCCTGTCCAAGACCTTCGACGGCGGCGTGTTCACGAGCGGGGGCGACGTGTTCTTCAGCCTCGGCTATTCGTACACCGATGCCAACGACCGGCGGAACATGTACAATTCCACCGCGGGCTCCAACTACGATCTGACCGCCGCATTCGATCGCCAGAACCCGGCGGAATCGCGCAGCTTCTTTTCCAGCACGCACAACATCTCGACCCAGCTGAGCCTGCGCGAGGAGTTCTTCGACGGTCTCAGCACCCGGCTCGGCATCACCTTCATTGCCCGCTCGGGCCGTCCCTACAGCCTCACCTTCACCGGCGGCGGCATCTTCAACGACAGTGCCTCGGGCTTCGAGAACGCGCTGCTGTACATCCCGAGCGGCGTCAGCGACCCGAACATCGCGCCGACCTCGGACATGGCGGCGGTCCAGCGTCTGGTGGACTTCGCCAGCTCGCTCGACTGCGCGCAGGACTATCTGGGCATGACGATCGAGCGCAACACCTGCTCGAACGACTGGTACTTCGATCTCGACCTGTCCTTCTCCCAGGAGATCCCCGGCCCCGGCTCGTTCTTCGGGGTTGCGGACAGCATCAAGCTCTTCGCCACCTTCGACAACTTCCTCAATTTCCTCGACGAGGACTGGAACGTGCAGCGCCGCCGCAACTTCGCCGGCCTGCAGGACATCACGACGCTCACCGGCATCAATGCACAGGGCCGCTACATCTTCGGGGCGACGGACAATTTGACGGCCGACGCCACGACCGGGCTCACCGGCTACGAGTCCGACAACCAGATCAACGTCTCGTCCTCGGTCTGGCGCATGAAGGTGGGCGTGAGCTACGAGTTCTAAGCCAGTGGCGCGCGCCCGGGCATGTCGATGATGGTGGGAGAACAGCTCATGCATGATCGACGGCCCGGGCCAGCCTTCCGCAAGGCACTCGCGGCGGCGCTCGCGCTCGGCGCGTCGGCCTGTGCCACCCTGCCGGCGGCCCAGCACACGGGACAGCTCACGGCATCGGCCGGGGGCGCGCCCGAGACGATCCAGATCCTCGCCCTCAACGACTTCCACGGCAATATCGAGGTTCCGGGGAGCGAAACCAGCTACCAATCAGGGAGCGAGCGGCGGCAGGAGCTGCTGGGCGGCGCGGCCCGGCTCGGCGCGGCGCTCGCCGGCCTGCGCGAGGGCCAGCCGAACACCATCACCATTGCCGCGGGCGACCTCATCGGCGCCAGCCCGCTGCCTTCCGCCTATTACCTCGACGAGCCGGCGATCCTGGCGCTCAACCGCATGGGGCTGGAGCTCGCCGCGGTGGGCAACCACGAATTCGATCGCGGCACGGCCGAGCTGCGCCGGATGCAGCAGGGCGGCTGCGAGCGCCACGCCACCCGCGAGCCCTGCGCGCTCGACAAGCCCTTCGAAGGCGCGCGCTTCGGCTTCCTCGCCGCCAACGTCATCGACGAGCAGGGCCAGACGCTGTTCCCCGGCACCGCGATCCGCGCGTTCGGCGGCGTGCGCCTCGGCTTCATCGGCATGACGCTGAAGGAGACCGCCACCCTCTCCTCCCCCGCCGGCACCGCCGGGTACCGGTTCGCCGACGAGGCCGACACCGCCAATGCCGAGGCGCGGCGGCTGCTGGACGAAGGCGCGGACGCGGTGGTGCTGCTCATCCACCAGGGCGTGATCGTCGACCCGTACAACAATGTCACCGGCTGCCCGCAGGCCGAAGGCGACCTCCTGCTCATCCTCGACCGGCTCGACCCGGCCATCCGCCTCGTCGTCTCGGGCCACACGCACAATGCCTATGTCTGCGAGGTCCCGACGACGGACGGCACGCCGCGCCTGCTGACGAGCGCGGGGCGCTATGGGGCCTTCGTCACCGACATCAGCATGACGGTGGACCCAGCCGCCGATCGGGTTCTTGCCCTTGCCGCCACCAACCATCCGGTCAGCGCCGCAGGGGGCGAGCAGGCGGACATCGCCGCGCTTGTTGCCCGCTATACCTCCGCCGTCGCGCCGATCGCCTCGCGCGTGGTGGGGCGGCTGGAAGGCTCGTTCGACCGCCCGGACGGCGACACCGATTCGCCGCTCGGCAACCTCATCGCCGATGCGCAGCTCGCGGCCGCGCGCGACCCCGCGAAGGGCGGTGCCCAGATCGCGTTCATCAATTCGGGCGGCGTGCGCACCAGCTTCCGCCCCGCGCCCGACGGAACGGTGACCTTCGGCCAGATCTTCGCGCTGCAACCCTTCGGCAACACGCTCGTGGTGCTGGAGATGACCGGCGCCGAGCTCAAGCGCGTGCTCGAACAGCAGTTCACCGATGCCGCGCCCGCCGCCGCGCGTTCCTCGATGCTGATCCCGTCAGAAGGCTTCACCTTCGCCTACGATCGCACGCGCCCGCCGGGCGAGCGCATCGTAGAGTTGGAGCTGCACGGCGAGCCCATCGCGCCGGATCGCAGCTATCGGGTCGCGGTAAACAACTTCCTCTCCAGCGGCGGGGACGGCTTCACCACCCTCTCCGAGAGTCGCGCAGTGGGCGATGCCGGCGTCGACATCGACGCTCTCGAGGCGCACATCGCGGCCACGGGTACCGTGCCGGAGACGGGCCGCATCGTCGACCGCACGCCCGCGCAGTAGGAGCTCAGCAGGCGAGCGGCGATCCGGAATAGTCGGCCAGCAGCGCGGCGACGTCCTCGTACACCGCGACCGCGCCGGCCTCGCGCAGCGAGCCTTCCGCGAACTTGCCCGAAAGCAAGCCGATCGCCGCGATGCCGCATTTGCCCGCGGCCTCGATGTCGTAGGGCGTATCGCCCACCACGATGACCTCCCCGGCACCGAGCGGCGCCAGCTTCTTCAGCGCGCTGGCAAAGATGTCCGGCGCGGGCTTGGTGTTCTCGACATCGTCCGCGCTGGTCGTCGCGGCAACAATGTCGCGCACGCCGAGCAGGTCGAGATAATGCTCCAGCTCGGCCTTCGATGCCGAGGAGGCGAGCACGACCTGCTGTCCCGCCTCATGGGCCCGCACCAGCAGGTCACGCGCGCCGGGAAACGGCTGAACGCCGTCAAGGAACCTGGCCTTGAACACCGCGCCATGCACATCGCCGAGCTTCTGCGCCAGCGCCTCGTCAGCCTCCGGGATGAGCGCGGGCACCAAC
>Ga0210040_10008365_pt1 | contig 12301 bp, 10 predicted proteins | sample CryGeyCG12114_NA_FD_185462 | JGI IMG/M metagenome (GOLD analysis project Ga0210040, IMG submission 185462) | Groundwater microbial communities from aquifer - Crystal Geyser CG19_WC_8/21/14_NA (SPAdes) (version 2) | ecosystem: Environmental > Aquatic > Deep subsurface > Groundwater | place: USA... | reverse complement strand
CCCGGCGGTGCAGGTGGCCGGGGAGGGGCCGCGCCTGCCCGCCGACGTCGTCGTCTACGACCCCGAGCGCGACCTCGCCGTGCTCGCGGTGCCCGACCTGGACGCCCCGGCGCTCCCGCTCGGCGAAGTCCTGGCCCCCGGCGACGCGGGCGCCGTCGTGGGGTTCCCCCTCGACGGCCCCTACGACGTCGAGACCGCGAGCGTCCGGCAGGTCGTCACCGCCATCGGGGAGGACGTCTACGGCCGGCCCGGCGTCACGCGGCAGGTGTACTCCCTGCGCGCCGACGTCCAGCCCGGCAACTCGGGCGGGCCGCTGCTCGACCTCGACGGCCGCGTGGTGGGCGTGGTCTTCGCCCGCTCGGTCGACGACGCCTCGACCGGCTACGCGCTGACGCTGGAGGAGTCCCGCGAGGTGCTCGACGCCGCCGCCACGGCCTCCGGCTCGGTGAGCAGCCAGGAGTGCGTGCCGGTCTGACCCGCCGGCGACCGGAGCGCTGGTCCCGGGCTCGGGCCGTCTCGGGCTCGGGCCGTCCTGCTCGGGGCCGTCCCGCTCGGGCCCGTCCCGCTCGGGCCCGCCCGCTCAGGCCCGGCCCGGCAGGCCCGCGAGCCACTCGAGGAGCAGCGCCGTGACGCGGTCCGGCGCCTCCTCGGCGAGGAAGTGGCCGGCGCGGGGGACGACCTCCAGGCGGTGGTCGGCGGGGGCGCGCCCGGGGCGGGGCCGGGCGGCCGACAGCGGCACCAGCCCGTCGAGCTCGCCGTGGAGCTGGAGCACGGGGACCTCCACCGGCTGGTCGGCCGCCGCGCGGAAGCGCCGGCCGTCGCGGCGCAGCGGCGAGCGGACCTCCCACCGGTGGCGCTCGACCGCTGCGCGCGCCGCCCAGGGAGCGGCCATCGCGGCGGCGTAGCGGCGGGCCTCGGCGGGGCTGGGCCACCCCGGGCCGGCCCAGCGGGCCAGCAGCTCGGGGACGAGGTCCCCGCGGAGCCGGCGGTCGGCGACGAGCGGCAGCTGCAGCCCGAGCGCGTGGCGGTGCGTCACGACGTGGCGCGGCGTGAGCGCCCGGGCGGCCGTCGTGGGAGGAGGTGGCGCGGACAGGACGCCGATGGCGCGGGTGGTCTCGGGCTCCAGTGCCGGCATGGCCCACGCCACGGAGCCGCCCAGCCCCTGGCCCACGACGACGGCCCGCGAGGCCCCCAGCGCGCGGACGACGCCGGCGACGTCGGCGGCCAGCGTGGGCGTGTCGTACCCGCGGGGGGTCTTGTCGCTGGCGCCGCACCCGCGCAGGTCCATGGCGGCGACGCGGTGCCCGGCCCGGGAGAGGGCCACGAGCTGGTGGCGCCAGGCCCACCAGTGCTCGGGGAAGCCGTGCAGCAGCACGACGAGGTCATCGGTGCGCGCGCCGGGCCGGCGGTCGGGGCCGGTCGCCGCGGGGCCGGTCGTCCCGGGGCCGGTCGTCCCGGGGCCGGTCGTCCCGGGCCCGGGGGGGCGGGACGGCTCGCACAGCGCGACGTGGAAGCGCGCCCCTCCGGCCGGGACGAGCCGGTGCTGCCACGGCCCCGGGACGAGCACGGGATCGGCCCCGGCGTCCAGGTCGGGGGAGCCCAGGTCGGGGGAGCCCAGGTCGGGGGAACCCAGGTCGGTGGAACCCAGGTCGGTGGAACCCGGGCCGTCGAAGCCCGGCTCAGGACCGCCGCGGCCCCCGGGCCCCGGGTGTCCTGCCGGGGCCCCGGGGGCCGGGGGGAGGTGCTCGGGGAGGTGCGGGGGGTGCGTCAGCGGACGCCCTTGAGCGCCTTGACCGAGTCCTTGCCCGTGGCGATCGTGCGCTCGGGGGCCTTGACCTTGGAGATCTTGCTCTTGCCGACGAGGGCGAGGACGCCGGCCACCACCAGGAGCAGGACGCCGACGATGAGGAAGGAGAGCCACTCCGGGAGGAGGAGCGCGAGCGTGAGGCTGGCGCCGATGAAGAGCAGCATCAGCGCGAAGAAGCCGAACAGGGCCGCCCCGGCGAAGAGCCCCGCTCCGAGGCCGGCCGCCTTGGCGTCGTCCGCCAGCTCGGCCTTGGCCAGGGCCACCTCGCTCTTGACGAGGTCCGTGAGGTCCGTCTTGATGTCGACCACGAGCTGGCCGATCGTCTTGTCGTTCGTCGCCGCTGCCGGCTCGACCCTCGTCGCCGCTGCCGGCTGAACCTTCGTCGCCACTGCGCATCTCCCGCTGTCGTCGTGCTCGTGGTCCGCCGGCCTCCGGTCGAGGGCCGTGCGGGGCGGGCCGGTGGTGCCCTCCGCCGGTGGTCCGCTGCCGCGGACCTGTGATCACCGATCGGTCGGCGAGCCTACGCAGGGACGGCGCCGCGCGCCCGCCAGGCGACCTGGGACTCGCGGGGGGCCGGTGCCCGCGCACCGCGGGGCACCGGCCCCCGCGGCCCCGAGCGGGTCAGCCCTCTGAGGACGCGCTCATCCCGGAGCGGATCGTGCCCATCACCGAGCTGTCGGCGAGCGTGGTGACGTCACCGGTCTCGCGCCCCTCGGCCACGTCCCGCAGCAGCCGGCGCATGATCTTCCCCGAGCGGGTCTTCGGCAGCTCGGCGACGACGAGGATCTGGCGCGGCTTGGCGATGGCGCCGATCTCCTTGGCGACGTGGGCGCGCAGCTCGGCCACCAGCGCGTCGCCGGAGGCGCCCCCGTCGTCGGCCCCCTCGCCGGCGCGCAGGATGACGAAGGCGCAGACGGCCTGGCCCGTCGTGTCGTCGGTCGCTCCCACGACGGCCGCCTCGGCCACGCGGTGGTGGCTGACCAGCGCGGACTCGATCTCCGCGGTCGACAGGCGGTGGCCGGAGACGTTCATGACGTCGTCGACGCGCCCCAGGAGCCAGACGTCGCCGTCCTCGTCCAGGCGGGCGCCGTCGCCGGCGAAGTAGCGCCCGGGGAAGCGCGACCAGTACGTCTCCACGTAGCGGTCGTCGTCGCCCCAGATGCCGCGCAGCATGGACGGCCACGGCTCGGTGAGCACCAGGTAGCCCGAGCCGCCGGGCCCCACCGGCTCGCCCGTGTCGTCGAGCACGGCGGCGGACACGCCGGGCAGGGGGCGCTGGGCGGAGCCGGGCTTGGTGGTCGTCACCCCGGGCAGCGGCGAGATCATGATCGACCCGGTCTCGGTCTGCCACCAGGTGTCGACGACGGGAGTGCGGCCCGAGCCGACGTGGGTGCGGTACCAGGTCCAGGCCTCGGGGTTGATCGGCTCCCCGACGCTGCCGAGCAGGCGCAGGCTGGACAGGTCGTGGCCCTCCAGCAGCTCCGGGCCCCACTTCATGAACGTGCGGACCGTCGTCGGCGCCGTGTACAGCAGCGTGACGCCGTAGCGCTCGACGATCTCCCACCAGCGCTCGCGGGTGGGGGTGTCGGGCGTGCCCTCGTACATCACCTGCGTGACCCCGTTGGCCAGCGGTCCGTAGACGATGTAGCTGTGGCCGGTGACCCAGCCGATGTCGGCGGCGCACCAGTAGACGTCGCTCTCGGGGCGGACGTCGAAGACGTTCCGGTGGGTGTAGGCGGCCCCGGTCAGGTAGCCGCCGCTCGTGTGCAGGATCCCCTTGGGCTTTCCCGTGGTCCCCGAGGTGTAGAGGATGTAGAGCGGGTGCTCGGCGTCCAGGGCCGGCGCCTCGTGCTCCTCGCTCGCCGCGTCGACGACGTCGTGCCACCACACGTCCCGGTCGTCGTCCCAGGCGACGTCCTGGCCGGTGCGGCGCACGACGAGGACCTTGCGCACCGAGCTGCCACCGCGGGCGGGGTCGGCCAGGGCCTCGTCCACGTTCGCCTTCAGCGGCGAGGGGGCCCCGCGGCGGTAGCCGCCGTCGGCGGTGACCACGACGACCGCCTCGGCGTCGTCGACCCGGCTGCGCAGCGCGTCCGCGCTGAAGCCGCCGAAGACGACGCTGTGCGGGGCGCCGATGCGCGCGCACGCCAGCATCGCGACGACGGCCTCGGGGATCATGGGCAGGTAGAGGGCGACCCGGTCGCCCTCGCGCACCCCCAGCGAGAGCAGGGCGTTCGCGGCGCGGCGGACCTCGCGCCCCAGCTCGGCGTAGGTGATCGTCCGGCGGTCCCCGGGCTCGCCCTCCCAGTGGATCGCCACCCGGTCCCCGTCGCCGGCGTCCACGTGCCGGTCCACGCAGTTGTGCGCGACGTTGAGCCGCCCGCCGGTGAACCAGCGGGCGAAGGGCGCGCGGCTCCAGTCGAGGGTCTCGGAGAAGTCGGTCTCCCAGTCGAGCAGCGTGCGCGCCTGCTCGGCCCAGAAGGCCAGCCGGTCGGCGGAGGCCTGCTCGTACAGCTCCGGCCGGGCGACGGCGTCGCGCGCGAGGTCCGGCGGCGGCGGGTAGGTCTCCTGCGGGTGCCCGGTCTGGCCAGGGGTCTGTCCGGGCTCGGTCTCCTGCGGGGCGGCCATGGGCGGGCGTCCTTCCTCGGGCGGTGCGTCGTCGGGCGGGTGCGTCGTCGTCACGGGTGCGGCCGCCGGCCCTCCCGCGGGGGGAGGGGGCCGGCGGCCGCGCGCTCAGCGGGGCGGTGCGGTCAGTGCTGCACGGCCTTCTCCGATCCTGCCCCCGTGAGGGCGCGGACCTCCATCTGGGCCGCCTTCGCGTCGTGGTCGGGCTCCGGCCTGCTCGTGACCGAGCCGAGCCACCCCAGGAAGAAGGCCAGCGGGATCGTGACGATCCCGGGGTTCTCCAGGGGGAACCAGGAGAAGTCGATCGAGGTGTCCCGGATCATCGAGGTGCTCGCGCCGGTGACCGGGTCGACCCGGCCGCTGACGACGGGGGAGGAGGCGATGAGGACCACGGTGCTGATGAGCCCGCCGTACATGCTCCAGAGGGCGCCGCGGGTGGTGAAGCGCCGCCAGAAGAGCGAGTACAGGATGGTCGGCAGGTTCGCGCTCGCGGCGACGGCGAAGGCCAGCGCCACGAGGAACGCCACGTTCTGCCCGATGGCGGCCATGCCGCCGAGGATCGCCACGACGCCGATGACGACGACCGTGCGGCGGGCCACCTTGAGCTCGTCGTCGGGGCTGACGGTGCCCTTCTTGAGGACGCTCGCGTAGACGTCGTGCGCGAAGGACGTCGCCGCGGTGATGGCGAGGCCGGCCACCACGGCGAGGATCGTGGCGAAGGCGACCGCCGCGATGAGCCCCAGCAGGACCGTGCCGCCCAGCTCGAAGGCGAGCAGGGGCGCCGCGGAGTTGACGCCCCCGGGGGCCGCCAGGATGTCGGTGCGCCCGACGAGGGCCGCGGCGCCGTAGCCCAGCACGAGGGTCAGCAGGTAGAAGATCCCGATCAGCCAGATGGCCCAGACGACGCTGCGCCGCGCCTCCTTGCCGCTCGGCACGGTGTAGAAGCGCATGAGGACGTGCGGCAGCCCGGCGGTGCCCAGGACGAGGGCCAGGGACAGCGAGCCGAAGTCCAGCAGCGTCAGGCCGCTCGAGCCGTAGCGCAGCCCGGGGCCGAGCAGGGCCTCGGGGTCCTCCAGGCCCTGCGCCGCCGAGGTGTCGACGGCCCCCTGCAGGACGGCGGTGAGGCTGAAGCCGAAGCGGGCGAGGACCCAGACGGTCATGACCACGGCGCCGGTGATCAGCAGGACCGCCTTGACCATCTGGACGTAGGTGGTGCCCTTCATGCCGCCGATGAGGACGTAGGCGATCATGATCACGCCGACGACGGCCACGACGGCGTACTGGCCCGCCAGCCCCTCGATGCCCAGCAGCAGCGCCACGAGGCCGCCCGCGCCCGACATCTGGGCGATGAGGTAGAAGAAGCAGACGGTGAGCGTGGCCAGCGCGGCCGCCATCCGGACCGGTCGCTGCCGCAGCCGGAAGCTGAGGACGTCGGCCATCGTGAAGCGGCCGGTGTTGCGCAGCAGCTCCGCCACGAGGAGGAGGGCCACCAGCCACGCGACGAGGAAGCCGATCGAGTAGAGGAAGCCGTCGTAGCCGTAGACGGCGATGGCCCCGGCGATGCCGAGGAAGCTGGCCGCCGACAGGTAGTCGCCGGCGATCGCGAAGCCGTTCTGCGGACCGGTGAAGCTGCGCCCGCCGGCGTAGTAGTCGGCCGCCGTCTTCGTGCTCTTGCTCGCCCGCAGGACGATCGCCAGGGTGACGACGACGAAGACGACGAAGATCGAGATGTTGAGGACGGGCGAGCCGACGTCGAGGGTGCTCGGCGCGGACGCCAGCAGCGCCGGGGCGCTCACGCCACGCCCTCGATGCGCTCGCGCAGGGCGGTCGCCTGCGGGTCGAAGCTCTTGTCCGCCCACGAGCGGTAGACCATCGTGATCACGAAGGTCGAGACGAACTGCCCGAGCCCGAGGACCAGCCCGACCGTGATGGTGCTGCCGCCCAGGCGCTGCGCCATGAAGTCGGGCGCCAGGGCCGCCAGCAGGACGTAGAGGGCGTACCAGGCGAGGAAGAGCGCGGCCATCGGGAAGATGAAGCGCCGGAAGCTGCGGCGCAGCTCGGCGAACTCGGGGGTCTCGCGGATCTCCTCGGCGGTGGCGAGGCCCGAGGGGCCGGCGGGGGTGCTGCCGGGAGCGCGGCCGGCGGTGCTGCCACCGGTGCTGCTGCCGGGGACGTGCGCCCCCGGGCTGTCGGGGCGCCTGCGCGCGGGGTCGGGTCGGGGCACGGGAAGCCTCCTCGGGCCCGGCGGCGGTGCCGGGCGTCGCGGCCGGGCTCCACCAGCCCGGGACGGGGGGAGCGTGCCACAGGAGGGCCGGCCGGAGCGCCGGTTGCGCACAGACATGCCGAATGTTTCCGGAGCGTTCGTGATCGCGGGCTCGCCCGCCCGTCCGCCGCGGCCCGCACCGGCTCGGGGGCGCGGGCGGGGTCGCCGCCGCTCGTCCACAGGCCCCGAGCGCGGGGGGCGCGGTGCGCCCTAGCGTCCGCCCCGCGCCCCGCTCGGGCGCCGGCCGGCGGACCGCCGGGCGAGGGTGCAGGGGCCGCGGGCGGCCGGGGAGGGGGCGGGCGTGGGCGACGTCGCGGTCGACACGGCGGAGCTGGCGCACGCGCGGGCCCGGCTGGAGGACCTGGCTGCGGACCTCGAGGCGGTCGCGGCGCGCATGGCCGCCGCCGAGGGCATGGCGCTCGGGGCCCGGCGCCTCCTGGAGGAGCTGGAGCGCGCCCAGGCGGACTGGGGCACGCACGTGACCGCGCTGCGGGACCTGGCCGACGTCGCGGCCCGCGACCTCGGCAGCGCCGCAGCGGCCTACGAGGCGTGCGAGGAGCAGGCGGTGGCCCGCACCCGCGTCCTTGGCCCGCGCGCCGTGGTGCTGGGGCTCCCCGAGCTCGGCGTCCTCGGCGTCCCGGGGCTGGTCCCGGTCGACCCGGCCGAGCCCGAGCCGGCCGGGGAGGCGGGGTGAGCGGCGCCGTGCGCTCCCTCCCCGCACTCGGCTGGGATCCCTGCGCGGGCGACGTGGCCGGCAGCCGGGCGCTGGCGGGCGCGCTGCGCGCCCTGGCGCGCCGGCTCCGGGACGGCGAGGCCGGGGTGCGGGCCGACGCCCCCGCCTGGCGGGGGCCGGCCGCGCACGGGCACCGGCGCCAGGTGGAGGCGCTGACGGTCTCGCTGGTGCTGGTCGCGACCTCGGTGGACGACCTCGCCGGCGTGGTGGAGGGCTGGGCCGCGACGCTCGGGCGCCTGCAGGTCCGCGCCGAGGAGCTGGAGCGCCGGATGGTCGCGGCGAAGGAGCAGGTCGCCGACGCCTCGAGCGCCTTCGGCCTCGCCGCCCGCGCCTCGGCGCCGCGCGACGTGCTGGTCGGCCGCCCGAGCGGGTGGACGGCGCACGTCGCGACGCACGCGGAGGTCGAGCGGGCGAGCACGGCCCAGGCGGCCGTGGAGGCGGCGGCGCAGCGTCTGCACGAGGAGTACGCCGACGCCGCCGACGGCGTGGTGCTCGCGATGAGGAGCGCCGTCGACGTCGGGATGCGCGCCCCCTGGCGCGGCGTGCCGGGCCGGGAGGCCGCCGCCGACGGGGGCCTCCTGCAGCCGCAGCGCTCGGTCGGGACGGTGCTGCGGCGCTCGGTGCTGGAGGACTGGTACGGCGAGGGCGTGCGCCGGCACGCCGAGGAGCTCGACGCCTACGCCGAGGGCAGCGCCGTCTCCGCCGCCGCGCTGGAGGTGCTCCCGGTGGTGCCCGCCCAGGTGGCGGGCGTCGTCGCGGGGACCACGAGCTCGCTGGCCACGGCGCACCTGGAGCTCTTCGTCGCCGAGGATCCGGGCGCCGCGCTGGGCCTGGCCGGGACCGCCGTCGTCGGGGGCGCGGTGCTGCGGGGGGGCGGGGGAGCTCGCCTGACCTCGCTGGAGCGGAGCGTCTCGACGGCGACGTCCGCCCTGCCGACGCGGCCGGCGCCGGACGCCTGGGACGTGCCGGGCCACCTCGGCACGGCGCGCAGGAGCGGGGCGGAGGCGGCCGCGAGGGAGCAGGAGGAGCGTCGGACCGCGGTCGCCAGCGCGCGCGCCGAGGAGGTGCGCCGCTGCACCGGCGGCTGAGGAGGTGCGCGGAGGAGGTGCGCGGAGGGAGGCCCGGGGGCACCAGGGCACCAGGGCGGGAGGCCGGGGGGCCGGCGCCGGGCCGGCAGCGGTCAGGGTCCGGCGCCGGGTCGGCAGCGGTCAGGGTCCGGGTGCTGCGGTCGGGGCGCGCAGGGGCAGCTCCAGGTCGGCCCAGGCGGCGGCGTGGTCGGTCCCCGGCAGCGACGCCGTGCCCGACCCGTGCACCCGCAGCCCGCGCACGAGCACGTGGTCGAGGGCGAGGACGGCGCTCATCGGCCCGACGTCCGGCCAGGTGCGGGGGCGTCCGCGCCCGGCGGCGCGCGAGGCCAGGACCAGGGGGCCCCGGGGGGCGAGCAGGCGTCGCAGCGCGGGGTGGTCCGCCGTGGCGTTGAGGTCGCCGAGCACCACAAGGGGGACGTCCGGCTCGGCTGCCGCCTGCTCGCGCGCCCAGCGGTCGAGCGAGCGCAGCTGGCGCCGCCACGGGGCGACGTCGTCGAGCGCGGGGTAGTAGGGGTGGACGGCGCGCAGCAGCAGCGGGGAGGTGCCCGGCGGGCGGACCTCGACGAGGGGGTTGTCGCTGGTGCGGTCGGCTCCCTCGGCCGGTGAGGCGGTGCCCCGCGCCGGCAGCGACCCGAGACGGTCGTCGTCGCGGGCGGCGAGCGGCCAGCGCGACAGGACGACGGTGCCGACGCCGTCGTCCGCGGCGCGACCCGCGCGGTGCGGCAGCCGGTCGGTGGCTCCCGCCCGCTCCAGGCGCGCGAGGGCGGCGGGGGAGACCTCCACCAGCGCGAGCACGTCCGGCCGCAGGCGCCGCACGAGCGCGGCGGTGGCCGCGGGGTCCGCCCGCCCGTACCAGGTGTTCACCGAGAGCACCCGGACGCGCGCCCCCGCGAGCGGTGGGCCGGACTCCTCGGGCCGGTCCGCCACCCACCAGCCCGGCAGCGCCAGGGCTGCGTGCACCGCCAGCAGCGCCCCGGCGGCAGCAGCGGTGCCCCCGGCGCCGGTCACCAGCGCCTGCGCGAGCACGACGAGCGCCGCGGGCCCCACGAGCGGGACCAGGGCCTGCACCCGCACGAGCAGGGGCGCGCCGCGGCGAGCGGGGTCGACGTCCCACCATCGCGTCGCGGTGACGGCGGCGCCGAGGAGGACGCCGAGGAGGCCGACGAGCACGCGCCTCAGACCCCCGCCGCGCAGGCGCGGCCGACGCCGACGCCGACGGCGCCGCTCGTCCCGTAGGGGTCGAGGTCGAGGCGGACGACGCCGGCGCCCTCGCCCTCCCCGGAGCGCCTCGCCTGGACCGCCACGTCGGTGACGAGGTCGGACGACCTGAGGGCGGCCTCGCAGCTGCGGGGGGCGATGCGGACCGCGACCTCGGTGGTGCCGGACGGCTCGAGCACCACGCCCGGGTCGACGAGCTCGAGGCCGGCCACGCCGCCCGAGAGCACCTCGACGCCGTAGGCGGCGTCCGTGTCGTTGCGCACCCGCAGGACGAGGCCCTCGCGGCTGATGCGCTGCCCGACGACGTAGAGGGTGAAGGGCTGGTCCAGCAGGGCGTACGAGCACGCGTCCTCGAAGCCCGACAGGCCCGAGCCCGTGGGGTCCTGCAGGACCGCCGGCGCGACCTCGGCCGTGTCGCCCGAGGGGGTCCGCACCCGCAGCACCGGCTGCCACGGGGGCGGCTCCTCGCAGGAGGCGCTCACGGTCAGCTGCAGCACGGCGGTGCTCCCGGAGGGCAGGTCGGCGACGTCGCCGGCTCCCGGGCGGTCCTGCGCCCGCGCGGCGCCCGTCGGCGCCACCTCGCCCACGACGACCCCGCCGGCGGTGCGGTTGCCGCCCCCGAGGACCACGAGGTCCTGGTCGCCGGTGTTCCCGACGACCACGGTGAGGCTGAGGTCGCCGTCCTGTCCCCACGTGCCCCCGGAGGAGTCCGGGTAGGACCCCAGCGCCACCAGGCTCGCGCCGCCGGCGTCCTGCCCTCGCGCCGCGAGCAGCGCCCCGCCCGCGCCGAGAGCCGCGGCCAGCAGGAGCGCGGTGACCCGACGTCCCCGGCCGCGGCGGCGCCCCTCGGCCGCTGCGGCGTCGTCGTCGGCCGGTGCGCCCCCCGTCGCCCGCCCGGGCGGCGGCGCGTCCAGGTCGTCGTGCCCCGGGGCGTCGCCGACCGGCAGGGCCGCCGCCGACCCGGGCGCCGCAGCGCCCGGCGTCCCCCAGCCCGGCCAGGCGGAGCCCGGCCAGGCGGAGCCCGTCTCCGCGGGGCCCGGTCCTCCGGCGGACGGCGCCGGGCCCATCTCGTCCCGGCTCACGCCGCGTCCTCGGCCGTGCCACCCCCACCGGTGGTGCTGCCCCCGCCAGTGGTGCCGGGCGCCGTCGTGCGGACCCGTCGCCGCCGGGGGCCGGGCCCGCTGCGGGCGGGCGGGCGGAAGCGCAGGACGGGCCAGCCGCGCCCCTGCGCCACCCGCCGCAGGGCGCGGTCGGGGTTGACGGCGTGCGGGCGGCCGACCATCTCGAGCAGCGGGAGGTCGGTCACGGAGTCGGAGTACGCGGCGCTCGCCGCGAGGTCGTACCCGTGGTCGGCGGCCAGCGCGCGCGCCAGCTCTGCCTTGCCCTCGCCGTAGGCGTAGACGTCCATCACCCCGGTCCAGCGGCCGCCCTCGACCGTCATCCGCGAGGCGAGGACGTGGTCGGCCCCCAGCAGGCGCCCCAGCGGCTCGGCGACCTCGGTCGTGGCGCTCGTGACGAGGGCGACGGCGTCGCCCCGGCGCTGGTGGTCGCGCACCAGCGCCCTCGCCTCCGCGAAGAGCAGCGGCGCGAGGTGCGTGTGCAGCGCCCGCTCGACGACGCCGCTGACGACGCTGACCTCCCACCCGGTGACCTGGGCCGCCAGCAGGGCCCGCCCGCGTTCCATCCGCGCGTGGTCGGCACCGCCGAGGGAGAAGGCGACCTGCTCCCGCAGCGCACGGGCGACGGCGCGCAGCGGCAGCAGCCCGGCGGCGTGCATGGGCCCGGCCAGGGCCAGGATGCTGGAGCGGGAGACGAGCGTGCGGTCGACGTCGAACAGCGCCACGGGGCGGGGGTGCGGCGTCGCCTCCACGCTCCCCAGCCTAGGAGGCGTCGCAGCAGCGGGCGTGCCGGAGCCCCCGAGCCCCCCGTACGGGCGACGGCGACGGCGACGGGGGGAGGGCCGCGGCGCCGCTGTCCTGCCGGCGCGCACACCCCCCGCACCCGCCCCGTCCGTCCCCAGGCGGTGGCTGGCTGCGGCTCCGGAGGGCCGCGCTGCGGTGGGCTCGTCCCGGTGGCGCAGGGTGCGGCGCCGGAGGGAGCGGCGTGGGCGCGAGCGGCCGTGCAGGAGGTCCCCGGGGCGGCGCCGGGAGCGGTGCCCCGAGCGGTGCCGTGGGCGTGGGCGGTGCCGTGCTGGTGTCGTCCTCCGCCTGGGTCGAGGAACAGGTGCGGCGCTGCGCCGCCGCCGCGGGCGCGCCGCTGGAGGTGGTCAACCCGCGCGCTGCCGGCGCGGCGCCGCTCCCGTGCGCGCTCGAGCTGTGGGACGCGGCGGTGCTGCCGGGCGCCGGCGCGCCCCCGCCGGCGCCCGGGGCGCGGCGCCTGGCCCTGGCGGGAGCCGAGGTCCCCGAGGGGCTGTGGCGGCGCGCCCTGGAGTCGGGAGCCACCGCGGTGCTCCTGCTCCCCGAGGAGGAGGACACCCTCGTCGAGGCCCTGCTGGAGGCTGCCGACCCGCGCCCGGCCGACGCCCTCGTGCTCGGGGTCCTCGGCGGCTGCGGCGGGGCGGGGGCGTC